>Ga0315534_1001705_pt1 | contig 15118 bp, 15 predicted proteins | sample SalMarSW160240MG_FD_203094 | JGI IMG/M metagenome (GOLD analysis project Ga0315534, IMG submission 203094) | Salt marsh sediment microbial communities from the Plum Island Ecosystem LTER, Massachusetts, United States - Salt Marsh Sediment SW1602-40 ... | reverse complement strand
TGATACGTTGGTGGACATGTATGCTTAACAGAACTGAATGGATGTGTAGAGATTGTGCAATGGGTGAAGAGTCACCGTGCATATTGAATTGTTTGCCAGACGAGGCAGAGGGTTGTCCAACGGAGTGCCCGTTCGGGAACGGTACAGACTGTACGTGGGTTCGCATTCCTAAAATAGGGCGGGTGCCTGAGAACATAACCAGGTAGGTTGGGGACCATGAAGGATGATTTGATTGAGCCGAGGTACCGTTGGAAATATGGTTGCTCTCATGGGGAGGTAGCTGAGATCGACGGATCTACTGAGGCTGCTGTACACGCCGTCTTGTGGGGCGCATTAAAAAAGCTGCGAATAGAGGCCAAACACCGAGGGATCGAGGGGGAACTGCGTGAGTACCTTGAAGGGAGGTCGCGGGATAGGCGATATGTGATCGAAGGGGTGTAAGGAATACTTTATCTAAAAGAAAGGACCTAAAGTGAGACAGCACGCATTCGTAAGGTTTGAGGCGTATGTCCCGATCGACAAGGTCGGGAAGATCAAAGATGTGATCGAGGGTGCAAGCGATGAGTCCCGATGTGAGTGTGGAATCACAAAAATGTACCAACGCAAAGAGAAGGTGAAGGACACAACCGGGTCACTCTTCGCAGAGAACCACTATGAGCGCGTCGGTGAGGACTCGAGTGCCAAGTAAGCGCCGGAAAAGCAAACAGGTTGAGGGGTCCATCAAAGGGTCACGGTGTGGTAGGCCCACAGCAAAGCCGAACCCAAGGCTGTTTGCTGAATTACTGGAGTCTGGAGACTACACACAGAAAGAGGCTATGCGACTTGCCGGCTACTCAGAGAAAACGAACGGAACCACTATCGCCAGATCAACGCGGGTGCTGACGTACCGGCAGAATATCAGAGAACAACGCGACAAACTGAATAGGCGAAAGGGGTACCGACTTGAGGACAATGCGAAATGGCTCAAAGACATGAGCGAAAACGACCAGATGATCGAGCCACGTGTCAGACTGGAGGCAAGGAAACACTTCTCGAAGATCCTGGGACACGAGGCGCCGGTTGAGGTGGAACAAAGGACCGAGGGAGGCGCAGGTGAAGCCCTCCTGCAAATGATGTCCATGATAAAAGCTATGAAAGTTACACCACTTGAATTACTTCAGAAACTTGACCAACAGCCCTCCCGTGAGATACCCTTCACAGGGTCAATCACCGATGGTGAGGTCCAAGAAGAGGAGGGTGAGACGTGATTCGCATTGCAGACGGGGTGTCTGTCGTCGGCCTCAGCCAGGCCGCCGTGGTAGGGCTGCAAGTTGTAGCTGGCGTGTTCGCAGCAAGGAACGTCGATTGCGTCGTTACGGCGGCCGTCACAGGCCAAGAACCACTTGGCGAGGACCACGCGAAGGGCAACGCGATCGACATATCCCTGGAAGATATCATGGATAGTGCTATGAGGGAACGTATCGCAGAAATATGCGTCAGAGGGCTCGGGACCCTCTTTTACCTGTCACTGCACAACGGGCGCCAGGATGGCGATTACCCGCACCTGCACATAGCCGTGCGTGGATAGTTATTCCAACACACAGGGGCCTTCTCTGTGTGACCAAACTTCCTATAGATGAGGGTATCGAAAATGCTGTTATGCTATGCTCACGCCAAGATTTCAACTAACAGCCAGACGCCGGTATACCGTAAGGCCCGGGCCCGGCTCATCCGGGAGGAACGTCTGGCTGTGTTTTTTATGCGTGGTGGTGCGTGATGGCGAAGATTTACTATTTGCCGCTGAACTGCAAGGATTGGCTGTGTTCGAGGACGGTTTTGAAGATGTCAGGGGACGCCGCAAAGGCGTTCATGTACCTTCTGTGTGAGGCCTGGATCAGCAAACCGATGGGGTACCTCCCGGACGATGATCGGGAACTGGCGGACCTCGCAAAGGTCCCATACGACAAGTGGATTGAACCTCGAGAACACCGCGGAACAATGGTCTCAATTCGTGACGAAATAGTGCGAGTTTTTGTGCAAAAAAAATGCACAGAAAATGACAAAGAAATTGACGTTATTTTCAACGAAAGGCTAATGGAGGACGTTCATAAGTCACAAGCAAAACAACGACTTGGGAACAAAAACGCAAAACGAACGCAAACGAAACGCAAACGAAACGCACGCCTTAATTATAATTCTAATTATAATTCTTCTTCTTCAGAGAAGAGAAAAGAGCCCGAGAAAGGAGAGGAGATCAGGTCACAAAAACCCGACGTGATGCCAACGGTCCGTTCGGTGATCGAACTCCTCAACCAGGAAGCGGGCACGTCATACCGGCCGAACACTAAGCAGACCGTCTCAGCGATCAGTGCCCGCCTGAATGAGTCCTGGACCGTAGACGAATTTCGGATGGTAATAATCCACAAGGTCGCGGAATGGGCTGACGGGGAGATGAGCAAATACTTGCGCCCAGAAACCCTCTTCGGCCCCAAGTTCGAATCATACGTCCAACAGGCCAGGTTGGCAGTCAAGCCAAAGAAGCACGCCACAGCACCAACATGGCGGGAGTTTGAGGATGACTGACGCCATACCCATGGTGCCACCGCAGCACAAAGAACTTGAGAGGGCAATCCTGGGTCAGTGCTTGGTGAGCAACGCCTCCCTCGAGGAAGTCATAGACGCCGGAATCTCAGAGCACCACTTCTACGCCTCAGCTCACCAGATAATCTGGCGCACAGCGACAGACCTCTACAACCGCGGGATGCCGGCAGACCTGGTATCTGTTGCCGACGTACTGCGATGCACCGGGATGCTCGACAAAGTCGGTGACCTCGAGTATTTGTCTGAACTGACGGATACTGTTGGCCTCATGCGCAACAACCAATACGCTATCTCTCAGGTGATAGACGCATCTAAGAAACGCCGATTGATAGATATATTCACAAACGGTGTTACGCAAGCATACGACGCAGAGTCGAGCGCGGATGATGTTGTTGAGCTTGCTGACCACGGCATCTTCGATGTTGCGACTGAGCGGGCCGATAATGAGGCTGTTACGGCTGGCGTGCTCTACGCAACGGTCATAGCCGACATTCGGGCCGCCCATGAGTCTGGGAGGCCAACTGGGCTGTCTACGGGCTTCTCTGGGATCGATAGGCGCACGTGCGGGTTACAACCTGGCGATCTTGTCATTGTGGCCGCACGGCCATCTATGGGCAAGACCTCTCTGGCGCTCCAGATGTGTATGAACCAGTCGATCATTGAGGCCACTACCAGGCCGACAGCGTTCTTTTCCCTCGAGATGGCAAAGGAGCAGATTCTCAAGCGGGTAATCTCGATCAACACAAGCGTGAACGGCCAAAGGATATCCTCTGGGCGAATAGATGCCACAGAGCTTGCAGCGATCGAGCAGCAGCAGGCTGTACTTGAGGCATCGAAACTATGGATTGATGACACCCCAGGGTTAAACGTCACACAGATTAGGGCAAAGAGCAGGAAGATAAGGCGAGTTTCCGGCGACTTGGCACTCATCGTGATCGATTACCTCCAACTCATGGGGTCGATGGACCGACACAATACCAGGAACGAAGAACTCGGTGTAATTACCCGAGGCTTGAAGCAGCTTGCCAAAGAACTCAACATCCCCGTAGTTGTCCTCTCTCAGCTTTCCAGGGCCTGTGAGCAGCGGGCAGACAAACGGCCGGTCCTCTCAGACCTTCGTGAGTCTGGAGCAATAGAGCAGGACGGCGACCTTGTCATGTTCATCTACCGAGACGAGTGGTACAATCCAGACACTGACCGCCGAGGAATAGCCGAGCTGAATATCGGCAAGCAGCGCAATGGCCCTGTTGGCGTAGAAAGACTCACTTTTGAGAAGCAATATGCCAGATTCACCGATTACACTCACAACGAGGCAGAGGAAAACAGAAGGGACTGGGTAGGATGACCACAAACAATCAGGAAGAGCGGGCTCTCTACGAGTTGAAAAAGAATCTGGTTGCACTCAAAGATCAATTCCCAACCATGTTCTGGGTGCCGAACATCGCGCAGGAAAGGGCGGTCGCGCCATGGGTCAATCCCCCATACCCGTTCATCACATTGTGCACCCTGGCAAATGGTACCGGCAAGACAAACTGCCTTGTGCAGGACATTGCCGGAACGTGTCTTGGTCCGGACTTCGTGTCTGCAGACTGGAACAAAAGCCAGTATTACACCGATATCGCCAAGTTTCGCGATGGAGGCAAGCTAAGACTTAGGCTACTCTGCAACGGCGACGACATGAAGGAGGACGGGTCTGCGTACCAGGAGATCAAAGAGTGGATCCCATGCGCAAAAATAGACCAGAAGGATTCCAACGGGACGTACCACCGCATCACAATCCCACACCCTCACAAGGTAGGTGTCTCTAACGTGATCGGCGTAAAGACATTCAACCAGCAGCAGACGGCGCACGCCGGGACTAATCTGCATCGAATCTGGGTGAACGAGCCGCCACCATTCCCGGTATGGGGAGAGACGGTTGCCCGCACCAGGTCAAAGGCTGGCCAGCCACAATGCCACATTCTTGTCTACGCTACCGTTGTCGACCAACAGGGATATTTATTTGATATTCTTGACAACGAGCTGATGTCAGACCGCGTTGCCCACATCGAGGGGTCGTCGTGGGAGAATTGTATTGGGGAAGAACTGCCCGAATCCGCGGTGCGAGAGCTAACCAAACGCGGCAGGCCAGTGCAAAAGGACAAGGATGGAAACTACATCACACGCGGAGTCCTGACCAGACAGTCGATCGAAAATCAGATTGAGACGTGGAAACAAACAGACCCGGCATCTGTCGACGCAAGGACGTGGGGTGAGCCCATGTACCTGGCTGGCGTGATCTTCAAGAACTTCAATATCAACGTGCATGTAGTCGAGCCGTATCCACTCCCCAGGAACTACCCAATCGTGCAGGTGGTTGACCCTCACCCGCGCCGGCCAGACATGACCGGGTACTTCATGGTGACGCCGCTACAGCAGCTTATAGGGGTAGCAGAGTGGCCCTTAGAGTCGTACGAGCTGATCAAGACCAGGGACTACACGATCGAACAGACGTGCGAGGCGTGGAGGCGGCTTGAGGAGGAACTTGGTTTTGAGCGGCAGATTGTAGAGCGGTGGGGAGACCCGAACCGGTTTAGGGACCCGGACCCGGAAACCGGGATGACACTGGCGCAGCTCTACGCCGACCACGGGTTTGACTTCAACACCACGATTAACGACAGCCTGGAGTATGGGCACAGGACGGTCGAGAGCTTCCTGTACTACAACCACGAGATCAGGGCTGCGAACACCTCTGACCCTGCTGGCTGGCCGAGGCTGCGGTTCTTCAGGCGGTGCAACAATCTGGTGAGGGCAATCACACGCTACTCCTGGAAGGAAAAGCGGGACCCGACACAGGCATTGTCCGAGCAGGTAAACCAGAAGTACAAGGACGGCGCAGACGTGGTTCGGTACGCTTGCGTCTCCTTCGACTCCTTCAGGTACTCGACCATTGGGCGCCACGGCCGAGAAACCGCGCAATCTGATTCTGAAAGGGTCAAAGCAGCCAGAAATCCGAGGATGAGCAAGAATCGTCGCGAGCGCATCAAAGGGCGATATATTGTCGACTAGTAATATATGGGCGCAAGATATTGTGGTCTTGGCTATTGACAGTGGCCTCGGGGTAATGTATTATGTGTTATACAGGCTCACCTTGGAGAAAAGATGCCAACTGCCCTCCCGGAAAACATGCGCGACCTCTTCGAGCCAGATGTCGATGTAATAGGCAAATCCATAGAGGACGACGAAGGCGTACTGCTACTCTGGAGTAAACAGGCTGAGCTATTCAACCGCCAATCCAACTACTGGCGCGAGCTGATCGACAGGGGCAAGACCTGCTACGACTGCTACAACGGAAAAATCTTCGATGACGACACCAGGGACCAGTACGAGAATGTTGAGGACAAAATCTGTGTCGAGCCACGCAAGATGGCGCCAGCACTCAACTCCCTCATCGGCGAACTCATGCAGGGGCGGCGGTCAGGGTCTATCGTAACTGAGGGCGGAACGCTTCAGAAAGAGGCGCCGAATACCGACGAGCTTGAGGTCGTCAAGATGGTGCTCAAGCACGCTGAGGACGCATGGGAAGAGAGGCTCATTCTCAGAGAAGCAATGGAGGCCGGTATTATATCGTCCTTCATTTCTTGGCTCTGGTGGGAGCCAACAGACGAAGAGGAGCGTGACGCCGGCAAGGGCAAGTATTGTCCTACCGTCAGGCCGTGGGATAGTATGCTCCCATCATCATTCAAAATGCGCAAGATTGACGGTTCCGATCTCAACGGGGTGATCTACAACGACTACCGATCAGACTCAGAACTAATCCGCGCGTATCCAGAGCAAAAAGAGCTGATTCAGAAATGGGCGAAGGATCATCGTGGTGTTGAGCGTGAGGAAACAATGCGACGCCTGTTTGATAACATCGACGGGTGGGATTCTCAGCGAACGTCCAGCCTGAAGAACGAGCTGCACCACTATCTGACAACAGGCATTAGCTCGACAATGGCACCGGAGGGATACCACGCAGTGCACGAGCGGGTGTTCAAGTTACTGAAGGATGTTGAGGTTGGCATCGACATTTTCAACGAGGACGCCCCGGTAATTCATCGTCCACCCGAATGGAGCGATGAACGGTGGGATATGTACCTCGAACGTAAGGGTGAAGATGGAGGCACTCGTTACGCTGCTGGTGAGCGTGAAGTAAAGGTTCTCTGGGTGACAACGTGGACCGACGACGGCCTTGTTCTTGAAAACGATCTGCATTGGTTCCAAGACGGCGGACGGCTCCCAGGTTGCCCATACGTTGCGTCCATGGTAGACCAGAAGCCAGACTCCCCGTCAGTTCACATGCTGAATGACATGCTTGCTATCGCTACTGCTGAGACTGAGTACCTCGACGACATACGCCAACAGCACGGTAGAACGGTCATTGCGCGCGAAGGCGCCATAGAGAATATCGACGACCTTCCTACTGAGATGACAAAGGCGAACGGGTTTATCTCGCTATCGAGGCGTGCCGGTCCAATTCAAGAAGCAATCCAGGTGATTGAAAAGAATCCAAGTCAGGTTGCGCTTGAATACTCCATGAAGCGCGAGCAGGACATGGAAAGGGCGACGCTGATCAACAAGAATGCCATGGGGTCACTTGATCAGCCACGACAGTCAGGACTGGCAAAGCAGATTGAGATTTCAAGATTTGTCATTGCCCAGTCGCTCTACGTCGATAATTTCAATCACTTCTGGACTAGTTTTCAGAACAAGAAGCTGGCAATGCTTCCGTATGCGTTTGACGAGTACGACGTGCTCGAGGTGATGGACGAAGAGAGCAACCAGATGGTCGGCGTCCCAATAAACGAGCCAGTCATGCCAGAAGTCGGCGATGCTTCTGGTGACCCTGAAGCGGTTATCAACGACCTTACGTCTCACCGCTATACCTGGAAGATGACACCAGTGGATGACTCCCCGTCAGCGCGACAGCGCGAGCATGAGGAGTTTGTTATCTGGATGAACGCTGTTCCTGGCCCGCTTATGGCTGCCGATCCGACAGGCAAACTACTCGCAATGCTGATGATGAGCCAGACAAACAGGATGATCAAGGACGCCGGGCAGTCCCTTGCAGAGGACGCAAAAATGCGTCAGGAACAGCTTTCGGCAACAGAGCAGCAGAAGACGCAGCTAGAGATACAGGAAAGAATGGAGAAGCTCAGGATTGACGCGGAAAGGGCCAAGAAGCAGGGTGTGAATCTGAGCTTTACCGGTGAGCAGCTTGTGGAATTTCCAGTATTGGCCGAGTTCTTGTCAACAATAGGATTCGTTGAGTCGGGGCAAGCGGCCCAGCAGCCGCCCACTCAGCCAACACCACCGGACCCCGCGATGGCGGCGGCATAGGGAGGAATTGTGAACGGACCCAAGGAAGAAAAAACTGGCGGCGTTGAGGGTGTCACACTGGAAGACGGTGTTTCTGACGTTGTTGTAGAAGACGAAGAAACGTTCATCAAGACGGTGCTCTCCCAAGACGAGGAGTACCAGGAAATGGTCCGTGATGCCAAGGCTGGCGGAAACGGGCACGACACTGACTTACCTCCAGTCAGAGGTAATGATGACGACAAAAGCGGTACTGGCGACGACGAAGACGATCCCAATGATCCAGACGATGATCCAGACGGCGAAGGTGATGACGACGACAACGAAGAGGTCAACGACGACCTTGCGGAGATAGACGACAAGGCCGAGCTTCGACGCATTATGATCGAGGAGGGTCTCGATTTCGACTATCGCAAGTCGATGACAGCCGACGACCTCCGGGCAGAAATGCGCAAAGCCCGCGATGAGCAGGAAGAAACTGTTGAGTTTGAGGACGACGTTATCCCGGGACTCAAGGGCGAAGACCTCAAAGGCATGGGGCGCAGGGCTCGCACTGCTGTGGTCGATTTCTATGGCGGGTATGAAGACCTGAAGAAAGAGCGCGACACACTGAAGGGGATGGTCGACTCGCTCGAAGACGACCCCATCATCAAGCACCGCAAGGAAATGATTGAGTCCGGACAGGGCGGGTCGCTTTACCCGGTTGACCAGGTTTCGGCAACAGAGGTCCGGGCGATACTCAATAGCGACACAGAGGGCGGCGCAGCAAAGATTATCCAAAACTTAGTTGAGCGGCGCGCCCAAAATCTCGGGGCAAACCTTGAGATTCGGTACAAGCATCAGCGCGAGACGGAGCAGGCAAACCAGAACGGCATGGCTGTCCTGCTCGAGGCTGCGAACATCCACCCTGACCACCAGGTCAAAGAAAAGGATGTTTCGAAGATTACGGCTGGGCATGGTGACTGGCAGGCGTGGAACGCCGTTGGTCGCAAGATACAGAAGTTCTGTAGCGATCGGGGGTGGAAGTATGGCGACATAGCAACCATGAAGCCCAAAAGCCTTTATGCGGCTGTAGCAGCCGAAGAAGGCTGGGAGTTCTCTGTGAACAGTGGTCGCCGCGACGCCAATATGATTGCTCGTGGTCGGAGCAGCGCAATCAATGCGTTTCGGAAGACAGACAAGGAAACCGCCCGCACCCTTCGCAGTCGTGGCAGCGACAGGCGGCAGCGGGGCGGACGGTACGAGGACGGTATTGACGTTGTCAAGCTGGCCTCAGACGACAGCTACCATGAGGAGCTGCTGTTCCGGGCTGGTGGTGACGAGCGCCAGATTGACAGACTTTCTCGCCTGCGTGAGCGCGGAGAAAGCATAATCCGGCGCAAACGTGGGCGAGACGGCGATTAGCAATTCATCTCAACAGGAGGCGCGACATGGCAGGTCAGAGTTACTGGGGAAACAGTGGGGACGCCACCCACGCAGAAATAGTCAACCCCAAACTGGCGAAAGAAATCTTCACCAAAACAAGCTGGAAGACGCTTGTTGGTCGGCTCAACGGCGGCCGGTACGTGAAGACGCAGACAATGCGGTTCGGTCGGTCCATCGACATAGGCAATTCCTCGATCATCCAGGAAAAGTCGGTCACCGAGGGCAACGAGTTCCGGATGACACTGATGGAAGACCTTGAGGGGATGCCGGGAGGGTACGGTGACTCAGACGTTGTGACCGGCGACTTCACCGAGTACAAGCACTCCAAGGGGTGGATCAATCAGATCGACTCGAAGGCATGGCAGCTCCCGGGGCGGTGTTCGCAGAAGCAGGCGAAATCGGTCATTACTGACCCAAAGGGCGACCTGATGGCTCAGATGACGAAGTGGACCGCTCAGGAGATTGACTACGAGTTTGTCCGAGCGGCACTGCTTGGGGCAAGCAGGAACCTTCTGCTCTCCACGAACGGTGGGCTCGGGGTTACGCTTCCGGGCGCCTCTGCTGGTCAGTTCCGTTCGTGTTACCACTTCTACGTGCCTGGCACTGGGCTTGTGAGCGCAAGCCGCACCAGAGCCACGCACGAAGCGGCTGTTGCGACGGCCCTTGATACGCTGGCGAATTCGTCCACGTATCACTTCGGCCTTACCGAGCACGACAAGGTCGGGAACATCTGTGAGCAGTATTACAAGGAGGAAGCGACCATCGGAGGCTCGTCGTACAAGACGATCGCCGTCGTTGACCGCGCGCTCCTGTGGCGCCTGTTCGCCCGTGGCGGCGACCTTGAAACCCTCATGAAGTACGCTCGTGAGCGCGCCAAGAGCAACCCGGCGCTCAATCACATGGACGCGTACGACATGGACGGTGTTCTGTACATCCCGTACCGTGGCATCGAGTCGTTCCGCCCGTCCACATCCGGCGGGCTGCCGGTCTACGGTTGTGGGCTGGACTCCGACCCTCGAAGCTACTCCAACAGCTCAAAGATCGCTCTCGGCATGTTCATGGGGGCCAAGAGCTTCCTGCGCGGCAAGGACATGAGCTGGAACGTGACCATGAAGCAGAAAGACCACCAGAAGGGGTGGGAATACGCCTGTCACTGGGACGATGGCTTCGTGCGCAACGAGTGGGACGCGAAGGACGGCCGGACCGAGATGGAGAACCCGCATATGTTCATCGGTGCGTGGTACGATGCAGGGATTGGAACCGCAATCGGATCGTAACTGATCCTGGTTGTGGTGACGGACAGAACAATATGTTGTACACATAACAGGAGGCACACGACATGAGTGGTGTCATGAGTTCTGAGGACAAGAAGTCCACCGCAAAAAGGGTGCTGTCTGGCCCCGTGGCGAGTTCGATCGCCGACCGAAAGACAGACGACCCCCACAACGTACTTGCAGCCAATGAGCTGCGTGCGGATTCGAGTGGACAGAGCGTGAAGCAGTATCACAAGACCCTCGAAACGGCCGGTTTTGCGTATCCCAACGCAACCGACTACTCCCAGGCTGCTGTCGGTGACATGCACCACGAGTACGTCGCCGACTCGCTGGCCGAAACCACAAACCCCTACGAGTACCACCGATGGGTGAAGCATCGAATCGGTTGGCTCAGGGATTCCAAGCTCGACCACGTTGGCGTCAACGCACTCCTGGGGACCACAAGTGCCCAGATCGACATTTCGGTGCCACGCGTCGGTGTTGGCCGGTACACGTACGACGCCACCGGCGACGATCCGAACTGGAAGACCAACGGGCTCAGGACCGGCGACTGGGCGACGGTCAACTGTTCCAACTTCAGCAGCGCGAACAACGGGACATTCAAGGTCCTGGCGGCCTCAGATGATGCATTCGACGTGGTGAACGCCGATGCTGTTGCCGAGGTGAATAAGGTGCTCGACGGCACCACGAGCGTTCAGCACGCTACCACGCTGAAGCAAGAGCAGGAAGTGGTCGTCTTCAACCGCGCAACGGCAACGACGGTCACTCTTCCGACCGCAGTCAATGCCCGCGGGAAGTTTTTCTTCCTGAAAAGCATTGGCGCCGGCAACATCACGATCGACGGAAACGCCGCCGAGACGATCGACGGAAGCACGACTATCGTTCTGCGCCCACGTGATTCCGTGCTCATCAAGAGTGATGGTGCGAACTGGCAGATCGTTGGGACCGTTCAGCGGTACTCGCTCGGTGGTTACGGTGTTACCGCCAGCGACGCTGGTAGCTCTGGGTCGATCAGTGCGGCCGGCGTGACCTCCAACGACAGCATCGCCGGGTCTCTGACTGGTTCGTGGACGGCAGGATCGAGCTTTGGCCCGACGATCAACAAGCTGGCTTGTACGACCGACGGAACGGTTGTGTACGAGATCAGCGGGACAACGCACGGTGGGACTTCGGGCGGGATTGCTGTCTGGAGCGTCCGTGACCGCTACGCAGCGTAGTGACAGGGTCTGATCAAGAGTGATGGGGGCCCGTCGTCTACGGGCGGCCGGGCTCCTTCCTACCCAAGGGAGAAGCAATGAGCGACCCGTACATGAAGTCGATCGCGGTCCAGCAAGCCGCGAAACACGCAGAGATGAAGGGTCGGTGCGAGGAACTACAATTCTCACTCGGGGTGCTGTCGCAAGTGGTCGATTCGCTTCCTGGAGCGCAGGTAGCATTTATGGTTGAGGCCATATCTACCCGCTTCATGAAGGTCGACGACGAACGAAAGAGTCTTGAGCGGGAGGTGGAACTCGAGGCTTTGGCGGACGCGGTAGCACCTCAAATACCTGGAGGCGCCGATGTCCCCCAAGAGCTTGCCCCATTTTTCGCCGGGATACATCAGTGAAGTCGAGAAGGGAGTAGAGGAGTTTCAACGCGGCAACTTTGCCGGTGCGCTGAAGGTGTTCGTAAATGTGTGCGCTACCCGTGGTGAGTCTGCCGATGTGCTGACCAACATAGGCGGCTGCTACATCGCGCTTGGGACACCATCGGCAGCTCTGCCCGAACTGAGCAAAGCACTGGAAATCGACAAGAGCCACGCTGGGGCATGGAACAATCTGGGTCAGGTCTTGCGCGAGATGGGGCACACCCCGGAAGCATACGAATGCTTCACTCAGGCAGTCTTCTACGCGCCGGCTGATTGCATGATCGGTTCTAATCTCTGCTACTTTCTATTGAGTGTGGCTGGAACATCAACGGAGGGTTATGGTGTGCCCGGGTGGCCGCCTGTCCCATTGTCTGGGTGAGCATATCCAAACCATTGGAGGTGTCATGGCTGGCAAGAAAAAGGGTGCTGACAACAAGGTCGATGCCGACCTGGTGAGGTCACAGCCCGACGAGTATCAGCGCATTGCTGCTGAGAACGAGGACCTGAAGCAGTTGGTCGAGTCGTCAAAAAAGCAGGTGAATTCGCTTGAGTCGGAACTGACTGCTTCGCGTGGCACAACGATGGCCAAGTCCAAAGAGGCGTACGACAAGATCAAGGAGCTTGAGGGCGAACTCGGGCTCATGAAGAAGATGCTTATTGGAGAGCGGGACAAGTCAGACCGACTTGAGCGGCGCTTGTCCGATGGTGGACAAACGGAGCGGGCAACCGGGCTGCAGAAGCACGGCAACGACCCGACACAGTTTGTCGAGGTCATGCAGCGGTATCGCGAAGGAATCCCGCCGGTGATTCTGTCGATCGATGGGCCCGACAAGAAGCGCGCCGACTACGCACCGGTCGTTGACCCGACAACCGGCGACGCCCACTATCTGGTGCCTCTCTCCTACGCCCAAACGCTTCTGACCAGCACAAGCGGGCGGAAGTATGAGCTGGTGTCTCCTGACTCACTGACGGTTCAGGACTGGAACACCCTCAGCATGACTTCGACGTGGCGCAAGATCGAGAAGTGTGGCGCGATGCCCCTATGCCAGAAGTAGGTGATTGATGTCGACGATTGCCACAATTGAGAGTCGGCTTCCGACGTGGATGCAGCATCGGTATGCCGACTCCACGTACATATCCTGGACCAACGAGGCCCTCAGAGCGCTTGCTCGCGAGGGCTTCCTTCCAGAGGTGAAGAAGGAGTGCGGGGTCGTTGTTGAGGACGATAAGTGGATTGACCTACCAGGCGATTTTCGGACTGAGATCGAGCTTTACCACCCATTGCAGCCAGAGATCAAGTACCCAATTGAACAGATCAACGGGAAGCTGAAGCTCATCGACAAGACCTTCGACAAAGAGGAAGACCCCGACGACACGTCGTCTATTACTACATACGGGTCTGGGTACATCGAGTTCGACGACCTTGCCCCAGACGATGACGACTACAACGGCTATCTTTTCGTGGTTACGGCGGGGACGCTTGCCGGCAACGGGTATCGGATTGCGGACACCGCGGAGGACGGCGGCAGTGGTAACCCGAGAATCACGTTTCTTGAGGCAGACACTGTCGCTACGTGGGATGCTGGCTCTGTAAGTGCCGGGGACATAGTGCAGTCTGGCTACTACCTGATGCTTAAATACGTCTCCCCGTACGCTACGGTGGCAGCAACAAACACAGAGATTCCTGTTGGCGACGAGTTCGAGGACTGTATAGAGTCGTTCTATCGATGGAAGGCTGAGGCAAAGCTCAATGAACTATCCCAGGCAGCCATGGCATCGAAGGGGCAGTGGATGGAGGACGTGGACGACCTGAAGGCCGAACGCCGACGCCTGCGGCAGAAGAACGTGATCGTGAAGCGCGCGTTCACTGGCATGAAGCAGAAGTTAGGATCCCGATACAGGATGACGCACACGAATGCCTCAGACTAGCCCGATTCCTAATAAGGGCCACATTGGTGGCATGAATACGGTCGCTGACCGCAAGAGCGAACTATTCCCTCGTGAGCAGTGCGAGCTATTGGAGAATGCGCTTCCAGGAGATCCAGCCGTTCCACGCCCTGGATGCGTGGATGTTCTTGTTGACCTGACCGACATCGGCCGCAATGACGTGTCGACCGACCTTGCGACGCTGTTTCGCCCACCTGCTGTAATGGTTGAGGATTCCAGCGGCAACCGGTTCGCGTTCATTATCCACGTGGTAGACAGCGATCGCGCGTACTACGGGGTGGAGTGCTGGGACATAGACAACGCGGTTGGAAACCTCAACGATTCTCGATACACCGTTGTCGCTGGCGAGTACGGCGCCAACGCCAGGTTCGGGATCGTCCCCATGTTCGGTGGCCTCTATGTCGTAAGCGACATCGTGCAGGCAGACAACCTGCTTGTGAGCGACCTTGTCACTCTTGGGCACAAGATAGTCGAGTGGGATTCTGACAACTCGGTCTGGTCAGCCAGAGAGATGTTCCTCGACATCTACGCAGAGTGCAGCAGCCCGGTTGTTGCGAACAAAGCCTCTGCAGGGCTGACCTACGGAAAGTGGGTGAGCTACGCCGCAACGTTTGTCAGGCACACAGACGATTCAGCCTTCGATGCGAACGATGAGCCCGACACTGTGTCCGCTTTTGTTGGACCGGTGAGTGAAGGGTACGAGTCGACAGACTACAGACTCGCGGTGAACCTGGACACATCAACGCTTACCGGATACGGTGACGCGACAACACAGGTCGACGTTGTTCATGTGAATGATGATGTGTACATGATTGAGCACGACGGGACAGGAACTCCCCCGGCGTTCAACACGCTTGCTGAAGACGACTGGGTGCGGGTTGCTGCCCCCGATCTCAGCTCGGCCAACCAGGGCATATTCAAGGTAATC
>Ga0315534_1001703_pt1 | contig 15121 bp, 14 predicted proteins | sample SalMarSW160240MG_FD_203094 | JGI IMG/M metagenome (GOLD analysis project Ga0315534, IMG submission 203094) | Salt marsh sediment microbial communities from the Plum Island Ecosystem LTER, Massachusetts, United States - Salt Marsh Sediment SW1602-40 ... | reverse complement strand
CGCGCTCGGAACAATGCAGCCACCGCCGCCCGGACAGACCTTGCCACACGCATAACACCGCTCACGTGAAGGTCTATATCGATACCTTTTCGGGCAAATATCATCGGCCTTCGTGCAACCGACCTTTCAAGCGGGAGCAACATTTCCGCTGAGACGCGAGGAAGCGTCATTGTAGCCATCGCTTTCGAAGCAAATGTTCCGAGCAGCATCATGATCGCTGCTGCAACTGTGAACTTTTTCATGGCTAACCTCCCTCAGGTTTGGCCAACAACACCGGCGCGGTCCGGTCAGCACGACCGACAAACTCATTGCAGTATTCCAATGGTGTTCCCCTGGATCGGAGCCTTTTGTTGGGCCCAGTTTTGCAACTTGATCAAAAATGCCATAACCCGCAGCGAATAGTCCCGGGAGGAAAGGGGGTTAGTTTGAGGAACGTGATAGGCGCCGAACTCGCTCCGCACCGAAATTGCAGCCCCGCTCCCCGTTCCTTCGTAAACGCGGAATAGAACAACGGGTCCCCTCCTCGTCCGAACTTCGGCGACGAAGGGCGGCTTGCTGTATAATTGCAAAGCCGTCAATCTACCGAGAAATTGAATGATCTCTTCCGGAGAGCGTAGGGACCACTGAAATATTGGGATATCCTTGTTGCGGGGGTCGTTCCTAAGTTCGTCGAACCGACCTCTAATCGCGTCATCTGCAAAGTTTGCTTCCACTTGCTCTTGTGTCGCTCCCTTATCGTCCTTGAACTTGCGTACGCCAAAGGAGATCCCTGTGATATCGAGAGCAAACATTATCATCTGGAACCCTATAAAATCACATCGCTCTTGCGCAGTATTGAAGTAATATAGATGCAATTCGCCATAACTAGGTTCCGGCTCGCACATTTGGTTCTTACGAATCCAAACGCACCTGGGATCATCGTTGGAATCACAACGTTCAGCAGCCGTGCGTTCGATCAACGACCATAACTCTTCGTAGATTCCCAATCGCTTGAACAGTAAAGTTGCGGCTAAACTCCCCGGCCAACCACTCACAACAAGCTCACCAGAGAGTCTTATCGGCACGTCGTTATAGAGAATTTTCGCCGCCTCTGTTGCTCCATAGTCAACGATGGTCACAGTCTGTTGTCTTTTGCCGCTAATCTTTGGGCTAAACACATCATTTGGCGTGACCGTGTTCAAATTCGCACTTAGGTCTGCTTGACCAAAAGCTAAAGTCGTAGTGCCTTTAGGCGCAATAAAGGTCGCTGCTCTGTCATGTGCAGCCGCAATGATATTAGTCAGCAGAATTTCTTCGTTGGTGATCGCCTGCCCACCTTGGTAACTTAAAGAGTTGACATTCGCCACGCGTCCCGCGCAGCCCGCTACAAAAAAAATAACGCCGGCGCATAGGCAAACGAGGGCTGGGATCTGTAGAAGACGCCCAGACCACACCAATCTTCGAATGGGACTTCGGATCTCAGCGATGGGGTCGGCTAAAATGGCCGCTTGGATGGCCCTTTGGAACTCGCATTTGACGTTGTTGATGACGTAGGCAACCGTCAAATAGCGCGGAAACGCCGTCGGCTGCACGCAGCTCGATAGACTCGTCAGCGAAGGAAAGAGCAGGAACCGGAAGACAACACTCAGAGCATTGGGAAACCGTTCCCCCACGTACCGCATCACGTCCTCCCCCGTCCGTACGCAGCACTGTCTTGGACTTGTTTTTAGGCGCCCCCCTCTGGTTGAAAACAACCAATCATAGTTTTGACGCAAAGAGAAGCGGTATGGTTGTACTTACTGTTTGCTTTCGCGTCCGCGCGCGGGAAGGTACGTGAGCGCAGTGCGATAAGGCTCTCAATCTTCTTCTGAATCACACCTCCCAACCGCCTGTGTCTTGGCGGCAACATCCGCTCGAAAAACGATCGGGGTGGAATTAGTACTGCATACTTTACCCGTACCAACTGCCAAGCCGTATCGCTGCTGGTTACCCGAAGCGGCTGCAACTGGGCGAATAGTATGAGGTTAGTTCCGCGCCCTATAGGGGATGCGTAGCCTGTTACTTGCGTGACGACACGTTGCTTAACGCCGGGATAGGTTGCGTATGGCATCCCGCAACAGCAATTGATCGAGCTTCTGCCTGGTTTCCGCACTCACGCCACTACTTTCAGGCGCCTTACGCCACGCCCGCTTCGCCTTGCGCCAGCGTTTTGCCCTGGCCTTCGCGCCGTCCTCGGCAGCATCAGCTCCAGTCTCTGCTACGTTCTTGCGCTGGGATTGGCTGTGGGCGTGATCTGGCACCATCGCGCCAACAGCCAACATGATAATGATACTGAATAGAAGGTGAGTCATGAGGCCTCGTCTCGGTGCACGGCAATTTCTATGCAACCACTATCCTGCGCCACTAGCGTCGGCTAAGCCGCGCGTCCGCCGTAAGGTTGGTGGTTTTGCGGGGAAGTCCCTAGGGGTGTTTGGCCAAAGACTTCCCAGGGATCTCAACAGCCCGACGCTCGCCGATTGCAGTTCACCGACCTCATCCACGCGATGATTTTCCAGAGATCGTCATCCGTTTTGACGATGGTGCCGAAATCGGGCATCGGTCCGACGACCCCCTCGGAGCCTTTACGACGGTAGCCCAGCTTCCCGAACGCATTGCCGGGACTGAGACTGCCTGTACCCAGTGCAATGATGCGGAACAGGGTGTCGTCGTCATCGCCATAAACCCAAATAGGATTGGTTAGGGGCGCGGCCATGCCGCCACCGCCGCCACCGCCATGGCAGCCATTGCAGCCTGCCGCCATGTATTTGCGATGACCTTGCTCGGCGACGCTCATGAAATCCGGGTAAGGGCTTTTCAAGTCGCCTTTAGGCGTGCTGACCGCCCGCTGCCAGGGAGTGATGGTTTCCGCCGCCGCCGTATTGCCGCCCCCAGCCGGGCCAACCAGCATCAACATCACGAGAATGGTGGCGGTTGTCCTCATGGGCCTTGGCTCAGCGGTCAATCGCTTTGAAAAGGCACCCCCAGGCCCGAACCTGGGGGCTTTTCGGTGAGAGTGGCATAGGAAGTGGCATAGGCCTTGTCCCGACTTGGTCCCGGGCTATTCCGAAGCTTGCGCGGTAATCAGATTGCCGCCGTTGGTCAGGGCGAGCGACTCGGCATGGTCGCCACACTGAAGATTGATGGTCTTTTGATTGTCGCTGTCGATATGGACAGTGTCGCGCGGATTAAGCCTGACCCGCACGCGCGAGGCCGAGGTCCTGCCGTTTTCGGCATCCGTTTTTTCCCAGACCACCGCGTGCAAGGCGCAACGACCGCCGTCAGGCTCATAGAAAGCGAGGACGCGCTTGTTGCCCACCTCGGTCAAGATGGGCTCATGAGGCCCGACCGGCCCCAGGTGCTGGACAAAATCATCGGCCGCAGCCTCGACACTTGCCAGGGATAGCGACAGAGCGCCGACTGCAAAGACGCCTATGAGAAAGTTTCGGTTGACGGGTTGCATTTGGGTCTCCTCCTCCTGATCGTCGGCTCTTGAGCATGTCGAGCCTGGAGGAGAGTCTCGCCCATCTTGGCAAACTGCGCTGTGGCCTTTGCCACGGAAGATTGTGACTTTTCTCACAAGCAAACCAGCGTCGGCAATGCTTTGCCAGCGAGAATTGCCTCTGAAACTGCGTCCACTTTCTCAAGCAAATCCCTGAAGTTCTAGCCACGCACTCAATCTATACGGGCAGCGTTTTGACCTAACGCCTTGAGTAATTTAGAATCTCCTTGGAGTTGGGGCTGCGCTATACTTGTCGCGCTCTTCATGCAGGACCGGTGGAAATGGCGCGCTCAGACACCGCGAAACCTCTGGAGTCTCTCGCCCGCGTTGCGATATTCGCGGGCCTTCCCGCACCGACCTTGGAGCGGATTCAACGAAGCTGCGAGTGGCGGCTCTACGAGCCCGGTCAGCAGATTATCCATTTCGAAGACAGTTCCGATGACGTCTTCTTCCTCACCAAGGGCGTGGCCCGAGTCACGATCTACTCGGTAGACGGAAAAGCCGTGAGCTTTCGGGAACTGAATGAAGGCGACCTATTTGGTGAATACCCCGCCATTGACGGCGGCCCTCGCTCTGCAAGCGTAGAGGCGCGAACGGCTTGCATGGTCGGCCTCATGCGGGCCTCCGCCTTTCTCAAGCTGATCGAGAGCGAGCCGAAAGTGCAGCGGAAGCTGTTACGGCAATTGGTCACGACAATTCGTAGGTTGACAAATCGCGTCTACGAATTCAGCACGCTTGCGGTGAACAACCGCATCCAAGCCGAGGTGCTGCGCCTGGCGAATTTGGCGCACCGCGAGGGCAAGTGTGCACATATCACGTCCGTTCCCACCCACGAGGAGATGGCGAGTCGCCTTAGTACGCACCGCGAGGCCGTCACCCGCGAGCTAAATCGCTTGTCGAAAATTGGGGTGCTTGAGAGACGCGGCAACGAGCTGCTGGTTAAGGACATTGAGCATTTGACCACGATGGTTCACGCGGCAACCGGCGCACAGGACGACGATTAGCCGTTCTAAATATTCGTCGGCTTAGGCTATGATGGCCGAGCGCCCATCCGTGTCGCGACACCCTCGTAATGAGGTTCGACATGGCCCAAAGACCCACTGAGCGGCGGAGTCTCGTCAAAGAAGTCACCGCGCAATTCATCGGCTCCGATCTCGAGACCGGCTATACGTTCATCTATACGTGGCTGGCCAATCAGTTCGGTCACTTTATGATCGGCTTCGCCGGCACCCTTGCTTGCATCTGGCTCGTGGCGTCCCTTGGTTGGCAATATGTGTTGCGCCCGCAAGACCTGGAGGAGGGTTTTGTCGTCGCGGCGATCGCCGGCACATGGCTGCTCGTGTGGATTCTCAAAGAATTTTGGTTCGATGTCGCTGGCGGCCGTGAGGATTTGCGCGAGGCCAAGGAAAGAAGACGGAAACTCAAAGAAAAAACCCATCGAGATGGTCGAGGAAAATTCCCAACGGCAACCGGAGTGTCGGATGTAGCCTCCGAAGACGCATTCAAGCGCGACTTATCACACGATTCGCGAATCGATATCTGGTTCTACTCCGCCGGCGTTTTGACGGCCTTCATGATGCTTATCGGACCCGCGCTCGCGATCAGCTGGGAGCATCCCTGGCTCGCAGGTGCCTTACCGCTTGCGACATTCATCGTCATGCTTGCCATTTCCGCATGGATCTCGGCGGAATGGCTTTGGCGTAACATTGCCTTCGACAAAGCACAGTTGCCCTTTGTCGCTCGCTATGCGCTCACCGATCGACCGTTTGAGAAGGAATCTCGTGAAAAGGCTATCGACTTCGTTCTGAACGACGAGGTGCCGGGGCATCTGTTGGTCATCGGTCCACCGAAAAGCGGACGGACAACAACGGCTATCGCTCTTGCCGTAGAGGCGTTGCTGCGAGCCTCACCGCCACGCAACATCGTCCGCTACATTACACTCTGCAAGCTTCTGGATCGTATCGCTGAAGGAACGCCAAGCTCGAAGGGGCCAGGGCTTGCATTTCCTCCGGAAGAGGCGGAACTTCTCGTCATTGACGATGTTGGCGCGCAAAATCCCCCGCCCCTTGCTCCTTTGCTGACAGCGCAGCGTTTCAAGGCGTTGCTTGAGGGATTGCTGGACAACAGTGATACGCTAAGGGCGGCGGGCCAGAAGAAGCGTGTCATCTGGGTGGTTGGCGACGATCCGGGACAGGCAGAGCAATGGCAGGATGCCATAGATCTATTCGGGACGGGTTCCTGCGTCGGCACGGTAAGCCTCGCCGACTCGATTCCGCCCCGTGAACGCCGGCGGCCGATGCAACACGCCAAGGGAGCAACCCATGGGCATGGGGTCAACCCTATTGCAACCCTTCTTGCCAAGGGAATGTTCTTCAAAAACCGGTCATTGTAGTCGATCGCGCGAGACTATTCGCCGGAGGGGCCGCATTCCTCCTTGGTGCAGGCTGAGAGATCACCCGTCATCCACGTGGACTCATGTGCTGATAGGATGCAAGGAGTGCTAGGCTGCAGCCTTCAAGGCCCAACTGATGGCGGACACGAGCCATAGTAGCATCAGCCCCTACCTGCCCGGCCCTCTGACTGGGTGGTCGCGCCGCGGTGAAGAAGCGCTCCAACTTCCCGCCGTCGAGTCTTTTGCGGGCGCTTTCCTCGTCATTGACGTTTCTGGTTTCACCAAGATTGCCGGCCGCCTGTCCCGTCAGGGGGAAACGGGCGCCGAGCGCATTAGTGACATTCTCACCGACTTTTTCACAGACCTTGTGGCCACAGTCGAAACGGAAGGCGGCCTTGTCTTTGGTTTCCAGGGCGACGCTCTGCTGGCAGCTTGGCGAAACGACACCGATCCGCTTCCGGCCTTGACGCTTCGCTGCTGCGGCTGCGCTCTATCGATCAAAAAACGCTTCACGGCACGGGAAGTGGGGGGTCAACCGCTGCGAATGCGAATGTCGATCGGAGCGGGCGAAATCGACCTTATGCATCTCGGTGACGAGTCGAGTCGATGCTACCTCCTGCCAACCGGTGAGGCCGTGGAACAAGCCACGGCGCTTTTGTCCCGCACCGAGGCCGATGAGATCTTGATCTCTTCCGGAGCGTGGCCGCTCGTAGAGGGGAGTTGCGAGGCGGAATGCTGCGGCGATGGCTCAAAACGGCTTACGAAAATTCACGTCCAACCAGAGTGCCGCCCTGCGCCGAGTGACAGACCTAACGCGCCGCTTCGAGATCTGAGCAATTATCTTCCCCGGGCGCTGAGAGCCGGTCTCAGCTCATCATTGCCGGATTGGGTGGGCGAGCTCCGGAGCGTCACGGTGGCGTTCTGTAAGCTTTCGCTAGGCGAAACAGCTTGGCGCTCCGCCGATATCAATCGCGTGGTTCTGACGGTTGAACGCAAAATTAACGGCCGCAGCGGCGAGATTCTGGAAGTTTCAAATAACGCGCACGAATTGGAATTGCTTTGTGTCTTTGGGCTTCCGAGCGAACCCAGAGAGAAGATTGGCAGCAGCGCGGTTCTTGCCGCCATGGAGATCGGCACCGAGCTGCGCCGAGAAAACCTAAACGTCTCGATAGGGATTGCCACCGGCCGGGTTTTTTGTGGACCCGTGGGCCCGCAACATCGCCGCCAATATTCCGTCGTGGGTGCTCCCGTATATCTCGCTTCACGCATATCAAGCGTCGCAGCGGGACGAATTCTGGTCGACGAGGTGACCGTGGCGCGCACGTCACGCTCGATTCGCTTCGACGGACCATGGCCACTTCACCTCGCCGGAATCAGAGATTCGATAAAAGGCTTTGAGCCGTTAGGCGCGGTCGACAGCCCTGACCGCTCCTCATCCCGACAATTCATCAACAGAGAGCGCGAGGTCGAAACCTTACAAGGGATTCTTCGGCAGACCGCCGGCGGGAGCACGGAGGTTGTGCTCATCGATGGAGAACCTGGAATCGGCAAGACGGCACTTGTCTCATATTTTGCCGAGACAAGCGCTCAGACTGGAGTGGAGCTTTGGCAAGGTGCCTGCGACGCTTTGGATCAGGTCACCCCTTACCTCGCATGGCGCGGCATTATTGCCCAATGCCTCAACTTGGATCCGTCGGCGCGAAAGGACACCGAAGTCATAACGGCGGTACAGCACGCGCTACCAGCCGATCCGGACCTTCGGAAACTGATCCCGCTCCTCAATGACGTTCTTGACCTCAGTCTTCCAGAAGATCTGGTGACGACGAATATGGCGCGCGACGTCCGGGCTGAAAAACTCCGGCGGCTGCTCCTTGCGATCATCACGAAACGGCTGAGTCGCAGACAGAAGCTTATTGTACTCGAAGATATCCAGTGGGCTGACGAAAGCTCGCTACAGCTTCTCATTAAGCTGGTGCAATCGACCTCTAAAGCGCTCGTTATTGCGACATGCCGGAATGCACATGAGACTCAGTCTTTCAATCGAATGCTTTCGGACAAGGCCATAAACTATCGACGGCTTTCGCTCCGGCGCCTCTCCAAGAAGCATACCGTTGAACTTGCCTGCAAGCGTCTGAGCCGAGCGCATGTCTCGGACTGGTTTGGGCAACTGATTATGGAAACGACCGACGGAAATCCGCTTTTCGTCGACGAAATTTGCCACGTGATCAGTCAAGGAAAGGGAGCGGGGTCGGAGACAGAGGATCCGATTGACCGGGATGACGCCGTCAAGCTCCCGAGGGCTTTGGAGACCGCCATCCTGAGCCGAATTGACCATTTGTCGATGGACGACCAGCTCACCGCAAAGCTTGCGAGCGTTGTCGGTTTGACATTTCGGGTCGATCTTCTCAAGGCCATCGCTCCCAAAAAACTGGACGTCACCGAGTCAATCAGGCGGTTACTCAATAATCAGCTGTTCAAGTCGCTACCCGGCACGGCGGGGGAATTAGCGTTTCGCCACCGGATCATTAGAGATTTGGTCTACACGAGCTTGCTGACCAAACAGCGCCGAGACTCTCACTCAAAGCTCGCTCGCCTTTTTGAGGCCGACTCGAGCAGCGCCGATTCCGTACGACTTCCGCTCATTCTGCATCACTGGCGCTCCGCAGACAGCCCTCAAAAAATGGTTCTGTATCTCGATCAGGTTGCCGCCCTGCGACTCCGGCAATTCGACAACATGACGGCGATGAAGCTCTTAAATGAATGTTTGGCGCTTGCACGCGAGCACGACATTGAGCTCGACAGACAAAAGCAGGCGGTTTGCCACCTCCTGCTCGGAGAGGCCTATGTCGGTGCGGGCCGCATGGCCGGGGCACGCAAGAGCTACGAGATCGGGCTTTCCCTCCTCAAGCAGGGCGTACCGAAAGGCTCGGCCGGATTAATGCTAAGCCTTTTGGGACAAGGTTTGGGCCAATGCTTCAGACGCATTAAGGGCGACCCATTCGCGGAGACACCATTGTCTACGGCCGAGAGGAAGGCGTCTTGGCAACGCTTCCATATGGCGGCGCAGGCATATGAGGATTTGGCGCGCATCTACTATTTTGCTGGCGACAAAATTCGCCTGCTTCATGCAACACTCAAAGCAACCAACTTGGCGGAAAAACTTCAAGAGCCTACACCCGATCTAGCGATCAACTATGCGACCCTTGGCGCAATCTGCGGCGTGATTCCTTTGAGACGCCAAGCAGAGTACTACCTTGGTCACGCTTCGGAGCTTGCCAATTTTTATGATGAACCGAATGTCGCCTCGGTCGTGCACCTCACCGAAGGTCTTTACCGGACGAGTGTCGCAGATTGGCTGCAGGCAAAGACCAACTTTGTCGGCGGTCTTGAGGTCGCCAAGGCGGCCGGCGACAAGAGACGCTGGTGCGAGCTCGCTATCAGCCTGGAAACAATTTGTGGTCCTTGGCTGCTAACGCCCGCGTTTTCCGGCCTTCAAGAATGGCACACGCTGCTCGACGAGATATACCGGATCGGCCGAGACCGCGACGATTTTCAGGTTCTTGGATGCGCTGTGCTAGGAAATCTTCGCGGCAACAGAATTCTTGGACGGGACTCGCAAATAAAAAAATGGATTAGGGAGATGGACGAACTTCTGCGGCAGGAAGTATCCGAACTGGAGCTGATTCATAGGGTCGAGGGATGTTCGCATCTGGCGAGCATTGAATTCGCTCAAGGGAATATCCAGGCAGGAGATTCGTGGCTGCTAAAGTGCGACCGGCTTTTGACAGAGTTGAATCCAGGTATGAAGGTCAGGACTCTTGCCGCTCTTTCGTTCCTATTCGACGCCTGCATGGAACGCATGGCCTTGACGCAGAGCTCCGGTGTTGAACCCTCTTTGGAGTCTGCGCTAGCACAGCGGGTCCTGAGCAAACTAAAACGCTTCGCGCGTATCTATCCAGTCGGTCAGCCTGAACGGCTGCGATGCGAAGGCGATCTCTATGCCATGACCGGGCAGCTTCGGCGAGCCGTTCGGTTGTGGCAAGCAAGCCTAGAGCGGGCAATTCGCCTCAAGATCGCCCTGTCGGCCTTTGGCGCTGCGGATAGGCTCGACCGTGCCGGCCATGGGCGGCCCTCATCTCAGCTGACAAAAGTCGGTGATTGGCCGCGCAGTATCCGCGCGATCGCTGAACGTGCCATAAGCGATGGAACTCGTAACCGTCCGTTTCTTGTTACTTTAGGGCAACGTCAGTCGGCGTAGGCCCCAGTTTGATTTTTACGCTCACGGACACGATGTCGGCAGCCTGGTCCGCCTCGCCCAAAAGGTGGATGGTGCCCAGTCCCTGAAACGCCGTGGTTCGATCGATCGACCCGCCCTCAAAAAAGACATGGCTATAGGCCAGGTTTAGGGTTGTCATCTCACTCCAATTGTACCCGGCACCGAGACTGAGCCAAACGCGATTCGAATCAGGGTCACGAGCGGTACGCTCAGTGGCATTCTGAATCGGCGATTCTTCGTAAGCGCCTCCAGCGCGAAGAACCGTCCGCTCATTTAATGCGAATTCCGCCCCGCCGGAGAAAAACCAGCCGTCGTGCCAATCGAGTGGAAGGACTTGTATTGCCTGTCCGACCACCGCGCCAAAAGCGGGATTGTTGCTCTCAGCCGTGAGGACGACCTTGTCGAGCCTACTCCAATTGGTCCATTCGACCGTACCGAGTAACGTCACGCGTTCGGTGACCCTTTGACGAAGACTCGCCGTTACGATCTCCGGCATCTCCAAATGAGTTGTGAATTTGGCGCTGCCCAGTCCGGGCGCTCCCGCGATAGCGATATCGCCTCTAAGGTTATGATCGAGCGAAGATCGAAAACCGAGGCCGATATCGGTACCAGGTAATGCGTTCCAAAGAAGTCCCAGCGTGTAACCGAAGGCAAATCCATTGCCGTCAATAGAGATGGTCGGGTTGGGTCCGCCAAACAGCAACTGGGGTAATTGCGGGCCAAAATTAGCGGGATCCGCGAGGGCTGAAACATTCGGGAACGCCGATTTCAGCGTTGCTTTCGCGTATTCCATTTGGCCGCCGGCGCCGACGACCAGATTCGGCGTAACCTTGTAGGACGCGACCGGATTAAAGTTGTAGGTCCGGAGCACTGACGTCCGCGCTTCGAACTTGCCGGCCCAGTTCCCATTATCCGGTTTGGTGACGAGGCCGAAGGCCCCGTTAAAGCCCATTCCAAGCGAAAGCCTGTCGGTTACCGGCGCACCCGAATAAATCGTCGGGATCAATGCCGGGTCGGCGATGCTGCCGCCGTTCGAGTCGAGGAAAGACAACGGCACGGCGGGGCCAAAACCAGCAGGAGGAGGAGCATTCAGCGGCGGCGCAGGGTTCCAGGTGGCCGTTCCAGAGATGCTCGTGTCGGGAATAATTAGGCTCGCGCCGAACTCTGCCTCTATTCCTGTTGCCAAAGAGACCGCGGCGGGGTTCCAGAAAATCGAGCTGATGTCCGGTCCGGCGGCAATACCTGCAAAGGCCGCGCCCAAACCAGTTGTCGATTGCTCTCGAATGGCAAATCCGCCGGCTTTGGCGGCATCGCTTGCAACCGACAGCCCGATCACAAGCGTTCCAAGCAGCAGCGCCCGGTGCGATAGGCGGTTTCGAGGCATGTTGTGCGCTCCCGTCCCTATCTCGATGCTCAAGGCTCTGTTGTTGTTCTTATTCGTTGTGCCCTAAGTCCCTACAATAGCACGAGATTAGCGTGGCGTTTCGCCCCGCCGCAAAAAGATTGCTCGTGTGACAATTTTGCCAGTACACGGATTTTTGTCGGAGAAAAGCCGAACTTAGAAGCCGGAGCGACCGTCGGGCCAAAGACCGTCAGGCTATATGGCGTGATTTGACGACCGGCCGCGACCGCGTGGTTTCCTGGGGCGCATAAGGGCGCAGCCAGTCCGACAGACGCCCTTGGCCATCGGTCAGTTCGATCGGCTTGAAATATTTTTGCCAATCTTCATGGGATATATCTTCTGGGTGCTCAAAATACTGCGCATCAAGCACATCCTCCCCTGCCAAATATGTTTCACGAGAGGAGGGATAGGCATGCGACCAGATGAACGTGTGAAAGTTGGCCGCCCCAATCAGGTACCATTGCACCAGGTCAAAGCTTCTTGAGTTCCAAATACGCTTCAATGTTCCGATTAATACGCGCCTTCGGTTTACCAGTGACGAAGGGCGGCGGGAGAATGCTTCGACAAAGCGGCATACGGCGGGGACTGAATCCGCCAGGCGCGAATAGGCAATGGTTTCACCATCAAGATCCCGAAGGCGAAGATTGGGGCGAAGCTCGCCATTTTGAAAATCGCTCCAAAATGTTCCGGTCCCCACAAGCGGCAAGATCAGGCTGAAAAAGGTAGGCATCGGAAACGGCGCTGCCTCCTCAAACATTTTTACTCCGGCCTTCATCTGTTCCACCGCGTGGAATCGCGGGTCAAAAAGATATCCGTACATGACGCAAATGCCCTGGGATTCCGCGAACAAGATATCGTCTATGACATTGCTCCGCCGAGACAGGTTTTGTGTCTTATTGACCTTGCGCAACCAGTCTTCATCCAACGATTCCACCCCGGTAAAAAGGCCGCGGCACTTTTTGCCCGCCAAGCACTGCACCAACTTGCGATCGCGCAGCACGTCCTGAGTCACCATTGCCCCCCAGGCGCGGACCTTTTTGTGGGCATGCAACATGTCCGCGATCTCAAGCATCCGCTTCCGATCGTTGGAAAAGTTGTTATCGACAAAGAAGATCATGGGATGCCAGCGCCGAAAGCTGAGCCGCGGGCTGGTGGCGATCGCATTGTCCACCGCAGCTTTTACGGTCGAGGGATCGTAACTGGTATGACGCGCGCCTTCGGCGGGTATGACGCAGAAGCTGCAGCGGAAATTGCAGCCTCGTGAGGCTTCGATCAAATGCAAAGGCGGGTTCACGCCGTTCTTTGTAAGCAGACTGTAGTCTACGTGATAGTCGGTAATGCGGCTTTGCGGCGAGCGGTAGATTCGCGCCAGCTTCCCGGCGACAAAGTCGGCGATCACATCGGTGACGCTATCCACCCCGCCGACGCAGACTGCATCAAAGAACTGCGCGGCAAACTCGGGGTAGAGGGTGCAAATGCTTCCGCCGGCAACGACCACCGCACCACCCCGTTTAAAATGATAGGACAGCTGCCGCATCCGATCGAAATCGACCTGCAGGCCGGTCAGGAAAACGATGTCGTAGGTTTCAGTGCTTCGCGTGTCGTACGGGCCGTGCCAATCTTCGTGATAGAGGCGAACGTCAAACTGTCGCTGATCGATCAGCGATGCGACGTGCAGGCCGCTGATCGGTTGCAAGTAATGTTTTGATCTGCGCTTTGTCCGCCCCGGACGCAAATGAGCGCAAACAACCAGCGCCTTTCGACGTTTACCTGCCGAGAGCTTGGAGCATTTCGGCTCGTTCGAGGCGTCGGCCGGCGAACCGAAGATATCGCTGGGTGTGAATTGTTTTTGCTTGAAGAGGGCTGAGATCGCCCCCGCCTGAAATGCCCCCAGAAGCCCCTTACCGCCGAGACCAAGGGCATCCGACCTTTCAGCCATAACTCCCCCCATCCTCTGGATAAGCTAGACTGAGAGTGCTGGCAATAAAAGTTGGGCAATGCACCAGCAAGTAATCATAGTACGGATTAAAACCTGACGGGACAAGCCGGGAATGACTGACGGCAGCGAAGTGTCCCAAAGCAGACATCGATCTCAGCCCTAAGCTTCTCCGCGATTTCAAATCTTTTTTGCTTTTCTTGAGTACCTGCTTAGGCTGTCGCTCTGGTTGAGACTGTGGTGTTTGCCACATCGCGGCGTCCGGGCCGCGCTTTAGACTCCCTCTCAAGCTCCAAGATGGGGGGTTTCGTCATGTCCTTTTACGATTTCCTGTTGCTCGTCGTGACTGCGGTGCTCATCGCCCTCTCCGCTTCCTTGCACTCTCCTATTGCTGAGAGCCTGTACGTCGCCGGGACATTCTGAGCCGTACTTTGCAGCACACCATGCGGCCTCACTTGGACGAACTTCCAGCCAGCATCGTATTCTCGGTACGCACGTGACGTTGAGGGAGTCGCCACGGCTCCCGTCGACCTTATCCGAATCGTCCCATGAAAAATTGCCCCCCAGGCCCATCTCCTGAGGGGCTTTTCCATGGTGGCCTCATGTCAATCTGTCCCAGATTGATGACAGGGTTATTGGGCAGCTCCCGCGGTGACGAATTTGTTCGCAGTAACCACGGCCAGCGTATCGGCGGACTTGCCGCATTGAAGGTCGAGCGACTTATTCTCGGCCGTGTCGATATGGACCTCCTGATAGGGGGCCAAGGTCACCCGAAACCGCGCCGCTGAGTTGCCGCTGACATCGGCGTGATCCCACACCACGACGTGCATGCCGCACTGTTCGCCATTCGCCTCGTAGAAGGCGATGAGGCGCTTGCTGCCGACCGTCGCAAGAATGGGTTCGTTGGCACCGACAGGGCCGAGGTTTTGCACGAGATCCTCAGCGCAGGCCGGCATACTCGCTGCGGCAAGGGCGAAGGCACCCGCCGCAAAGCCTAGACACCAGTTCCGAATAATCGGATGCATGGCAAGTCTCCTTCTCGGCTTAGGCCCAAGACCATTCTTGAGCCTGAGGAGAGTCTCGCAAAACACACCGATTTGGTCTGTGGCAGTTACCACATTGATCTAGTGGCAATTATCACATGGGCATAGGAGTGTTTGGGGGCCGTCCGATCTAATGCAGTTATTGGGCCGACTGCGATACAGCGTCGAATGCCAGGCGGGCGGCTTGCGCGGAAGACGCCGGATTCTGACCGGTGATCAAGTTACCATCCTGAACGGCGTGCGCGCTCCAATCTCCACCGGCCGAAAAAACCGCGCCGATCCCCTTGAGCTCGTCCTCGACCAGGAACGGAACCACATCGGTCAAACCGACCGCAGCTTCCTCGGAGTTCGTGAAACCGGTCACCTTTTTGCCGTTGACGAGCGGCTTGCCATCAGCACCCTTCACGTGACGCAGGACCCCTGGCGCGTGACAGACCAGAGCGACAGGCTTACCGGCCGCATAAGTCTCCTCGATCAGGGCAATCGAATTGCGGTCCTCGGCGAGATCCCACAGCGGGCCGTGGCCGCCGGGGTAGAACACGAGGTCGAAGTCGG
>Ga0315534_1001699_pt1 | contig 15138 bp, 12 predicted proteins | sample SalMarSW160240MG_FD_203094 | JGI IMG/M metagenome (GOLD analysis project Ga0315534, IMG submission 203094) | Salt marsh sediment microbial communities from the Plum Island Ecosystem LTER, Massachusetts, United States - Salt Marsh Sediment SW1602-40 ... | reverse complement strand
ACCTCAGTATCACATGATACTTTTCTATCCCTTCGATTTTGTGAGTTCTAGAATGATGATACTATGGTTCAATTAGAGACGTAGAATTGCTACGTCGACAGTCATTCGATAAGTTCGAAAAATATGTATAAGATATCCTAATTATTTGATACGAATAATAATATCAATATAACAATCTAGGTTTAATCCCTTGGTAAAAAAATTCCTCGATAACTTTTTGTGGTCCTTCTTGTAATAGTACTGGATTAATTTCATTAGATGGTGGTGGCTTTTATCAAAAAGTCTGATCCGATGATAATTCCTGCAAGCCTCTGATCTGATGATAACTAATCCATAGCATAGACCGTTCCGTTTATCGTTGTCAATACAATTGAGCGGTCGCTAACATCCGTTCTTACCAGCTTCCGTTCCTGTAACTCGTTTTTCTTTAAGGGAGTCTTGAATCGAGTCATTACATATCATAATGATTATTCAACTTATAAGGAATTGGTAGGCGTAAATAATTGATAATAGCAAAAGTAGCGAGTCGAGAAGAACTTCTACATGCATAGCATAGGATACAATATGGCACTCTATTGTAGTTATTTGAGATAATTTACTATCTTAAAAATAGTATGTGAGTCGTCTTTCGCTTGTAAGTGCGTCCCTTTTGATCTCAGAAAATGAAAAGTAATTAAAGTTAATCTTATTGAAGTTGGTTTCTGTTTCTTGTTTTACTGTTGTCTGCCAAAATCTCACCTTATCTTTTCACAGTATGTTAACTCTTCATTGATCTTTCCCTCACCTCTCGATACCAATTCTTTGATGATCTTGAGAGAGAAATCAGCGTTTTGAAAGGTAATAGGCGATTCTATTTCACTACTTCGGATTTGAATATTTGAGTTTTCGGGAGATACATATGATCGTCCGCTCTGAGCTATCATTTCTCCTATAGTATGAGATGAGAAGTCCCTTAATCCATTTTGATATCTTTTAGAATACGATTAGTTTTTAATTCTCCTTCCTTAATTGAAGCTTTTACCGTATCAACTGAAAAATCTGCATTCTCGCGAAGAGATGGAAAGGGCTCGCTCCTGGCTATGTAATATACACCCTTTATTTCCGCACCATGTTGCTCTGATATTTTTTTATATTTTGCACGAATCTTTTCTAACTTTTCTTTATTTTCTTCTCTTTTTTCAGCGTTAAGCTCACTTTCGATCATATGATAAAGCTCATCAATGAAACTAAGATAGAAAGTTATTGCTTTGGACATTTGTATACTATGCAAAGTTTTATCGCTGAACATGATATCTCGTGCCCTATGTTCTACTTCAAGCAAGTGATCCGGTAAGCTATCACATTTTTTTGGATAATTTTCTATAAGAAAGACTCGTTTGTCATTGACTGGGGATGCATCTATAACCTCTCTTAATGGAGTATTGCTCAGTAAGCTACCATCCCACGCATATACCCCTTTTTCTACTTCCACCCAGGGAAAGTAGTATGACGGATATCCGGTTGTAGCTAGTAAATGCTTTGAAGTTATTTGTTGTTTGGTACTATCAAAAATTAACGGTTCTGCAGTCAACACATTAACTGCAGTTATTATCAAACGTGAATTAGGTTTACCATTGGGTTGCAACTTGCTATAATCAATATACTTTTCAGCAGTCTTCACTAAAGGTGAGTGGTCATACAGATATGTCCATTTGGTAGGTATAAAATACTGTGGATCCGTAAATGCGAATTCAGGCCTCCATCTAGGTACAAAGACTTTATCATTTCCATAAATCGCTGAATTATAAAATGACATTAATGTTTTAATTTGTAAGATATGTGTTGTTGTTGAATGGTGTGTGGTTGGTGCTGGTGGTGATAGTGTTGTAATTGGATATCTCGTCAACCATTCTATAAAAGGAGAATTTAAGTTCGCACTTCCCTCTGCTAATTCCAGCCAATATTGTTCTAGTTCCCTTTCAGGATGATTCTCTTGGCTGCCTGTAATTATAGCAGCATTTAGCCCACCGATCGATGTACCCGCAATTATGTCGATTTTTATATTATTATCTGCAAGTGCTTTGTAAACTCCGCAGCCAAAGGCACCCAAAGAACCTCCACCCTGAAGTACTAACACATTCTCTATGGTATCAGACATATTCTAATTTTCTAGCCTCTAAGATGTCAATACTTACTATATCACTCCACATGATGATTGTGAATTAATTGATCATAGAACCTAACAGATTTGATGTTAACAAATTCTAGCATGCCATATCTTGACAACTCTCTACCAAAGCCGCTCTTCTTAACTCCTCCAAATGGGACTCTAGGATCAGAAGATACTACGTTATTGACTGATAAGATGCCTGATTCCAGGCTATCTGAGAATCTCTCTGCCTTATCAAGGTCTTGAGTCCAAATACTTGCCCCAAGACCATACTCAGAATCGTTGGCAAGCTCTATAGCTTCAACTTCGTCACTAGCTACAATAATTGGAGCCACAGGGCCAAATACCTCCTCCTGTGCTATAGACATCTTTTGGTTAACATTACCGAGAACTGTTGGTTTATAAAAATAACCTTTATTCCCTATCTGTTCACCTCCTACGAGAACTTCAGCTCCTTCTCTAACTGCCTCTTTAACTTGAGAATCTATTTTCTTCATGGCATTCGCATTTACAAGAGGTCCTATATCTGTATTATCTGATAGAGGATCTCCCATTCTAAGTCCCTCTGTTTTTTCAATAAATTTTTCGATGAACTCATTTGCTATATTCTTTACTACAATAAACCGCTTTGATGCAATGCAGCTTTGCCCACAATTAATAAAACGCCCCTTTATAGCTCCCGTTGATGCTTTTTCAATGTCAGCATCTTCACACACTATAAAAGGATCGCTACCTCCCAACTCAAGGACAGTTTTCTTCACCTGTGATGTAGCTCTCTGTGCAACTTTAGCACCTGCTGGAACGCTTCCCGTAAATGTTACTGCGTTAACATCCGAATCAATCAGTGGTCCAGCAATACTGGAATCGCCCACTAGAGTTTGAAACACTCCCTCTGGTATACCAGCTCTATTGAAAGCCTTCTCTATTTCAATTCCACACTGAGTGGTAGCACTAGCTGGTTTCAATACGATAGTATTGCCAACCATTAATGAAGGAGCTGCAAATCTTAATGCTTGCCAGTAAGGAAAATTCCATGGCATTATGCTGCCTATTACTCCAATCGGCTGAAACCTTATCACAGTTTTCCTAGCATCAGTATTGATAATTTCATCAGTTGAAAGGATCTGTCCATTATCAGCATAATACTCGATCACCCAAGCACACTTTTCAACTTCAGATCTTGCTTCTTTTATAGCCTTTCCCATTTCAGTTGTGGCTGTCCTTGCAAGGTTCTCCTTATCTTTCCTTAGTTCATTAGCAAAATCATGAAGGAGATCGGCTCTCTTACCTGCGTCTTTTTTCCAATCTTGAAATGTATTTCGTGCTTTCTTTACTTTGTCATTTATCTGCTCTCTCGTCATTATTTCATAGCGATTGATAATCTCTTCCGTTGCAGGATTTATTGTTTTTAATTCTGCTGCTGCTACTCTTTCATTCAAGGATTTATTACACCTCTTCCAAGAATTTTACCCTCCTTTAACATTGTCAACGCCTCTGTTGCCTGATCTAATTTGAATCGATTTGAAATAATTGGTCTTATTACTCCTCTCTTTGCCAATGATACAAGTTCTATCAGGTCTGTTATGCTTCCGGTATACGATCCAATTAACTTGTATGCTCTAGCTGGCATAGTAACTAAATTTAGTCTTAGCTCTCCACCAAAGAGCCCAACCAGCACCAATTTCGCTCTTCTCCTGAGCAGCTGCATATCAGTCTCTGCTGTTTTGGAAGCATTAACAAAGTCAATCACTGCATCTGCTCCCAGTTTATTAGTTAACTCCATGACGACCTTTGTGGCGTCTTCCTTTTTTGAATTGATGGTGTTATCTGCTCCATTTTCTTTTGCGAGTTTTAACTTGTCATCATCTAAATCCGTGGCAATTATTCTCGCTCCAGTAACTGCTTTTGCTAGTTGGATAGCCATTAACCATAATCCACCTGCTCCAACAATGACAACATTATCATTTGGTCCTAGGTTGGCATTCTTTACCGCGCCGTAGGCTGTAAGTGCGGAACATGATAGAGTAGCGATTGAATCGGTGTTTAAATCATGATCATCGTCATCAGCGCCCATTTTGATCAGATATCTATAGCTTGGTACCAAAACATATTCTGCATATCCCCCTTCTGCATAGATACCCAGTGACCTAGGTTTATCACATAGATTCTCCTCACCAATCCTACATGCTGGACAAAGTCCTTCGCCTATCCATGGATAAATTAATACTTTGTCATTTTTACTAATGCTTCCTTCCAATGCTATAGAAGCTTCTTCACCCAAACTATCTACATATCCTGCTACTTCGTGTCCAGGTGTTAATGGATATTTTACCCCTCTTTCTGTAGCCATCAAAAATTGTCCGCCAGGACCTTCATACCCACCTTCCCATAGGTGAATGTCACTATGACAGACGCCTGCTGATTGGACTTTGATAAGGGCTTGTGAACCTTTTGGTTGCTCAATCTCTTTTATTTCTAATGGTTCTTTTAGTTTAACGATTCTTGCAGCTTTCAGATCAAATGTACCTCTTTGTAGCCGTCCCAGAGAGAGGAACTATTTTTCTAGATAATTCCATTATATATTTGAATGAAACCTATGACATAAAGGGATTGCTCTGAAATATCGACAGAAAGCTTCTGAAATTATCCTCTAAACTTTATTTTCTAAATGGTATCATATATTGGCCTGCGAGATATTATATAGCATATCGTAGAAGTAACCAAAGAAGATTGTTATCATCTAAGAACTAGATGAATATGGAATAGTATTGCGGTGAGCATGTTTTACTATCGTAGATATCGTATCAGTATTTGGTAGGCCTGATGCAAATGCCTTGACTGACTATTGTACAAAAAACAATATAACTCAATCCGTTCAACGTAAACTGACGTGGATTCATTTTTAACATATGTGCCATTAATTTCTGTTGCAATAGTTGCAGGACTCTTCGTTATGGCACTGATGAATTTTTCAACCATAAGGAAAAATATGCAGATGCAGATTGAGCAACAAATGAAAAGTTTGAAAGCGCAAAGTGAGCAGCAGATATATTCTAGAATAATGGACGCTAGACTTAAACTTGAGAGCACAGAGACATTCACAAAAATGGCAGAAGAGAGTCCAATTTTTGCAGAGCGATTTACCGTGGTAGATAGCCCTGATGAATATTACATCATTGTGGCGTTTCTCGATTTATTTGAATTTTTATTTCGCCTTAACAAAAGAGATGTGATAGATATTGAAATTTGGTCTCGCTGGAAAGGCCTTGCCGAAACGATAATGACAATACCGAAATTTAAGAGAGTATGGGAGAAGACGAAGGATGTTCATGCCCATGAGTTCAGAGATTTTATTGATTCACTCTAATATGTGAAATATTTGTAGAGTGGGAAGGAACAAAATGCCGCTGCAACTACACAATTAAGGCAATTCCTCATCAAGTCAAGAAGGCTAATTGGATTCCTGTCTTTTTCAATCATTAATACATGATACCATTATGGGATTGAAGGCATTACGTAAGGCTATGCGCAGATTAACATGCATGAGAGATAAATTGTAATGAGTATGCCAAATGAAATATCAGCAATTAAAGAAGAATTATTCTCAGTTCACAAATTAAATAAGAAAATTGTATTGAAGCATGTCCCGTGCAAGTATTTCAGTGGTATAGAACAGAGCAGGATGTAACTGCAATAGAGATGACTAATGCAACTAATGCCTGGACTGGTAGCACGGTTAAGAAATAACTATTCTAGCATCAACTACCTTAGATCCCTTTCCTTGCTCAAACACTAGCAATGGATTGATATCTATCTCTTGTATTTCAGAAAAGTCCATAACAAGTTGAGACATTCGTTGCAGAGATTCAACTATGGATTCAATATCTGATGGCTTCTCTCCTCTTACTCCTAGTAAGAGCTTGCTGGCCCTTGTTGATTCAATCATATGGCGTGCACCCAATTCCTTTATTGGAGCTAGCCTGAAGGAAATATCTCTAAAAACTTGAACGTATATCCCACCTAATCCAAACATAAGCAAAGGACCAAACTGCGGATCACGCTTCATTCCTATTATCATTTCCTTACCATTTGCGACAAATTCTTGGACATTGACTCCTACTAGTATTTTTGCATCACCTTCAGATCTTCTAGCATTCTCTATTATTCTTCGGAACGCTTCCCGTACCTCCAGGGTATTCTTCAAATTAAGTTCAACGCCACCAACATCAGTTTTATGTACGATATTAGGCGAGGATACTTTAAGCACTACTGGATAGCCGATTTCTTCAGATAATTTGGCACATTCATCTTCAGTTGTTGTCAATTGAGATTTAGGAATATGGAATCCATAAGATTTTAGCACTTCCATTGCTTCAGCCTCATGTACATAATTTCTCCCTTGACTTCTGACTTTCTCAAATACTCTTCTAACATCATCTCTGGTCACTTCAAATGCTTTCACATCTGTCCTGGGTCTTGCAACCCAAGACCTATATGATTGCATGGTAACAATAGCTCTAGTTGCTGATTCTGGAAAAGAGTATTGTGGTATTTTATTTTCATCAAGTCTTGCCAATGCATTTTCTATTCCAGCGACTGCCATCATACAAGATAGTATTGTTTTTTCTTTGAATTCGTTGTTTATCTTTATTGTGACATCAGCCAGCGACTCCATATTTAGCATCATCTGTGGAGTGGACACAATTATACATGAATTCACATTCGGATCTTTTAATACAATTCTGAGTGTGTTTTCATACCTTGTATGATCTGCATCGCCAATTATATCAATTGGATTGATTAGTGACGCTGTTTTTGGAAGTATTTCAGATAATTCGCTTACAGTTTTTTCACTTAATTTAGTTAACTTCAAATTATATTTTGAAGACTCGTCTGCAATTATTGTAGCTGGACCTCCGGCATTTGACACTACTGCAGTAGCACCACCATCTTTTGGAATTGGCTGATATGCGAATGCTATTGCATAGTCAAATAACTCTTCTAAAGTTTCTACCCTCAGGACTCCACTTTGTGCAAAAATCGCTTTATATGCTTCTTGAGATCCTGCTAATGCACCTGTATGTGATGCAATAGATTTAGAGCCAATAGTAGATTCCCCTACCTTCAATGCAAGTATAGGCTTTTTTTTCTCCAGCTCTCCAGTTATATGTGAAGCAAATTCTATAAATTTTCTTCCGTCGACTAGGTCTTCAATATACATCAAAACTACTTTCGTTGAATCATCGTTTGCAAACATTGCCAGAAGATCATTTTCGTTAAGATCTGCTTTGTTTCCTAAACTAAAAACTTTTGAAAATCCCATATTCCTCATTTTTGCATATTCGAGCATTGCAACACAGATTGCACCACTCTGAGAAACAAGTGCAATATCTCCAGACTTTGGCATTCCTTTGGTAAAACTTGCATTCAACGAAACCTTTGGATCCGTATTAATAAAACCAATGCAGTTTGGCCCTATGAGTCTCATGCCATAACGTTTGGCAACTCTTTTTATCTTATCCTCTAGAATCTTCCCTTGTTCTCCTATTTCTTTAAATCCAGCAGAAATTATAACTGCAGCCTTTACTCCTCCTTTCTTACCACACTCTTCAAGTACTTGAGGTACAACATTGCTTGGTGTAATTATTATTGCAAGATCTACTGCGTATTCTATATCAACTATGTTTTTGTAACACTTCAAACCTTGTATTGTATCGCTTGACGGATTAACAGGATACAATTTGCCAGCATATCCCCCCGATATGATATTAGTCATAACCGCATAGCCGACGCTGCTTTTCCTATTTGATGCACCCAACACCGCAATGCTTGCTGGCGAGATCATACTATCAATACTCATACTATCAATATTCATACTTGTATAGACTCATGCCTATAAATTGGTTGAATAAAAAGAAAGATCATGTGCTTTAAAAGCGACAATACTCGCACATACGCTTAATAAAATTATTCAATATCAATACATTGTTTTGGCAGAATCAGTATCCTATCATTCGTTGGTAAAGGAGACAACAAACATTCGTTGGTAAAGGAAACAATGTTGCAGATTGGCTCAGATTATGCATGGTTATGGGTTGCAATAGAACTAGTACATAAGCAAGTTCTTGGAGTATACGTCTCAAGGCACAGAAATATGCTAGTTGCTGAGTCATTTTTAAGATCATTGATCAAGATTTACGGAAAACATACTGTATATTCAGATGGTGGAACATGGTATCCAGAAGCATGTTCTTACCTTGGTCTTGAGCACCTCCTCCATTCATCCTTAGAAAAAAGCATCATAGAAAGAACAATCGAGTATTTCAAAGATAGGACTGAAGCATTTGATGATTACTATCCATGCAAACACAAAATTGAATTTGATCTGTCACGTGTAAATAATTGGTTTGGTCTTTTTGTGTTCATGCATAATGCAGACATTCTAGACATGAAATTTATGAAGCTAGTACGAATGATGAGAGGTGAAAGAGCTTAACTTAACAGGGCCCCTGCAAACTTCCGTCTATACTATTTGTTAAATTAGGTTTCAGGTTATACTTCCTCTAAGTGTGATCGGATTACATACACTAGCGTATTGGAACCAGAAGAGTATTTTACCTTTATGACTCCTGAAGCCTATAATGCTGTTAAGGAATGGATGGACTTCCGTTCCTCATTTGGAGAACAGATTACAGGCGAAAGCTGGGTTCTAAGGAACACATGGCAGAAGGTCAAACCCAGATACAGTCATCGAATTGGATTAGCAAAATATCCGATGGATTTACAGAGTTGAATGGATGGGTAGCACTTACTGCAAATGCAGGTACTGTGGCCTAAAGGGCGACAAGGCATCACTGGAAAAACATGACTGTCTAACAACAGAAAAGGATGACAAGCGGGATTGACGACACTTGGAACAGGATAGCCGTTGTATAAAAGGGTGGACTGAAGAAGAAGCAAAAGATTTCATCAGGGACGTAGAAAGACTGAAGGAATTATGGTACTCTGATATCCAAGAGATTTCAACCAGAACAGCCCTTGCCAATTTAAGAAATTCTAGAGAAGCAATTCAAAAAATTGAACGGGAAAACGAAGAACACCGGATAGAAAACGAACGACGCAAACAGGAACGTCTACGGAAGATTAAGGAAGAGAACAAAAATCTAGAATGGCCTAAACCGGATGGGCCTTTCAAGGTTCGTAAACCATTTGAATATTGGAAGAATGGATGTCTATACTGTTCCTACTATAAACCACGGACGACACATGATTATGAGGTCCATGTAGTCACAACACATCCTGGCAAACCATCTTATCCTGGTCCTGCAGATTTGGAATTATATGACAGACGTATATGCCTGTGAACGGTAACTGCGACGGCTGCGGCTAACCGAACGTAAGCGGAGGTCCATGTGAATCCTGCTGGATCCTATTTTTTTGATACGATGATGAATTGCTTTTTCCTAACTATCGCTTGTACTAAACTTTATTTGTATACAAAAAGTTGGGCGTCTCAGAGGTAAGTCAAGTCTGGTTCCGATTTTGCATATTAGTAGTCTGTTGAAATTATTTAATTTAATTACTTAATCGGAGGAACGATAATGGGCTTGAGGATTACCTTCGATGTTCTTGATTCTAACTTCAATATTATAATTGAAACAACTATTTCATCCGAAGTATAAATCGTGCTGATTTCGATAGCAGACTGTTGCACATAATAACAAGAAATAGCATGTCGATACTACAGAATAACAGAAGATAACAGAAAAGCTAAATCATTGTAAATACAATTAGTATGTGAAGAATGGACAAAAAACAGAAGGAAGCACTTGTCCTGGCACTATTAGAAAAGGGAGAAACTTATAGGGATATTGCAAAGAGGGCAGGGGTCTCACCAAACACAATCAAGGCCATTGCAAATAAGGCAAATCTTGATGAATCTACTTCAATATCATCAAGAGCATTTGAGCTTTATGATCAGAAAATGACACCTGTAGAAGTAGCTATTGCACTAAACCTCGAAGCTGAAAAAGCAATACGCTACCACCACGAATACTTCATGCTTTTAGGATGTACTGAATTTACTAAGGTTTACCCATGGATCAAGGATAACCCGTGGCCTTACGTCAATCTTGCCAACCTAGTTCATAATTCACGAATGGGTGATGGTGAAGTAGTAGAGTTGCTCAAGATTGCAAGTGAATATCTTCCAAGGGTTAGACTAGAGTACGATAGACTAAGTTGGCAAAAGAATACATTGAGAGCTGAATTAGATGGTTGGAAGTTCGAAATAGACAATGCAGCTAAAATCTATCAGGGGTTCTGCGACCGAAACTTAAGATTATGTAAAAGAGAAGGTGAGCTCAAACGGAATATCGATGAATTAGAAGACAAAAAGGCTGAATTGGAGAAAAATACCACTGAGCTCCAACAGCACTCAGCAGAAATTCAGGAAAACAATCTATACAACGATAATTTCAACTTAGAGATCGAACAGAAGGACGTTATTTTTGCGAACGATATATTCATACCGATGCCAAATATGTCAGCTGATTATCATCAGAATGAAGATGAAAATAAGATGCGTAGTACACAAGCTGAGCCATCATTTAAACCAATAATTTTTGATAGCAAGGACATATTCAGCTACCAGCAAGAATGAGATTTCGTATTATGGAACACTCTTTCAGAATTATAAGATATAATTCTTATAGCTATCTCTACTATAATACATACAGGATGGGATTATTTGGCTTACTCCTATTGATAGTAACTATACTTGCTGTAATAGGTCTTGGATGGAAAACATTTTCTTCTGGAGTTATTACCGGCTTTGAAAGGGTAGTAGATGTCGGTACTCCTGTAATCAAAGCTTAGAGTAGCGTATTCAAGCATCGAAGTATACATAATATATATACATGAGTTCTACAGATGGACTGTAGAGTGTCGAGACTCACTTGCCTAAACTATGAGAATCAGCGGAATCTGAGTTAATACTTTGACAAATACAATAAATGGTCTAGGAGAGAAAAAGAAAGGTTGGATGGCTGATCTACTTGGTCAACCAGCTCCTGACGTTTGACCTGTTGCTGTCGTTGTTGTGGCAGTAGAGGTCATATTGGCAGTCGAAGTCGTATTCGTTGCTGGCTCAGGCAATACCTGCAGTGCCATTATGTGGCCATCTTGAAGTACATGGTAGCTGAGGCCACCGTATCCGGGCACCACTTGAGACCCTGAAGACATGGGAGTGAAGTAATCAGAGGCTGCAAGTAACTTGCCTGTTTCTGCATCTCGCCACATCACCTGTTCAGTGTACGAAGCATTTATCGGTCCGGGCTGTATATCTGACTCATTCTCGAGCTTCATGTTTGTACCCACAAGTACTCTCTGATCTTGAGGACCGATAGCAGTAACCCAACCAAACGTCTTCATTTCCTCAGGTGCCCACGCCACTGACATGTTACCGGTCTCCTGGTCAAAGTCTATTCCAACAACCTTTCCAGGTCCTTCATCCATCCCGTATATGCGGTTGTTTGGCAGATCCATGACTCCAAAGTTAGGGATGTAACTTTTTTGTCCGGGCTCCAGAGGGATCGGATCAATTCTAGTGATCCTGCTTGAATTCGACTGGGATATAGCAACTTCGCTAAGAGGTACGTTTGAGGGTATGCCGTTTGTCTGAATAACTACCCAGTCACCCATGACTGCGGCTGCGGTGCCTGCAGTTTGACCTGGTTTCAGATAGGAAACGGGACCCCAACTATTGTCTAGTGTGATGTTCTGACCATCCCATACATAGCGGTATGCTTGAGTTACGCCAACTGCATAAAGATAGTTTTTGCCATCATGAACTGTAGTGGTTACACGACCACCAACAAGTTCAGGAAGCTCCACAGAGTCAAATACCTCAAGGTTCTCCGAGTCGACTACAGTGAGAACTGAAGGACCACCAGGACATTTATTAATTGCAACATTTATCCCAGTTTGCAGCCAAGTCACCCCATTGTCAATTTCTCGGTAGGAGTCGTAAAGAGAATCAAGGTTTGTCCTAATAGAACTAAAACCAAACTTAAAGTTGAAGCAGGCCAAATACTACAATGCTTCTGCCTTTGAAACGAATTCTGTTATCTGTTCAAGCGTCATAGAAGGAAGGTCGCGTAATACATCGCTCAGATTTGACTTGTTAATATTATGAGGTAGTTCTATACCCATTTCCTTTAATATAGTTCGAGCCTGATCGACGGTGATGGTAATACTTGCACGTTCAGCAAATTCTTTAGGTTCAATATCAACACCCAGCTCTTTTTCTATTTTCTGAAGTACATTGCCTTGACCTATCTCAATCCCTACAAGATCTTCAGGTGTTGCAATATGCACCACCCCACGACCATGTCTACTACTTTCGGTGGCAAAAGCCGTAGCGATTGCAGGATCTGTGGATACTGGAGTTGTTTTAATTTTCTGAAGTCCTGGACTTCCGGGCCACCCCTCAGTTGTACCTCGAAAAACAGCCGGCGTAGAGTCAGAAGGATACGGAGGAAGCATTTTCGCAGTACGCACATTCTGAGCTGCAAAACCAAACCGAGTGTACCTAGCAAGTCTAGAAGCTCTAGGTACAAGAGTATAACCGAAACTAAAAGCACCAAAAGCGCTACTGCCAAATTCATACGCCGCAAATTGCGCTTCGAACGTATGCATGCCTGCTTCAAATGATTCTCCCTCCATCATTGCTCGAAATGCTTGCCGCGATGATACATGAAGTCGAAAAGCTGGATTAAATGCGTTAGCCACATTAATGACACCTCCTATTACACCTGCTTTCCCGTGCCCCAATGCAAAAGGCCCCTGCCACTGGGCATTATAACCTTGCCAATATTTGGCCTCAGCGAATTTCAGCGTACTGATCCCTGTTCTAATTCCTGTACCAATCGGATCAAATTTAAGACCCAAATAAAGCTGCACAAGACCAAGTTCCATTTCCCCGCCTTTCTTCAATGCTCCAACATGATATCCAGCAAGAAACTGGACGGCGTCAGATGAACTAGGTTGGCGGCCATTTGGATCTTTTAGCACTATCGGATTTGATCGAAGATTTTCGTAGACATTTAGGCTATCTGTAATTCCTGATGGATCGCAACTAATCCATCTTGCCAACCACGGTGCGTAATATCTTGCCCCATGATAATTCATATCATTCTCTTCATCACGTTCCTCGCTGATATACCTGTAGCGCTTCAATGGCATCTCAATGTCCTTTCGTACAGCTTGATATGAAGTGCTACCATGTGGATAATATTCCTCATAGGAAATGATACTTCCACCCTCATCTAGCTCAAGACTGGCAGAACCAAGATGATTACTATATTGATACCTTAAAACCTGTAAGGGAGAGCCGTCATCCCCTTTAGTCCGGGTTTCAATCAATGTTGTTTTACTTTCATTAGCAATAACATGCAAGGTCTGACGTTCAAGGTCTATCGAACTTCCATCTCCTCCGTACTTCCTGTAGATCTCATATCCTCGAAGATAGATACGCTCTTCTTTCCGTCTTGGTTCTAATCCCTCTGGGGCATAATATTCTGTTACTTTTCTCACTCTCTGCCCTGAAGAGTCATAGACATAGTATGTGGTTTCCGGTGTTCCTCCATTTACTTTTTGCATCGAGGTCGCCCGCAGTTGATCCTTGTAATCCCAATTCATTATAGTTAGATGTGGCATTTTAACGATGTTACCATGGACATCATATTCGTATTCCTCCGTTTCATTTGCCACATTGGTATTGCTTAATCTATTACTAGACAAGTTAGGCTGTATCAGACTTGATTCGTTGTATTCATAGGAACGGCTCCATCCCGGATGTGAGGGGTCAGTTCCCCGATGAACCATTTCCAAGATATTTCCGACTTCATCGTATACATAATTTTCCTCATATCTCCCCATTGCATTCCCATCTCCTGGATGAGGAAGATTCACCCTAGGAACATCATTATAACTTGTAAGAGAAGGCGGGTTCGTAGCACCACCGTTCCTTGTTTGACCCAAGTGTTCACGTCCTCCAGCAGTGATAAGCCGATAAATGGCATCATAAGCATAGTCAGCGCTCGGCTCTACTCGTTTATTTTGAAAGTATACAACGTTTTGAATATCAGAGTCATCCTGAATATGGATGATGTTTCCAACCGGGTCGTAAACATAAGACAAATCTTGAAGGTAAGTGTTGTCCCTTTTTGTACGAAGACGAATCAAGCGAAAGGTAGTCTCCTCATATTCATAAGTTGTAGTTACTCCATTGCCATACTCTATTGATTCTCTCCTTCCTCGAGCGTCATAGCTTATTCCTTTAACAAAGATAGTCTTTTCATCATTTCCCTGAAGAGTAACTTCCATCCTCTCAAGAAGGTTTGCCTCATTATATGTAGGATATGTTATACTGCCGTCTGGAGTTGTTATAATTATAGGACGGTTGAGAGCATCATAAACAATTTCATTTGCAAAGATTTCATCTTCAAGGTTAACACCATCGGACCAGTCCAACGTGTTTTTGTAATCTTTTGAAAGCTTTCTATTGCTCGAAAGTAGATTTCCCTTAAAATCATATCTTTCATTTTTTATGACACCTGCCCCATCGAACTTTTGAAAGACCTGTCCTCGATGATTGAGGGAATCGCCCTGTGCTTCCCCATATACTGTTCTTTCAACGAGTTTTTCTGTAGAATCTTCTTCCAGATATGTCTCAATAGGCCTTTGTAAAGCGTCATATTTGATACGAATCTTTTGTCCTCTGCTGTTCCAACTGTAAATTGGATTTGTCACAACATTGTTTAGTGAGAATCGTTCACCTGCCTCCATACCAGATTGTTTTATCCTGTTACCTAGCATGTCGTATTCATACTGCATTACTGTTCGTCCAAGAGCGTCAATTACCGACCTCTGGTTGCCTTCAATATCAAGCTCGGTGTGGGTTTGATACGTTCCCTTATCTCCATTAT
>Ga0315534_1001696_pt1 | contig 15159 bp, 16 predicted proteins | sample SalMarSW160240MG_FD_203094 | JGI IMG/M metagenome (GOLD analysis project Ga0315534, IMG submission 203094) | Salt marsh sediment microbial communities from the Plum Island Ecosystem LTER, Massachusetts, United States - Salt Marsh Sediment SW1602-40 ... | reverse complement strand
TCGAAGCATCTTAAGCACGGCATGATGACGGTAAAGTCGCCGAATGCCGAGCCGAGAAAAGAACAGGATCAAGCGTCCAAGATGACTGAAGCGAAGCCGGGTCAGGCGAAGTCGAGTGGATCTCAAATGAGCGGCATGAAGATGGGTCCTGCGGCCACAAGTCGAGAGATCGCAACGATGACCGCGATTTCGTTTGCGGCGCTGGCCGTTGGGATACTGATCGCCTATGCCGTGCGGGGCTAACTAGGCAGCACGATATCGAACGTGCCGACCAGTGCGTCGGCTTCCATGCGCTCGCCCGGCTCCAAATTGACGATCACGCCGGCCCGTTGGCGCGCGTCTTTGATGTTGTTCAATATGAAATCGCGCTCGTTTTGCGGCTCGCCCGCGACGTACATTTGCGTGATGAGGGCCGGCCGACCTGGCACCTCGATCGCAAAGTGAATATGGGGCGTTCGCCCAGGATAGGCGACAGGCCGAATGGTGCGAAACGCATAGGCCCCATTCTCCGGCGTCAGCACGCGCCCGCGTCCCTGAAACCCCGGATCACGCGTGCGCAGCCAAGACGTGTCGGCGGGATGCCGATAGACGCCTGAGGCATCGCATTGCCAGATCTCGACTCGAGCACCAGCGATTGAAGCACCCGAAGTATCTAGGACCCGGCCCATCACGTGCGTGACCTTGCCGAGCGCCTGAGCCGCTTCACCGTGCACACGCACCAGATCGTTGTCGATATCTCCGGCCCAATCCTTGGGATAGAACGGGCCTTCGGTTTGTTGCGGTGTCGTTACGAGGTCTGGCGCTGCCAGTGCTCGGCCGGCGCCGGGCACGACGGCGACCGCCGCTGCGGCGGCGAGGCCGCGCAAAACTCGGCGGCGCCCAATTTGAGGTGTGACTAGAAAAGGCATCGTGGCAGGTTTCCCGGTTGGCCAATCATTGGCTAACGCCCTGCAGTGAGCAAATCCGTCGTCCAGTGCTCTTGGAGACCAAGTACTGTCTGCAACTATGCCATCTGGCGCGAATTTGTGTACGACTATGCTGCGCGCAGCGTCACTGCGAGGAAAAAGCTATGGCGGAACAGCGGGTCGCTCTTGTGACGGGTGCCAACCGCGGCATCGGACTGGAAATCGCCCGCCAGCTATCTCGCGCCGGATTTGTCCTGGTGCTGGGGTCACGCGACTTGGAGAAGGGTCGCCAGGCCGCCGCCCGGCTTGCCGACCACGGAAGCGCGCCTCATGTAGTTACTCTCGATGTCACCGACTCGCAAAGTATTGAGGCGGCCGTCAGTGAGGTCTTGCGCACCTTCGGGCACATCGATGTGCTCGTGAACAACGCTGCGATATTGCACGAAGGGTTCTCGCCCGAAGATTCGAGCGTCCTCGATGTGTCCAGCGAACTCGTGGATCTGACGTTTCGGACAAACACACTGGGGCCGTTGCTTCTCATGCAGGCCGTCCTGCCGGCAATGAAAGCGCGCGGCTACGGGCGGATCGTCAACGTGTCCTCGCGTGCAGGCCAACTTGAAGGAATGGGGGCTGGATTTCCTGCCTATAGGATCTCCAAGGTCGCACTCAATGCGTTGACGCGGATTACTGCCGGTGAGCTTGGTCCAGGCAATATCAAGGTCAACGCGATGTGTCCCGGCTGGGTGCGGACTGATATGGGCGGCCCCAACGCAACGCGATCAGTCGAGGAAGCCGCGCAAACAGTCGTCTGGCTTGCAACGCTGCCAGAGGATGGCCCCACGGGCGGATTCTTCAAAGATAAGAAGCAGATCCCCTGGTAGGCATGGTGCTCGTGGTTCAAAGACCACGCACAACGACGCCAACCATCAGCGTGATGTAGGCGGTAATGGCGAGCCAGAACTCCTGGTGGGGCAAATACCGGGGCACGCCGATGAAACCAATCTTCGTGACGAGGGCAAGCAAAGCCAAAGTCAGCGAAATCAAGAAAATCAGAATGGTCGGTGGGTTGAGCCGCATTAGGTAGTTCTCCCCCCAAGGGTTGCTCGGCAATACCGTTGCGCTGTGCGATCGTTCGCGAAGAGCAACATATCACGGGAGAGCGCGGGAAGTGCAACACGCAACACGGCCTGCTAAGCCATATCCTAGCGCGAACCGAGAGATTTCCTCGGAATGATTAGGCCGGAGCCGTTAGAGCCGCGCTCAGAGGGTACGGGGCACCTTCACCTTGGTGAGGCCGGGAAGTGTGTCGTCGGCCTCGATTACGAACCGCACGGGACGTGAGTCCGGACGACCTGGTTCCCGACACGTGACGAGCAGCATGCGTGCGGGCGCCTCGGTCTGGGCGACGGGGATTATCTTGCTATCTACCTCGCGGACGTCGACCACACTGAGAACACGCGCGCCATCGCCGGAACCGATCGTGACGCGGTCGCCGACGGTGACGTACTGCTGAACAACCGGCGCCGGCTCATGGACGACGTTGGTCAGCCAGAACTGCTCGGTTCCCGCGACCGTGAGGGCGCGTCTGCGGTCGCCGTCTGGATTATCGGCCATCGCAGCCAATGCGCGTTCAAATCCTCTTTCGACAACGGCATCACCGGTTCCCAACGTCAGCGTAGCACCGCCGAGGCCCACAAGAGCAAGTACCAGAGCTGCGAGCGGAAGGTAGGTCAGCCGTAGAGTGTGTCGTCTGGCCATTGTCTGCTCCAGGTTAGCCGCCAACCACCTTGGGGGCTGGAGGCCGGGTTGACGCGCAGGGTGCGAATCCAATCCAAACATTACCAACTGTAAAGGTAAGTGTGGAGGAGAGTCCGTCAAGGGCCCCCATCAGGGCCCATGTTCTCTCCTCCACGCACCTCACCGCGGGGAGGCGTACACGCGGCGAAGGTGTCTAAAAAACGCAAGATTCAGCGCAACGAGCGCCGAAAAGACGCAGGCGAAAAGGATGAGCGCCTGATCTGGCGTCGTTCGCTCAAATCCCGGAGGCATACGCGAGGGCGGCGCAGGAATCACCGCAGCCACAGTGGCGGCAATCAGCGGGTTTTCGCCGTGCGATAAGCTGTGGCCACCAAGCATACCGGAGCCTATGGACATGATCTCGCTCAGCTGATGCGTGGTTAGCGCCGTGTGATCTTGGCCGCTGATCGCAGCCGACACCGCCAGGAAGAGGATGAGACCAAAACAGGCATCAGCCATCGTCCGCAAAACGACCTTCGAACTCTTCGTGCGCAACATTCGAATGACCCTCATGCTGACTCGCGCGGAATCGCGACAGTGCATATGGGGAAAGCTTCACTCCGGTCTGTGGCACGGTTGGGCCGACATTGTGGCGCCTGCGGCGTATTCTCTTGACGAAGGCGGGAAGCCGTAAACCTGTTGCAGTGCGGTAACTTTGGAGCTGTCTGCCTCATTAACCGTCGTTCCGGTCCACTTTTGGGCAGCTCGGACGGCAACGGGGCATATTGAAGTCGTTACTTTGCAAGGGTAGTGTCCGCGCCGTATTGCGCACTGCAGCAAGCATCAAGTCGAACGAAAGGCCAACGTTCATGGGCTTTATTGCCGACAGCCTCAATCGCATTCAACCGTCAGCGACCATTGCGGTCTCCAGCAAGGCCCGTCAACTCAAGGCTGCTGGAAGGGACGTCATATCTTTGTCGGCGGGTGAGCCGGATTTCGATACGCCTGAGAACATCAAAGAGGCGGCGGTCCGCGCCATGGCGGCAGGCAAGACAAAGTATACCGACGTTGACGGCATTCCCGAGCTGAAGGAAGCCATCGTCGCGAAGTTCTCCCGCGACAACGGCCTCCAATTCAAGACGAGTCAGATCACTGTCGGCACTGGCGGCAAGCAGGTCATTTACAATGCGCTGCTGGCAACGCTCAATCCTGGCGATGAGGTCGTACTCGCGTCACCGTGTTGGGTGTCTTACGCCGACATCGTGCTGCTCGCAGGTGCCAAGCCGGTCTTTGCCGAGGCGCGCATTGAGGACGGCTATAAGCTAAAGCCCGAGGCTCTCGAGCAGGCAGTCACGCCCAAGACCAAGTGGTTTATTTTCAACTCACCGTCCAACCCGACAGGTGCCGCTTACACCAACGAAGAAATCAAGGCGCTCACGGATGTCTTGCTTCGCCACGAGCAAGTCTGGATCCTGAGCGACGACATCTACGAGCATCTTTTGTACGACGGCTTGACCTTTCACACGCCTGCCGCCGTCGAGCCAAAGCTCCTCGAACGTAGCCTGACAATGAATGGGCTTTCCAAAGCCTACTGCATGACGGGGTGGCGCCTGGGGTATGGTGCTGCGCCTGAGATGCTCATCAATGCAATACGCAAGCTGCAATCTCAGTCGACATCCAATCCGTGCTCGATCACGCAATGGGCCGCTGTCGAGGCATTAAACGGGCCGCAGGATTTCATTGCTCAAAATAACGAGAAGTTCGTCGAGCGCCGTGACATTGTCGTGAGCATGCTCAACCAGGCGAGTGGTCTGCAATGTCCGAAGCCGGAAGGGGCGTTCTATGTATACCCCAGCTGTGCTGGCGCCATCGGCAAGACCAGTGCATCCGGCGTGAAGATCGATACGGACGAAGCTTTCGTCACAGCGCTCCTTGAGGAAGAGGGCGTTGCAGCGGTCCATGGCGCGGCCTTTGCTTTCTCGCCTGCGTTCCGCGTGTCCTATGCCACGTCCAACGAGCTGTTGGAGGAAGCATGCCGGCGCATTCAACGTTTCTGCGGCAACCTGAACTGACGGCAAAAGCTGCAGTACACCGCTGCGATGGAAGCGTTGGCTGTTGGCAAACGACAGTGCCGTACCGGTGAGGCTAAGTCTGTTGATGCAAGCGAATCAGAGCACAAAAGCCCCATGCAACACGTGCCGCATCTGGCGTGTGGGACTCGCCTTGGCCACAGCAGCCTTTTTGGCCACGTGGCTCCTCAACTGACAAGCGAAGTTCAGGCGGTCGCGCGGCCCGTACCGTATCCTGCAAACCAATCGCGCAACCAAAGGCGGCGAAGCCTAATCCGCGCCTTGATCAGTCCAACAGAAACCGGCTGTCGCGACCGAACGGGCACAGGAAGAGTGTTGGGGTTCGCCTTAACAACAGGCCGAACCAAAGAGGGTTCTTGCAGATCCTCGGCGGCCATTGCATAGCCTGCTGCATGGGCGGCCGACATTAGGGTCTTGATCTTCATCACGCGCCTCAATCGTTCAGGTCAAAACCCCCAACCGACCCCTGATAGCTGGCTCGTCTCCCTCAGAATCCCAGACGGCTAGCAGGACTCCATAATGCGAGAACTTTGGTTACGATCAAGTATTATTCGCTGATCGCAATCAATTTCACGTCCGCCTCATCTTCGATCTTATTGTGCAATGCAGTGTAAGTGGTGCACTAGACTTGATCGTCGGCTCGCGTCCGCAAAAAAACATGCTTCATCGATTGCTTGAGGGTTGCTTTGCACCATTGGCGGCGCGAACATGAAGTGTCGCGCTCCTTCAGAGGCGCGGAGGTGTGCGGCCTTAGCGCCCGCGCGCCTCCAGCCAGGGGAGGAGACAAAAATGGGCCAATCAAGCAGCCCCAAATCCGGAGCCAATGGGAGCGCCCGCTCCCGCTGTATCGCACTCGTCGGGCCATACCTAAGCGGCAAGACAAGTCTTCTCGAAGCTATTCTCGCACGCACCGGTGCCATCAATCGCGCCGGAACAATCGCGGAAAAGTCCACAGTCGGTGATGCCAGTCCCGAGGCCCGCGATCACGGGATGAGCGTTTCGCTCAATATGGCGGATGCAGAGTTTCTCGGCGAAACCTTCACCTTCGTCGACTGTCCAGGCTCCATTGAATTTCAAAACGAAGGTGCGCTCGCTCTAACGGCGTGTGACGCGGCGGTTGTCGTGTGTGAGCCTGATGCCAAGCGCATTCCAGCGCTCCAGTTAATCCTCAAGCAGCTCGAAGACCGCGGCATCCCCCACTTTCTTTTTCTCAATAAGATGGACGCTGCGGAAACGCCGCTGCGTGAGTTGATTCCCGTCCTTCAGCCAGCGAGTAGCAGGCCGCTGGTCCTGCGGCAGATCCCCATCTGGGAAAATGGTGCTGCGACAGGGTTTATAGATCTGGCTTCCGAGCGTGCGTACGTCTATCGCACACAGGCCCCTTCCGAAGTGATCGAGCTCCCCACAGATGTATCGGAGCGCAAGGAAGAAGCGCGTTTCCAAATGCTTGAACAGCTCGCCGACTACGACGACGACCTTATGGAGCAGTTATTGTCGGACGTGCAGCCCGCAACCGACAAAGTCTTCGCCGATTTGTCGAGTGATCTGCGTGAAGGCTTGATCGTTCCGGTGCTCTTGGGTTCGGCTCAGAACGGCAACGGTATTTTGCGGCTGTTGAAAGCTCTTCGGCATGAGGCACCAACCGTTGAAAGCACAGCACGGCGCCTGAAACTGGAGAATGCGGCGTCGGCCGGGTACGTCTTCAAGACGATGCATACGTCACATGGAGGAAAGCTCTCGCTTGTGCGTGTTCTAAAGGGAGAGTTCCCTGATAGTGGCACTATTGTCGGCAAAGACGGCTCTGATGAAAGGATCGCCGGTGTCTTCTCTGTGCTCGGTGAGGAGCCAACCAAGCGTGACACTGCAAGGCCGGGTGACACGGTTGCACTTGGACGGTTGGAAGGGATCAATTCCGGCGAGACGATCACTGCGGAAAAAGGCGGCATCGTCCAGGTTGAAGGACCTCCGGTACCCCAGCCGGTGCTTGGCAATGGTCTGGGCCTCAAAGACCGCAAGGACGAAGTCAAGCTGACCACTGCACTTCACAAACTGATGGAAGAGGATCCATCGCTGCAACTGGAGATGAATCAGGACACCCATCAGATGCTTTTGCTTGGACAGGGCGAAATGCACTTGCGTGTCGCCGGCGAGCGGTTGCAGCGAAAGTACGGCGTCGTGGTCGAACGCCAGCCACGTCTCATTCCTTACAAGGAGACGATCCGTAAAGGCATCGAGGTGCGCGGCCGCCACAAGAAGCAGTCGGGTGGTCACGGCCAGTTCGGCGATGCCGTCCTGGACATTCAGCCACTGCCGCGCGGTTCCGGCTTCTTGTTTAGCGAGAAGATCACCGGTGGAGTGGTGCCACGTCAATTCATTCCGTCTGTTGAAATCGGCGTGAAGGACTACTTACAGGAAGGTCCGCTGGGATTCCCGGTCGTCGATGTGGCAGTCACGCTGACGGACGGTTCCTATCATTCTGTCGATTCCTCCGACATGGCGTTCCGTCAAGCTGGGCGTATAGGCATGGTGGAAGGCATGCCCAAATGCGCGCCGGTGCTATTGGAGCCCATCATGGCGGTGGAAATTTCCGTTCCCAGCGAGGCCACGGCGCGCATCAACGCCATCATCTCGCAGCGCCGCGGCCACATCCTTGGCTTCGATGGGCGCGAGGGATGGGAAGGTTGGGATACCGTCCAAGCACAGATTCCGGCCTCGGAAATGGATAACTTGATCGTGGACGTGCGCTCGGCAACGTCGGGCGTCGGGACCTATACGGCCGAGTTTGACCATCTCTCCGAGCTGACGGGGCGCTTGGCCGATCAGGTGCTCGCTTCGCACAAACAAGCGGCGGAGTGACCCAAGACACGTGAGAATTGGGCGTCGGATCGTGGATGGTCTGACGCCCATTTGCTGCGTTGACGCTTGTCATTGACGTCGTGCAGGCACATTGCATTGGCAACGTGGTCTGAAGCGTCGAGGCAGAGACGCGCTACAAACGCTTGAGCCGGGAGAGGATGCTCTGGACGTGCCGCTCCACGGACGGCCGAGAAGACTGTGACGAAGGAGGCAGCGATGATCGAGCTACTTAAGGATTTTCCAAACAACGTCGTTGCTGTCACGTGCGAAGGCAATGTGACGGCTGAGGACTACAACACGATCCTGATTCCGGCCATTGAGCAGGCGCTCGCTCAGAATGAAAAGGTCCGCCTCTACTACGAAATCGGGGCCGATTTCACCGGCGTGGAGCCCGGAGCGATGTGGGCGGACACGAAAGTTGGCATGGAGCATTTTCTGCGCTGGGAGCGCATTGCCGTGGTGACAGACGTCGAATGGATACGAATGTCGGTCAGAGGCTTTGGGTTCTTGATGCCCGCGAAAGTCGAGGTGTTTTCCCTTGCCGAGGCGCCAAAAGCCCGCGAGTGGATTCTCGCAGCCTAGCCGCGGACGGGTGCGCTTCAGTGCGTCGCTTCTTCGCCCCAAAGCTGGCGCAGGCGCGCATCACGCCCACAGCCGTAGCGGTAGTAGCGGTACTTGAGCGGGTGCGTCTCATGGTAGTTCTGATGATAATCTTCGGCAGGCGTGAATACGCTCGCCTCGACAATCTCTACCGCAATCGGCTTATCAAAGCGCCCGCTCTTTTCCAGCGCCGCTTTGCTCGTTTCGGCAGTCTCTTTCTGCTCGGGGGTGTGCGTGAAGATAACGGGCCGATACTGGCTGCCACGGTCGCAGAATTGCCCACCGCCGTCGACGAGATCGACGTGACGCCAATAGTATTCGACAAGCTCTTTGTAGCTGACGACTTTGGGATCGTATTTCAGCTGAAGGGCCTCGGCGTGACCCGTATTTCCCATTGAGACCTGCGCATAGGTGGGGTTCTTTGTCTTGCCACCCATGAAGCCAGAAATTGTTTCCTTCACGCCTTCAACTTTGTCGAAGTCGGACTCGGTGCACCAGAAGCAGCCGCTAGCAAAAGTCGCGACCGCAAGCTCCTCGTTCTGCGCCAGCGCGCCTGTGGTTGGGCCCTGCGCGGGTGTCGGCTGCGCAACGAAAAAGAGTGCGACTCCGGCAATGAGAACCAGGGCAATGAGGGCTGCGGTCAGGCGTGTCATGGGGCATTCTCGTCCTTAGAGTAGGTCTGTTCCAAAGTAGCGCAGGGCGGCCCCCGCAACGATGAGGGTCAATCCGATCCAGATCGCGACGATGACCATCGCAGCCGCGCGGCTCGCCGGGCGCTTGTTCAAATGACTGGCGCTGGCACGATGCTCTGCAAGGATGTCCGAAGGTATGAGGCGCACCGCCAGCAGAATGCCCAGCGGGACGATAATCACATCGTCGAGATAGCCGATTACCGGAATGAAATCCGGAATCAGATCGATGGGCGAGAGCGCATAGGCCGCGACAGTAAGCGCCACGGCCTTTGCATACCAAGGCACGCGCGGATCACGCGCGGCAAGATAAAGCGCGGTGACGTCGCGCTTTATCGCTCGCGCCCAATCGTTGAGCCGGCCTGTTATGGTGGAGATTTTGACTGCGCTTGACATCTTAGTCGCCGTTTAGCCTGTCGACTTGTCAGTCTTGGGCACAAACTTCATGGCGACGCCGTTCATGCAATAGCGCAGACCGGTGGGCGGGGGGCCGTCATTGAACACGTGCCCGAGGTGTCCACCGCAACGGCGACAATGTATTTCTGTGCGCACCATGAAGAAGCTGCGATCTTTCGTTGATCCGATCGCGTTCTCCAACGGCTCATAGAAGCTCGGCCAACCGGTGCCGCTGTTGAACTTCGCCTCCGAAGCAAACACCGGTAGGTCGCAGCCCGCGCAGTGGTAGGTGCCTGGGTCATAGATCTTGTCCAGTGGGCTTGATCCGGCGTACTCGGTTCCGTGCTTACGCAACACGCGGAACTGCTCGGGCGTCAGGATCTTGCGCCACTCCTCCTCAGTCTTGGTGATCTCGAAGGTCGTCTCGGTCGATGCGGTCATGGTCTCCTCGTCTGCGTGAGAGTTCGCCGCGCGCAAACCTGAAGCGGCGGCTAGAAGGCCGATGCTGGCGAGGCCGAAATCTCGACGGGTAAACATAGTCGTTTCTCCCAGAGCTAGAGCTAGAACCGCTATGGCTTAGCAGCGGTGTCGCTGCGGTCGCGGCCGGTCTACTCCAGGATACGCAGCGGCCGGGCATTCGTTACAGGATAGCGGTGCGTCGCACTTCACAATCCCGTGGGTTTGCTACCGCTTCGGAGCCAAGATCCGGACCGGCGCATCGAGTGCGATCTCATCGGGGCTTATATGGCAACGGTAGGCGAAGGCCTCAACTCCTGCGGCTTTGGCCTCCCGGAAAGCCTCCGCGTACGTGGGATCGATGTCGTGGGCAAGTGTGAACCTTGCTGCGTCGGCGCGCTGTATGAGAAAGAGCATTACCGCTCGGTGGCCCTGGGTCACCATGGCGCTGAGCTCCTTGAGATGCTTGACGCCACGTGCCGTGACGCTGTCTGGAAACTCGGCAAGCCCGGACGCGCGCATCAGGTGTACGTTCTTGATTTCAACGTAGCAGAGCCCCTTTTTGGCGTCCTCCAACAGAAGATCTATCCGGCTATTTTCCCCGTACTTCACCTCGCGTCGCAAAGCGCCATAGCCGGTGAGCTTTCTGATCTGTCGGCCTTCGATGGCCTCGGCGACAATCTTGTTGGGATGACCTGTGTTGATGCCAACAAGGTGAGGGCCATTGCCGAGATCCGTCTCGATCAGCTCCCAAGTGTGGCGATACTTGCGTGTCGGGCTATCACTCTCTGATAGCCATACGATCGATCCTGGTGTCGTAAGCCCACGCATGGATCCGGTGTTGGGGCACGTAGCCGTGATCGTCTCGCCGGTGTCGAGAACAACGTCGGCGAGGAACCGCTTGTAGCGCTTTATGAGGCGGCCCCGTTTTAGGGCAGATGGGAATCGCATGGGCCAAAGCTAAGGGCGAGCCCCAGGTGTTCGCAATGCAAAATCGTTCACGCACGAGCCAACGTCTCGTCTGTGGTGCCGCAGAGTGCTAGATCTGGCCCTGCGTACAATCTGAATGGACGGAGACTGATGTGAGCGGCGAATCGGACATCACAGCCGCGGTCCTGGTTATCGGCGATGAGATCCTGTCGGGGCGTACTAAGGATCGAAACATTGGCTACATCGCCGATCACCTCGCTCGCGTCGGCATCTGCTTGAAGGAGGTGCGCGTCGTCGGCGATAACGAGCAGGCGATAATCGAAGCGGTCAACGCACTTCGCGCACGCTACACATATGTCATCACAACGGGCGGTATCGGCCCGACCCATGACGACATCACCGCGGACTGCATCGCCAAGGCGCTCGGCGTTTCGAATGACATTGATCCGCGAGCGCTCTCACTATTGGAAGCATACTTTGCAAAACGAGGCGTCGAGGCGACGCCGGCACGTCTACGCATGGCGCGCATTCCGAAGGGTGCGAAGCTCATTAAGAATGCCATATCTGTTGCGCCAGGCTTCATGATCGAGAATGTTATTGTGCTCGCAGGCATCCCGGAAGTTATGCAGGTGATGCTTGATGATGTGACGCCACATCTTGCGACGGGAAAGAAAATGCAGACTGCGACGATCCGGCTTGAGAAGGCGGAAGGTGATGTCGCAGACATTTTCGCCGCACATCAAGTAACGTATCCGAATGTTACAATGGGGAGTTACCCGTCGTTTGTTGACGGCCGTGTATCAACGCAACTTGTGCTGCGTTCTACCGATTCTTCCTTGCTGACGGTCGCGACGGAAACGCTAACGCTTAAGCTTAAGCAGAGCGGACTTCTTTGAATCGTTGGCGGCGTGCCGTCGCTGCGACGCATTCACGCATCGCTATGCCATCTAAAATTCGCTTGTAGCTGATCCTTAACAGCTCAAACGGGGACTGCCCGCGTGGGGATCAATCTGCGCACGTGGCATTCACTCCCAACATAAATCAGAAACAACGCGTGGGGTTAGTAATGGTGTTGAGCAAAGCGCACCGGGCGAACTACGTCCGATGGCAAAGTATTATGTCGAGTGCAGTGGCACTTTCAGTAGTTGTGGTGAGCGTAAAAACAATAACACCGGCCGAAGCAAAAACGCCCGGTAAGACCTATTGCTATCATGGTGTTTGCCACCGTGTGAAAACGCTCGCTGAGACGGAGGCCATGATAGGCGAGGAAGAGACGGTCATCGCTTCCCACTACGACGACTGCTCGAAGGATCGGTTTAATCCTTGCGGGCTGACGTCATCCGGCGAGGTGTTTCGTCCGAACACTCCTGACAACACAGCAAGCCCAATCTATCCCGACGGTACCAAGCTGCTCGTTTGGAATCCGAAGACACAGCAAGCACTCGTTGTTCGCGTCAACAACGCGGGTCCCTATCATCGCAACCGCAGGCTCGATCTTTCGCGCGCTGCGGCGGCCAAGTTAGGCTTTGAAGGTCAAGGCGTTGCAGAGGTTCGCGTAAGGGTCGTAGAAGCGCCGACTCCTGAAGAGGCGAAATATTCCGAGAAACGCAACTACGCACCTGTCCCGGGTGACATCGGCACGTTCGCGAGTTTCGAAGAGGCGAACACCGGCATGCGCGTTGCGCTCGCAGCACTTGAGAACAATGACGTCGAGCCGAGCGTGTCCAGCAGCCCGACCGTGGTTGCCTCATTGGACGACGACCTTGGTTTCGATGAGGCCCCGCAGGTCTTTGGCCGGTCTGGTTTTGGTGATTATCCTGTGACCACACACAGAAGGGTCGCCAGATTTGATCTCGATCACCTATTTGAACAGACTCCGATCGGCGAGGATCACCTGGCACAGACGAAAACGAGCGTGGCTTCACTCGGGATCGGTTCGCCACTCTATCAAAGTCTAAAGGGCGATCCGCCCGCCGGCGCGCCTACGCCACCTTCTGACACGATTGCAGCAGGCCACGTCGTTAACGAGCCGAGCGCAGCCGATACGACCAAAGTGACAACAACCACCTCGCAACCACAAAGCGCTGCTAAGGCCAGCGAGGAAGATGCACCGGCCGCAGTGCAAGCTGCCAGCGAAGCGAAGGAAAAGCAGGCCGTGAAAAAGCCTAAGGCGCGTAAGCGCGTCGCCTCTCGCAAGTCCACTTCGCGCAAGTCGTCGTCGAGTGGCGGGCAACGTGCACGATCGACTAAGGCGTCATCCCGGTCCGGGCGCAGTGCGGGTCAGGCGAGGAAAACGGCTGCGGTCGCAAAGGCACCACCGCGCAAGACGCGTTCCACTGAAGAAATCATGGCAAATGCCATTGCCGATAGGCACCGGCACGCGCTCTGAGGTTGAGGCTATAAACTCTTAGGCCGGCGGCGCTATCGCAGGCTCTTTAAGGTCAGCTTCGTGGTTGCCGCCGTCCTCGACGAAAAGGTCGAATTCGATCTCAAGCGCGTCGAGGAACGTGGAAACCAGGTTGAGCAGTGCGCCAAGCGTTACGCGGCCTGCGACCCGGAACGTGTCGTCGACCGCAATAGGCGTCATATCGTCGAGGGCCGCTGCGTCCTCGGCGATCAGTCCTCGGCTTCGAAGGTAAGCCGTGGGGTCCTTGCCCGTTTCAAAATCGTTGGCGGATGCGTTTCCATAGTCTGCCGCGGCCTCGGCAAGATCCGCTGTCACGGCCACATAGAGGCGCGCGACGTGACTGAAGCTATGTTCGCGGGCGCCTAAGTCACTCGCCCAATCGCGTGCCTTGAGTGTGCGAGACAGAAGAGCGAACTCAAGCGTGCGCATTTTCTCGGTAGCTTTGCGTTGACCAGAACGGATGCCCGCAATTTGCTCGGCCTCGCGCGGCGGCGAACCCGACCAAGCGTAGTAGACATCTGCCAAGTCTTCGCCTGCAGCAAGCGCGGCATCGAGGTTCTCAGCCAGCAGATAGACGCTTGCCGGTGCACGGCGCAATTTTGTCGTCGAAGAATACGACGCGTCGGACATGGAGCCTCCAGGACAGGGTCGCCAAGAGACGCGGCGCAACAGAACACCCAAGCAGACTACGCAACTTCGTGCATAAGCCGATTCGACATGCAAGGTATATGGAGTTTGTGCACGCACCGTCCCCAGGCTTATGCACACATGCCGGGTAGGCGCGTAGAGGCGGCGCCGATCAGACACCGCCCCATTTACCTGCGCTAGCGCACAATAAGGCTCAGCTGCAGCCGCTTGTGGAGCCACACGTGTCGCACTTCAGGCACGTGCCGTTGCGTACGAGCGTAAAGTTGCCGCAATCGCCGCACGCTTCGCCTTCGTAGCCACGAATACGCGCTTCGGCCCGGCGATCGGCTTCGCGGTTCTTTACCGAGACCTCGGCGTGCGTGACGGTCGTGCGCGCGTACATCACGTCGGCTTCGGGCTTCAGGGCCGTTGCGCCCTCGGTCTGCGGAAAGGCTGAGGCCAGCTCGCCTTGAAGATCCGCGACCGCCGTCACTTCCTCGGTTGTCTCTTCACGGCTTGCGAGGCGAACGACGCCACCGCGAATGAGGCCACGCGACACGAACTTCTGCGCCGGCGCATCGAGCGCGAGCTCATCATCAGTATCCTCGTCGGAGGATCCAAGGCCGGTGCCGCCTACGATCTCGCTCGGATCGACGTGGGCAAGGTCGTGACGGCCGAGGTACGAAACGGCGAGTTCCCGGAAGATGTAGTCGAGTACAGAGGTCGCGTTCTTGATCGTCTCGTTGCCGGTAACGAGGCCGGCCGGTTCAAACCGCGTGAAGGTAAAAGCCTCGACGAACTCCTCGAGCGGCACGCCGTACTGTAGGCCTAACGAGATTGCGATCGCGAAGTTGTTCATCAGCGATCGGAAGGCGGCGCCTTCCTTGTGCATGTCGATGAAAATCTCGCCGAGACGGCCGTCCTCATATTCGCCGGTGTGCAGATAGACCTTGTGCCCGCCGACCGTTGCCTTTTGCGTGTAGCTCTTGCGGCGGTTGGGCAGCTTATCGCGCTCTTGGGCGCGAACACGCTCAACGACACGCTCCACGATGCGTTCGGCAGCCACCTGGGCCCGCTCGACGGCCGGCTTATCCGCGAGGATCTGCTCGGCGGTTTCTTCCTGTTCGTCGCTATCCTCGCCGAGGATCTGGGAGTTGAGCGGCTGTGAAAGCTTAGAGCCATCACGATAAAGCGCGTTGGCCTTCAGCGCGAGCCGCCAAGAAAGCATGTAGCTTGCCTTGCAGTCCTCGACGGTCGCGTCGTTTGGCATGTTGATGGTCTTGGAGATGGCGCCAGAGATAAAGGGCTGTGACGCAGCCATCATGCGGATGTGGCTCTCGACCGAAAGATAACGCTTGCCTTTTCGTCCGCAGGGATTGGCGCAATCGAAGACCGGCAAGTGCTCCTCTTTGAGATGTGGCGCGCCCTCAAGGGTCATCGCTCCGCAAACGTGTTCGTTGGCGACC
>Ga0315534_1001695_pt1 | contig 15161 bp, 12 predicted proteins | sample SalMarSW160240MG_FD_203094 | JGI IMG/M metagenome (GOLD analysis project Ga0315534, IMG submission 203094) | Salt marsh sediment microbial communities from the Plum Island Ecosystem LTER, Massachusetts, United States - Salt Marsh Sediment SW1602-40 ... | reverse complement strand
GCGGTCATGCCCTTGCCGGCCTCGGCCGTCGCGAGCACCGCGCCGACCGGAAAGCCGCCGCCGAGCCCCTTGGCGATCCCCATCACGTCGGGGGCGACGCCGGCGCGCTCATAGGCGAAGAAGGTTCCCGTGCGGCCAATGCCCGTCTGCACCTCGTCGAAAACGAGCAGAAGGCCGTGCGCGTCGCACAGCTCGCGCAGACTGCGCAGAAAGCCCTGAGGCGGTGCGCGCAAGCCGCCCTCGCCCTGGACGGGCTCGATCAGGATCGCGGCGGTCTCCGGCGCTATGGCGCGCTTGGTCGCATCGAGATCGCCGAACGGCACCTGGTCGAAGCCCTCGACCGGTGGGCCGAACCCATCGAGATATTTCTTCTGTCCGCCGGCGGCGAGGGTCGCGAGCGTACGGCCGTGAAAAGCGCCTTCGAAAGTGATGATGCGATAGCGCTCCGGCCGCCCGCCGGCCGCATGATATTTCCGCGCGATCTTGATCGCGCCCTCCATCGCCTCCGCACCCGAATTGCAGAAGAAGACCAGGTCCGCGAACGTTGCGTCGCACAAGCGCGCCGCCAGCCGCTCGGCTTCGGGAATCCGGTAGAGATTGGAGACATGCCAGAGCTTGCCGGCCTGTTCGGTCAGGGCGGCGACGAGCGCCGGATGCGCATGGCCGAGAATATTGACGGCGACGCCGCCAGCAAAATCGAGATAGCGCGCGCCGTCCGTCGTCGTCAGCCAGGCGCCTTCTCCCTGCTCGAAAGCAAGATCGACTCGCGCATAGGTCGGCAAGAGGTGCGACAAGGCGAAGTCCGTTCGCGCGGCGTAAAAATGAAATGTGCCGCCCCGCAGGACGGCACTTTGTACATTCTAGGTGCGCGAACCGCGCTGTCAACACAATGCGGCGAGCGCGTCGGCGGGAATCGGACTCGAAACCGCCATGAATTGTGGATGCAATGGCTGGGAGTCTTGCGCGGGATCCCCGTCATATAGTAGTGTTCTTAATCAGTACCTACGAGATATCGCGCGGCGGCGGGCGGTTCTCGGAGAGTTTCCCCTCGATGTGATGCGTAATCCGTTGGCGACGAGAGGTTGCCGAGCGGGGGAGGCGGATTCTGTCAAGACGACTGCCGGCGCGAGGCGAAGAGGGCGATATGTGGACCGACGAGCGCGTGGAACTCCTCAAGAAGCTGTGGAATGACGGGCTTTCCGCTAGCCAGGTCGCGGCGGAGCTTGGAGGGATCACCCGCAATGCCGTGATCGGCAAAGTTCACCGGCTTGGCCTGTCGGGCCGCGCCAAGAGCCCGGGCGCGTCCGTCCCCCGACAGCGCAAGCCGAGGGCCTCGGCGATGATGCTGCGGGTGGCGCGGCCGACCTTGCGCGGCAACACCGCATTGGCGCGGCTGCCCGCCTATGAGCTCGATTACGAGCCGGACCCCGGGATCACCGCCGAGATCGTGCCCATCGGCCAACGCTGCTCGCTGCTCGAGCTGAGCGATTCCAAATGCCGCTGGCCGATCGGCGATCCGGGGACGCCGGATTTCTTCTTCTGCGGCGGCAAGCCGGCCGAGGGCCTGCCCTATTGCACGCATCACGCGCGCATCGCCTACCAGCCCATCGGCGAGCGTCGCAACAGGCGCGCGGCGCGAGTCTGAGAAGTAGGCCCGGCTTCGCCGGCGCGAGATCACGCTTCGAGGCCGTAGCGGTCGTTGAGGGCGTAGCCTGCGCCGCGCACGGTGCGAATTGGATCGGCGCGCTGACCGCGATTGAGCGCCTTACGCAAACGCCCGACATGCACGTCGACGGTGCGCTCATCGATATAGACGTCGCGGCCCCAGACGCGGTCGAGCAATTGCTCACGCGAGAACACGCGGCCCGGATTCTCCATCAGAAATTCGAGTAACCTGAATTCCGTCGGGCCGAGCGGCACATCGCGGCCCGCGCGCGACACTCGCTTTTTCTCGCGGTTGAGCTCGATATCGCCGGCGCTGAGCACGGCGGCGACCCGTTCCGGCCGCGCGCGCCGCAGCAGCGCGCGAATGCGCGCCAGCAGTTCGGGAACCGAGAACGGCTTGACGATATAGTCGTCGGCGCCGGTCGCGAGGCCGCGCACGCGCTCGCCCTCTTCGCCGCGCGCAGTCAACATGATCACCGGCAGCTGATGCGTCTCCGCACGGCCGCGCAGCCGGCGGATCAGCTCGATGCCGGAGAGGCCGGGCAGCATCCAGTCCACGATGGCAAGATCAGGCGGGCTTTCCTTGAGGCGCAAATCAGCGTCGTCGCCGCGGGCGGCCGAGTCGACGGCATAGCCCTCCGCCTCGAGATTATAACGCAACAGAAGCGTCAGCGGCTCTTCATCTTCGACGATTAAAATGCGTGCCGCCATACGAGATCATCCCCTTCGATCCGATGCCCCGGACGAAGCTCCGGGATCGATGGCACCTGCGAAATCGGAACTCATTCCGCCGTCGTCCGGTTTTCCCGCTTCTGCACGCGTTCAGACGAGAGCCGCGCTTGCGGCCCTCGCTGCGCCCGCTAAGCGTCAAACGGAACGATGGTCATGCTGGTTTTGTCGCCCTTCGGCCGCTCGTCTCCGAGCGTGCGTCCCTCGACCATGTAATAGACCGTCTCGGCGATATTGGTGGCGTGATCGCCCATTCGCTCGATGTTCTTTGCGCAGAACAGAAGGTGGATGCAGATGCTGATGTTGCGCGGGTCTTCCATCATATAGGTGAGGAGCTCGCGGAACAGCGAGTTGTTGACCGCGTCCACCCCTTCATCGCTGCGCCAGACCGCAATCGCTTTTGCGGCGTCGCGCCGAGCATAGGCGTCGAGCACGTCCTTGATCTGCGCGAGCACCAGTTCCGCCATGTGCTCGACGCCGCGCATCACCTTTTGCGATCGGAATTCGCTGTCGAGCACCAACACGCGCTTGGCGATGTTCTTGGCGAGATCGCCGATCCGCTCGAGGTCGTTGGAAATACGCAGCGCGCCGACGATCTCGCGCAGGTCGACCGCCATCGGTTGGCGGCGCGCAATGGTGAGGATCACTTTTTCCTCGACCTCGCGCTGGAGCATATCGATTTGCACGTCGCTGACGATCACCTGCTGCGCAAGCAGCGCGTCGCGCCGATCGAGCGCGTCGACGGCGTCGTTGATTTGCTGCTCGGCGAAGCCGCCCATCTCGGCGACCATCCGACCGAGATCCTGCAGATCGGCGTCGAACGCCTTCATCGTATGTTCGGTAACCATCGATGTGCTCCAAATCCTCTCGGCTCTCTCTGTCGAAATCAGCCGAATCGACCAGTAATATAGTCCTGCGTCCGCCGGTCGGTCGGCGCAGTGAACATCTTGCTGGTCGTTCCGAATTCGACCAGTTCTCCCAGGTACATGAAGGCGGTGTAAGCGGACACCCGCGCCGCCTGCTGCATATTGTGCGTGACGATTGCGATCGTGTAATCGTCAGTGAGTTCGTCGATCAATTCCTCGATCTTGGCGGTCGAGATCGGGTCGAGCGCCGAGCACGGCTCGTCCAGCAGAATCACCTCCGGCTTTACCGCCACAGTGCGCGCGATGCAGAGCCGTTGCTGCTGGCCGCCTGATAGGCTGAGCCCGTTGGTGTGAAGCTGGTCCTTGACCTCGTCCCACAGCGCGGCGCGGCGCAGCGCCTGTTCGACCCGCATGTCGAGATCGCTTCGGGAGAGCCGCTCATACAGGCGCACGCCGAAGGCGATGTTCTCATAGATCGACATGGGGAACGGCGTCGGCTTCTGAAACACCATGCCGATGCGGGCGCGAAGCAGATTGAGGTCCTGCTTGGGAGAGAGAATGTTCTCGCCGTCCAGCAGCACCTCGCCTTCGGCGCGCTGGTTGGGGTAGAGGTCATAGATGCGGTTGAGGATGCGCAGCAGCGTCGACTTTCCGCATCCGGACGGCCCGATGAACGCCGTAACTTTGCGGGCGTAGAGCGGCACGGTGATCTTTTTTAAGGCATTGTTGTCGCCATAGTAGAAGTCGACCCCCCGCACGGAGACCTTCTCGTCGGCTTCAGCGGGGGGATCGACGTTAGCGCCCGTGCCAGACGCCGGAATCGTCACTCCTCCGCGGTGGACCTCATGCATCCTCGTCACACTACCTTTCTCCCAGCGAGTGAGCGCGCGGCGATGCTCAGCGCGAGCACGGCGAAGGTTATGATCAGGGCGCCCGCCCAGGCGAGATTCTGCCAATCGTGATAGGGGCTCATCGCGAACTGGAATATCACCGCGGGTAGGCTCGACATCGGAGCGTTCATGTCGAGCGTGAAGAACTGATTGTTCAAGGCCGTGAACAGCAAGGGCGCGGTTTCGCCGCTGATGCGCGCGATCGCGAGCAGGATGCCGGTAATGATGCCGGCGCGCGCGGCGCGATAGGAGACATGCGCGATGACATGCGAGCGCGGCACGCCCAGCGCCGTGGCCGCTTCGCGCAATTCCTTTGGCACCAAGATCAACATGTCCTCGGTTGTGCGCACCACCACCGGCACGACGATTACCGCGAGCGCGACCGCGCCAGCAAAGCCGGAGAAGTGTCCCATCGGCCGGACCATCACCTCGTAGATGAACAGGCCAACCACGATCGACGGCGCGCTCAAGAGGATGTCGTTGATGAAGCGCACCACCATTGTCAGATTGGTGTATTTCCCGTACTCCGCCATGTAGGTGCCGGCGAGAATACCGACCGGCGTACCGATCGCGACCGCGATCGCTGTCATCATCAGGCTGCCGACGATCGGATTGAGCAGGCCGCCGGCGCTCCCGGGCGGCGGCGTCATCTCGGTAAACACCTGAACCGAGAGGCTGGTAAACCCGTTCCACAGCAGCGCGCCCAGCACGAGCACGAGCCAGCCGAGGCCGACCACGGTGGCGGCGACCGACAGCGTCATCAGGATGGTATTGCGGGCGCGCCGCATCGCGTAGAGTTGAGGCATGGTTACCCGAGGCGTCGTTCGAGACGGAGCAGCATATAGCGGGCGATCGCCAGCACGATGAAGGTGATGAAGAAGAGAATGAGCCCGAGCGCGATCAGCGCCGAGGTGTAGAGGTCGCCGACGGCTTCCGTGAACTCGTTGGCGATGCTCGCGGAAATCGTCGTTCCCGGCGCCAGCAGCGAAGCGGAAACGCGGTGCGCATTGCCGATGACGAAGGTCACCGCCATGGTCTCGCCAAGGGCGCGGCCGAGCCCGAGCATCACGCCGCCGATCACGCCGACCCGGGCGAATGGCACGACTACATAGCGAACCACCTCCCAGGTGGTGCAGCCGACTCCATAGGCGGCCTCCTTGAGCACCGGCGGCGTCGCTTCAAACACATCGCGGGATATCGAGGTGATAAAGGGGAGCACCATGATCGCGAGGATCAGGCCGGCCGTCAGCATGCCAATGCCGTAGGGAGGACCGGCGAACAGCGAGGAAAGGATGGGGACGTTTCCGAACGTTTCGATCAGCGCCGGCTGCAGCGTTCGTTGCAGGAAGGGCGCAAAAATGAATAGTCCCCAGATGCCGTAGATGATGCTCGGGATGCCGGCGAGCAGCTCGATGGCGATTCCGATCGGCCGCCGTAGCCACATCGGACAAAGCTCGGTGAGAAACATCGCGATTAGCAGCCCTACCGGCACCGCAATCAACATGGCGATGAATGAGGTGACCAGGGTGCCGTAGATCGGCGCGATGGCGCCGAACTGGTCGGTCACAGGGTTCCAGACCTCGGTATAGAGAAACCTGAGACCGAAGGTGCGCAACGCCGGCGCCGCGCCCGACGCCAACGAGACGAAAACGCCGCCTAGGATGAGCAACACCGCGATCGCCGCGGTAAGCGTCATCGCGCGAAAAATCGCATCGGTCGAACGCAGCCGGCTCAAGCTCTTGGCGCGTGAGATATCCTCGGCCGCCGCAACCACGCCGGCTTGAATTGGAATATCAACCACGCGTCGCCTCCTCGCGGACGGCACCGACGGCTCCCCCGGATCGCTTCGAATTCTCAACGGGAGCCGATTCAAGCGGCCTTGCGGCCTTAGCACAAGTCGTCATCTGCATCATGGATAAGGAAAAGGCGCTGGACGGCGCCTTTTCCACGCTTGAATTCAGTCACATCGCCGCGAAGATCGGTTTGCCGCTGGCATCCTTGATTTCGTTCTTCCAATAAGTCTCGATGTCCTTGACCACGTTATCCGGCATCGGCACGTAGTCGAGCTCCTCGGCCATCTTGCCACCGTTCTTGTAGGCCCAGGCAAAGAACTTGAGCGCCTCGGCCGAAGCTGCCGGATCCTTCGGCTGCTTGTACATCAGGATCCAGGTTGCCGCCGTCATCGGCCATGACGTGTCGCCGGGTTGGTTGGCTAGGATGACGCCGTAGCCGGGCTCAGAATTCCAGTTGGCATTAGCTGCGGCCGCCTGGAACGCCTCCGCAGTCGGCGCGACGACCTTGCCGGCCTTGTTCATCATCTTGGCGTAAGTCAGCTTGTTCTGCAGGGCATAGGCATACTCGACGTAGCCGATCGAGCCCGAGGTGTTGCCGACATTGTTGGCGACGCCCTCGTTGCCCTTGGCGCCGATGCCGACTGGCCATTGCAGCGAGGTATTTACGCCGACCTTGCTCTTCCAGTCCGGGCTGACGTCAGCCAAGTAGTAGGAGAAATTGAAGGTCGTGCCGGAGCCGTCCGACCGGTGCACGACGGCAATCGCCTGATCGGGCAGATTGGCACTCGGGTTGAGCTTCTTGATCACCGGGTCGTTCCACTTCTTGACCTCGCCGAGAAAGATCTTGGCGAGCGTCGGGCCGTCAATGACGAGTTCGCCCGGCTTGATACCGGCGAGGTTCACCACCGGCACGATGCCGCCCATCACCATCGGGAACTGCGCGAGACCGATCGAATCGAGCTCCTTGCCGGGCAGCGGCTTATCGGAAGCGCCGAAGGTGACCGTCTTGGCCTTGATCTGCTTGATGCCGCCGCCCGAGCCGATCGACTGATAGTTCAGTCCGATATCGGTCTCCTTCTTATAGGCATCGGCCCACTTGGCGTAGATCGGATAGGGAAACGTGGCGCCGGCGCCGGAAATTTCGGCGGCATGCGCCGACGTGATCGCAGCAAAAGCGATCGCGCCAGCCGCGATGAAGGATCGATAGAGCTTCACGGGGTTCTCTCCTGTTGGTCCAAGTTTGTGTGGTAACGCAGACAAAAACTGCGTGCTTCACGCCGTGGGGGTCTTGTTGGCGATTTGATTGGGACGTCACCCACGGCAGTGAGGGTCGAGGACCAGCAAAAAAACCTGGTCGGCTTGCACTGGTCCAAAACCGCGGCTTAGTCCTACGCTGAGCGCATCACCGTTCTATGTGGTCGAGATGACAGACAGATGACGCTCTAAGATGCTGAAAACGCGTTAGAGTTCTGCGCAGCTCGAGCCGGTGTCACGATCGGCAGGCGGACTGCGAAGGTCGCCCCGCTGCCGAGCACGCTCTCAATGCTGAGCCGGCCCCGATGGCGCTGGAGAATATGCTTCACCAAAGCGAGCCCAAGCCCGGTGCCGCCCTGGGCGCGGCTTTCGACGACGTCGACCCGATAGAACCGTTCGGTCAACCGCGGCAAATGTTCCGGGGCGATGCCGGGGCCGTAGTCCTTGACCAAAACCACCGCCTCGTCGCCCTCGGCGGTTGTTTCGCGGGCGAGCGTAAGATCGATGCGTTTGCCGGCCGCCCCATATTTGAAGGCGTTCTCGATCAGGTTTTCGAACACCCGCATCAGTTCGTCGCGATCGCCCAGCACCATCAGCTCGCCCTCGGGCATGTCCACCTCGATGCTCACGCCGCGGTCGTGCGCCAGCAGTTGCAACGCGTCGGCCACCTGCCGCACGATCGACGCGAGATCGATCGCGACCTCCGGGTGAAGATGCGCCTTGAGTTCGATCCGCGAAAGGGAGAGGAGGTCGTCGATCAGCCGCGCCATGCGGTCGGCCTGATCTTTCATGATGCCGAGGAAGCGCTCGCGCGCCTGGGGATCCGCCCGCGCCGGGCCCAGCAGCGTATCGATGAAACCGGACAGCGACGCGAGCGGGGTGCGCAGCTCGTGGCTCGCATTGGCGACGAAATCCGCGCGCATCTGCTCGATCTGTCGCAACGGCGTCATGTCATGAAACACCATGACGAACAGGCTGCGGCCGTCCGCGGCGGCTTCGGTCGCGATCGGCGAGATCACCGCCTCCGACCAGCGGTCGGCCGGCACCCGCTGAAAGAATTCTACGCGCAGCGCGGCCCCGGAGATGGCGGCGTGGCGCCAGGCTTCGAGGACGCCCGGATTGCGCAGCCCAAACGACAAGGGCTGGCCGCGCGTGAGCGCCGGCGCGATTTCAAGCGCCTTGGCGTTGAAGGCGCGGACGATGCCGTCGCGCTCAAGCACGATCACCGGGTCCGGCATGCCGGAAATGACCGCATCGATGACGAGATCGCCCGGATGGATGCGGGTGTCTTCGCGCGAGCGGTCGGCGAAATTGTCGGTCGATTGGCCGCTCGCTTCGATCAAAGCCGCCGCGGCAATTACGCCGAATCCGACCAGCGCCTGCAGCGGCGAAAGCTCCCCGAGATAAGCGACGAGCAGAAAAAACGCGGCGGCGACCGGCAAAACGATGCGGACGCGGCGAAACCGCCGGCCCCAGGAAGCGGCCTCCTTGAGAGCGCCGTGCTGGTCGTCGGAAATGACCATCTTAAGCTGCACCCAAGCTTGCTAGAGTTTACAGCCTTTTCCTTCGCGGTGGCGCCGGCGGGCGCCGCCTCCTATGAACATCCGTGCGCTCCAGCTCGGTGCGCGGAGGCCTAAGCAGCAGGGTCGCATTCATTCTTGCCAATCTGGCGAGCGGTCACCTTTGCCGGGATCGCCGTGTCGGATTGCATTTCGGACCGAACCCGTCGCGCGCTCAACCATAGCTCCCGCGCTCCGAGGATCACGAGCGCTAGGAAAAAGGGAACGAGGTAATAGAGAAGCCGGAATAACAAGAGACCGGCGAGCAAGTCCTCCTTGTCGTACCGCCAGAGCGCGACCAGCATCGCCGCATCGAACACGCCGAGTCCGCCCGGAGAGTGGCTGGCGAAGCCGAGCAGCGTCGCCGAAACGAAAATCGTCGCGATTGTCACAAAGCCGATATAGGGATCGTCCGGCACGAGCATGTACATGGCGGCGGCGCAACTGCCGAGATCGACGATGCCGATGGCGATCTGGAGCAGCGTCAGCGGGCCGTCCGGCAGGGTCAGCTCCCAGTTGCTGCGCCCGATCACCCGCGGCGCGCGCCATACCCAGCCGACATAGGTCGCGAGCGCCGCAAGGATCAGCACCGCGAGCGTCCGATTGACCCAGGCCGGAAGCTGGTCGATCGCCGACGCCGCTTCCGGCCGGTAGGCGACCCCGAGGCCGAGCACGGTTGCATTGCCCAGCCAGAAGGTGAAGCCCGCGACAAAGCAGATTTTCGCCACCTCGATCGCGGACAACCCGTAATGCGAGTAGACGCGGTAGCGCACGGCGCCTCCGGTGAGGGCGCTCGCGCCGACATTGTGTCCGACCGAATAGCTGGTGAACCCGGCGACGAAGGCGACGCTATAGGGCACGTCGCGCCGCCCGATCGTGTAAAGGGCGAACATGTCATAAAAAGTGAGGGTGATGTAACCGAGGACGACGAAACCGGCGGCGATGAGCACGTCGCGCGCCGCGAATGAGCGTAACGCGGCGACCACTTCATCGACGTCGATGTCGTGCAGCATCCGATAAAGCACGACGACGGCGGCGATGATCACCGCGAGGCTCAACAGAAAGCCGAATCGGTGCCAACCGATTCTTCGATCGAAAGCCTGCGCGGCTGCGCGCAGCCAGTCATACATGGTCGCTACCGGCAGCTATTCCGCCTCGGGCTGGGGCGGGCGAAGTCTCTGTCAGACGCGTGTCCACTCGCGTCTAACAGAACCGGGCAGCGAAGGCGAGAGTCGCCGACCGCTCCGAGGCGAATTTTATGTGGCGGCACGGCCATTTGTCATGCATTCGTCATCGCCGGTCATGTCATCGTCATAAGGGTGCTTTGGCGAGGGCACCCGGCCGCCTCCCGCGAGACTATGCGAGCCGACCTGCGCGCCCGGCTTTTCGCACCTGTGAGGGCTCCTACGGATCTCCCATGGCGACAGACGATGACGGGCAATGGACAATTGCCGGCGCATCGGAGATGGTCCGAGGGCGTGCTTTGCAGGCCCGGAGCGGCCGGCCGGGCCGGCAAGGCCCCGCCGCGAGGCTCTGCGAGAGAGGGTCCGTGGCGGGCGCGTCAAGGGCGCGAGTTTAGTGTAACACGAGGCAGTGGGCGACGAATGGGAACGAGAGCGATGACGCAAACCGACAAGGTGCTGGCGCGCAAGGATCATGGCGTCGGCCATTTGATCTTCAACAATCCGGCGCGGCACAACGCGTTGTCGCTCGATATGTGGGAGGCGGCGGGCGTCATTCTCGATGAATTCATCGGCGACGACAGCGTTCGCGTCATCGTGCTGAGCGGGGCGGGCGGCAAAGCCTTTGTGTCGGGGGCCGATATTTCGCGCTTCGACGACGAGCGCGCGAATGTGGCGGCGATCGACGCTTACAACGCCGTCGTCGATCGCACGACGACGACGCTCTACGAAGCCCCCAAGCCGACCATTGCGCAGATCGAAGGATACTGCTTCGGCGGCGGCGTCGCGCTCGCCATCTGCTGCGATTTGCGTATCTGCTCCGACAATTCGCGCTTCGCCCTGCCGGCGGCAAAGCTCGGGCTTGGCTATGTCTATCCCGGGCTGAGAAAGCTCGTCGACCTGATCGGACCGGCGTTCGCCAAAGAGATGTTCTTCACCGCCCGTCAGTTCACCGCGGAGGAGGCCCGTATCATGGGGCTCGTCAATCGCGTGCTGCCGGCGGGCGATCTCAAGACCTTTGTGCGCGACAATGCCGGAATGATCGCCGCCAATGCGCCGCTCACCATCCGGGCGGCTAAATATGCGATCGGGCTGGCGATCAAAGACGAATCGCAACGCGATCTCGCTCGCTGCGACGAACTGGTGCGGGCGTGCTTCGTCAGCAACGACTATGTCGAAGGCCGGCGCGCATTTATGGAAAAGCGCAAACCCGAATTTACCGGGACGTAGTCAACTCGGCGGCTCGGACGACGCTATCCGGTTTCTGGTCCGGCTACGTCTCGCGTTGATCGACGCGCGGCTTCGCGGCACGCCGCCCACACCTTTTCCGGCGTGGCCGGCATGTCGAGGCGGGCGCCGGCGGGTCCCGGAATGGCGTCAGCGATCGCGTTCATGATCGCGGCGAGCGCGCCGGTGGTGCCGGCTTCGGCGACGCCCTTCACGCCAAGCGGATTGGTGGTCGCTGGCACGTTGTGTTCGGCCGCCACGATCGCCGGCACGTCACTGGCGCGTGGCAGGCCGTAGTCCATGAACGAGCCGGTCACCAATTGGCCGCTGTCCGCATCAAAGACCGCATGCTCGAGCAAAGCCTGCCCGAGCCCTTGCGCCACCCCGCCGTGGATTTGTCCCTCGACCAGCATGGGATCGAGGGTACGGCCGCAGTCATCGATGGCGGTATAGGCGACGACTTCGACGGTGCCGGTCTCCGGATCGACCTCGACCTCGGCGATGTGGCAGCCGTTCGGATAGGTGTGAGGCGTCTCGGCGACGACCTTGGTGTCCAGGTCCTCGGAAATCTCGCCGCTCGCCTTGCGCGCCTTCGCCATTTCGGCAAGCGCGAACAAGGTGACTCGCCGATCGGTGCCGACGACGCTGAACGCGCCGTCGGCAAAGACGATATCCGCCTCGGCGGCCTCGAGCGCATCGGCTGCGAGCCCGCGTCCCTTCTCGATTAAAACATCGGCGGCGCGCACGATCGCCGAGCCGGCCGTGGTGGTCGTGCGCGAGCCGACACTTGAGAAACTTGCAACCTCGTGATCGCTGTCACCGTGCATGAGATGAACCGCGGCCGGATCGAGGCCGAGACGCTCGGCAGCGATCCGCGGGAAGATCGAGGCATGGCCCTGTCCTCCTGGGTGCACGCCGAGCGCCACCACGAGTTCTTCGCCGCCGGGAAACCGAAGGGCCGCGCCCTCGCTGGGCATGCCGCCCGCATGCTCGAGCAGGCACGATAGGCCGATGCCGCGCAGCTTGCCCCGCCGTTCGGCCTCCCCCCTGCGCCTTGCGAAGCCGGCGTGGTCGGCGAGCGCCAGCGCCTTGTCGAACACGGCGGGGAAATCGCCGCTGTCGTAAGTCGTGCCAATGGCGGTCTTGTACGGAATGGCGGAAGCGGGCACAAAATTGCGGCGCCTGATCTCGTCGGGCGCGAGCGCGGTTACGCGCGCGGCCTCTTCGACCAGCCGCTCCAACAGATAATTCGCCTCGGGGCGGCCCGCCCCGCGGAAGGGCGCGGTCGGCACCGTGTTGGTGAAGACGCAACGCACCGACACATCGATGAGCGGGATGTCGTACATGCCGGGCAGGCACAAAACGAAGTTCATAGTCGCCAGCGACACGCCGACCGTGCCGAGAAAGGCGCCGAGATCGACCAGCGAGTGAATTCGCAGCGCGAGGAACCTACCCTCGGCGTCAAGCGCAAGCTCGCCTTCGAGAACCGAGTCGCGCGCATGGCTGTCGCTGAGAAAAGCCTCCGACCGGGTGGACATCCAGTGCACCGGCCGTCCGGTCATGCGCGCAGCGACGAGCAGCGCCGGGTATTCCGGATAGGGCGAGCTTTTCATTCCGAATGCGCCGCCGACGTCCTCGGTGATGACGCGCAGCCGGCTGCGGTCGATGCCCATGATGCGGGCCAGACCGTCCCGGACAGTGGGGACGCCTTGCGAGCAGACGCGCAAAGTGTAGCGATCATGCGTCGGATCGTAGGTCGCCGTCGCGCCGCGCGGCTCGATGCTGGCGACGACGATCCTTTGGTTCACATGCGAGACGCGGGCGACGTGCGGCGCCTCCTTGATCGCCTGGTCGACTGCGCGCGCATTGGCGTCGTTTTCGCTCGGCGGGAAACCCCAGTCGATCGCGAGATTCTCCGGCGCTTCCGGCCACAGCTGGGGCGCATCTGGCGCGATGGCGCGCGCAGCGCCGATCACCGGCTCGATCGCATCGTACTCGACGACGACCGCGTCGGCGGCGTCTTGAGCGGCAGCCGCGGAGCTTGCGACGACGAGCGCAACCGGCTGTCCGACATGCATCACCCGGTCGGCGGCAAGTGCCGGCCGCGGCGGCTCGATGACGGGGGCGCCGCTACGCCCCTTGATCGGCGGGTGGGCGGAGACGCTGTTGATCCCCGCGGCGCGCAAGTCGGCGGCGGTGAGTACGGCAATCACGCCCGGAGCGGCTAACGCCGCTGCGGCGTCGATCGAGACGATGCGCGCATGCGCGTGCGGCGAACGCACGAAAAAGCCAAACGCGTGGTTGTCAAGATGCGCGTCGTCGACGAATCGCCCGCGGCCGCGCAGGAGCGCGTCGTCCTCGCGTCTTAGGTGCTTCGCGGTCATCCGAGGAAGGCAAGGCCAATGAGGCCAAGCGTGCCCACGATCACGCGCCACCACACGAACAGGCCGAAGCCGTGTCTCGCCACATAGCCGAGGAAGGTCTTGACGACGATCCAGCCGAAAATGAACGAGGTGACGAAACCGACCGCGACGAGCACGATATTGTTCGCGGTCATTTGCGCGCCTTCCTTGTAGAGGTCATAGGCGAACGCCCCGACCATGGTCGGCATGGCAAGCCAGAAGGAGAACTCCGCCGCCGAACGGCGGTCGGCCCCCAGCAGCATCGCCCCGACGATGGTCGCGCCTGCGCGCGACACCCCGGGGATCATCGACACGCACTGGATCACGCCGATACCCGCGTACATGGGCAGGGAAAACTCGGTCGCCTCGGTGTAGCGCGGCTTGAGATCGAGCGTGTCGACGTACAACAGGATGGCGCCGCCGGCGATCAGCGAGAAGCATACCACCCAGGGATTGAACAGGACGCCCTTGATGAATCCGTGCGCGAGCGCGCCGACAAAGGCGGCGGGGAGAAAGGCGATCAGCACCCCGATGACGAACCGACGCGCGTAAGGGTCGGTGAACATATGCGTCGCGAGGAGCCACAGCTTGCGGAAATAGATCGACAGCAGGGCGAGAATGGCGCCGAGCTGGATCAGCACCGCGAAAGTCTTGCCGAATTCCTCGTCGTCGAATCCGAAAAAATGCTCGATCAACAATAGGTGGCCGGTCGAGGAAACCGGCAGGTATTCGGTCAATCCTTCGACGAAGCCGAGGAAGGCGGCCTTGAACAGATCAAGCAGCATGGGACGGCTCCGCGGTTGACCGGCTTGTGCCGAGGCGAGGCGGCGGGTCGGGCGAGCGCGCTTTTCGCCTGAACCGCGGGCGGAGGGCAAGGGGCAATACGCCGTGCATAGCTCGCCGGTCGCCCGGATTTCACCGCATTATGGATTTGTATGAGTCTGCCACACTATGCCCTGTGTTATCCCGCGATTCGTCATTTCCGGAACTTGAGAGACGATGCTTACGCTGTATCACCAGTGCCTCTGCCCGAATTCTCGGTTTGTGCGGATTTCGCTGGGAGAATATGGACTTATTCCGCGCCTGGTCGAGGAGCGGCCGTGGGATCGCCGCCATGAGTTCCTGGCGCTCAATCCGGCGGGAACCACGCCGGTGCTGGTGGAGGAGGGCCGGCCGCCGCTCACCCACCCCGCCATCATTGCGGAGTATCTCGACGAAACGCAGGGCGGCGAACTCGGGGAGCATCGCCTGCTGCCGCGCGACATCAATGCGCGCATCGAGGTCAGGCGGCTTGCGGCCTGGTTCAATGAGAAGTTCCACGTCGAAGTAAGCAGTCCGCTGATTACCGAACGGGTGTTCAAGCGCCATATGACGGTAAACCAGGGCGGCGGCCCCCCCGATATCGAGGCAATTCGCGCCGCGCTCGCCAATATTCGCTATCATCTTGCCTATATTGGCTGGTTGGTGAGCACGCGCGATTGGCTGGCCGGAGCGCGTCTGAGCTATGCGGATCTTGCCGCCGCGGCGCATCTCTCCTGCGTCGATTATCTGGGCGACGTGCCGTGGAACGAAGACGAATCGGCGAAGAATTGGTA
>Ga0315534_1001694_pt1 | contig 15165 bp, 10 predicted proteins | sample SalMarSW160240MG_FD_203094 | JGI IMG/M metagenome (GOLD analysis project Ga0315534, IMG submission 203094) | Salt marsh sediment microbial communities from the Plum Island Ecosystem LTER, Massachusetts, United States - Salt Marsh Sediment SW1602-40 ... | reverse complement strand
TGGATGTTGTTACGAGTGATCCCGGAGTCACGGGATACACACCAGGCGGCACGGACCGAACAACGATGAACTTCACGGATCTGCTGGTGAACAGCACGGATATTGAGCAGTGGATCGACTACACGTTCACGCCAAAGATCCTTGATCCACGCACAGGACTCTCCTATTGTGAGGATGGTGTGGATACAACGATCCGTATATGGATCAACCCGAGACCGAAGATCGATGTAACAGCTTCAGCTGATACAATATGCAATGATGGCACTGGAACTGCCTTTAACATTACTACACCCAATGCAACTGTAACCGGAACCTGGGTCTATGACCTGATTGTTACAACAAGTAGTATAGATGTTACCGGATATACACCTTCAACGAACGATTTGGTAACGATGAACTTCACCGACCTGCTGGTGAATAATTCGGATACATTCCAGACAGTAACATATCGGTTTATTCCGAAAATATTGGATCCGAGAAATAGCCTTGGGTATTGTGAGGATGGAGTAGATACGACCATTACCATCTGGATCAATCCTACACCACGTGTTATTGTTGAACCTTTTGCTGATCGAATATGCAATGATAGTATTGCAATTTTAACATTAACAACACCTACACTACTGACGGATGGAATAGTTACATTTGATTATTTTGCAATTCCATCGGGTAATCCTGGTGACATCATTGGATTTACTGCTCCCCAGACAGATCAAACAGATGGTCATATTATTACAGATGTACTAACCAATAATACAGATACAGTTCAATCTGTCACTTATTTTGTGACTCCCAGGTCCCTGGATACAGGTTGTCCTGATGGCATAATAGTTCCCGTTGAGATAAAAGTTCATCCTACTGTCATTCAAGATTTTATTGTCACGGATGCGATTTCCTGTTTAAACACGGATGGTACCATTGAACTGGTTCTCGGGAAAGGAATTGATCCATTTTATATTGAATGGGATGGTCCAGAAGGTTATTATAATTTGAATGAGGCTTTTATCGATAGCCTAAAACCGGGCAACTATAGCGTTATGGTCGAAGACAATTTAGGGTGTACAGAGTATAATTCCGGGTTTGTATTTCCACCGACAGAGATACCTTCATTTGCATTTACTCTTGAAATTCCTGCTATTTCATGCCATGGTGGCTCTGATGGTGAGGTGTATTATTATATCAATAATGGAGATTATCCACCTTATGACTATTGGTTATTCAATATGATGACCGGTGACACAATTGAAACAGGAGTGACCTACAATAACATCTTCCCCTATCCATATATAGATTCTCTATCGGCTGGTTGGTACGAATTTAAGGTTCGTGACACGCAGGGTTGTACTGTGACTAAAACTGTTGAGGTAGTCGAACCCGATCCTATTATAATTGAGCTCAGTGCGTACGTCTATCCAAGTAATTTTAACATCACCTGTCTTGGATACAGCGATGGAAGCATTACTGTTGAGAATATTACGGGCGGGAATGGAGGATACACCTATTTCTGGACTGCTTCAGGTGGCGGAATAATTTCGGGTGATCCAACCGATATGAATCAGTCGAACCTTACCGCTGGGACATATTACCTGACTGTAACGGACGTAAAGGGTTGCACTGGAATGGACAGCATAACCCTGATTGAACCGGAAGGGATCGAGTTGGCGGATACCACATTTTCAATATCATATGATAGTCATTATAACCTGAATTGTCATGGACATAGTGATGGGTTCATTGAACTAGAACTGGTAGGTGGTTCCGGATCGTATACTTATGAATGGACCACCGTGGATGGATCCGGTCTGGTTCCATCTGATAAGGATCAATATGGTCTGACTGCAGGCACCTACGATGTTACGGTTGGGGATTCCCTGGGAAGCTGTTTCCGATTTTTCTCATTCGAGATCAGGGAACCCGATACATTGGATCTCACCTATATACCATCTTATTCTACTGAACTAAGCCATAACCTGAACTGTTTTGGTGATACGGATGGTGCAATTGATATAACGGTAACTGGAGGGAGTATTGGTAATTACAGTTATACCTGGACAACCACAGACGGGTCAGGTCTGGTGCCAAATGATGAAGATCAAACCGGCTTATCAGCAGGTAGTTATAGTGTCTTTATCGAGGATTTGAACAAATGTACTTTTGATAGCACGATTACGCTGACTGAACCTCCGGCATTGCGATCCGACATTGTTGGAACGGATATAACCTGTGAATCGCCTGGATTTGATAACGGGTCAGCCGATCTTACTGTGAGCGGAGGAACGGGACCGGGGACTTATTCGTTCCTCTGGTCGAATGGTGAGACTGCAGAAGATATCAGCAACTTAACAGAAGGCCTTTATACTGTAACAATAACAGATTTCAATGGTTGTGAGTATTATGACTCAGTGACCATTCAATTGCCTCCTCCATTGATACTGGACGCAACAGTTTCGGATTATAACGGACAAACTATCACCTGTTCAGGAGCGGCGGATGGATTTATTGAGATCACCATGCTAAGCGGCACTGAGCCGTATCTCTATTCCTGGACTGGTCCCAATGGTTTTACTTCATCAGAAAAGGATATTTACAATCTGGAACCGGGTACATACACACTGAACGTCATTGATTTCAAGCAGTGTACGGGTGATACGGTAATTATCATTTCTGATCCGCCTGAGCTGTCTGTGACTGTTACTAAATCCATGTCACTGGATGGAAATTACAACCTGAATTGTTACGGTGATGCCACCGGCTACATTATACTGGATGTTACGGGTGGTACCGGGACTTATATTTATGATTGGGATGATGGGGAGGAGACACCTGCCAATTATGACCTGATGGCTGGAGATCATCTGGTCTCTGTTTACGATGAGAACAATTGTTATCTTGATACGGTAATCACATTGATCCAACCGGATGAACTGACTGTCACCGCGACATTGATACCTGCATATTGTACCGATCTGCCAAGCGGTGAGATCATTCTCGATGTCCAGGGGGGTGTGGTATCCGGTTCATATACCTACGAATGGTCGAATCAGGCAACAACAGGTCATATTACTGATTTGAAAGCAGATGAATATTCTGTACTGATACTGGATGATAACCTGTGTGAATTGCGGGATACATTTAACTTGTCCAGCGAACGGGGTATATGTATCCAGATACCAACGGGATTCTCACCAAACGGTGATAATATAAATGATACCTGGAGGATTGGATTGATTGAATTGTATCCGGATGCTGTGGTTGAGATATTCAACCGCTGGGGTACTATGGTTTTCAAGTCAAAGAGGGGATACCCGGATCCATGGGACGGTTCATACAAAGGCAGAACCTTACCGATGGATTCCTATCATTTTGTGATCGATTTACATAATGGAACGAAGCCTGTTACAGGTAACGTTACTATAGTAAGATAATGCTCCTGGCAATGATGAGCAGGATAATTTTTATATTCAATTCTATGAAGCGGCTCATGCTCTTCGGGATAGTTGGATTCGTTGTCGTATTTACAGCGAAAACCCAGCAATTGCCATTATATAGTCAATATATGATGAATGGGTTTTTGTTGAATCCTGCTGTTGCAGGAAGTGATGGATATACTTCATTTAATCTGACTGCAAGAGAGCAATGGCTTGGCTTTAAAAATGCCCCTTCAACCTATTCCTTCAGTTTCCAAACGAGGATTCTAAAGAAAAGCTATATACTGAAATCCATAACTGCCAGGAAGAAAATTTACCGACCCAGCACCAAAGGCAGGGTTGGATTGGGAGGGTATATTTTTAATGATAAGAATGGCCTGGTAACACGCACGGGTTTACAGTTTACTTATGCCTACCATATCTGGTTTGATCAAACGCAGCTATCATTTGGACTTTCGGGTTCATTATTCCAGTTCAGGGTGGACGATGAAGCCCTTACTTTTTACGATGAAAGGGAACCACTGGTTGTAAGCGGTGATTTACGGAAAGCAATTTATGTTCCGGATGCAAATTTCGGGGTCTATTTGTTAAACCCAAATTTCTATGCGGGATTTTCTGTCGCCCAGCTATTCCAGTCTTACCTGAAACTGGGGAATGTGACCCTGGATGATTACCGGATGTTAAGGCATTACTATGTAACTGGTGGATACAACTTTCAGCTTCCCCAGGGTTTTGAGATTGAACCATCCCTTTTGTTTAAAACTACAGAGAGATGGTTACCCCAGTTGGATCTGAACCTCAAGGTTTATTATAAAGAAGATTATTGGGCTGGTGTGTCCTACCGGACAGATGGAGCACTGGTTATTCTGGGCGGGGTACGTGTAAGCCAGTTCTATTTTGGATACGCATTTGATTATACACTCAGCAGCATTCAAAAATACAGCATTGGTTCCCATGAGATCATGATTGCTGTAAAACTGGGGGACAATACCAGACGGTACAGGTGGATTGACAGGTATTGATCTGCGGATCGCTCAGTTTACCTGAGTTACAGAGGATGGCAGGATCAATTACAGGTTATTCATAAACCACGTTCATACCAACACTTTTTTTATTTCAATACCCAGCACTCCCAGGATCACAAGGACAAATAGTAAGGAACTGGCTAACGCTATTTTACGGCTAATGCCATAGGAAGAGGGTTCAAAGGTAAACAGGATCTGATGGGTTCCTCCGGGTACAATCATCCCTCTTAGTAAGTAATTAACCCTGAAGAGTGGGTGCTGCTTGCCATCGATGTTAGCATTCCATCCTTTCTCATAATAAATATCTGAAAAAACAACCATCATATCCCGTGAAGAATGGTAGCTGTAAGTAAGCTGGTTTGGTTTATATTCACTCAATACAATGTTAGCAGTGGTATCGGTTTGGGGTCGAAAATCGCCCACCAGTTTTTCAAATCGCACATCTATTATTGCCTCCTTTGCGGGAACAAAGTTATTTAATGTTTCGATCTCCTCGTCAGCATTCGATACCCATCGTATTTGATCGACAAACCAGGCGTTCCCCAGTGCATCCGGATTGCGCTGGGCCGTTGGGGGTGAATCCTGAGAAGGCAAAATAATATATTTGGTATTGAGCATATTATAAACATCCATGTTGTTTTGACTCAGGTGGTAATCGATCAGCTCCTGGTATCGTTTCAATTTTGCTCCGTGATATCCACCAATTGATTTATGAAAATAGGATGCCCTGGAGCTTTTGAAAGGATCCGCAGTCAGATCCAGAACCCGGAAATAGAGATCATCATCTGCCATGATTTGAAGATCAGCCTGATAGGGCTGAAAAGCTTCGGATCTTTGTCTTTTTGACACAAAATCATCGTTGTTCAAATATCGCCTGGCAACCGGCCACATGTCAAGCAGGATCAACAGGGATAAAATTGCAAAAAACCACGTGGTCCTGATTTTTTTAATGTACAGGGCATATATCAGGGATGTAGTAAGGAGAACGAACACAAGCGATCTAAGGGAATCATTGCGGAGAAGCATCTTTCGATCCGCCACCCAGGCATCGACAAGTACCTGAAGCCCCTGGTTGGAATAGGTCTGATCTGATTGGGAAGTAAAGTCATAAAACAAGCCGGGGAACAAGGCAAAGAAGAGTGTAATTCCTCCAACAATATATAATGAAATTTTACCGTACTTCAGCAAATCATCTTTATTAATATCTCCATCAATCAGTTTTTGGAGGACCAGTATTGCTGCCAGTGGAAAAGTAAATTGAACGATAACCAGGATCATGGTGACGTCCCTGAATTTATTATACCCTGGGAAATAGTTGATGAACAGATTCGAAAAAGCCATGAAGTTGTGGCCCCAGGAGAGCAGAATTGCCAGGACTGTAGTGATGAGTAGCCACCATTTTACCGTTCCCTTTAAAAGAAACATTCCCATAACAAAGAGAAAGAATATAATGGCACCTACATAGACTGGGCCACCGGTAAACGGTTGTCCTCCCCAATAGAGCGGTTGAGCCTGAATAGCTTGCCGGGCATTTTTCTCTCCCTGAGCTCTTTTAAACAACTCAAAGGTTTCCGAATTTTTAGTTAGCTCACCATGAGATGATCCACCTTTGAAGTTGGGAATGAGCAGAGTCAGTGTTTCATCAATACCATAACTCCAGGCTGTAATATAGTCCTTGTCAAGTCCGGATGTTTTGTTCTCAAGATTGACGGAAAGTTCAGACTTGCTTCGTGTGGAGTATTTGGAGTACTCATAGGTGAGCCAGAAATTCATCATGTTTGAGCCGATAGCAAGTAAAACGGCGACGATTAAAACACCTGTGGATTTAACCACCGATAGAACTCTTTTCTCCTTAATGGAGTAAAAAAGTTCAACGATTCCGAAGATGAGGATGATGATCAGGGTATAATAGGTCATCTGCAGGTGATTAACCAGAAGTTGCAAGGTGAGGAATATACCCGTTATTAAAGCACCCAATAGGAACTTTCTGCGAAAAGCAAGGTATACACCTCCGATAATGGGTGACATGTAACCGATTGCCTGGACCTTGGTTAAATGACCTGCTTCAATCAGTGTAAACGAATTGGTGGAGAAAGCGAAAGCAAGAGCTCCTGCAATTGCAAGCCAGGGATTCACCCGAAAGGCAAGCAGCGCAATATAGAAACCAATCAGAAACAGGAAGATATAGCATACCGGTTTGGTATGATTCAATGTAAAAACCAGATGAAGGTACTTAAGCAGGTTTAGTGAAGGTGGTGATACAATGAGATAGGTGGGCATACCTCCGAACATGGCATTTGTCCATAATGTAAATTCACCCGTCTCTGCCTGATAGTCTCTGAGCTCCTTCGACATTCCCTCCCACCAGCGGATATCCGATTGCTGAAGGATTTTCCCCTCCAGATGTTCCGGGAAATAAGCGAAAGAAATTACCAGAAAAACCAGGATAGCAATAGCGTGGGGAAGGAATGTTTTCAGAGAAATCTTGTTCATAGTAAACAAAATAATATATCTTTAATATGGTTAATCGGGTACACGAATATAAACAATTTGAAGCATTTAAGCATTTCGGTACGGAATTATCCAATATAGAGAAGTTATCTTTACTGCCATAACAGGTGCAGGAATGGGAATCATACAACGGCAGGCAATAAAAGGATCAGTCTATTCTTATCTGGGTATCGTTATTGGATTTATCAATGCGATTATCCTGGCACCAAGAATACTGACAACAGCAGAGATTGGATTAACAAGTATCCTGGTTGCCTTTTCGTTGCCCTTTGTACAGATTTCCACGCTCGGTTTCACGGGTGTCATTAACCGCTTATTTCCATATTTTAGAGACGAAAAAACCAGTCATCACGGATTTCTCTCCCTAACCCTTATTGTTACCCTTGGAGGATTCCTTTTATCGGTATTTATCTTCCTGGTTTTGCGGCCCTGGTTCATCCGCGATAATATCGATCAATCACCCCTTTTCGTGGAATACATGTATTACCTCGTTCCACTGATCTTTTTTTCCCTTCTTTTTGCTATCCTGGATGCCTATAACAGGGTATTGTTTGACGCGGTATTGGGAACGTTTCTGAAAGATTTCTTTTTTAAGGTTACCTATTTTATTACGCTAACCCTCTACCTGTTAAAATGGATAACCTTCCCTCAATTTGTTTTCGCATTTATCGTGGTTCAAAGTTTACCAGGAGTAATCCTTGCCGTTGTGCTGATCATCCGCAAACAATTCAGCCTTCGTTTTGAGCGTGGATTTATTTCCAGAAGAATGGGCAGGTTGATGATTAACATCAGCCTGTTCGGCATATTAGCCGGAATGAGCAGTATTGCCATGTCAACCATTGACAGGTTGATGATCAACTCCATGATTGATCTTAGTGCTACAGGTATCTATACCGTTGCATTTTACTTTAGTGTTTTGATTCTTATTCCTTCAAAATCCGTTCGTAACATTTCGATCCCGGTCATTGCAGAATTGATGAAAAGAAAGAATTTTGGCGAGATCAATGCCATCTATTTTAAAAGTTCAATAAACCAGTTAGTGATAGGATTGTTGATTTTTATCGGCATCTGGGCTAACGTTCATAATGTGTTTCAGATTTTACCGGCAGAGTATGAACAGGGGAAATATGTGGTATTTTTTATGATGCTGGCAAAATTATTTGAAATGTCAACCGGTGTGGCAAATGTTATCTATGCTACCTCAAGGTATTACCGGTATCAAACCTATTTCATGTCCCTTTTGATAATCATTGTAATCGTTACCAACCTGGTTTTTATTCCCCGTTTTGGAATAGTAGGTGCAGCATTAGCTTCTGCGATCAGCTCGTTCATTTATAATTTTCTGCGTTATTTGTTTATCAAACTACGGTTCGGAATGCAACCATTCAATAACAAAACCCTGCTTGTCATCCTGATCAGTTTGGCTTCTTATTTCATCAGTTTACTGATCCCTGTTTTTTCGAATTTTGTGGTTGATATTGTAGTAAGAAGTTCAATTATTACTTTGATATTCGGGATCCTGGTGCTGGTCTTTCATATTTCTGAAGAGGTAGACAATGGCTTTCGCACTGTTTTGAAGAAGATAAAATTTTAGAGATAGTCAACTGTTAAGATCGATTAAAGTCCAATCGAGGGGCGTGCCTGCTGCAATATTTTTCGAGGCTTTTTTGTTTAGGACAGCGTTAAGATGTTTGGGGTGAAGACCAAGGTTAGGCCGGAGTGACCGGATATTTTCAATCGTTAATGATTCACCTTTCAGGATATCGTGCACAGCAAAGAGGGATCTTCCGGATTTTTTCCCCTGCATCATTTTTTCGGATAAAGTAAGTGTTGGCTCACCAAGGGCTTTTTCAAGTTCACGAACCGATCGGACCATGAGCTTAAATTCATTGGGCTCCAGAGAAAATTCCCTGTCGAGGCCCTTCCCTTTTCTATTCAGAACAAAGTGTTTTTCAATGATTCTGGCACCCAGAGCGACGGCTCCAATGGGGACGGTTATTCCCAGTGTATGATCAGAAATACCAATAATGGCATCAAACTTTTCCCTCAATACGGGTATGGCACGAAGGTTTGCTTCATCAAAGGGGGAGGGATAGGCAGATGTACATTTTAACAGGGCTATCTGGTTATTTCCTGCTTGTTTGCAGGTTTCTATTGCCAGGTAAATATCCTCTTCTTCAGCAATGCCTGTTGAAATAATAACCGGCTTCCCTGTTGATGCAACTTTTTTTATTAGTGGGATATCGGTTATTTCAAATGAGGCAATTTTAAATGCTGGAACTTGAATGGATTCAAGTTGGTTAACTGCTTGAATATCAAAAGGTGTAGAAAAAAATTCAAGCCCGATATTTGTGGCAATCTTTTGTAATTTTTCGTGCCAATCCCATGGAGTATATGCCTTTTTGTAAAGATCATAAAGTTTTTGACCAGCCCAGATACTATCTTCCCGTGTTTGAAACCAGGGTAAATCGGAGTCGAGGGTCATGCTGTCAGGAGTGAAAGTCTGCAGTTTAACAGCATCAGCACCTGCCTCCTTCATGGCATGAATGGTCTTTACTGCCAGCTTGAAATTTTGTTCATGATTGGCAGATAATTCAGCAATAATGAAAACAGGATGACCACCACCGATAATATGATTATTAATTTTTATTTCTGGCACAATACTTTTACTTATGTTTCAGTGAGTTTATCAGAAACGTATTTTTGGTAATCATTCAATGTCAATAAGCCTGCCACATCTTCATCATTTACCTTGATGTTGTAATGTTCTTCGATATTCAGATAAAAATCGAGCAGGTCAAGTGAATCCACGCCCTCTTCCCTGAGTGAATCATTTCCATCCAGGAGCTTTGCATTATTCCCGAAGGAAGTGTTAGCCAGAATCTCTTTTAAATCGTTAATTGTAACTTCCATAGTGGTATTAGTCTGTACGGTATAAAATGTTGCTTGACCAGGAAAGTCCCACACCGAATCCACAAATATAGATGCATTTATTCGATTTTTTATTCATCTCCTTTTCAAGGATAATCGGTATTGAGGAAGAGACCGTATTGCCGTATTCGGTTGCATCAAAAACCACCTTTTCGGAATCCAATCTCATCCTTTTGATTAATGTATCAATAATGTATTTGCTGCCCTGGTGAAAAATAAATTTATCAATATTTTCTTTATCACAATGATTTTTTTCAAGGATCATGTTAAAATCGGGAGGCACATAACGCGCAGCGAAATTAAATACGCCACGACTATTCATTTGAAGTTTACCATCTTCATAGACGAGCATTTCACGATCTTTACCAAGGGTACCGAACGTAAATTTCCCTGGAATATAAACCGGTTTATCCGTCAGATAGGTGACAGTAGCTGCATCGCCAAAAAGCATGGAGGTGTTTTTATCTTCGGGGTCGATGATTTTAGAATAGGGATCGGAAGTGAATAGCAATCCATGAGAAAATCCATTATCCTCCATGAATGATTTTGCAATGGATAAACCATACACATAGCCTGAGCAGCCAAGGGATACATCAAAGCAGGCACAGGATTCGGGAAGGTTTAGACGGTCATGAATAGTAGCGGATGAGTGGGGAATGTTTGAATCCGGATTCTGTGTAATGAGCATAACGGACTGAATTAATGATTTGTCAATTTTCCTTTTATGCTCCAGTGCATGAAATGCTTTAACCGCCATATCCGATGTCTCTTCCCCTGGATCTTTAATCGCAACATTTGCTATACCAACCTTATGAAAGATGAATTCATCATTTGTATTGAATTTTTCTTTACGGGAGAGATTGGAGATCCTTCCTTCGGGGATATACGTACCGATATCTGTAATTCCGATCATAGGATAATTTAATTGGTAAAAATAGCTAAATTATTCTTTGTCAATTTATTAATCGCATGCCTGTAAAATAAGTCTAGCCACGCGATACGCTCCTTTTCCATCCAGTAATCGCCTTCCGGTTTGTCTCAGTGCGGCAAGTCTTTTTTTATCCTTGATGAGATCACGCAATGTTGACAGAAACTTTTCTTTTGTTAAATCATCTATCCAACCCAGGTCAACAATTGCTTTGTGCCTGTTCTCCAGTATTTTGCTTCCCAAAGCATTGGTTGGTTGATGGCCAATGCTAAGTACCGGAACTCCAGGATACATCAATTCATATGTTGTTAAGCCAAAGGTGCAAATTGCCAGATCATTTCCCGGTAATAAGCCAGGACTATATTTTTGTAACCTGATGTATTCAGGCAGATCGGGTTTTAATGCCTCCAGTTCTTTATCGTGTAAAAACAATTGTCCGGTAAGGGCTGTAATCTCCATTCCCATAGAGTCCTCACCATATAACCAGTTCAACAGTTTGATCAATATACCGTTGGGATCGCTGCCACCGGTTGATATTACAATTTGAGCTGATCTTGGACCACTCCTGAATTTTGTATCAAGGTTTAATATTTTTTCGTTGAGGACAATGTACTTATTGCCGTGATAGAATCGGACACCATTCTTTTCCCATCTTGGATCGTTTCGGAGATCATCAGGTGAATGGAGGGTTGGCAATATGAAAAGATCTGAAAAATAACTTCCCTCACAGATATTGTGGAACATAATAACCGTAAGGGTTTCTTTGATTTTTTTTATCAATTTACCCGGATAAGGGAAGATTTTATCAATAAACAGGGCCTGAGCGTCAACTTCTTTTACAGCTCTGAACAGGAATAATTTTTCGGGCTCATTTTCTTCTTTGAAAAAAATATTGAAATTATATTTTGTTATCTCTTTTATTGTAAACTTATCCCAGCCGGTCAGAAATACAATCTCAGTTTTCCCGGAGCTGATTCTTCTGATTTGATTTGCAATGGATAGAGATCTGGTCAAATGACCTATTCCGGTTTTACGATCTGCATCCAATCGAATTAATACGCGCATATGCAATTCCGTTTTTCCTATACCTGCTCCTGAACGTGGTTGGCTGACAGTTCTGCAATGATATATACACCTTCTTTACTTAACATGGAACTGTATTTTTATTTGATGTTCTGTGAAAGATTCATATTGTATTAGAAGATATAAGTTGAAAATATATCATCAATAGTCTCATTATTCTTAATCACACGGTAATGATCATCCTTTTTTGATAAAATTACTGGTTGACCTTTAATAAACGGCGGTTTATACATCAGGCTATAAGCACCAACATTACTGAATTCAAGAAAATCTCCAACAGCTATATCTCCGTAAAAATCATAGGCAAGAACATCATCATCGATACAGGTGTATCCGGTAATATCGGCACTTTCAACATGATAACTCTTTCCCTTGCCCAGTGGTATGACTTTTAAACTGGGTAAAATCCTCGACCTGCCGCATGGCTTTATATTGTGCAAACTTCCATGAGTTACCACAAATGCCTTATCTCTAATAAACTTAACATTGTTCACAGCACAGTAGAAATTAATTGTATCAGCAACAAGCATGGTCCCTGGCTCTATTATCAGCCGGACTTCCTGCACAGGGAAGTTTTTCTTAAACTCACTGCCAATTACAGCTGCATATTCATCATATGCAGATATCTTAAATGCAAACTGTTCCTTTAATTCTGCCGGCATTTTCCCAAAAAAACCACCGCCTATGTCTATATATTCACATTTCCTCCCTTTAAAAACTTTTTTTACGACCGCGATCATTTTACGGGTTCTCTCAACAAAGCTTTCGAGGCTTTTTGTTGATGTTTGATAATGACAGTGTATTCCTACCGGTTCACACCCATCCAGTTGAAAGAGCCTTTCGTATACTTCCTCAATTAATTCATCTTCAGCATTAAAACCAAACCTGGACATTTCTTCTCCTTCCAGATTAAAATTGCATCTCAGGGCGCACCTTACGGTTTTTTTTGGAGAACCGGACAGGTATTCTTCCAGGTAGTCAATTTCTGTTTCAGAATCAAAATGCACAACAGATCCGTTTTCAAATGCCCGGAATAAAACATTGCGGGGCTTAACAGGACCATTGAAAATAATCTGGTCAGCCTGAAATCCCAGTCTCACAGCATGTTCATATTCCATTTCAGAAACCACTTCAGCCATTAGGCCCTGATCCAGGGCAAGCTGACAGATCCTGGGTATATAATTCGTTTTAAATGAATAGGCTATACCAATGTTGTTATATGTCTTCTCAAACGCTGATCTGACTTCTTGAATGTTGGCAGTATATCTGTTTTCATCAAATATAAAGAATGAATCCCCGTATTTGCTTCCTAATTCATTGATAGTCCCGCTATTCATAATTCTTAGCTTCCTTAAGATACTTCAAATGACTTTTAATAATATTTATTTGGTCCTTTTGCAGTCTAACTTTGTTTCCCGACTCTAGGTTCAGGTCATGATGCTCCCGGTCACTTCTTCTCCACGGATTGATTTTGATTTTTGTTGCTATCTCACCAATGATTTTTTCAGGAGATGACATAAAATCTTCATAGGCTATGTTTAAGTAGCGATCCTTCGGGATTTGGGATAATGATCCGGCTATATCTCGTTTTAAATAAAACACCTGCTCTGTAGACTGGATCAAGGGATCATCAATTTCCATTATCTCCCGGTAATTTTTAGGTTTAATTCCAAACCAGCTTTTATATTCCTCTCCGTAGTTTTTCTTCGATTCATAAGTTGATTGTATAACAAAAAAGTCATCCCTTATAATATTTAAAAAAACTGCAGTTGGAAATATTGTACTTAGGTTCTCGATATTTGGAATTACCTCCAGTAGATTCTTAAAGAGCAAGGGCTCGTTTCTTACAGATTGCCATGCGGCAAAATGTTTTCTTAGCAGATCCTGCTGTTGCCCGGATAACATCCAGGGTAGAGCATTAGTAGCTGATTCGGGAAACCAATGCCTCCAGAAATAGCTGAATTCATGTGGTCCGCTAACATTGCTGGTGGCTCCAAATGTTGAACTGTAAAGCATTTTTTCATCATTAATCCTTAATGAATGATTTAACATAGCTCCAATATACGGGGCGCGCCAGAACCTGGCGATCAGGTTTGTCGGATAGGACAGGTTAAATAAACTGACCAGGGCCTGTGTAAGAACAGTTGTACCGGAACGTTGAACACCTATTACTAATATTATTGGTAATTCAGGGGAGGTGAAATTATCTATCAGGTTTTCTTCCGTCTCAATTAAGCTCTCATTCATCAGCGCAAAGACTTTCTCAATATATGGATCTTTTTTAACTACTGACATTATTTTTTTCAATTAACTTGTAGAGTTATAAATGTAATTTTTAATCAGGAAGATTCTGGTATGAATAACTAACTATATGCGCATAAAATTTAACAATGATATCATTCAAATAGTGATTTGACAAAATTTTCGACACCATTAATATTTATCTTATTATTCAGGGCGACAGCCATTCTCCAAAGATCACTGCCTGTTAAGTTGTCAATTTTCTCAGCTAATTCGCTGTTACTTAATGCAAGTGGCTGTTCTATAAGCTTTGCCAGGCCCGAATCATGCAAGAATTTTGCACTGGCATATTCCCGTTCCCCGGCTGGAAGTATAATTACGGGCTTTACCAAAGCTCCCAGTTCCCAGATTGTGATCCCCCCGGATGTAAATGCAATATCACAAGTTAACATTAATTTATGCATATTGCTTACATTTCTATGTAGTTCAATATCCATCAGCGATGAAGAAATATAATTGGTTAAGGAGGTTTCATGAGGATTCATTCCCCCGATAACTACAATATATTTCTTAAACCTGTTCTTGAGCAAGCTTAAGGATTCGAGGGCTTTTAATGTCAGATTGCCAGGATCGGATCCTCCAAATGATAATAATGCTACAAAGGGCTCTGTTTTGGTGTAATTGCTTCTATCTTGTTTAGCCAGTGTTCTGATCTCTTCGTTTAATATCAGGTATTGAAGGCCAAATAATCTTTTGGTATATGGTTCGGTGCTGTAATCAGAGGCTAAAGACAACGGATTTTGATTGTGTAAGATATGAGCATAATAATGATATTTGCTGTCAAAAGCAATATAAACTAGTCTGCACACACTGTTTAATAACTCCTTCTGAAAGGTCTCTTCATAAAAGGTTGAAAGATAGCTGTCAATGATTAATGCACTGCATCCCTTGCCTTCAACGTTGTCGATAATAAATTCTGATTCAGATTGGTTTTTGTTACTCCTGGTAATAATATCAA
>Ga0315534_1001687_pt1 | contig 15202 bp, 14 predicted proteins | sample SalMarSW160240MG_FD_203094 | JGI IMG/M metagenome (GOLD analysis project Ga0315534, IMG submission 203094) | Salt marsh sediment microbial communities from the Plum Island Ecosystem LTER, Massachusetts, United States - Salt Marsh Sediment SW1602-40 ... | reverse complement strand
CCGCTGGCCAGCGTGCCGTTGATCGTGTGGCGCGACTACGACCTGCCGGCCTTCGCCTTGAACGAAGAGACGCTGGTTGTCGCTTGTTCCCACTCTGGCAATACAGAGGAGACCCTCTCCGCCTTCGAGATGGCGCTGGATTCGAATGTGTCGGTGATCGCCATCTCCACCGGTGGCGAGTTGGGAAAGCATGCCCAGGCACAAGGAGTTCCCTTCTGGGCGTTTGAGCACCACGGACAGCCACGGGCAGCGGTAGGTTATTCGTTCGGGCTCTTGCTCGCACTCATCGCCCGGTTGGGTCTGATCCCTGACCCAGAATACGAACTTTCTTCCGCTGTGGATGCCATGCGCTCTCAGCAGGCAGCCCTACGTGCTTCAACCCCGGTCTCGGGCAACGCCGCCAAGCGGATGGCCGGGCAGTTGATGGGGCGCTGGCCCACCATCCTGGGAGCAGGGATCCTGGCGCCGGTTGCACGGCGCTGGCGCACCCAGCTTGCCGAACTGGCCAAGGCACTGGCGCAGTTTGAGGCGCTTCCGGAAGCGGATCACAACATGCTGGCGGGGGTAATGCAGCCGGAGCAGCTCTTCGGGAGCACGATGGTCCTCTTCCTGCGCGCCTCCCTCGAAGATGACCGTAACCTGCGCCGGGTGGAGGCCACCCGCTCGGTGCTCATGCTGGAGGGATTCAACACGGATGTGATCGAAGCAGTGGGGGACACCCGTCTGGCCCAACAGTGGACCTGCTTGCATTTTGGTGATTACACGGCCTTTTACCTGGCGATGGCCTACGGCATCGATCCCACCCCGGTCGAAGCGATCGAGGATCTCAAGCGGCGGTTGAAGCTCGGTTGAGCTAAACCCAGGGTTGCGCGATGGCAAGGGTGGGCCGGCAAGAATGTTGGCACTCGCCTATCCATTGCCTGTGGTGTGTATAATCCACGTACCATGCTGACAAGTATTCGGCGCATCCCTTCCGTGCTCGTCATCGGCCTTGGGTTTCTGCTCGGGTTGATGTTGGTGGTCGCGCTCACGGCCCCACGTGTGGTCCAGGTCATCCTGGAATACGAAGACGCTGCTGTCCCATCCACCTCCACAATCCAGGTTGAGTTCAATCGACCGATGAACGCCGCCTCGGTCGAGAGCCATTTCGCGACCGATCCCCCGCTTGATGGCCGTTTCGAGTGGTCAGGAGACACCTTGCAATTCTTTCCTGAAACCCCCTGGCCAAATGGGGGTGAGGTTTATGTGACCCTGCGTGCTGGTGCGCTGGGGCGAGTCCCGCTCCCGCTTCTGCGTACAAGAAACTGGTTTTTCACGGTCGGCCTGCCGCGCATCATCTACCTGTGGCCTGCCGATGGACCGGCAGATTTGTATGCGGCAACGCCCGGGTCGGGAGAGGAACCCGTCGCCCTGACCGCGCACGATCAGGCCGTCATCGATTACACGCTGTCTGCCAACGGCACCCAGATCGTATATGTGCTCCAGCAGGCTGGCGGCGAGGATGAACTCCACAGCCTGGACCTGATCTCCGGTGTTGACCTCCGCATACACACCTGCGATCCCCAGGCGCCGTGCATGACCCCTGCAGTGTCTCCAGACGGAGCCTGGGTGGCCTTCGTGATGCAAACCTTGACGATCGGGACAGGCGGCCGCCTTGTGGCGGAATCCTCCCAAATCTGGGTGATCGACATGGAAAATGAGGGGCAGGCATTTCCGGTCACCCCGCAGGAGCATAACTGTTCTATTCCGGGCTGGTCACCCCAGGGATGGTTGACCTACTACGACCAGCAGTTGGGCGCAGCGGCGCTGCTTACCTTCGATGCGGGCCCGGCGCCGGCACCGTTTACCTACCTCCCCAACAGCCTGGGTGCCGGCGGAAGCTGGTCGCCAGATGGTGAGCGCTACATCTACCCGGAGATCATCTTCCCCGAGTCGGTTCCCGCCGGCGTTGACCCCAAGGATAGTTCGCTCTACTACAGCCACCTTTTCCAGACCGACCTATCGACCGGGAGGACTACGGATATTTCAAGCGGTGAGGAGACCATGGTGGAGGATGCCTCACCTGCTTTCAGCCCAGATGGGAAATGGATCGTGTTCGCACGAAAGTACCTCGACGTCGTGCGCTGGTCACCCGGTAGGCAGCTATGGCGGATGAGCGAGGATGGCTCTGGTGCCGAATCCCTGACGAATCAACCCAACTACACTTTCTCATCGATCAATTGGAGCCCCGATTCAACAATGCTGGCCTTCATGCGCCGCAGCCCGTCTGAACTTGAGCAGGGGCCGGAGATCTGGTGGCTGGATCTGGAAACGGGCAGCCAGGACCGATTGGTCATGGGAGGATACCTGCCAGCATGGATTCCATAGTCAAGATCAATCAAGCGGCGCCTGAGATTACACTGCTCGATCTCAAAGGTATGGAGCGTGGCCTTGACCAGGCCAACGCCGATCTGCTGATTCTGAATTTCTGGTCGGCGGAATGCCCCTGGTCGGCGCGGGCAGATGCGATCCTCGCTGAACTGCAAAAAGAGTGGGATGGTGGAGTTGAGATCTGGTCGATTGCTTCCAACGCCAATGAGGGGCGGGAACAGATCGCAGCCGCTGCGGGAGAACGCAGTCTTCGTAATGTATTTATCGATCTCGGACAAACCGCTGCGAATCGCTACGGGGCGGTGACCACACCGCATTTCTGCCTGCTCGATAAAGACCGGATCGTGCGCTACATAGGCGCACTGGATGACACATCCTTCCGGCAGCGTGAACTGAGTGAGCATTACCTGGTCAATGCGGTCCAGGCCCTGCAGGCAGGTCAAATACCCGATCCCCAGGAGACCCATGGGTATGGCTGCACCATTGTTCGCTACGATCTTTGAAACCAGGCAGGAAGTGGGCAACCTCTCCGATGTCCCATGACGATCGGGATGGGTGATCATGGCTGAGCTGGTGGCGTTAGATCTTGAAACGGCTGATGGCCACAGGCTTGTGCACAAATACTATCCGGCGCAGGGCAATCCCCAAGCCCTGGCTGTTGTGCTGCCCGGTGATCATTACGGCGTGGATGCGCCTTTGCTGTACTACCCCACGTTGGCGCTACAGCAGGCGGGTTGGGATACGCTCGCTCTCACGTATGGGTACCAGTCTGCCGGCAAACAGTTCTCACTGAACTATATCCCCCAGACCGTGGACGAAATCCTGCGCGGGATAAAGGTGGCGCTTGACCATCGTCCCGCACCGCGATTGCTGCTGATCGGAAAATCGTTGGGGGCGGCATTAATCACGACCTTGTGCCAAATCGAGCCAGTCATGGACCCCGCAAGCACCGTCTACCTCACCCCGCCCCTGGACATGCCCTTCTTTGCGTCAGCGTTCGAGGAGACGACTCAACCAGCGCTGGTCATCCTGGGGACAGCCGATCGCTTCTATGACGAGCGGGTGCTGGGTGAGATGCGCTCGAGCCGAGCCTTTGAGTTGATGCAAATCGAAGGCGCAGATCACAGCCTGAATATTGGCGATGATTTAAAGGCTTCCCTGCAGGTGCTGGGTGAAGTTGTACGCAAGATCCTAGAGTTCGCCGGTGGCTGAGATCTCACCGGAACACCCTTCTTCACGCAGATCTACCCACTCCACGGTCAACGTACGTTCAAGATCTTCGCGCTTGATCACGATCCCGGCACCACGCTGGCCAGCTCCGAGCGAGATTACTTCCAACTCGCGCAGGCAGCAGTCGGCGAGGATGCGCAGGGGGGAGGCGAGCCCGAAGGGAGAGACGGCGCCCGGTTCGAAGCCGGTCACGGTACGGACTTCGTCTGCGCTGGCGGTGGTGATGCGCGAGCGGCCGAGATGGTGTCTCAGCTTGGCCCAGCTCACCTGGGCCGGCCCGGGCATGAGCACCAGCAGGTACAATCCTTCTTCGAGGCGGAAGACAAGCGAACGTACGATCTGTTCGGGCGATAAACCACGCTCGTGGGCCGCCTGCTCCAGTGAATACACCGGTCCGGGATGGAGATGCAGCTTGTACTCGAGGCCTAGTTCGTCCAGAGCACGGGTGACCGTAGTTGTGAGTGTCATAGCTTTCGCATTGTACCTGAAGACGACCGTTACCCTTGAACCCGTGGGGATATACTCATGATTGGCAGCTCAGGTGGATGGAAAAGCATAGATTTCTGCTATAATCGGTCCGCCGCTTGGATCGGGCCCCGACCGAGACGGTAGTCGAGCATGGATGCTGGACGTCCCGCCCTGGCCCGGGCGGGCTTTTTTTTCGGGCCACTCTGCATCTCACTCGCAGGAGGAGATAGCCATGTCAACTGCACCTTCCCCCCCGACCGACACGAAGGTCACCACCCAGACATTCCGGGATAAGAAAGCCCGCGCCGAGCCGATCACGATGCTCACAGCCTATGACTATGGGACTGCGCGGGCGCTCGATCAAGCCCGCATCGATTCGATCCTGGTGGGCGATTCGCTGGGTATGGTCGTGCTCGGGTACGAGAACACCCTGCCGGTGACGATGGAGGACATGCTCCATCACTGCCGGGCCGTGGCACGCGGTGCGAGCCGGGCGCTGCTGATCGGCGATATGCCCTTCATGTCCTATCAGGCTTCGAAGTCACACGCCGTGCGCAACGCGGGTCGCTTCCTGCAGGAGGCCGGAATGGACGCGGTCAAGCTGGAGGGCGGTCGTGAACGAGCCGAAGCGGTGCGCAAGATCGTTGAAGCGGGCATCCCGGTTTGCGGGCATCTGGGGCTGACGCCACAGTCCGTTCACCAACTGGGCGGGTTCCGTGCGCAGGGCCGCTCGCCGCAGGCAGCGCTGAAATTGATCCAGGATGCGGATGCGCTGGAAGAGGCAGGCTGCTTTGCCCTGGTGCTCGAGTCGATCCCGGCCCGGCTGGCAGAGTTGATTTCGACCCGACTGTCGATCCCAACGATCGGCATCGGCGCCGGCCCGAAATGCGACGGGCAGGTCCTGGTAACCCATGACCTGCTGGGGATGTTCGATCGCTTCACGCCGCGTTTCGTCAAGCAGTATGCCCAGATCCACAGCGTGATGGAGCAGGCCTTCTCCGCGTTCCAGCAGGACATCGCCGCTGGGCAGTTTCCAACCGCTGAGCACAGCTTCAATATGTCCGACGAAGCCTGGGACGCGCTCAAGGTAGAACTGGAATAAAGGTGAGTGCTATGGAGCGTGATCCGATACTGATCCTGGGCACCGGCGCCATGGCCTGCCTGTTCGGGGCGCGGCTGTCGCGCGTAGCGCATGTCACGCTGCTCGGAACCTGGGAGGCCGGACTGGAAGCGATCGAGCGTGAGGGCATTCGCCTGGTGGAAAGCGATGGAACCGAAGCGCGCTATCAGGTTGACGTTGCGCGTGAGGCAGATCCGTGTCTTGGATCGCTGCTGGCGCTGGTCCTGGTGAAATCGTGGCAGACCGGTCGGGCGGCGCAGCAGCTGCAACGCTGCCTTGCCCCGGATGGGGTCGCCCTTACACTGCAGAATGGCCTCGGAAACCTCGAGCAGATAATTGGGCATGTGGGGGAGGAGCGGGCAGCGCTGGGGGTTACAACCACCGGCGCCACGCTGCTGGAGCCAGCCCACGTGCGCATCGGCGGCGAAGGTCCGACCTACGTTGCCGGTCACCCGCGGCTGGGCCCCTTGACCGACTTGCTTACCCGGGCCGGATTCGAGGTCGAACAGGTCGCTGACCTGGAAGGCCTGCAGTGGGCCAAGTTGGCCGTAAACTGCGGCATCAACCCGCTGAGTGCGATGCTGGACGTGCGCAATGGAGCGCTGCTCGAACTGCCGGGGACCAGCGATCTCATGCAGTCCCTGGTGCAGGAGACGGTCGAAGTGGCCCATGCACGCGGGGTGATCCTACCATTTGTGGATCTTGCGGCGGAGACGCGTGCCGTCGCTGCCCGGACGGCCCACAACCTGTCGTCGATGGTCCAGGATATCCACAGGGGTGCGCCCACCGAGATCAATGCGATCTGCGGGGCGGTCGTCCGGGCGGGTGAGCAGCTGGATATAGCGACGCCCGTCAACCGGGCGCTGTGGAACCTGGTGCGGGCGCGCGCGGCCCTGGGAGAAGGAATGCGAGCATGAAGGTCGTAAGCACACTGAGCGAATTACGATCCGCAAGGAAGGACTTGCCTGATCCGTTCGGGCTGGTGCCCACCATGGGGTTCTTGCACGAGGGACATCTCTCACTCGTACGCCAGGCGAAGCAGGAGTGCAGGAGTGTGGGGGTGAGCATCTACGTCAACCCGACCCAGTTCGCTCCAACCGAGGACCTGGAAGCTTACCCGTGTGACCTCGAACACGACCTGGTTTTACTGGAGGGCGCAGGGGCCGATCTCGTCTGGACACCCTCCACGGGTGAGCTGTACCCGCCCGGCGCACAGACCTGGGTGACGGTCGAGCAACTGACGCAGGTTCTGGAAGGCGCCCAGCGCCCCGGGCATTTCCGGGGTGTCACCACCGTGGTAGCGAAACTCTTCAATGCATTTGAGCCGCAGCGAGCGTACTTTGGACAAAAGGACGCACAGCAAGCACGCGTCATCCAGCGAATGGTCAAGGATCTGCTGATCCCAAGCGAGGTCATCGTCTGTCCCATCGTCCGTGAGCCGGATGGCCTGGCGATGTCAAGCCGCAACACCTATCTCAAGGGGCCTGAGCGGGGGGCGGCAACCGTCCTCAACCGCGCCTTACGAGAAGCGCAGGCAAGCTTCCGGTCTGGTGTGCGAGCGGCTGAAGAGCTCCGGAAGACCATGCGCAAGATCCTAGATCACGAACCGCTGGCACAGACACAGTATGTTTCGGTCGCTGATCCAGATACACTGATCGAACTCGAGGGCGAGATCGAGCGAGCGCTGCTCTCGATGGCTGTCTACGTTGGCAAGACACGCCTGATTGACAACATCCTGCTCGTGCCAGAGGAGGGATAGGAACCATGCTTTTAGCAATCGATGTCGGCAATACCAACATCACCCTTGGCCTTTACGAGGGAGACGTGCTCAAGCATGCCTGGCGCCTGGCGACGGTCCATGAGCGCATGCCCGATGAGTATGGTCTACAGCTCCTGGGGCTGCTTGAACACGCCGGATGTGGGCCCGAAGCCATCGGCGCCATCGCTCTGGCTTCGGTTGTCCCACCCCTGACGAGCGCGCTTAACCAGGCCTGCCAGGATTATCTCGGGCAAGCGCCGTTCGTCGTCGACGTGGGTGTGAAGACTGGCCTGCGCATCCGCTACGAGGATTCCAAGCATGGGCTTGGCGCAGATCGCGTGGTGGATGCGGTTGCCGTCGTTCAACTTTATGGTGGGCCTGCGTGCGTGGTGGATTTCGGGACTGCAACGACCTTCGACGCAATCTCGGCTGAGGGTGAGTACCTGGGCGGCGCGATCGCACCGGGCATAGGTATCGCAGCCGATGCGCTCTTCCAGCGCACGGCCAAACTGCCCAGGGTTGAGCTGGCCAAACCGCCGCATGTCATAGGCAGCAACACCGTGAACGCTATTCAATCCGGTTTGCTGTATGGCTATGTCGGCCTGGTGGAGGGCATCGTCAGCCGTTTCCGTGCGGCGCTGGGTCCTGAGATGAAGGTGATTGGGACGGGTGGCCTGGCGAGCATCATTGCGGAGGAGACGGACGCGATTGAGATCCAGGCGCCATGGCTTACGCTGGATGGCCTGCGGATGGTGTGGGAATTGAACAATCCAGACCGATCCCCCTGAATCGTTTCCTGGTAACCGGGCGAGACCAATTAATCCAATTTCACAAAACCTGCGACGGCATGGTTATATGGGTGTTATGGGTAAACAAGGAAAACGCGATGCCCTGGTAGAAGATTTCCAGAAGTTGGTCGACGGGTACGGCCCGGAGATCTTCCGCTATCTCTACCGTGTATTCGGCGGGTGTATGGACGCCGAGGACTGCCTGCAGGAGACCATCCTGCGCGCTTTCTGCGCCTTTCCCCAGACTCGCCCCGGCTCGAATTACCGCGCCTGGCTGTATGCCATCGCTACCAATACTGCCCGGACGATGATGCGCCAGGGCCAACGACGTAAGCAGCGCGAGCTGGGAAGCACAAATCAGGAGAGTGGAATACCGGACAGCGTGCTGGAGGCAGTTAATCATAGCCTTCAGTTGGCCAGGATCCAGGAGGCAGTTGCAAAGCTTCCACAGAAACAGCGCCTGGCACTGATCCTGCGCAAGTATCACGAGTTCAGTTACGAAGAGATCGGCGAGGTGCTTTCAAGCAGCGCTGAGTCGGCCCGGGCCAATGTATACCAGGCGCTCAGGCGGTTGAGATCCGAATTCAGCCGGGAGGAAGCAGGCGAACATGGTCGATCCTAAAACGCAAGCAGAAGCAGACCGCCGCTGGTTGGGCGACCAGGGTGGCAGGCAGAATCCGGACGATCTGCAAAGCGTCCTCGATCAGCTCTACGCGCCACCCTCACCGGTGCGGACGGCAACTGCGGTGCGTGCCGCCTCGCAGAGTCTGGCCATGGAGGCATCGAAAACGCTCTACTACGGGCGGGTTGAGGTACACCTCGTTGGGCATATCTTCCTTGGCGTTACTGCACAAGGCCTGGCGGCCGTTGCCTTTGGTGGTTCAGAGCAGACATTCCTGGCACGCATGAAGCATGAGGGCAGGCATACTATCCTCCACGATGCGGAGCGCATCCGGCCGGCGGCCGATCAAGTCCGTCACTACCTGGCTGGCGAGCGGATGGACTTCGACACCCCCGTTGATCTCTCCGGTCTCACAGCGTTCCAGCAGCGGGTCCTGGCAGCGGTAAGCGAGGTTCCGCGCGGTCAGGTCGTGAGCTACGCCGAATTGGCGCGGCGGATCGGTCGGCCGCGCGCGGCGCGCGCCGTTGGCCAAGCGCTGGGCAGGAATCCAGTCCCGCTGGTGATCCCGTGCCACCGGGTGCTAGCCTCCGATGGTTCGATGGGCGGATATTCAGGGCGCGGCGGGGTGCGGACCAAGCGCGCGCTGCTGGTGCTGGAAGGCGCACTTACGTGAGAGGTCCCAGGCAGGTACAGAATTCGCTTCAAGCGTTGGAAAGCAAGGTAGTAGCCTGCCGTCGCTGTCCGCGGCTCGTCGCATGGCGCGAACAGGTTGCAGCCGAGAAGCGCCGGGCCTACCTGGATTGGACTTATTGGGGGAAGCCTGTGCCCGGTTTTGGCGATCCTGCGGCCCGCCTGCTGATCGTAGGCCTGGCGCCCGGCGCGCATGGATCAAACCGCACCGGCCGCATGTTCACCGGGGACAGCTCAGGGGACACGCTTTACCCTGCCTTATTTAGAGCTGGCTTTGCCAGCCAACCCGATGCCACTGATCGCGATGACGGTCTCATCTTGAAGGACGCCTTTATCACAGCCCTGGCGCGCTGCGCCCCGCCCAAAAATCGCCCGACTGTGGATGAATTTGACAACTGTCGCCCGTATTTGATGCGTGAGATGGCGCTTCTTTCCAATGTGTGGGTCGTGCTCGCCCTGGGGCAGCTTGCGTTTGACGGCGTACTGCGCACCTGGCGGGAAGCTGGCCAAGATATCCCCCGCTTGCGCTTTGCACATGGCGCCTGGTACACATTTTCACCGCATCACCTCATCCTCACAGCCAGCTATCATCCCAGCCGCCAGAACACCAACACGGGCGTGCTAACCGAAGCGATGCTGGACCAGATCCTTGGCCAGATTCGTGATTACCTGGCTAGCCGTGGTGATGCCCGTGAGTGATAGAGGAGCAGTTGGACGAGGAGACGCACTTCCTGTAACCAGGCAGGGCTTATTGAACCTGCTGACTGTGTACGTTGTCTGGGGCAGCACCTACCTGGCGATCAGGCTTGCCGTCCGACCAGGGGCAGGGATCCAACCCTTCACGCTCGGTTTTGTGCGCATGCTGATTGCCGGGCTAATCCTGCTGCTCTGGGGAACGCTGCGGGGTGGCGTGCCGCGCCCGACACGGCGAGAACTGGGTGTGCTGGCCGGCTCGGGGCTGCTGCTCTGGACGGGCGCCAACGGCATGGTGACCTGGGCCGAGCAGCGCATCGACTCCTCTATTGCCGCCGTGCTCATCGCCACCATCCCACTCTGGACGGTGGCGATCGAGGCGCTGCTCGACCGGAATCCACCCTCGAAAGCAACCTGGCTTGCGCTGCTGACGGGCTTTTCCGGAACGATTATCCTTGCTTTCCCCAGGTTCAGCACCACCGGTTCCGGGGATACGCTCTCGCTCCTGCTGCTGATCCTGGCGCCGGTGGCTTGGTCGTTGGGTACGCTGCTCCAGCGCCGGAATCCGACCCGCATGCCCGGGCGGGTCAGCGCCGGGATCCAACTCATTTTCGCCGCGTTGGGGTTCGGGATCCTGATGCTGCTGGCCGGGGAGAGTTGGCCTCAGCCGACACTGCAGGCGGCGCTGGCCTGGCTGTACCTGATCATCTTTGGATCGGTGATTGCTTTTACCGCCTATGTTCAGGTGCTGCAGCAGCTGCCCACCAGCCTGGCAATGACCTATGCCTACGTCAACCCCGTGATTGCCGTGCTGCTCGGGGCATGGCTGCTGGGCGAATCGCTCACCATGACCACGCTGGCCGGCGCAGCGCTTGTGCTGCTGGGTGTGGTGGGTGTGTTCCGGACGCGGGCGGTTGGCCAATGAGCATATAGCTCGTGACACAGTATTGAACAGAAAAACGCCGTGGGGAAGAGCCCCACGGCGTTGTCTTTCCCGGGCGAGCAGGCAGATTAGGTCTGGGCAGCGTTAAGCCTCTTGACCTCCTCGATTCCCTTGGGGACGTTAACGAACGGGAGCAGGATCAGACCCATTACGAAGAAGAAGATCAATGACAGAATCGCTGGGCGCAGGCTGCCGAACGCCTGGTTCATTATCCCGAAGAGCAGCGGCCCGGTCCAGGATGTGCCGCGTTCACTGACTTCGTAGAAGGAGTAATACTCGGCCTCCTTCCCATCCGGGATTAACTGGGCAAACAGGCTGCGGCTGATCGCCTGCGAGCCGCCCATAACCAGCGCGATAAATGCACCCAGGATCCAGAACTGCAGCACACGCGTTTCCCCCTGCAGCCCGAAGTAGGCGTAGATCACCACGCCGGCCCAGATCATAAGGCTGAGCATGATAGAGTTCTTGGCGCCCATGCGCCCCGCCAACCTTCCCCAGAGCAAGGCACCGAAAAAGGCAACGAACTGGATCATCAGGATCACCTGGGTCAGGGTACCCTGATCGACTTCCAACCCGCCGCGCAGGACCGGCGCGGCTGCAAAGGTTGCCGAAACCGCGATCACGGTCTGGATGCCGTCGTTGTAGAGGAAGTATGCCAGCAGGTATTTGAGCGTCTCGGGGAAGTGCTTCATTTCGCGCAGCGTGAGACCCAGCTGCTTAAACCCGACCCTGAGATAGGTCTGCCCTTCCGGCAATGGACGCCGGGCACGGCTGCGCGGCAGGCGCGCCCAGGTGAAGAAGGACCAGCCCAACCACCAGATCCCGGCCGAAGCCAGGTTGATCCGCACGGCCAGGCCAGTGGGCACGCCCAAAGACTCGCTCGTAAGATAGAAGGCCAGGTTCAGGACAAGCAGCAACCCGCCACCCAGATAGCCCATTGCCCAGCCGTATGAAGACACGCTGTCGCGCTCATCCTCAGCGGCGATGTCCGGCAGATAGGCGTTGTAGAACACGATCGCCGCTCCAAAGGCCAGGTTGGCCAGGATAAACAGCAGGCCGCCCACCCACCAGAGCGATCCCGAAACCAGAAACAACGCAATCGTCGCTAATGCCCCAAGCGTGGCGAACAGCCGCATCATCTGCTTGCGCAGGTGTGAATAGTCGGCGATAGCGCCCAGGATCGGCAGGAACAGCACCTGCAGCCCAACAGAGATCGAGACGCAATAGGGAAAGAACGAATCTGCGGCGATCGGGATCCCTGCAAAGCGAACCATGTTGTCGCTGTAGGCCTTGGCAGCTTCCGCCGCTAACGAGGCCAGGTAGGGGCCCAGGAAGACGGTCCCGACTGTAGTGCTGAAGGCCGAATTGGCCCAGTCGTACATCGCCCAGCCGCGAATTTGGCGTTTGTGTTCGCGTTCATTCATGGCACCAGGCATTGCGCTGCTCAACGATGTCATGGGTTACCCTCCTCTGTAGTCATGGCAAAGTGATCAGGCAAGTGTATACCCGTAACGCTTGCAGGAAAACGAAGCTGATCGGGATCAACTCGCGCAGGGGTTGTCCTAAGATTAGGGCTTACATCATGGGCATTCCGCGCCATGGTCTAGCTTCACCGTGAATGTTGGTTCCTCTGTCCAGACGGTCATAATGGAAGGCAAGGTTACCGTTCCGTCCGGGCAGACCGCTGAAGCTGTACCGGCGTTGGTGCTGACAATACCAAGCTCCAATTCGGTCTCCCCGATGATATGAACGCGCAGCTGCAGAGGGTCGTTATAGGGCATCGTACAATCCCCGATAATCTGCCCGGAGGTGGGAATGATGGTTTCAACCTCTTCGCTGTTTTCGGGTATGGTGAATGCGATCGATCCACTCCCGGAACCTGTGTTACCAAAGTCTGTCCAGGTCCCCGCAAGAGAGAGTGTGCCCTCCCATGGACTGTGGATGCCGCCGCAGGTGTGCGCCTCGCCGGTCATGGTGACCATACCGGAGACGGTCCGGCTGAAGCTAAAGGAGAAGCCTTTGCATTCGTCAGGGGTATCGCCCATTAGGGTCTTGAGGGCAGCGGCCGCCTTGGACCAGGCAGCATCGTAGCGGGCATCGCCAGGCCCGTAGGTTCCAGGCACACCGAGCAGTAGGGCGGTTTGCAGCGAGACGAGGAGCTTGGTGATGTCATCCTTCAGGACCTGAGGATCGGGAAGGCACGGGTCGAAATCCTCGATGGCAGTGTCCAGCCCCTCGGCGGCGATCTCCTGGGCTCGCTCCAGCGTCCGCTGAGCGATGTCATCCTGCCCCAGAAGCTGGGCTTCTTCGCTGAGACGCATGGTCTCGTCGAATGAGGCGCTGTTGAGCTCGGCATTGGCCATCTCACTAAAGGTGGAGTTGGCCCTATCGATGAAATCCTGGCCATCGCCACCCAGGGATTGATCGATGCCTGCAGCGGTCAGAAAACCCTTGATGAATGATCTGGATTGCCCCGGGGTTTGGAGGCGCACGCTCAGAAGGTAGCCTCCACCAGGACGGGAACCCAACTCGAGGAGCGAGTCGAGGAGCATGCGTGCACCCGCCTTATCGCCCTGATCGGCGAGCCGTTTGGCATTCTCCAGGATGGGCTGGAATACTGCTGGCAGGGGGGCGTCACAGAAGGTGTCCTGCGGCTGGATCTGATCGGCGAGCGCCTGGGCTCCCTCTTGCCCCAGGGCCCCCAGGGTGGGCGAATCTTCTGAACTAATTAGTGCCGGCGCAGAAGCCGCGCCCTCCAGGTCAAACCCCAGATCTGGCATGCTGGCACAGGGATCCCAGCCTTGAGCGGATTCCTGGAGTACATTGGGGGTTCCCTGTTGAAAATTGCATGCCGCCATACTGAACCCGAGCAGGAGAAGGGCTGAGCAGAGCCGAAAGTTTATGCGTAAGGACATCGTGATCTCCTATCGATGATAAAAACTAAGGGCTATCGATGGTCAAGCGCAGGTCATTCGAGAATATCCTTGAATACGGGTCTTTTTTATGCTCATTACCTTCAGGGAGCCAGGGGTATTGGTGAGAGGCGGTAGGGTTAATGCGCGCGAGGCGGCGATCGACCTTCCAAGGTATTTCCCTCAGCGAATGCCGAGCTTCACTGGAATCGTGTCACCATCATCATACATCTTTCTCTTCCAGGTGAACCAGGCAGTTGAGGCTTTCTCCTGTAGCTAATGGATGCAAGTAAAGCAGGGTCGATCTCTTGCATGCTTCGCGCCGCAACCGTTGTAGAATGGTTGGACCATGAACACTACCTTCACACTTCCCGGCAACCTCAACCTCACCGAGGAAGACCGCCTGCAGCTGGACGGGGGGCAGGGTCCGGGTGCCCAGTTGGCGATGCGGATCATCACCCGCATGGCCGCCATCCAGGGCGCAACCGAGCTGCTCGACATCGAAGCTGCGCACATCGACAGCTCGCTCTATATGGGGCAGGCGACGCTCGACTTCGCCGAGCGGCTCGTTTCCTTAGGCGCGAAAGTTCGCGTGCCGAGCACGCTCAATGTGAGCGGGGTTGATGAGGCCGGCTGGCGGGCCTGGCCGGTCCCATCGGAGTGGGCGGAGCAATCGCTGCGCCAGATGCGCGCCTACCAGGCGATGGGCTGCATTCCCACCTGGACCTGTGCGCCATACCAGACCGAGCATCGGCCCCATTTTGGCCAACAGATTGCGTGGGGTGAATCCAATGCGATCGCCTTCGCCAACTCGGTCATCGGTGCACGCAGCGAACGATATCCGGATCTGATGGATATCTGCGCCGCGATCACCGGCAGGGTGCCGGCGGTAGGCCTGCACCTGACGGAGGGGCGCGCCGGACAAGTATTGATCCGGTTATCAGGCATCCCAAACGAGATCCAGGCCAGCGATCTCTTCTACCCGGTTCTAGGTCATATCCTGGGAAAGGTATCGGGTGAGAAAAACCCGGTTGTGGTCGGGCTAGAGGTAGAACCTAACGAGGATCAACTCAAGTCGCTAGGGGCCGCCGCGGCTTCTTCGGGCAGCGTCGGGTTGTTTCACCTGGTCGGGATCACGCCGGAGGCGTCAACCCTTGAGCAAGCGCTCCAGGGCCATGAGCCGCTGATCTCGATCGAGATCGGGATGCCAGAAATGCGTGTGGCGCTGGCCGAGCTTTCGACTGCGGAGGGCTCAGAACTCGACATGGTCGTGCTCGGCAGCCCGCACTTCTCGCTGGCCGAGTTTCAACAGCTTGGGAGGCTGCTGGAGGGGAAGCAGAGACACCCCCAGGTGGAGTTTCTGGTCACTTCAAGTAGGGCGATGTGCCTGCTGGCCGAGCAGGCCGGCCATCTCGCCGCACTCGAGTCGTTTGGCGGCAGCGTGACGGTTGACACCTGCATCCTGACCACCCCGATGCTCCCTGATCGGGTCAAATTCCTGATGACGAATTCGGCCAAGTACGCCTACTATGCACCAGGATTGCTGGGAACCCAGGTCGTCTTCGGTTCGCTCGAGGATTGTGTCAACTCCGCCATGGAAGGGCGTG
>Ga0315534_1001685_pt1 | contig 15209 bp, 15 predicted proteins | sample SalMarSW160240MG_FD_203094 | JGI IMG/M metagenome (GOLD analysis project Ga0315534, IMG submission 203094) | Salt marsh sediment microbial communities from the Plum Island Ecosystem LTER, Massachusetts, United States - Salt Marsh Sediment SW1602-40 ... | reverse complement strand
GCTCGCGAAGCGGGGACATGACCTCGTCATCGTCGCTCGCACGCAGCCGAAGCTCGAGGAGAGCGCGGCTCGGCTGCACGCCGAGCACGGTGCCGCGGTCGAGGTGCTGGCCGCCGACCTGGAGACCGGCACCGGAGTCGATCGAGTCGGCGAGCGCCTGGCCGACTCGACACGACCGATCGAGCTGCTCGTCAACAACGCCGGCTTCGGCTCGTACGGGAAGTTTCACGAGCAGCAGATCGAGCAACAGGTCGCGATGCTCGAGCTCAACGTCGTCGCGCTCGTGAAGCTGTCGCACGCGGCCCTCGGACCGATGGTCGAACGAGGCCACGGCGGGGTCATCAACATCTCGTCCGTCGGCGGGTACCAGCCGACACCTCTCTACGCGACGTACAGCGCGACGAAGGCGTTCGTGTCGAGCTTCACGAATGCGGTGCACGAGGAGCTGCGGGGGACGGGCGTCAAGGCGCTGGTCGTCGCTCCGGGCTTCACCCGTACCGACTTCCACGAGCGCGCCGATGTCGACGCGAGCATGCCCGGCTTCCTCTGGCAGTCGGCCGAGGCCGTGGCCGAGGCCTCGATGAGCGCCTACGAACGGGGGCGTGCGGTGTGCATCCCCGGCGGGCTGAACGGCGTCGCGGCGGCGTTCTCGAGCGTGATGCCGGCCGGGATCGCCCGGCGCGTCGCAGCGGTCGTGTCGCAGCGCGCGACCTGACCTGTCTCGCGCGTCAGCCGAGGCTGCTCGCCGTCGCCCGTGCTGCAGCCTCGATCGGAGACGTACCGGTCGCGATGCCGTGGCGGTGATCGTCGCCGCTCGGATCGGTCAACGCGATCGCGACGACGAACCGACCATCCGCCGTCGTCTCGACCGTTCGCGCCCACGCCGGCACCCAGCGCAGGCCGGGGGCGACCTGGCCGATCCCGGCGAGCACGGCCTCGACGGCACCGGCCAACCCGCGGGCGAGCGGGGCGCGGCCGACCGCGCGTGAGCCGGCCACGCCGACGTGCACCTCCACCTCGCCGTCCTCGGGCACGCTTCGCACCGCGAGCAGCTCGGGACCACCGAGAGGATGCGTCGGTGGCGCGGTCGCCGGTCGAGGCGCAACGGCTCCGCCAGGAGGTGACGGCGCAGCCGTCGGGTCGCCCCGCACCACCTCGACGACGAGGCGGGAGCCGGGGTCCGGGGTGAGAGCGCGCGCGGCGGCGCGCCCGAGGTCGCCGGGCGCGTCCTCGGCGACGTGGACCCGCACGAGCACGAGCCGGAGGTCGTCGTCGCGCTCGACGGCCACGGCGTAGACGCCGGGGAGGCGGCGCAGCGCGAGCTCGCCCGTCGGGTCGTCGGGGCCGCGCAGCACGTCGACGCGGAGGCTCGCCGCGCACAGGGCCACGAGCAGGTCGGCATCGAGTGCGCCCTCCGGCACGCTCGGCTCGGTGAGCACACCCGGGCCCGACGCGGTGAGCCCGCCGGGGATCACGCCCGAGCCCGCGCGGAACGCTTGGCGCCCGAGATCGGGGTCGTCGACGACGACGGTCAGCGCGCGCAGGTCGTGCTGCGCGACGAGGCGCTCGAGGTGCGTGCGCAGGCCCGCGAGCCCCACGCCTCCGGGCGAGTGCGGTGCGATCCAGCCCTCCCACCCGGGACCCTCCGATCCGGGACCCTGCGATCCAAGAGCCTCCGAGGGCGCGCTCGCGGGGTCGCGAGCTGGGGGCCGCTCCGGGGCCGGGACGTCGGCGCTCACGTCAGCTCGTGCTCCACGACACGTCGTCGCGCAGCCCGGGCGGCACGCGACCTCGCGCCTCGTCGGTCCGGGGACCCGGGACGTTGCGGAACTCGTACGGCACGGCCTCTCGACCCGGTTGACACACGAAGCACGCTCCGCTCACCCCCGAGGTGATCGCCTCGAGCACCGCGTCGGCGATCTGGCGTGCCGGCATGAGGGGGAAGTCCATCTCGGCGAACATCGCCTTCGCCTCGTCGGAGAGGATGTTGGTGTCGGTCATGCCCGGGTTGACGCAGTTCGCGGTGATCCCCATCGGCTCGAGCGTCGGGGCGACGGAGCGGATCAAGCCGACGACGGCGTGCTTGGTGGCGTCGTAGATCGGATCCGGGGGGAACGGGACGATGCCGGCGAGCGACGCGGTCGCGACGATCGCGCCCTCGCCCCGAGGCTCCATGGTGCGGATCGCGGCCCGAAGTCCGTACACCACGCCGTCCACGTTGACGCGCATGATCCGTCGGTACGTCGCCCCGTCGAGCTGGGTCAGATCGGCGACGCCGATGGCGATGCCCGCGTTCAAGAAGGCGATGTCGACGCCCCCGAGCTCGCGGGCGCAGCGCTCGAACGCCGCGTCGACCTGCTCGGGATCGCCCACGTCGGCCGCGTGCGCGACACCGTCGAGCGAGCCCGCGGCGGCGCGCGCACCGCTCTCGTCGACGTCGACGACGAAGACCCGGGCGCCCTCCTCGGTGAGTCGTTCGGCCGTGGCGCGGCCGATGCCCGACGCGCCGCCGGTGATGAGGGCGACCTTCCCCCGAACCTTCACAGAGTCGCTCCTATCCCCATCTTGGACGCGCTCGCCCCACCACACGGTCGGTGCGATCGCCTGCGGTCCCTCGGCTGCTCGTCACAGCTGGAGCACGACGAGCCGGGCCTCGGTCATCTCCTCGACCGCGTACTTCGGCCCCTCGCGGGTGTTCCCGGAGTCACGCACGCCTCCGTAGGGCATCTGGTCGGTGCGAAACGTCGGAACCTCGTTGACGAGCACCCCACCGAAGTCCAGCTCGTAGACGGCGCGCAGCGCCTTCCCGAGGTCGGCGGTGAAGATGGCGGCTTGTAGGCCGTAGCGAGTGTGGTTCGCGAGCTCGACGGCGTCGTCGAGCGTCCGGTAGCGCTGCACCGCGACCACGGGCCCGAACACCTCGAGCGAACAGACCTTCATGTCCGGGTCGACGTCGGTGAGCACAGTGGGCTCGAGGATGCCGTCGCGGACCTGACCTCCGGTCGCGACCTTGGCGCCCGCGGCGGTGGCCTCGTCGACCCAGCTCGTCACCCGGTCACGCTCCGACTCCGAGATGAGTGCGGACACATCGGTCTCGTCGCTCATGGGATCGCCGACGACGAGTGACTCGACGCGCGGGACGAGCTCCGTGAGGAACGCGTCGCCGAGATCCTCGTGCACGTAGACCCGCTGCGTCGAGATGCAGGACTGGCCCGCATGGCTGAAGCCCGCCACCGCGATCTTCGTCGCGGCCGTGACGAGGTCTCCGTCGGGCTCGATGATCACCGGCGCGTTGTTGCCGAGCTCGAGCCCCACCTTCTTGCGCGGAGCGCGCGACTTGATGCCCCAGCCGACCTCGGGGGATCCGGTGAACGTGATCATCGCGATTCCGTCGTGCTCGACGATCGCGTTCCCGACCGTGCTCCCGCGGCCGGTGACGACGTTGAGATGACCTGGGGGCAGGCCGCACTCGTCGAGCAGCAGCTCGGCCAGGGCGATCGCGGAGATGGGCGTCTGTGACGCCGGCTTGAGCACGACCGGACAGCCCGCCGCGATCGCCGGTGCGACCTTGTGCGCGACGAGGTTGAGCGGGAAGTTGAACGGGCTGATCGCGCCGACGACCCCGATGGGTCGGCGCAGCGTGAAGCCGAGCTTCCCGGCGCCTGCGTCGCTGGCGTCCATCGGCACGATCTCGCCGGCGAGGTCGCGCGCAGCTGCGGCGGCGAACGTGAAGGTCGAGACCGCACGGGCGGCCTCGACGCGCGCGGCCTTCATGGGCTTGGCGGCCTCTTCGGCGACGATGCGGGCGAAGTCGTCGACGCGCTCGCGGAGGGCAGCGGCCGCCGTGTCGAGGATCTCGGCCCGGCGCCACGCGGGAAGCGGGTCGTCGCGCAGGGCGAGGTGAGCCGCGGCGACGGCCCGGTCGACCTCGTGGGCTCCGCACGCGGGAACGCGCGCGAGCTCGCGACCGTCGTACGGGGACCGGACCGTGATCGTGTCGTTGCCGGCCTGTGGACGCGTCACCCGCTCGGCACCGATCGGGAGCCGGCGCACGCCGTCATCGGCCATGGGGCCAGGCTAGCGACGCGAGCCCGGGACGGTTCGGGGCCGCGCCAGAATGGTTGCGAGGCCTTGACCCCCGGATCGACGGGCGCAGCGACCGGCGCACGGACCTGTACATCAGCACACGCATGAGAGGACGAGATGATGGGCGACGTCTACACGCTCCCCGAGCTGCCGTACGACTACAGCGCGCTCGAGCCGCACCTGTCGGCGACGCTGCTCGAGCTGCACCACGCGAAGCACCACGCCGCGTACGTGAAGGGCGCCAACGCGACCCTCGACAAGCTGGCCACGGCGCGCTCGGACGAGTCCTTCGACACCATCAACCAGCTCCAGAAGAACCTGGCGTTCCACGTGTCGGGGCACGTCCTGCACTCGGTGTTCTGGACGAACATGAGCCCCGACGGGGGCGGCAAGCCCGAGGGCGACCTGGCCGCGGCCATCGACGAGAGCCTCGGCTCGTACGAGGGCTTCGAGCAGCAGCTGTCGGAGGCGGCGACCAACGTGCAGGGCTCGGGATGGGGCGCGCTCGCGTGGGAGCCGATGGCGCAGCGGCTGGTGGTCGAGCAGGTCTACGACCACCAGGGCAACATCGGCAACGGCACCGTCCCGCTGCTGGTGCTCGACATGTGGGAGCACGCGTACTACCTCGACTACCGGAACGTGAAGGGCGACTGGGTCGACGCGTTCTGGAAGATCGTCGCGTGGCCCGACGTCGCCAAGCGCTTCGAGCGCGTCCGCGACCTCCGGCTCGTCTAGCGACTGCTCGCGCCCCTGACGTCGGCTCGGACGCACACCGCCGCGAGCACCACCGTCGCCCGACGCCACGGCGATCGCGCCGGTAGCCTGCGGCCATGCCTGATGCCACTGATCAGCACGTCGAGCAGGTGTGGGAGACGCCGCCGCTCGACGAGATCCCGAAGCTCAGCGTGGCGCACGTCCAGGCCATGGAGTCGATGGACGACGAGGAGATGGTCTGGGAGCAGGCGGGCATGCACCACATCCTCGTGCGCACGATCGGACGCAAGTCGGGCAAGGAGCACAAGGTCGCGTTGCCGGTCTGGCTCGATCCCAGCGGCCACCGCATCGTCGTCGCGTCGTTCGCCGGCGCGCCCGGGCACCCTTCGTGGTACCTCAACCTCTCCGACAGTGACGCGAACCCCGAGGTGCTCTGCACCGTGCGCGGCGGTAAGCAGTTCTGGTCGAAGCCGGAGATCCTCGACGGCGGCGAGTACGACCGCATCTGGGAGCTCCTGATCGCCGACCGCGCCTGGTACGCCGACTATCAGCAGAAGACGCAGCGGCGGATCCCACTCGTCCGCCTGCGAGAGACCCGCGCGGTCTGACCGCGACGACCTCTCGATCGCCGTGGAGCTCGTCCGCGTCACCCCCGACGACGACGGAATCGCCGTCGTCACCTTGGACGACCCCGATCGCTACAACGCGCTGTCGAGCCAGCTGGTCAGCGAGCTGCTCGAAGCGCTCGCCACGCTCGCTCGTGACCGGACGACCCGAGCCGTCGTGCTCACCGGTGCCGGCCGCGGCTTCTGTGCCGGCGCGAACCTCGCGGGCGACGAGGAGCTCCCCGAGCTCGCCCGCGATCGCGGCCCGGTCGGGCTCGTGCAGGCGATCCAGGAGCACATCGCGTCGCTCGTGCTCGCCGTCCACGAGCTCCCGCAGCCCGTCATCGCTGCCGTGCACGGTGCGGCCGTGGGCGGCGGCCTCGCGCTGGCGCTCGCGTCCGACCTGCGGGTCGCCAGCGACGACGCGTTCTTCGCGTCGCAGTTCATCAAGGTCGGTCTGTCGTCGTGCGACGTCGGCACCAGCTACTTCCTGCCGCGCCTCGTCGGACCGACGCATGCCGCCGAGCTCATGCTCACCGGTCGCCGCTTCGACGCGGCGGAGGCGGAGCGCATCGGGCTGCTGAACGGGGTCGTCGGCCGCGAGGCCCTCGTCGACACCGCTCGTGACCTCGCGGCAAGCGTGATCGCGAACAGCGAGTTCGGCGTGTACATGACGAAGCTCGGGCTCTGGGCGAACCTCGATGCGCCGAGCCTTCGACACGCAATGGAGCTGGAGAATCGCACGCAGGTGCTCGGCACGTTCACAGGCAACATGGCGGAGGCGAGTCGGGCGTTCGTCGAGAAGCGCGAGCCGACCTGGAAGCCGATGTGACCCGGCTCGTCGCGCGGATCCGCGAGATCGTCCACACGCTGCGCTCCGTCCTGCGCTTCGAGCCCATGGAGCTCGACTCGGTCGCGCGCCGACTGCGCCGGGCCGCGTCGGTCGCGGATCTCCGCCGCATCGCGAAGCGGCGCCTCCCGCGTGGCGTCTTCGACTACATCGACGGAGGCGCTGAGGACGAGCGCACGCTCGTCGAGAACACCCGCGGCTTCGCGCGTCTCACGTTCAGGCCCCGCGTCCTGCGCGACGTCTCCGTGGTCGACATGCGCACGACGATCCTCGGGAAGGAGGCTCCGCTGCCGCTCGCGCTGTCGCCGACCGGCTTCAACCGGATCGCCGACCCTGCCGGGGAGATCGCCGTCGCACGCGCCGCCGAGCGCGCCCGGCTCCCGTACTCGCTCTCGACCTTGGGGACGCGGTCGATCGAGGAGATCGCCGCGGTCAACGCGGGGCGGAAGTGGTTCCAGGTGTACGTCTGGAACGACCGCGGCCTCGTCAAGGAGATGATCACGCGTGCCGAGGAGGCGGGCTTCGAGGCGTTGATCCTCACGGTCGACACGGCGGTGCAGGGGCGCCGAGAGCGCGACGTGCGTCACGGTTTCACGCTCCCACCGAAGCTCGGGCTGGACACGCTCCTCGACGGGATGCTGCACCCGCGATGGACCTGGGATTTCGTGCGTGCCGAGCCGATCCGGTTCGCCAACGTCGTCGGGCGCGGCGTCTCCGACGGGACGGAGGCCGTCGAGCTGGCCGAGGTCATGAACAACCAGTTCGACTCCTCTGTTCGTTGGGAGGACGTCGACTGGCTGCGCTCGGTCTGGGACGGCCCGCTGGTCATCAAGGGTGTGCAGACGGTGGACGATGCGGTCATCGCTGCCGAGAGCGGGATCGACGCGGTGGCTCTGTCGAACCACGGTGGGCGTCAGCTCGACTCGGCGCCGGCGCCGATCGATCTCGTCGCACCGGTGACCGACGCCGTCGGCGACGGCATCGAGGTCTACTGCGACGGCGGGGTTCGGCGCGGCAGTGACATCGTCAAGGCGATCGCGCTCGGCGCACAGGCGTGCATGATCGGCCGCGCGTACCTCTACGGGCTCGGTGCGGCAGGGGAGCGAGGCGTCGACCACGTCCTCGCGATGCTCGACGCCGACGTCCGGCGCACGATGGCCCTGCTCGGGGTCCGCACGATCAGCGACCTCTCCCGGGAGTGCCTCGCCTGACACGCTCTGGCGTCGAAGAACCACGTATCTCGTTGGTCTGCGACGCAAGCGCGCGACGGATCAGGGCTCGAAGGGGCCCTTGCCCATCTGCTCGCGCACCGTGACGACCTGGGGGTTCGTGAGGGTGCGCCGTTGCCAGTTCGCACCGTCGACGACGAGCGTGTGACCGGAGACGAAGCGCGCGTACGGCGACGCCAGGAACGTCGCAGCCCACCCGAGCTCCTGGCGCTGCCCGACGCGCATCGCGGGCTGGCACCCGTCCTTGTCGCTCGAGCGCTCGAGGTTGCCCTGGATGTCGGCCGTCATGTCCTCGTGCGGGAACAGGCCCGGCACCAGGCCGTTCACCTGGATGCCGTACGGCCCCCACTCGACGGCGAGCGTCTCGGTCAGGTTCTTGACCCCCGCCTTCGCCGCGGCCGAGTGCGCGAAGCCTGGTCCACCCGTCCAGGCGTAGGAGGCGCCGACGTTGATGATCGATCCCGGCGTGCCGGCCGCGAGGTGGCGACGGCCGAACTCGCGGGCGCACAGGTAGGTGCCGGTGAGCGTGATGTCGACGACCGTGCGCCACGCGTTCGGAGACATGTCCTCCGCGGGCACCGGGAAGTTGGCGGCGGCGTTGTTGACCAAGACCGCGGGAAGACCGAACTGGTCCTCGGCGGCGTCGAACATCGCCGCGATCGAGTCGGCCTCGCGGATGTCGCAGGGCGTCGCGAGGACGGACGCGCCGAGCGCGGCGATCGCAGCCCGACCCGCCTCGAGGTGCTCCTCTTTGCGGCTCCCGATGACCAGCGACGCCCCCAGCCGCGCGAACTCCGATGCGATCGCCTTCCCGAGACCGGTGCCGGCACCCGTCACGACGACGCACACACCGTCGAACTCGCCGGGCTTCAGCGCCGTCGTGCCGACGGCCGGGGGCGAGGGCAGGCCGATGGGATCGCTCATCCGGTCGTGTCAGCTCCCCGTGTAGTGCGCGTCGCGCTCCTCGGCGCGCGCGGCTCGCATCTCGGCCATGTCGTCGCTGCGACTGATGAACGTCTGGTAGATCATCTCGTCCGTCATCGACGACCGGATCTGCGGCTGCGCGAGGTGCCGGATCACCTCGCGCGCCATCTTCACCGTCACAGCCGGCGACGAGGCGATCTGGTGCGCGATCTCCTGCACCGTGGCGTCCAGCTCGTCGGCGGGCACGACCCGGCTCACGATCCCGTGAGCCAGCGCCTCCTCTGCCGAGAGGATGCGCCCGGTCAACACCATGTCGCTCACGAGCCCGTGGCCGCACATCTCGTAGAGCACTGCGACGCCGCCGGTGTCGGGGATGACCCCGTACGTGACCTCGGGGAGACGGAAGCGTGAGCCCTCGGCGGCGACCCGGATGTCGCACAGCAACGCGCGCTGGAACGACCCGCCCATCACCCATCCCTTGCACGCGACGATGATCGGCGCGTCGAGATCCCACACCTGCTGGATGCCGCGGTGGCCGCGCCGCATCAGCTCGTGGTGCGACAGCTCGACCTTCAGGTTGCCGATCGAGCCGACGTCGCGTCCCGACGAGAACGACTTCCCCTCGCCGCGCCAGATGACGGCACGCACCTCGGGACGCGCCCTGAGCTCGCCGAGCGCATCGAAGAGCTCGACGTCCATGTCGTCGTCGAACGCGTTGTGCTTCTCGGGGTTGTCGTTGGTGATCGTCGCGATCGGACCGTCGATCGTGAGGTGGACTCGCTCGGGCTCGGGCATGGACGGGTGAGTCTACGGAGGAGCTCGAGCGCCGTGCCCGTGCGTGTGCCAGCATCCCGCTCGTGACGACGACGGTGCGAGCCGGCGTGCTCCTCTCCCGGTCGAGGACGACATGAGCTTCTTCGGACTTCGTTTCGACTTCCGCAACCCCGAGCTCGCGGGCACGTCGATGACCGAGCGCTACCGAGCCGCACTCGACATGTGCGAGTGGGCCGACGGTCTCGGCTTCGTCGTGATCGCCATCTCGGAGCACCACGGCTCACCCGACGGCTACCTCCCGAGCCCGCTCCCCATGGCGGCAGCCATGGCGGCGCGCACCGAGACGGCGCGCATCCAGATCGCCGCGATCATCGCCCCGTTCCACGACCCGCTGCGTCTCGCCGAGGACGCCGCGGTCGTCGACCGCATCAGCGGCGGACGCCTCGACCTGATCATCGCCAACGGCTACGTGCCGGCGGAGTTCGACATGTTCGGTGTCGCTCTGTCCGAGCGTGTCGGACGCACGACCGAGGCGATCGAGGTGCTGCGGCAGGCGTGGACGGGCGAGCCGTTCGAGCACCGTGGGCGGCGGGCACGGATCACGCCCTCGCCCCATCAGGAGGGCGGTCCGACGCTGGTGCTCGGCGGCAGCAGCGAGCCCGCGGCCCGGCGCGCCGCGCGCATCGCGGACGGCTTCCTGCCGTCGACGCCGGATGTCTGGGAGCACTACGTCGACGAGTGCGCCAAGCTCGGGAAGCCCGACCCCGGCCCGCACCTGGGCGGGGACACGACCTCCTTCTTCCTCGCGACCGATGTCGAGGAAGGGTGGCGCGAGTACGGACCGTACGCGCTGCACGAGATGAACGCGTACGGGCAGTGGATGCAGGAGTCGGGTGTCGGCGCGGCGGGCGGCTACGAGCCAGTGCGCGATCTCGACGCGTTGCGCGAGACCGGCCAGTACCGAGTGCTCACCCCCGACGAGATGGTCGCCGAGCTCGAGGAGAAGGGGCCGTTCGGCTTCGCGATGCTCCACCCGATGTGCGGAGGCGTGCCGCCCGACCTCGCGTGGAAGATGCTGAAGCTGTTCGAGACCGACGTGCTGCCACGAGCGCCCGCCGCGGCATGAGCCGAGACCTGGACGCCATCGAGGCGATCAAGGCGTTGAAGGCTCGCTACTTCCGCTGCCTGGACACCAAGGACTGGGACGGCTTCACGCAGGTCTTCGCGCCGGACGCGGTCATGGACATGCGTGCTGAGGTGCCGCCGTCACCGGACGATCCCGACGCCGGCATCACGCACGGCAACGAGGCGATCGCCGCGTTCGTCCGGGACCACGTCGACCCGGTCGTCACCGTCCACCACGGTCACACCCCCGAGATCGAGCTGACGTCCGACACGACCGCGCGTGGGGTGTGGGCGATGGAGGACCACCTCTGGTGGCCCGAGGGCTCGCCGTTCTCGACGATGCACGGCTACGGCCACTATCACGAGACCTACGAGATCGTGGACGGCGCCTGGCGCATCGAGACCCTCACGTTGACGCGTCTGCGGATCGACGTCACCTGACGTCGGTGCGCGTTCGGATCACGGCGCGCTAGACGACGAGACCGAAGCGCTCCAGGCCGTAGGCGGCGATCGCGTTGTCGCGGAGCACGGCGCGGCACGCGTCGGCGTCCATGCCCGCGGCGTTGAACAGCTCGCGTGCGATCTTGCGAGAGTGCGGGAACGTTCCGTCGGAGTGCGGGAAGTCGGTCTCGAAGAGAATCGCCTCCAGGCCGACGTCGTCGCGGCACTTGAGCCCGACGAGATCGTCGAACACGCACCCGAACACGCGCCCGCGCGCCTGCTCGCTCGGCGCGGTCGGGAGCTCGACACCACCGACGCCGTCGCGCCACACGCTGTCCATGCGCTCGAGCTGGAACGGCATCCAGCCCACCTGGCTCTCCGCGTACGTGATCTTGATGTCGTGGAACCGCGAGAGCGTGCCCGAGAAGACCCAGTCGCACAGCGAGCCCTGGGCATTCTGCGCGTAGAGCGACATCGACGTGGCGAGCGGCGCGTCGGGCGCGGTCGTCGGCATCTTCGACGACGACCCGATGTGCATCGACACCGTCGTGTCGGTCTCCTCGCACGCGGCCCAGAGTGGGTCCCACGCGCCCGTGTAGAGCGAGGGCAGCCCCAGTGCAGCCGGGTTCTCCGTGAAGGCGATCGCGTGGCTGCCCTTCGCCGCGCAGCGCCGCACCTCTTCGGCAGCGAGCTGCGGGTCCCAGAGCGGCACGAGGGTGAGCGGTATCAGGCGCCCGCGCCCGGCGCCCGCGGACCACTCGTCGATCATCCAGTCGTTGTAGATGCGCAGGCAGGTGAGCGACAGGTCCTTGTCGTCGCGCTCGAGGAACCCCTGCCCCGCGAAGCGGGGGAAGATGTTGGGGAAGTTGATCGCGGCCTCGACGTGGTTCGTGTCCATGTCTGCGAGGCGCGCCGCCTGGTCGTACGCACCGGGGCGGAAGTCCTCGTAGACGGCCGGCACGTTTCGCTGCTCGCTGCGCGGGGTGCCCGCCGGCGCGTGCAGGAACCCCGTGGGGACGACGAGGTCGTCGAAGAGCCAGAGGTCGCACCACTCGCCGTCTTCTGCGCCGCGCTCGAAGCCGTAGTTGCCTCCCTCGAACACGAGCTTGACGCGCTCACGCGAGGTGCGGGGCCCATGGTCGCGCACGCTCTCGGGGAGCTCTCGCCGCCAGAGCTCCCTCGGCTCGAGCACGTGGTCGTCGACCGAGATGATGAGCGGAAGATCTTCCTCGGCCGGCGTCGTCATGGCCCCAATCCTACGAAGTGTGTCGTCGCCATCTTCGGTCAGTGGGGCACGAGGCCACCGTCGGCGATCAGCACCTGGCCCGTCACGAAACTCGCCGCGTCGGACGCGAGGAACAGCGCCGGCCCGATCATCTCGTCGGCGTGCGCGGCGCGGGCGAGGTGGGACGCGTTGGCCATGCGCTCCTGTGCCTCGGGCGTGTTCGCCCGCATCATGTCGGTGTCGATCGAGCCCGGCGCGAGCGCGTTGACGCGGATGCCTCTGGGCGCGAGGTCCGCTGACCACGCCCGCGTGTACGACATGAGCGCGGCCTTCGCGGCCGCGTAGGTCGCGGTGAAGGCCGAGAACAGGAACGCGCCGGCGGAGATCACGTTCACGATCGCGGCGGACCCGCTGCGCTCGAGATGCGGGATCGACGCTTCGACGAGGAAGACGGGTCCCCGCAGGTTGACATCCATCGACTTCGCGTAGGCCTCGGGTGTGAAGCGGCCGATGTCCTCGCGCAGCGCCGTCGCTGCGTTGTTGACGACGATGTCGAGGCGCCCGAACCGGTCGACGGTCGTGTCGACGAGTGCTCCGATGGCGTCGAGGTCGCCCATGTGCGTCGGCACGCCGATGGCCTGACCGCCGTTCGAGACGAGCGCGCGCTCGGCGTCCGCGCACGAATCGGCCTTTCGGCTCGCCACCGCGACCTTCGCGCCGGCGGCGACGAAGCCCTCGGCGATCGACCGCCCGATGCCCCGGGTCCCGCCGGTGACGATTGCGACGCGGTCGGTGAGGTCGAACAGCTTCTCGAGCCCGGCCCGATCCACGGCGGTACGATAACAACGTTATGGCGACCCGAGACAACCTCCTCGACCTCGCGACGACGCGCTTCGTGGAGGACGGCTACGCCGGCACCTCGGTGCGCGAGCTGGCTCGCGAGTCCGATCGCACCACCGGCGCGCTCTACGGGCACTTCCGCAACAAGGCCGCTCTCCTCGGCGAGGTGATCGCGACGCGGATCGCCGCGCTCGAGGACGACTTCCCGTCGGGGGTGTCGCTCGTGGAGGGCTTGCGGCAGAACTGGAAGCGCTCCGGCGATCGCGCCGCGCTGCGCGCGCTGCTGCTCGAGGGCGCGGTCGCGGCGCGCCACGACCCGGAGATCCGCGAGCGGCTCGGCCCGCGCCAGACGGAGGCGCTCGCCGAGTGGGGCCAGCGCGTCCGCGATCATGCTGCCGAGGCCGAGCTCGACCCCGACGTCGACGTCGATGCCCTGTTCAAGCTGTTCTGGGCCGTCGAGCTCGGCCTGGGCCTGCTCGAGGCCTACGGCATCGATCTCCCCGACCCGGACACGTCCGCGGACATGGTCGCCCGTCTCGCCTCACGCTGACCACCCTGCGGGAATTGGGCACGATGAAGTGGACTATGTGGCGTTCAACGTGCCCAGAACCCGGGGGAGGTCAGGCGATCGGGACCTCGACGGCCTCGACGCCCGTGATCCAGGGTCGGCCGGCGGCCTTCACCTCGGCCCACTTGTCGTGGCGCCCCTCCGCGTCGGCACCCGTCTGGTCGAGCTCGTCGGGCGTCGGGCCGATCCGCTCGACGACCGGCGCGAGGGCGTCGACGTCGAAGCGGTACACCTCCGCGGCGTTGCCGCCGAGGATCGCCTGGGTCTCGTCGATCGGGATGTCGCAGAAGGCGGCGCGCAGCCACTCCTTCGTGTGCGGCCACGTCCCCTCGGGGTGCGGGAAGTCGTTGCCCCACATGAGGTTGCCGACGCCGATCTCGTAGCGCCGCGCCAGCTCGCGCCGACGAGTGTTCGACGCGCCGATCGAGCAGTTCCGGTCGAAGTACTCGCTCGGTCGCATCGTCAGGTGCGCCGTGAGCTCCTTGCCCAGCTTCTTCGCCGCGTGCTCGCGGTCGTAGACGATGTCAGACGTCCACAGGAGGTCGGGTACCCAGAAGGCGCCGCACTCGGTGACGACGAACCTCAAGCCCGGAAACTGCTCGAACTTGCCGGCCCACATCAGGAACCAGAGCGGGCGGGTCGACCACCAGCGAACCTCGGACACGTACATGCCGACGTACTCGCCGTAGGAGTCCCTGTCGGCCGTTCCCGAGTGCACGTGGACGGGGAGCTCGAGGTCCTGGCACGTGGCCCACACGGGGTCGTAGCGCGCGTCGTGGTAGGGCGCGTACGGCTGCCACATGGAGGGGATGAGGATCCCGCCGCGCAGCCCGGCGTCGGCGGCCCACCGGATCTCGGCGACCGCGGCATCGATGTCGTGGAGGATCGGCACGATCGCCACGCCCGCTCGCCGCGCCGGGCTGTCGGCGCACAGCTCGGCGAGCCAGCGGTTGTGGGCGCGCGCGCCCGCCAGCAACAGCTCCGGGTCGCGGTCACCGCCTTGGCTCAGGCCCGCACCGAACGGCGCCGATGCCCCCGACGTGACCGCGTCGGCGTCGGGGAAGATCACCTCGCCGGCCACACCATCGGCGTCGAGCTCCTTGTCGCGCCGGGCAGCGTCCCATCCGCCGCGCAGCCCCTCCTCGTTGTCGCGCTCCCACTCCTCGGCGAACTCCTCGTTGCGCAGCCCGCGGGAGCGCAGCTCCGACTCGATGGCGGCGCGAGCGACCTGCTCCTCTTCGAACGCGGCGTGGTACCTCGGGTCGAGCCAATCGCGGTACTGGGCGTTGGGGAGCCCGGCGTGGCAGTCGGACGAGATCACCAGGTATCGCTCCACGGCGTTCCTCTCTTCCTCGACCCGCTCGGTCATCCGGCGACGGCGCGCACGTAGGTCGGGTTCTCGCGCTTGAGCAACGACTCGGCCTTCGCGCGTATCTGCTCGTCGGATCGCTCGCTCGGGGCGAAGATCCAGAAGTCGCCGGCCCGGATCGCGTCGACGACGCGTGCAGCGACCTCCTCGACCGGTGTGTACTCGACCTCGACGCCGGCCTGGCGCATGATCTCCTCGTACTCCTCGATCGTCACCGGGTCCTTCGAGCGCGGCTTCTCCTTGGCCAGCTCGGCGGGGCGGGTCTTCCACGCGTCGAACAGCCCCGTGCGGAGCATGTGCGGGCCGGGGAACAGCAGCGACGCCCGCACCGCCGTGCCGGCGTCGACCAGCTGCGCGTCGAGCACCTCGGTGAGCGTGACGACCGCACCCTTGGTCACCGAGTACTCGGGAGTGCCGAGGATCGGCGTGATGCCGCCGTTGGGCGACGATGTGTTCACG
>Ga0315534_1001682_pt1 | contig 15222 bp, 8 predicted proteins | sample SalMarSW160240MG_FD_203094 | JGI IMG/M metagenome (GOLD analysis project Ga0315534, IMG submission 203094) | Salt marsh sediment microbial communities from the Plum Island Ecosystem LTER, Massachusetts, United States - Salt Marsh Sediment SW1602-40 ... | reverse complement strand
TAGCGACTTGTTTTATCTTTGGATGTTGCAGCAGGTCGACTTTGCTCCCCGTGGCCTGATAAATCGTTTCACTGAGCATAATATAATAACCGAATCCGTAGTTCCAATAACCAAGGCCTTCAGAACAGTAACCGTCGGCAGTGAATCCCTTAAGAAAGTTTTTCGAGTACTCTTCTGCAGCAGCGATGAAAAAAGCACGCCTTTGGGGTGATTCAATCACAGTCACCGCTGAGCCGGTCACGCCACCAAGGCAGACTGCATTCCAGTTGTTGGTTGTGGTCATCCACCAGTTTTTCGTGCGTTTGCCCTGAGCCATATCTGTGTAGGGTTTAAAGATACGCTGTTCAAGGTTGTCACGAATGAGACGACGAACATCGGGACGTTGCTTCTCGGCCAGTAGGTAGTCTGCCGTTGCGAGGGACCACGCAAGCGTCGAAGAGCCAAGGTCAATATCAATGTTTGTACCTTTGAAGTTGCTAAGTCCTCTGTCGTGGGCAGGCATAACCCATGTACGTTCAGAGCATATCGCTCGAACTATCTCCTCCAATGCCGGTAAAAAACGACTTTTGTTTTCCATGCATTCGGCAAGAACAAGCGTACTGATTCTCCCACGGCGGCGACCGGATACTCTCTGCCAGCGGGTACGATTGCCCGTTTGCGAAAAGTCCAGAAACAGTTCGTCAGGTTGGTCAGGAATACGCTCTTTCAAGAGCCTTTCCGCTTCGGAAATTACACTTTTGAACGAGTCATTTTGAGCCAGTCTCTTCCAGGCATCCCGCTCTGTGATTGGCACGCCGAAACCAGCCGGCTTCTCCGACAGCATCACGGCAATCTCTTTGACACGAGCCTGATCGATTTCTTCGGCTTTAGCCTGTACTTCATTCTGGACAAGGCTTATACAAACAAGAATGACGAAAATAATGACAAGAGGTGACCAAATCTTTGATTTTTGTGTTCGTTTCATCACAGCTCCTTTCTGCTTCTGATTCTATGGTGTTCCCCGTTCTCTAAGTTGTTGTTCTTATTTGAAAATCTTTTTCATCGCTTCTGCTGTTTTTTCCGGTCTGCCCGGCTCAAAGGGAAGAAGTTCAGCCGTAACATAGCCGTCATAATCAACATCAGCCAGAGCTTTCTTAACTGCTTCGAAGTCCACATCACCTTCCAATAAATCAACAAAGCCCTCTGCCGTGCCGACAGAGCACTTGAAATCTTTGGCGTGTACACGTTTTATTCGTTTGCCGAGGATTCGAATCCACTGGTCGGGATACCCCGTCAGCAAAACATTACCGGCATCGAAATAGGCCCCGATCATTTGCGAGTCAAAGCCATCAATAAAGTCCCGCATCTCCAGCGGACTCAGTAGAAACTTGTTCCAGACGTTTTCGATACAGATTGCCACGCATCTCTCTTCAGCAGTCGGCAGAAGCTGCTTGATTGCTTCGATGGCCCTTTGGTAGCAGACGTCGTAGGGGATTACCTCGGCTTCGGGAAGGAAGAATACATCTACAGCACCGGGGACGAAAAGATACGCATCGGTGCCAAGCCATTTTGTTATTTGTAGCGCTTTGCGTGTAAAATCAATGATCTTCTCTCTGGTCTCAGCGTCATTCGCAGTCGGCGAACAGCCCCAGCTCTCACCGGAGGCAACACTTGAAATCTCAATGCCGATTTCCTGGGCGGTGGCCACAATATCTTCGCACTGGGCTTGTGTGGCTTTCTCTGTTAAAACACCTTTGCTTCCAATGGCCAGCTCGATTGCCTCGAATCCAAGCTCTTTTGCCTCTCGCATTGCCTCAGCTATCGGTTTTGTGGCTTCGAGTCCGCCTTCGAACATCCAGTAACTTGCACTTATTTTCATTTTCAACTCGCTAAATGAATTGTAATATACTCAATAACATTGTTTCACCGACGATAACAGTATAATCGTTTTGTGTTATAAAAACCAATATTATGTGGGTTTTTTTGAGATAGCAGGCCTTATCCACCAACAAATGACTTGTGAGGAATAACAGATGATAAAAAGAAGACAGAAGCATCGTCTTATAGATACAACAATTTTGGTCGTCTTACTCTTATCAAGCTGTGCTCACGCGAAATTGCAGCTTGAATTTCCGGGCCCTGCGCCGGGTCTTGCACAAGGCAAAACAAGCCGAAGCAAATTTGTTTTGGAAAACAGAGTGCTTGCTTGTAACTGGGACGTTGATGAAGGAAAGCTTAAGCCTAATAGTATCAACGACAAGCTGTCATCAACTACGCACCAATTACAAAAAGCCGAATGTTTTCAACTAATTCTGGATGATGGGCGGACGGTAAAGACTTCTGATATGAAAATCATTGGAAAGCACGAGCTACAAAACCTGGAACCAAAGCCAAAATCTCACCGGCTGGCCGAGCAGTTCGGCGGAAAGCAGATTACTGTTACACTGGCTTCTTTGGACCGCAACATCAACGTCGAATGGCGGGCAATTTTGCGTAACGGCTCGAACTATATCCGCCAACAACTTGCCTTCACAACAAAAAACAAGGCAATCAATATAAGGGAAATAGTGCTCTTAGACTTGGACGTATCGCAGGCCGAAGTTATGGGTACTGTTGATGGTTCACCCGTTGTGGCGGGCAATATATTTTTTGCTTACGAACAGCCTCTCTCGAAGAGTCGGATATTACGGGGCGGACACTCTCATTTCTCTTGCAGCTTTACTTGCAGCACTGAGCTAAAGCCGGGCAAGCCGCTCGTGCAGAGTTCGGTTATTGGTGTCGTCCCAAAAGGGCAGTTGCGCCGTGGCTTTTTATACTATATCGAACGTGAGCGGGCACATCCGTATAGGCCGTTCCTGCATTACAACAGTTGGTACGATATTGGCTATGGGGCTGAGAAAATACAGCAGTCCCAATGCCTGGATGTGATTGAACTGTTCGGAAAAGAGCTGGTTGGGAAGCGAAATGTACTAATGGACTCGTTCGCTCTCGACGATGGCTGGGATGACACCACATCACTATGGCGGTTTCACAAAGGTTTTCCCAATGGCTTTGCGCCGCTGCAAAAGGTTGTGGAAAAATATAACTCGGCTTTGGGTGCCTGGCTTTCTCCTTTTGGCGGCTACGGCCAGGCAAAAAAGGACCGGCTCAAATACGGCCAACAGCAGGGTTTTGAAATAAACAAAAGCGGTTTTTCTTTGGCTGGTCCCACGTATTACACCCGGTTTCGCAACGTGTGCGTCAATATGATTCGAAAGTATGATTTGAACTACTTTAAGTTCGATGGTATCGGAACAGGAGGCAGGCCAACCGGGGCCGGTGACGAATTCGTCCGGGATATGTCGGCCTTGCTGCGACTTGTCAGCGAGCTGCGCGAGGTTAAACCGGACGTGTTCGTGAACATAACTACAGGCACCTGGTCATCGCCTTACTGGCTTTGGTACTGCGACTCGACCTGGCGCTCGGGAGCGGATTGGAGCACTCACGGCTGGGGCTCCAAGCGACAGCAGCAGATTACATACCGCGATAAGGAAACCTATCACAATGTCGTGAAACGCGCACCTTTGTATCCGATAAATTCGCTTATGACACAGGGTGTTATGTTCGCCAATCACGGACTTCCGGATGAGGTTGAGGGCCTTGTTGCCGACATCCGGGCATTTTTTGCAAGCGGTACAAATTGTCAGGAGTTATACATCACCCCGTCTCTGATGCGGCCGCAGGACTGGGACGCCCTGGCCGAGGCGGCAATATGGTCCCGCAATAATGCGGATGTACTCGTAGATACGCACTGGGTAGGGGGCGACCCTGCTGAGGGCGAAGTTTACGGCTGGGCGGCCTGGTCTAAACGCAAAGGCATCCTGTCCCTGCGTAATCCGCATGACAAGCCGGGTAAACTCAACATAGACATTGGTAAAGTCTTTGAGCTGCCTACCGGCGCAGCACAGAAGTATTCTTTGAAAAGCCCATGGACCGAAGACGCCGGCAGGGCGGCTATCGTTTTATCTGCGGGCAAAGAGTATACGTTCGAACTAAAACCATTTGAGGTATTGGTCTTTGACGCTATCCCTCTTTAGGCCTTCCTTACAACTGAAAGTTTTTTGTCAGCCGTACCATCGTTTCATAATTTGCCATCATCCGTGGTGTGATTTTTCTGCCGGTGGGGGCAGACGATGGCATCAAGACAAAGCCCTTGCCCTCACCAATTGTTCCATCTTTGAGCGTTTTTTCGACAACCTTTTCAAACTCGGCTGGCTCCATATTCTCTATGTCGGCTACCTCGAGATTTCCAAAAAGAACAAGTTTATCTCCGTACTTATGGCGCACGTGCTCAAGCTCCACGTCCCCGTGCGGCGGCGGTTCTATAGGGTCAATAGCGGCCGCTCCCATCTCGACAATGTAATCAAGAACGGCACGAATCCTGCCGTGACAATGAATACGGGCAAAACCGCCGTACTTTTGAATACTCTCCACCATCGGCCCTGTATAACGTACTACATATTCTCTGAAAAGATATGGCGGCAGGTAGGGTTCGGTCGCATATTCAGGCCCGTATATACGCCACAAATGACCGGCAAATCCCTTCGCTGTTATCTCGGTCCTTCTGTATATATGGCGGGAAAGCTTTTCAAGAAGACGATGAAACAGCTTCTGCTCCGTCAAAGCGACGACAGTGAAATCTTCCATACTGAAAAGGTATGCTGCCGTGCAAATCGGATCTTCCGTATCTACCATCACGATGCCCCGGTCGCCGAGTTTCTTATCCTCTTCAATTAAATCGGTAATTTTGAGTTGTTCAGCGAAGACTTCATCAGGCAGCTCCAGATAAGCTTTCAAATCATCTACACTTTTAAGCAAATGTTCGATAGTCCATACAGTATCAATATCCGGGCTTCGACGAGTCAGAGATGTCATAGTCCTGCCACCAATTTTCAAAGTCACTCGTTTGAATCGGCTCCCATCCTCCGTATATTTCTCTGTCTTGAAGAATTCATCGCGGCAATTGCCAGCGCCGGTCTTGTCAAGCGACATCTCGGCCTCATGTGAGCGCGGCCTGACAGGACTCCGCATACGAATCAAATCTGTTTGCTCCTCAGCTAACTGCAGCAAAGGTTGCCAGGATGTGTCGTTATAGACGTTGAACTCGTCCGGGTCGGACGGGTCAATCTGGAATCCCCCTATTTCATAGAAATTGACTGCGGGCCGGTCGACCGGTTCACCGCGCAAAGTCGCCATTAATCGTTCACGACTGGTCATCATTCTGGTCGGCCCGGTTTGTAAGACTTTTGAACAGCGACCGAATGTTATAAAAGCCGCCGATTGTAACAACCACAGCGAGAACTGCAAAAATAGCGAGACTTGCAAAGAAAAAGAATGACCAGAAATTAATCCAAAAATTCATATCGTGCTACTCCTTCTGTCCTGAAGGTCTGTTGCGGTCAGGAAATATTAAAGAGCCGAAAACCATGGACGTTATTGCGCACGCAATAACAGTCAGGCCGACAATTTCACTTGACACATCAATACCCAGGATGTTTTGTACCGGCTTTAGTCCTATGAATGCTCCAAATCCGCATATCAAGGCCAGATAGGCACCAACTTTACTCGCACGTTTCCAGTATATACCAAAAACCAGCAATGCGATGGCTCCGCTGAAATAAATTGCTCCCGAAATCGCCATATAATCCCATAAGTCCTGCCCTAAATCGTACCACAGTCCCCAAACCAGGATAAAAATCCCGATAGCTACAATAAAAATTCGCGTCAGCAGCAAACGTACATTTGATGACAGACCATTTTTGAACCAGGGGGCCACAACATCCTGTGTCAGCACCGAGCTCCAGCATAACAGGTAACTGTCGTGAGTGGACATAAACGCAGCCAACATACCTGCCGAAACAATACCGATAAGCCCGAAGGGAAGAATTTGACTCAGGAATACCGGCATCGCCATTAACGTCACCTGGGAATCGGCAACAGAACCTTCCGGCAAAAATACATTCTTGAGTGTTGGATGCTGTGCTATGAATACAAAGGCAGAAATCCCAAAAAAGCACGGTAACAAAAACCGAATCAGCCACCCGACAGAAGCAAAGGTATAGAGCCTCTTGACAATTTTGATACTTTCTGCCGAGCACGCGCGTATCACGGCCGTCTGCCAAATCGCACAGTTGACCAGACCCAAAAAGAACATCCATATCACATATGATGTTCCGAATCCTTTAGCGTCGAACGGATTAAAACCGGCTTCTCCCTTTAATTGAGACACCGTATCAATAATGTTACCCCAGCCAAGGTATCTGATGGCAAAAACACTGGTTACCAAAAGGCTGAACGACAATACCACAAACTGGATATAATCGAGGACTACAACCGAAACCATCCCGCCCAGAGTGGTGTATAACAAGACCATCCCTAACAGAACGCTCATTATTATCTTGAGTTCATATTCCGACGTCATCCCTGTGATACCCATCACGAAAATCGAGCCGGCTTTAAGGAACATTCCCATATTCAGGATGCCGGAAAAGGTTAAGATGGTTCCTCCCAATATCCGCACCCCGCGACCGAAGCGCTTCTCGTAAAATTCCGGGATGGTCATCACTTTCATTCTGCGAAGCGGCACGACAATAAATCCTGTAAGACCGACAACCAAGGACACAATAGCTGAGGCAAATGCTATATGAAAGGCCGCAAATAGTCCGGTGAAGCCCTTTTGCGAAGAATACATCACCGTAACCAGACCTAATTCGGTCCCTATCATTGTTGCAACACCAAGGAAAGTCTTTAAGCCTCGTCCCGCAACCATGAAATCTGTAACATTGCTGATGTATCGCTTTATATATACGCCGACAGCTACAATGACCAACAGGTACCCAATGACAATGCACCAGTCTAAATTACTAAAATTGGTTTCGATTCCAATCGCACTTAAGTCCATATTATCTCCCACTTAATATCAGAAGTCAGATGGTATGTCTTCTGCCCTCTGTCTTCTGGTTCAAAGCAGCCACTTATTCGCTAAAAGGGCCTTTTTACAGAGTTCCCGGTATTGGTTCTGTTTCTTTGAACCTTCAGGACCGGCAATTCCCTCATTCCAGGCCGAGCGCGCTTCCTCAAGGCGTCCAAGTTCCTGCAATACCTGTCCCTTCCAGTATAGGGCCTGTGCTTCCTGGGGTTTATTTGACCGGCCGACACCTATATTTTCCGGATAGGTCAATGCAGCTTCAAAATCATCTAATGCTCCCTTGAAATCCTTTTTCTTGAAACGTTCCTGGCCCCGCTCCAGATGTGCCTTATGAAACAGGTCCCATGTGATTGTCTGGCCTTCCCAGTTCACAAAGTAGGGCGTCGAATCGAGCAAATCAATCGCATCGGTGTACCTTTGCTCATCAACGTATGCCTGGGTGAGCATGATAATCACGTCCGCTCGCCTCATTTTCTCAGAAGGTGTGGCTTCGAGGACCTTTATCGCTTCACCGCGTTTTTTTGCAGCTAACAGAATATCCGCCAAATCTCGATACAGCGTCTGGTCTTCCGGCTGGGCTTCAATCGCCTTGCGGTAAAAATCCTCGGCTTTTGTAAGGTCATCCTCCACCGCCCAGCAGTAAAGACCCATATTTCTAAATGCAATACTTAAAGATGGATTGAATTCATAAGCCCTTCGCCAATGCTCGGCAGCTTCATCGACTCGGCCGAAATTCGCGTATAGATTGCCAAGGTGAAGATGAGCATACGCATCATCGGGTTTGTCCGAAACAGCAAACTTAAGCACGTCTATTGCTTCGGGACGTGATGGGAATACATAGTCCTTGTAAGTCTGCTCAGCCTGGCTAAGATATGACCTTGCGATGGTCGCATTTCCCTGTCGTGATGTAAAATAAGCCAGGTAATAAAGTGGCAGGGGACTCTGCTCAGCATGGGGATTGGCGACATACTTTGTCACAAGCAGTTCAACGGCTTCGTCAAGAAGACCAAGCTCTGCGAATACAAGACTGGTCTCTAACATCTCAAAATCATATTCACCGACAAAATCTCGCGCTTCCCCTACAACAAAACGGGCCATTGCTCTCTTATTTTGCAGCGCTAACAATGCTCGTGGAACCAAATCGGTGGGATTTGTAGCAATTCTTTCTTTGGCCTTCTTATATGCTGACCTTTTATTCCCCGAAGCGTATAGAGCAAGTATCATATGGTTCTTCGCTTTGGTATCCTTTGGGTTGAGTCGCACTGCCTTTTCAAATGCCTCTATGGCTTTCGGGAAATCACCCAAACGCATATAGGCACGGCCGGCAAGGTCATAGCCGCCGGACGCTGTACCAGAGCATGCTGTTGCCTTGTGCGCACATCTGAGCGCTTCCTTTTCGTTTCTTAGCCTTAAATGACTCACGCCCAAAAAGAACCACGACAATCCGTCACTTTCATCGCGTAAAAGGGCCTTTTCTAATTGCTCAATAGCATCCTCATAAAGTCCCGCTTCGATATCGAGTACTGCCAGACCGCGCAGCGCAAGAGAATGTTGCGCATCTTCTGCGAGTGCCTTTTCATAGTACTCACGTGCCTTTTTACGGTTCGTTGCCAAATCATATTTTAGACCTTTGCTGTACTTCTCGTCGACACTGAGCTGCTCGTCAGGCTTCGTCATTAGCTTGGATACATCGGGTGGCGAAACCTTGGGAATCGGCAAAGGTGTGGTGAAGGACGCCAGAACATCTCCGTTCCTTGTCTTGAGCGTGACATCGACGCCCGATTGTGGAGCCGACGAGAGCTCTACTATTGCGGGTTTTCTGGGCGATATGTCTATTCTTTTTCTGAAAAGTTCCTCACCGTTCTCAGAAAGTGTGCAGCTCGCCCCACGAAAAGTGCTCGTTCCCAGCATACGCAGTTGAAGCTTTTCATCGGCTCTAAATGTCTGGATAGCAACATCCTTTGTCGCATATTCGAAGCCGTCTCCGAGTCCGTGAACCGGATACCACCATTCCTGCCACGATATGACCTGTCTGGGCAGCAGCATCCCGTAGTCCGACTGTGTCGGCAGCGGCCCGCTCTGGACCTCTATGTACGGGCCGTCATCATCGGTCAGGTTCTTTTGGCTGACCAGGCCATAATCCCACGTACCCCATGTCCAGGCCTTTTTCCCGCTGAGTTTATTGTGGTCCGCCACTTGCACTATGCCGCGGTCTGCATCCACATCATAGGCCCCGAAGAAATCGAAGGCACAGTTAACAGAAAAAATAGAAGCCCATGTCTCATAGTTCTTCAGCCAGGAAAGGTCCTTGCCTTCGTGGATGGGCCAGGAGAAAAAAGTGGTTCCGTGATGGTCTGTCCCCAGTGTCATTGGGTAGATAAAACGCGTACCGGCCCTGCATGGAAAGGCCGTACAGTTCCAGAAGTAATATGGATTGATTGCATCTGTTGGATTAAAAATACGAATCTGCTCGTCGAGATAGGCTTTACCGGGATGCAGAGTAACGCGCACTGTCCAGCGGTTCCGAAAGATTTTATCGATATTATTTAACTCGATGTAAGCTGAGCTGTCCGGATTCTTGCCGATGAGTGCGTCGACCGGCGAGACAATCGTGACGGTGTGTACCTGCGGCCCTGCGTTCCACTCAACGCCGCCGCTGATAAAAGCCCCACGCATCGCTATCATACTCGGTTTGATAACGTTGTTGAGGTGGAACATCTCCTTGCGCTCCGTCTTGTCGAAGACCGAATGAAGCCGGCCGCCCAGTTCAGGAAGGCACGTGATTTTCAGGTAGTCGTTTTCAAGAAATAAGGCTTTGTAAGTTACATCTTCCTTTGTCCTGGAAAGATGGTCCTGCATCGTATAGGGGTAGACGATGGAGCCTTTGACTGTGGTCGAGAATTTTACATTGCCTTCAAGTGCCCAAAACTTCGGATTCACATCCTCTGCCCAGCCGTATGTCGGAATGGTTATCTTACCCTCCCACGCTTTCACCCTCGCCCAGCTCAATCTTGGAATAACGGATAACAGGCCCGCCAAAAGCAAAACGGTAAAGTATTTTTTCTTAAAGCTTGTCATTTTAAGTCCTCACTGAGTATAAATCCGGTATGAAAATGTGATAATTTTAATACGAAATTTCCCATATCACTAATCCTATACTTTTGATGAGCAATTTTGGAGCTAATAATGTAAAGAAAAGCTAACAAGGCGCCAAGATTGTTTTCAAATCCTTTTTTACCGAACAAGTGTTTGTTGCTTATTCTTCAACTGTTCCTTAATACTAAGAGCAATATCCATAGCCGATTAATCAATCGCCGCCGTGATTTGCCTTGCCCCGTTAGAAGTCCCAAACGAAGCTCCGACACTTCCCGAATCTGACTTACTTCTAACGGGGCTGGTCCCATAACATGCTCGAAATCCCATGATACTGCTTTCTTTGAGAGGTAGTTGTGTTGCCCCCGTGATAGCATCACAGGCGTACGGAACAGCCATCCACGAACCGCCGCGGACCATTCTAAATCCATCCAATCCCACATGATATGAAGTTGAATACCAGCCTAACGTCCACTCCGCTACATTTCCCGACATATCACACGCTCCATAAGGACAATTGAATTTATCAAAACTTCCTACCGGAGCTGTATACGGGAACCCATCGTCATCACCATCATAATTGCATCGATAAACACCCTCGGCGTTTGGTAATTCATTTCCCCAGGGATACTTTCTTTCGGGCAGAGGATTTTCATGTTCCTTCCTTTTGTCGCCATCTAAATAAATTCCACCGCGAAAAGCTTTTTCCCATTCCGCCTCGCTCGGCAGTCTCAAGCCGCACCACCTCAGAAACGCTGCTGCATCGTACCAGGAAACGTATGTAACTGGATAGTTTTCCCTGCCCGGTTTTACACTGTAAGTAAAATTAGGGGCAGCTCCGTTCTGAACAATACCACAGCGACTACTGTTCGACATTCGCTTATTCCAGCCTGCTCCTTCTTTGCCGATTTCGTTAAGATAGTCTGTGTACATGGCAACGGTCGTTTCGTATTTTGCTATATAAAACAAAGGAAGGTTACTGCCGGATTCCTGGTATTCTGACTCGTCATAACCTCCGCCCGGCAGACTCCTAATTATGAATTCCCCCGCAGGCACCCGCAGCATCTTCATTCCACGGATTTGAAATTTTAACCGATTAAAGTCCGCAATATTCGTTTTGCCGATTGTTTTAAAGCTTGTCTCGCTTGTTCCCCACCAGATTGTTTTTTTATGCCCCGAACTCTCTACAAGACCGTAACCATTGCCTTGCAGATGTTCCATAGAAAGAAATTCCCAAGTGGTGCCTGAATCCTTGCTGTAGCGGATGAAAATGTATGCAGGACATTCCTGTGAAATATCCTTGTCATTTATATCGTATTCTGCAACTATCCTTGGGCCGCCCAACTCAGTCGGTTCTTGTGATGCCTTTTGATTGCTAATCTCGATCCACTGCGAATGGCACAAATTGCAGCAGTTCAGAAATAAAAATACTAACGGCAAAATTCTTTTGAGCATCTAATTCCCATCGTAATCTGATTTATTCCACCCTCAGAAGTTCTTATACTTTTTCGGGCACAACCCAGGGCTTTCTGTAGTTGGCCTTTAAGTACTTGTTGGCTTCATTGTCTGCGACAAACTTTTCGGTTTTGCCGTCATATTTAAGTTTACGGTTGCCGACACGGTATGAAATATTCGCAAGGTGGCACAGCGCCATCGACAGATGTGCCTCTTCAACATCGGCTTTAGGTTTCTTTCGGCTGCGGATACAGTTTATGAAATCATCAAAGTGCGCATCTATTATGCTTCCGAATTTCAAGGTTGCCGGCTCCGACACAACCGCTTTGCTTTCCCGCACATTGCTGTCACCCTCGAATACCTGCCATCCGCCCCCATGCCTGCCAAAGCACATAAGTCCTTTAGTTCCGCATATTTCCAGCTTCGTTGCGCTGAAAGGCCAGTCGGGAAACTTGGTCTTATCTTTCAAGTGGACAATCCGGTGCATATAAGGTGACCACAGCGATGCTTCGAAAAGTACGGTAAGTTTACCGAACTCGAACGTTGCAAACTGAGTGTCCGGCTGTTCTCTGCCGTCATTGAAGTGATATACTCCTCCTGCATTACAGACAGTGTCCGGATATTTCTTCCCAATCAGGTATCGCGCCAAATCAATTTGATGGGTCATATCAGCCATAATATAGCCGACATAAAAATCCCACAGCCTCCAGAACCATATACCCGGGCGGTAGGCCAGCTTGGGTGACGGCCCGCACCACAAATCATAATCCAGACCTTCTGGCACCGGCTGAACATCGGCTACATGGATAGGCCCCGATTCCTGCATAAGGAACACACGGGCAAGATAGACGTCCCCCAATTTACCACTTCGAATATACTCCGCTGCCTTGTCGGTATAGGGGGCGCTGCGGCTCTGCGTTCCAACCTGAACAACCCTGTTGTATTTACGGGCCGCCTCAACCATCTTTCTGCCGTCCCAAATGCTCAGCGACAGCGGCTTTTCTACATAGACGTCTTTACCTGCCTGGCACGCCATTATTGTACCAAGTGCGTGCCAGCGGTCCGAGGTTGATATAACGATTGCATCGACTTCGTCATCATCAAGCATTTTCCGAAAATCCTGTACGAATTTCGGCTTGTAGTCGTGGCCTTCCATCACGATTTCCGCTGCCGGCCCATAACGTCGTGTATCCGCGTCGCAGATATATTTAATCACAACGTCGGACCTTTTCACAAGACTGCTCAATAACGCCCGTCCTCGACCTCCGACACCCATTATTCCCAACATGACCTTGTTTGCAGCCCCCAGACTTTTGTTTTGAGACATAACAGTAAAAGCTGTAGCTGCCCCTATTGAACTTTTAATAAATTCTCTGCGATTTATCGATTCCATTTTTGTCTCCTAAAAATGTATAATTTATTCGATTGACATAATACCCCAATTGGCAGCTCAATTTCAATCCATTTTGTAAAATACTGTACAAACTGAGTAGGGAGATTCACAGCAATAATACTATACGGTTGAGTTGTGGCACGAACCGGTCGAAATATGGTGTTGGAACTTGCTGTTTATCAGCATCAAAATAGTAAAATTTACTTTTATCTTCTTGAAATACCGGCCCGTTATGTATAAGGTGGCGGGAGTTTGTTGGAACGCATTTTGTATTCAGAGTTGGATTTGATGTTTATTTTTTACTTTGTAACGATTTCGGGCGATTAGCTCAGCCGGTAGAGCAGCTGACTCTTAATCAGCGGGTCACAGGTTCGATTCCTGTATCGCCCATTAACAAAGCAGTAAAAATTGAAAAGTTCGTATGCGGGGCTGTATAATCTCCCAATTCCCGCTTCGTCGCCTTCTTTTTTCGGCATCATCGAACCGGGATTCTACGGATTGGCAAGGCCGGGTGTTGGCAAAGCAGCCTTCCAGTTAGATACGTCATTGCCATAAGCACTCGGCACCTTACGTGTTAGAGAGTAACCAAAACCGTCCGCCTGAACAGGCCAGTAGTCTATGCCGCCGGGACAATCCTCAGGATGCGAGCCGTCACTGTAAGTTACCCTGTCAATCCGGATATAATATCGTGTACCTAACTCATCGGTATCGCCCGGCATAGCTATCTGTAACCTCTCGCCGGAGTTACTTAAAAAGCCGTCATAGCCGCCGACTACCTGAACATTAACCGGAAGAGGATAACCGTATCTGGCCTCGAAGGATGACTTAAAGTCGTCAACGTCTCCCTTCACCACCAACAGATAACGATTACCGAATATCGTAATGGGCGGCTCGGACGAGAAGGTGTAATCAACTCCGTCGGTAAACTTCCAGGATGCGTATTTATCAGAGCGATATAATGTAACAGGAGCTGCGGTAATATTGTACAGCTCGATGTATTCCTGATTCTGATTGCCGGTCGGCGGATTGTACATAATCTCGTTGATTACAATCGGGCCGACCTTGGGCTTATCATTAGGCAGCTTCGGAGTATTGGAGTCCATCGCTACAAAGTTGAAAGTGCCGGTGCTGCCCTTATAGTATCGGCCAAACGATACATTGGTCAGCGAAGCGCCAAAATCCTCAATCTCGCGATATCCTGTTAACATACCGTTCGGGTCCAGACGTGAGCTAAGACACGCCCGCTCGCCGTTTTCACTCAATGCAAAAGGAACAATACAGCCGGGGTCGTCCAGAGTGCCGAAATTGGTGTCTTCATAAAAAACGAAGTAATTGTTTTTGTCGATCTTTGTACCATCTGCAATTCTGTACTTCATCAGGTTCGGCTCATCCCTGTCATTGTCACTGATGAACCAGCCGCTAATATCGATGTCCTCGCTGGTCGTGTTGTACAGCTCAATCCAGTCCGTGCCGGCGTTGGAATGAGACATCACCTCGTTAATTACAACCGCACCGGGATTGGGCAGAATGTCACTGTCGTCCCAGCCGGGCGTGCCGTTGCGGTATACGCTCGAACGCCAGGAGCTCTTCCGGCTCCACCGGCCCATCGGGTCCTCTATGTCCTGAAACTCACTCTCAGCCAACGCCCGGCTGTAAATACGAACATCATCTATCAGGCCGGTATAATAAGCCCACAAAGCAGGGTTGTAACCAATGTAAGCAGCGTTAATTACACCTGTAAGACCGGCTGAGGATGAACTGGCCTTCAGCCGGCCGTTGACGTACAGCTTCAGGGCCGAACCGTCATTTGTGCCGGCAATGTGATACCATTCTTCCGAAATAATGCTATCGTGTGAAACCGCCTGGCTGAAATCTAAACCGTCAATAAGATAAAATGCAGGCCTGCCATCGGAAACATCCAAATAGTAACCATCACCGGTCATACTTTGTTTTTGCTGCGTCAGTATGGGATTCGTTACTCCCGCAAACTCACTTATTCGTATCCACGCCTGAGCGGTCAAATTGTTCCCTGTTAACACGTCGATAGAAGCAACTGAGACATAATCGCCGTCACCGTCAAAGCTTAAAGCTCCGCCATCTTTGCCTGTCGTCCAGGTTGGGTCTCCTTCCAGGGTTCCGTGGTTGATGCCGACACTGTCTATCGCAATGGTGCTGGGGGGGACATCATCTAACTTCCAGTGCGCGACAAGGCCATCTTCCGGCCAGGAAATAGCGCTGTCTGCGGCTCCTATCGTAGTCAGAGAGAAACCGTCGCCGTCGGTGATTGGATACCAGCCGTCCCCGTATGCAAAGTCCAGAACCGTTCGGCCGATGG
>Ga0315534_1001681_pt1 | contig 15222 bp, 13 predicted proteins | sample SalMarSW160240MG_FD_203094 | JGI IMG/M metagenome (GOLD analysis project Ga0315534, IMG submission 203094) | Salt marsh sediment microbial communities from the Plum Island Ecosystem LTER, Massachusetts, United States - Salt Marsh Sediment SW1602-40 ... | reverse complement strand
GAGCAGGCGGGGCCGGGGCCGCCGGCTGCGACCGCGGGTGGCGCGTCTCAAGGCGCTCGGACGGAAATATAAAGGCGAAACGGCCGGGCGACGGCTCCGGCTCCGGGGCGGGCTCGTTTGATTGCGCCACGGCCCGTACAAGATCGGCGCGGCTGACGATGCCGACCATGCGTCCCTCACGCAGCACCGGAGCCCGCTTGATCCGCTGCATCGACAGAACCTCGGCGACCTCGACCAGGTCGGCGGTGTCGGGGACGGTGATCACCGGCGCCGACATGATCTGGCGGGCGGTTCGGTCCTGGCTCTCGACATGGGACACGAACTCGGGGCTCAGTTCCTCGCCTTCGGCCAGCATCCGCAACCACCAGTCGCGTCTCGCCTCGCGCTCGGATTCGTCGCGGGGCATGAGGTCGCCCTCGCTCACCATGCCGACGAGCGTGCCGCTTTCGTCGACCACCGGTACGGCGCTGATCCCGCGCTTGAACAGCAGCATGGCGATCGAGTGCGCCGGCGTGTCGGGTCGCACGGCGATCACCTCGCGAGTCATGATATCGGCTGCCTTCAATAGCTTTCGTCCGCGCGCGGTCGGGGTTTGGATCATGGCGATGTGGAGGCGAGGGTTAACGCATTGGTAAACTGAGCCGTTCCGATCACCTTGACCTAGCGCAAGGATCGCCGGCCAGACCGGTTAGCATCGCGGCGGGGTGGTCCGGGCGACGAGCCTGCGCGTTGCTGCGATGGATTCGGGGATTGAACCATCGCTTCAGCGAGTAGGCAAATGGTTGGCAAAAGGAAGCAGTGTCCCTAGATTAGCTCGACGCGGTCTACGGGGCTCGCGTGGGGTTATACGCCCTTGCGCAATAAGGTCCACTTCATCATGCGGGCGTTGCGTCCGGTGCGAAATCTGAGCCGGCATCTCGGGTCGATATGTTGCGTGGCGTGCCTCGCCCTGAGCCTGTCCGGCGTCGTCGGTCGGGTGCAAGCGCAGGCGCAGGCGGCGGGAGAGGCCAGCCTCTCGGCGCGCATCAATGCCGAGTTTCAAGAGGTCAAGACGAGCGTGGCGGAGGTGCAGAAGCAAGCGCCGCGCCTCGACCAGGCGCTGGAGACCTTCGCAACGCATCTCAAAGCGCGCGCCGACCTCTCTGCGGACGAAAAGGCCGCGGCCCTCGCGCGGGTCGAGCAGGCGCGCGCCGTTCTGCGCAGCCACGGCGAGACGCTCCGGCACGCCGCGGCGCGCTTCAATGGCGCGACCGGGGGCACGGATACGAGACAGGATATCGACGCTTTGGCGGAGCTGTTGAACGTGGAAGGCGACAAGCTCGTCAACGCCGTCACCGATCAGACCGCGCGCAGGACCGGAGATCTCGATCAATTGGCGGCGGCGCATGCAGCCTACCGCAAAGCGGTGACCGCACTCGTCGACGCCGCGCGGAAGATGCAAGAAGACAGCAAAAACAAACGAGAAACATCAACCGGCAAGGCTGAGAACCGGTAGCAGCCGACCGGATTTTTCGCCTAGCTTTTATGGCGAAGACCAATCCCTGCGTTGAATAGGGGAAGACGGACGATGACGACCAAATCCATAGCGCTTGCAGCGGCGCTTGCCTTCACCTGCACCGGCGCCCAAGCACAAACCTACGGGCCCTGCGGACCCGAGCGCACGATCAACGCGCTGGCGAACGCGGTGCTCCGTGTTGCGCCGATCTTCATGAAGCCGCGCGCCCATGCAGAAACAGTCGGGGCGGCGCCGTCAGCGCCGCTGCCGCCAGCGAGCCTGACGCGCGAGCAGTGGAAGCAATCGTTGATCGAGCAGGGCCGGATGTTCTGCGCGCGCTACCCCGACGATAGCGTTTGCGGATCGAATCCCTGAGCAGGGATAATGACCGGCGCCATCACCTTGAATTGAGGGGTGAGCCGGCGCGGGTCGAGGGCCGAGTTCGGAACGCCGCCTGCTAACGACGTGCAGCGAGCAGCCGGGATCGGCGTGTGGGGATGCGGCTGGAGAATACGACTCTCGGCGAAAATGAGGAGGGCGTCATGATCGCGAGCACGACACCACAGTTCGACATTGCTGAAGAGATGCGTGTTGTGACTGAGCGAAGCCTCGAACAGGCGAAGCAGGCTTTCGATAATTACATGCGGGCGACCGAAAAAGCGGTTTCCCTGCTCGAGACGCAGGTCGAGGCCAATCAGCGGGGGGGGCTGGACATCAGCAAGAAGGCGATGGACTTCGCCGAGAACAATGTCCGGTCGGCTTTCGAATTCGCCAACAAAATTGTTCAGGCCAACGACATTCAGGAAGTGCTTCGGATGCAAAGCCTGTTCGTTCAAGTGCAGATGCAAGTCTTGCGCGAGCAGGTCACGAGCCTCGGTGAGACGATTACCAAGGCCGCGATGGAATGTAGCGACCCGGGGAGAAAGCGATCCTCATCGGACTGATCGGCAAGGAGTTGCCGATCCGGGCGCTCGGCCGGATCGACAATGAACCCGAGCGATATCTATTCGGCCGCGATCGCCGCTTCATAGGCGGCGCTGAGCGATAGCCACTCATCCTCCGCCGCCGCAAGTAGCGCCGCCCGCTCGGCGCGTTCCTTGGCGAATGCCGCCGCCTGCGCGGGATCGCGGGCGTAGAGGTCCGGCGCCGACAGCGCCGCGTCGATCTCATTGATGCGCGCCGACAGCCGGCCCAGCTCGGTCTCAATCGCGCCGATGCGACGCTTAAGCGGCGCGAGTTCGGCCCGTTTTTCAGCCGCGCTGCGGCGCTGATCCGAACGTGATGGGCCGCGCGATAGGCTCGGTGCGCCGTTCTTGCGCTCGGCGTCTTCGCCCGCCAGCACCCGCCGGCGGTAGTCGTCGAGATCGCCGGCAAAGGGCGCTACCGTGCCGTTTGTGACCAGCCACAATTGCTCGGCGCAGGCGTCGAGCAGATGGCGGTCGTGCGAGATCAGGATCACCGCGCCGGGATAGTCGTTGATGGCGTCGATCAAAGCGGCGCGGCTGTCGATGTCGAGGTGGTTGGTCGGCTCGTCGAGGAGCACGAGATGCGGGCCGGCGAAGGTTGCGAGCCCCAGCAGCAGGCGCGATTTCTCCCCGCCCGAAAGCTTTCCGACCAGCGTGTCGGTGGCGGCCTCGGAAAATCCGATTGCACCGGCTTTAGCCCGCACCGCGGCTTCGCTCGCGACAGGCATGCGCGCACGGACATGATCGTACACGCTCTGCGCCTCGTTCAATTCATCGAGTTGATGCTGGGCGAAATAGGCGACGCTCAGCCTGTCGGCGCGCGTGACTTGGCCGGCCGCGGGCGCAAGCCTGCCGGCAATCAGCTTGGCGAAAGTCGACTTGCCGTTGCCGTTCGCGCCGAGCAGCGCGATGCGATCGTCCGCATCGATCCGCAGCGTCAGCCGGCGCAGCACCGGCCAGCCCGGCTCGTAGCCGACGGCAACGTCGTCGAGCGCGACGATCGGCGGTGACAGCGGTTTTGCGGGCGCAGGAATCATAATCGGCCGCACCTCGTCGCTGATCCGCGCCGCGATCGGGGCAAGCTTGGCGAGACGCTTGATGCGCGACTGCGCCTGCCGCGCCTTGGTCGCCTTGGCGCGAAAGCGCTCGATGAAGGCGGACAGGCGCGCACGTTCCGCGTCCTGCTTCTTCGCAAGCTTGAGGTCGAGGGTTTGACGTTCGCGCCGGGCGCGCTCGAAAGCACTGTAGCCGCCGCGATAAAGTGTGAGCCTGCCCGCTTCGAGATGCAGGATCGAATCGACGGCGGCGTCGAGGAGATCGCGGTCGTGACTGACGACGATCGCGGTGTACGGATAGCGGGCGAGGTGGTCCTCGAGCCACAGCGCGCCTTCGAGGTCGAGATAGTTGGTCGGCTCGTCGAGCAGGAGCAGGTCGGGTTGGCGGAACAGCACGGCGGCGAGCGCGACGCGCATACGCCAGCCGCCGGAAAATTCGGCGCAGGGGCGCTCGAGATCGCCATGAGCAAAGCCGAGTCCGGCGAGGATCGCGGCGGCGCGCGCGGGCGCGGCGTGCGCGGCGATGTCGGTTAGGCGCGCATGGACTTCGGCGATGCGGTGCGGATCGGTCGCAGTCTCCGCCTCCGCGAGCAGCGCGCTGCGCTCGCGATCGGCGTCGAGCACGAGATCGATGAGCGGCTCGGGCCCGTTCGGCGCTTCCTGCGGCAGCGTTCCGATGCTGGCGCGCACCGGGGTGACGACGCTTCCGGTCTCGGCGCCTAGCTCGCCCGCAATCACGCGGAACAGAGTGGATTTGCCCGCACCGTTGCGGCCGACAAGACCGACCCGCGCCCCGGCGGGAATCTGCGCCGAGGCGTGTTCGATCAGCAGGCGCCCGGCCACGCGGACGGACAGATCATTGATGACGAGCATGCGCTATTGAACAAAGAGGCTGCACGACGTTTCAGGACTGTTCATAAATAATCATAAGCCTTGTATTTGCTGGACTTTTCATAGTTTTCACCTATTGATTGGTGGCACAAGATGTCAATGGGAAGCGCATTTCTGCTTGCCAGGTGCTTCCAGTGCCGTCCTTCTTGCAATGGCGCTCGCAAAGGCTCCCGCCCGCGGCGTGCATGACCACGGGCGGGCAAGATGACCGCGCTCATCGTCAGAAACCGCGTCACGATCGCGACAGTCGATTATAGGCCCAGCGATCGGACTTACATCGCTCGGCGCGCCGCGACGGACCGCTTAGTGGCGATCGCCGATAACGAACACGAGGCGCGTACGGCTGCGCAGCGCGACCACACCGGGCGATAGACCGCCACAATCTGCAAGCCTCCTCGCACAGTTGCCGCCTTTCCTCCACGCATGGCCGCATGTTGCGCCGTCGAGGCGAACTGATCCGGCTCGCCGGACTGCGGCGAGATTGGCCCGACCTCGCCAAGCTCGCCTGTGGCATGGCCGACTGTCTGGCCTTCGGCCGGCTCGGCGTCGATTACGAAACGTTTCAAGCGCTCGCGCGAAAGATGGCGACAATCAAACAACCGAAAAGAGCTTGCAAAGCCTCACATCGGGGGCAATGATAACTCCACTGCCCCCGCCGCTTCAAAATCGTACCACGCCGCCGTCCTCAGCGAGGTTGGCGTGCAATGCGGCATAAGCGGCTTTAATGCAGAATTTACAATAAGAATAGGAAAATGCTGATGACGGGCCAGATCGCTTTCGAAGAGATCAATAAAGCAAAGACCAACCTCGATGATATCTATAATCAACCGGACCCGAGGGCGTATTGCGGCAGATTGGGAAAGCTCGACTACGTCATTCCTGAAGTCGCAAAGCCTATATTTCGGAAGCTGATCTCCGAGGTTCGGCAACGCCGGGGCGACCCTGTTCACCTTCTCGATCTAGGGTGTTCCTACGGAATCAATGCGGCACTTCTCAAATACGATTTAACGATGACCGACCTGTATGAGCACTGGGAAGAGAAGAGACTGGCGGGCGTAACGCCTCAAGAGATCGCCAAGCGAGATCGGCAATATTTTACCAGCCTCGACGAAGTCGATAAAGTCAAGGTAGTCGGTCTGGATCAGGCTGAAAGTGCTGTCGAATATGGACAAAATGTCGGCCTCCTCGATGTCGGTTACGCTGTGAATCTCGAGAAGGAACCGCTGACCGAGCAGGTGAAAGAAGATCTGAAACCGGTTGATCTGGTCGTGTCGACCGGATGTGTTGGATATGTGACCGAAAAAACCTTCGAGCGTCTGCTACCGGCCGTTACGCAAGGCCAGCCGCCTTGGATGGCCAATTTCGTGTTGCGATTGTTTCCTTTCACGCAAATCGAGGAAACCCTGAACCAAGGCGGCTATGTGACTGAGAAGCTCCAAGGCCACACCTTCGTTCAGCGCCGGTTTGAGTCTGACAGGGAACGAGAGCTGATGCTCGAACAACTCTGTAAACAGGGCATCGACCCGACCTCTGCCGAGGCCGAAGGCCATTTGGTGGCTGAGTTCTATCTTTCGCGCCCCGCGAGTGAATCGAACGGCGCAACGATAGAGCAGTTGGTTCTCGCATGAGTGCGGTGCGCGGCATCGCCGGTGGTTTGGCGGTTCATTCCGTCTCGCGAAAATAACTAGCGAGGATGCGCGGGACCCCGGTCACGGCCCGGGATCACGCGGCGACACGATTGGCGCTCCACGTGCCTGCTGCCTTCAAGATGAGGTTGGGGTCGCTGTATTGGTTGCGCAGCAGCTTCTCGTAGAGCCTGCCCTCGCTTTCCCGGTTCACCGGCGGCGTCGTGCCGAGCCATCGCGACAGTGCTTGACCGATAGCGGCGACGGTTCCACTGCCATCGTCGAACTGAGCCTTCCTGCGCCAGATGATGTCGGCGGGAAGCAGCTCCTCGCACGCCTTGCGCAAAATCCACTTCTCTTTCGTCTCCCGGCTCGCCGTCTGGGTGATCTTCATCTTCAACGAGGCCGGGATCGATTGCGCGAACGCAATCAGATCGCGGTCGAGGAACGGCGTGCGCGCCTCCAATCCCTGCGCCATGGTTATCCGGTCCACACGTTGCAGGTTGATGTTGTGCATAGTCCCGAGCGACCGGGTGATCTCCTTAGCCAGCGTATGGGGCTTCTCGGCATAGGCATGATGGTAGGCATAGCCGGCGAACAGCTCGTCTGCGCCTTCCCCTGTTAAGACCGCCTTGACATGGCGGCGGGCGAGCGTGGTGGCGAAATGGGTCGGCAGCGCGCTGCGCACGAGATCGACGTCAGCGCTCTCCAGGTGGTAGATCACGTGCGGCAGGATCTCCGCCAGGTCGTCCGCCGTGAAGATGAGTTCGTGGTGATCGGAGCCGATATGGCGCGCGACTGCGCGGGCCGCGGCGAGGTCCGGACTTGCCGTCGTGCCGACCGAGAACGTCTTAAGCGGGCGGTCAAGGCTGCGTGCGGCCAGGGCCGCAATGAGCGACGAATCGAGCCCGCCCGACAGGAATGCACCGACCGCGACATCGGCCACCATCCACTTTCGGACCGCCGTTTCGAGGACGGCACGCAGTTCGCGCCATATCGATTCGGGACGCTCGCCTGGGTTCAGTTCAGCCGCGCCCTGAGGGATATGGTACCATTCGCAAACGCCGTCGATGCTGTCGAACATCGCTCCGGGGGCTATGGCTTCAACCTGCCGCAAGCCGAGGCCATCAAAGGCTTTCAATTCGGAAGCAAAGAGCAGACCGTCGCCGCTGCGGGCAACGAACAACGGCTTGATGCCGAGGGGATCGCGGGCAGCAACAATCCGCTCCGGTGTGGCCAGCACGAAGGCAAACATACCGTCCAGTTTGCTGATCCATCTGACATCACCCCTGCGGAACAGGTGCAGGATCGTCTCGCTGTCACTTTCGGTCTCAAAGGCGTCCTTGCCGAGGACCGCGCGCAACTCCGCGTGATTGTAAATCTCGCCATTTGCCACGAGGATGTTTCCGGCGTTGTGCAAAGGCTGGCTTCCGTTCTCGATGCCAATGATCGATAGACGGCAATGCGCCATCACGACAGGCGCGTTGGGCGCTTGACACACGCGCACCTCGTCCGGCCCACGATGGGCAATTTTGTTGATCATCCGGTATGCGAGTTCTTGCTGGTCAATGTTCCAAAGGCAGACAAAGCCGCACATTATTGCCTCGCTTGTGTTTCGTGCAGCGCGGCGAGCGTGACACTCACCTTTGCAGTCGGGCTCTGGTTACGGGCGTCGATCACGCGATAACCAGCTTGTCGGCGAAAATCTCGAGGCCGCCCTCAAGATCGTTCCGCCTTGTGCGCAGTGTAAACCCGCCGCATGACCTTTTCGATCCCGCTTGATCGCTCAAGAGGTCACCCGCACATTTGTTCCCGCAGTTCCGACAAGCTTGTAGAATTCTCCTTCGGCACCAGGGATTGCGCAAGGGATAACGCGGCGCGAGAATTATGGTTCAGACCAAGGAGCAACGATAGATGACGAATGGAAGCGTGCATTTGCTTTTCACTCTGCAAGTGGCGAGAAGTCATTTTCAGCGAACCAAGCGGCGCGCTGGTATTAGGTCCGACAGGCCGACCGCTCATGACCGGTGATCTATCCGATGATAAGGCCCCGGCGATCATTGCGCTCGAGTCGGCCTCCAAGACCTATGATGAGGGACGAAGTCCCGTACTCGAAAATGTGACGCTAAGCGTGCCGGAACGCCAGTTTCTCGCCATCGTCGGACCATCGGGCTCAGGCAAAACGACCCTGCTGCGGTTGATCAATCGCCTGACAGACCCGAGCAGCGGGACCGTGCACGTTGACGGGAAGGATGTCCGCGGCGTCGATCCGATTATGCTGCGCCGGCATATCGGTTACGTCTTTCAGGGCGTGGGATTGTTCCCGCATATGACGGTTGCGGAGAACATCGCGATTACCCCCAGACTTCTCGGCTACGATCGACGACGTCTCGCCGCGCGGGTGGACGAACTGCTCGAACTGGTTCGGCTCGAACGCGCTTCCTATCGCGATCGGTTTCCGCACCAGCTCTCCGGCGGCGAGCGCCAGCGGATCGGCGTCGCGCGTGCAATCGCTGCCAATCCGCACATCGTGCTGATGGACGAGCCGTTCGGTGCGCTCGACCCGCTGACCCGCGAAGCGCTGAGCGACGACTATCGCCGCCTGCATGACACGCTCGGGCTGACGACTGTGATGATAACCCATGATATGCTGGAAGCGGTGTTGCTCGCCGACCGCATAGCCGTGCTGCGCGAAGGACGGCTGGTGGCGCAGGGAACGCCGCCATCCTTGATGCGCGAGGAGCACGATCCATTTGTCAAAGCTCTGATGCAGACACCGCATCGCTACGCCGAGCGGCTCAGCGCGCTGATGGCAAGCCAATGACGGACTGATGTTTTCGCAATTCGACGAACGCATAGCAGAGGCCTTTGCGAGGCTGCCCGATTATCTCGGTGGTCATGTCCTGGTCAGCATGACGGCGCTTGCTCTCGGCATGGCGATTAGCGTTCCGCTTGCACTCCTCGCCTTCCGTCGGCAGGCGCTGCGCCAGGTCTTGCTCGGGATTGCTAGCATCGTACAAACCATTCCTGGCTTGGCGCTGCTGGCACTCTTCTACCCGCTGTTGCTCGCGATCTCGGCGCTGACCGAAAAAGTCTTCGGATTTGCCTTCTCGGCGCTCGGCTTTCTGCCATCGGTGCTGGCGCTTGCGCTTTACAGCATGCTGCCGGTGCTGCGTAACACCATCACCGGGCTCGCCGGCATCGCCCCCGCTGTTAGGGAGGCGGCGACCGGCGTCGGCATGACACGACGCCAATCGCTTGTCGAAGTCGAATTGCCGCTGGCGCTGCCGGTGATCATGGGGGGCATCCGCACATCGGCCGTCTGGGTGATCGGCACTGCCACGCTGTCGACGCCGATCGGCCAGACCAGCCTCGGCAACTATATATTCGCGGGATTGCAGACGCAGAACTGGGTGTTCGTCCTGTTTGGCTGCGTTGTCGCGGCGATGCTTGCGCTCGTCGTCGACCAGCTGCTCTCCCAGATGGAAATCGGTGTCAGCACACGCAGGCGCTCGCGTATTGTGCTGGGCGCGGCCGGGCTGGTGCTGATCGGCGCCGGTGCGCTGGTGCCCACGCTGCGGGCCGGGGTGGCGACCTATACGGTCGGCGCCAAGACGTTTTCAGAACAGTATATACTCGCCGCGCTGCTGCAGCAGCGTCTCGACGCAAACGGGCTCCCGGCAGACCGGCGGGACGGGCTCGGCTCCAGCGTCATCTTCAACGCGCTGGCTGCCAACGAGATCGACGTTTATGTCGACTATTCCGGCACGATCTGGGCTAACCAAATGAACCGGACCGACGTAAAGCCACGGGCCGAGGTGTTACGCGAGGTCGCAACTTGGTTGCGCGAGCAGTACGGCGTGACCATGCTCGGTGGGCTTGGCTTCGAGAATGCCTATGCCCTTGCAATGCCGCGCGAACGCGCCGAGGCGCTGGGCATCCGTACGATCGCCGATTTTGCCCAACGCGCCGGGACAATGTCGATTGCCGGCGACTATGAATTCTTCAGCCGGCCCGAATGGAAGGCGCTTCAAGCCGCCTATGCGCTCGACTTCGCCAGCGAGCGCCAGATGCAGGCGGAATTCATGTACCAAGCCGCCGCCGCGGGAGATGTGGACGTCATCGCCGCATTCACCAGCGACGGAAGGCTTGCTCAGTATGACATGGTCACGCTCAAAGACCCCAAGCACGCACTGCCGCCTTACGACGCCATTGTGCTGGTTGCCCCGCAACGTGCGCAAAACAAAGCTTTTCTTGACGCTTTGCGTCCCCTTATCGGCGCGATCAACGTGCAATTGATGCGCGAGGCCAATCTACGCTCGATTGTCGGCGCCGAAGGCGCGTCGTCTGAGTCCGTCGCGCGATGGCTCTGGGAGGAAATCGTTCGACGCAAAAAGCCTGCGAGCCGAGCCCGCTCGCTCGACGACGTGAACAAAAACGCCGCCCGCGATGCTGCACTCCGATTCGCCGGCGGCCGGTGAGAAATCGGTGTCCGCAGTCCGTCCAGGTTTTCCGGGTGTTGGCAATTACAACGGGAACCACGTGTTTAGCGGCCGGCAATTCATGAATTAAGAGTTAGAAAAGAGACTTCAGTTTATCAGGCTTACAATACTCAGCAAAAACCAGCTTAAGCGCCTTTTCTGTTTGATCGATATTCCCGGGCAGAGAAATGTGAACAGACCTCAAACCGAACTCCACTGTCGTTTTGTCGGCCTTCAAGGATTCAAAAATAATATCATCACCTTCGACCTCTAGTTGGTAAAAGACTCGCCTCCCAGCGTATCTTTTGCTGATTCGGGAAACGTCCATTTTAAAGCGGTTTAAATAATATCTCGCATATCCGTTGACGTTAGGCTTCGGTACCACAACGACACAGGTTTTTCGGTCCACAATTTCGGGCTGATGCTTTGGATTGGGATCTATCTGCCCAGTGAAAATGTAATTGATTGCTTGCTGGAACACATCATCTTCAGTCATTGCTCGAGTTTGCAGAGGCGCCATCCAAAGAAATAATGCGACCGCGATCGCAACGGACAGCCTTTTGTGATCACTTCTCTTCCGAAACGTTAGGCCTGTCATCGCTTGACTCCTGCATCCGGCCGCGGCCTGCCACAACGCAGTTGGGGACGAACGCGTACCTCGCCGGTACTTGGATTGGAGCTTCAACTTCCTTCATTGAATGCGGTACGCACGTCTTTCAAGATTCCTTGATAACCCAACATAGACGGATACGGCTCAGATGGGTCGTCCCCTCTAAACAAGGCACGTTTGGTATGCTGCGGTGACGGCCGCCATTGTTCACCATACGAAGGGAGCTGATTTAATATAGCGCCTGCATCGCATGGTTAAAGAACTTGCTGTCTCTGGACGTGGTCATCACCACAGAGATGTCGGTAGCCGGGTGGGCTCTCCCCTGTCTCGAAGATCGAGGTGTCGCTAACTAATCTCATCCAAACGGGAGTTGTCGATGCGTAGCGTTGCCGATACACCTCATCTAATCGCGACGAACAGCAGCTGCTACGAGCAGATCGAGCAGCCCCCAACTCGTGATCGTTTCAATTTGCGCGTTCGTTGAGGCGGTCCATATCCGGTGCCAGCCAGCAGCCGCAGCGTCGAGCAAGGCGACGAGGCTCTGGATTTCTGCGAGCGGCACAAAGCTGCCGTGATAACGACGGTCGATCGCGTCAGCTTTGCCGGGCACTCCGGAAATTTGCCGACGATTGCTCGCTTCGCTTGTCGCTGCGCTCGCTTGCTTGGCGCTGCGCTGCTTGTTTTCGTTGATGACCTGAGACGCAAGGACCGATTTGGCTGGCCGCGCAAGCCCAACGGCTTCGCCTGCGAGGCCGCGGAGTAGGGGCGCTTCCCAGATGCTTCCCGGGGCGATTATTGGGAAGCAGCCCCGACTGTAAATGATTGCGCCACAGGCATAACTTGATCGCCTGAAAGCTTTTCGCAGCTATTGAACAAAGAGCGCGCATGATCGCAACACCCGGCCGCTTCGGCCCGGTTCAGGCCGCTTTTGCCTCAAGGAACGGATAGTCGGTGTAGCCTTGCGGGCCTGGGGCGTAGAACGTCTCCGGATTCGGCGCATTGAGGGGCGCGTGCTGGCGGAAGCGCTCCGGCAGATCCGGATTGGCAAGGAACAGTTTGCCGAACGCCACGGCGTCGGCTTCGCCGGCCGCAAGCGCGCCTTCGGCGGTTTCCCGGGTGAAGCCTTCGTTAGCGATGTAGACCCCGCCAAAGGCTTTTTTCAGCTCCGGTCCGATGCGGCCTTCGCCCAGATGCTCGCGCACGCACAGGAAGGCGATCTTGCGTTTGCCGAGCTCGCGGGCGACATAGCCGAACGTCGCCAGACGATTGGAATCTCCCATAGAGTGCGTGTCGCCGCGCGGAGCGAGATGCATGCCGACGCGGCCCGCGCCCCACACCGAAATCACCGCATCGGCGACCTCCAGCATCAGCCGCGCGCGATTCTCGATCGGGCCGCCGTAGGCGTCGGTGCGCTTGTTGCTGCCGTCCTGCAAGAATTGGTCGAGCAGGTAGCCGTTTGCGCCGTGCAGCTCGACCGCATCGAAGCCCGCCTCCAGCGCATTCTCGGCGCCCTTGCGGTAGGATTCGATGATGCCGGAAATTTCCTCGAGCGCCAGCGCGCGCGGCACGGGAAAAGGCTCTTGCGGCCGCAACAGGCGCACAGGACCCTCGGCGGCGATGGCGCTGGGCGCAACCGGCTGCGCGCCGTCGAGGTAAAACGGGTGCGAGATGCGCCCGACATGCCACAGCTGCAACAGCATGCGTCCGCCCGCGTCATGCACCGCGCGCGTAACCTGCTTCCAGCCCGCGACCTGCTCCTTCGACCAGATGCCGGGCGTATCGGGATAGCCGACGCCCATCGGCGTTACCGAAGTTGCTTCCGAGAAAATGATGCCCGCCGAAGCGCGCTGGGCATAATATTCCGCCATCATCGCATTCAGCACGCGCCCCGGACTCGCGCGGCAACGCGTGAGCGGCGACATTACAATGCGGTTGGGCAAGCTCAATTCGCCCATCGTGAGCGGATCAAACAGGCTCGGCATCAGCGTTATTCCTTTTCTGACAGCTTGAGGAGCAGTTTGAGGAGGCCGGGAAATTTCTTGTCGATTTCAGCGCGACGCAGCCGGCTGATATGCTGCAGGCCGTGCTTTTCCGTGCGAATGAGTCCGGTTTCGCGCAGAACGCGGAAATGGTTCGACAGCGTCGATTTGGGGAGATGGTCGAACGGAGCGGCATCGCTGCAGCACAGGCCATCGCTATTGGCGCAAAGGTTGTGCACGATCGCAAGACGAACGGGATCCGCGAGCGCCGAAAGCAGCGCCGGCAAAGCGATTTCGTCGATCGGTGGATGCGCGAACGGTCTCATGCGAGGGTGATGTAGGGCGGGCGCGGACTAATTCAATAGTTCGGAATAATAGAAATAGTCAGCCGTGGATCGCGCTTGACGTCCTCCGTAGGAAGCGGCTCGAAAGTCACCTCTGGCAGGGTAGGGCTGGACAGATCGATAGGAGGCGATGATGTGCGTTCCCGGTTGCATGGCTGTTGAAGGAACGTCAGGTGGCCGGGCTCGCCGTCGACACTTTGTCCCTCGATAACGGGCCGTCAGCCGACTTCAAGACCCGTTACCTGTGGCTTCCGTCCGGCCGCTGGGGTCTCGAAAACGTTGCCAATCTCGATCAGGCGCCGGCGGCAGGCGCAACGCTCGTGGTCGGGCTGCCCAAGGTGAAGGATGCGACTGGCGCGCCGGTGCGTCTGTTTGCGCTGATGTGAGCCCTCTCCGCGCGCATGCGCTCCGGACAAGGGAAAAACAGACAAAAAAGGCGGGCGGCCCTTCACGAACCGCCCGCTGGGCTCGCAACATCACGCACCCCCGTGGCACGACGCTGCGCACCGAGCCTCAGTATGAAAAACCTATGACGCACAGGGCGAAATTTCGCCTTGATTTAAATCAGCCAAACGACCGGAAATTTCGGCGGCGGGGCTCGGCGCGAAACAGGTCGATAGCTGGAAAAAAACTGACTGCGCGTACGGCACCGGTACTCAAGACCGCGCCGGACGTTGCCTCAGCCCCTTCCGACATAGGGCATCTTCGTCGCCATCACAGTCATGAATAGGACATTAGCGTCGGGCGGGAGGCTCGCCATGTAGGCGACCGCACTGCCGGCGTGGTCCACATCCATGCGCGGCTCCACCATGGTTTGGCCGCTCGGCTGGGGAACGCCCGCGCCTTCCCTCATGCGATCGGTCAGCGGGGTGGCGGCATTGCCGATATCGATCTGGCCACAGGCGATGTCGTAGGCGCGACCATCGAGGGCGGTTTGTCGCGTCAGCCCGGTGATCGCATGCTTGGTCGTGGTGTAGGCGACCAAGAAAGGGCGCGGCGAATAGGCGGCGATCGAACCATTGTTGATAATGCGCCCGCCGCGCGGCGTCTGCGCTTTCATGATGCGGATCGCTTCCTGCGTGCACAGGAAGACGCCGGTCAGATTGATGTCAACGACCTGACGCCAGGTCTCGAAAGGCAAATCTTCGATCGGCCCTGCGGGCGCGTTGATGCCGGCATTGTTGAACAGAAGATCGAGCCGCCCAAAGGCTTCGCGTACCTTGGCGAACAGCGCATGGACGGATGCAGGATCGGCGACATCGGTCGCCACGGCGAGGCTCGCGCCGCCCGCCGCGCCGATCGCATCTGCCGTCTCTTCCAGCTTGTCCTTGCGCCGCCCGGCGAGCACCATCTGAAAGCCTGATTTCGCCAGGGCCAGGCTCGCGGCGCGGCCAATGCCGCTGCCGGCGCCGGTGACGACAGCGATGCGAGGCGAAGTCATGTGTTCGCTTCCTCCGCCGTCAGCAAAGCACAGGTCATCAACGGCCGCCAGAACGCGATCGCAAATAGTGAGATTATCATCCGAAGAGTTCGCGTGAAGAGCGCGAGGGCTCAGGGCGCGCACTCATAAACTCACGATTGGTCACGCGCCTCAGCAATCGCAGTGATTGGGTTGACGTTTTGTGGTGACGGACCCAGGCGGGTAAGCTTAGGAACCTCTGAACAACCTCTCGAACATGGCACACTAAGGTCATTGATTCGAGGGGGCGGTTGATGGCGGACCAGCTGAGCTTTGCATCGCTTGATTTCGCGGCGAAGAAGAAGCGGACGAAGCGGG
>Ga0315534_1001680_pt1 | contig 15223 bp, 13 predicted proteins | sample SalMarSW160240MG_FD_203094 | JGI IMG/M metagenome (GOLD analysis project Ga0315534, IMG submission 203094) | Salt marsh sediment microbial communities from the Plum Island Ecosystem LTER, Massachusetts, United States - Salt Marsh Sediment SW1602-40 ... | reverse complement strand
TAATGGGTCCTGAGCATATTGAAGCGAAGCGCTTCGCCCGGCCAGGCATAGCCCTGCCAGCCGGTGAGCAGGTCATGAACGGTGACGAAGTTGCCGAGGCTCTTCGCCATCTTCTCCCCTTCGAGTTGGAGGAAGCCGTTATGCATCCACACTCGCGCCATGATCGGGGTCGCGTTGGCGCAGCGCGATTGCGCGATCTCGTTCTCATGATGGGGAAAGACGAGGTCGATGCCGCCGCCGTGGATGTCGAAGGTCTCGCCGAGATGCGCTGCGGCCATGGCCGAGCATTCGATATGCCAGCCGGGACGCCCGGGCTCGGAAATTCCGCAAGGCGACGGCCATGACGGTTCGCCCGGCTTGGACGGCTTCCACAGCACGAAATCCATCGGGTCTTTCTTGAACGGCGCGACCTCGACCCGTGCACCGGCAATCATCTCGTCGAGCGACCGGCCGGAGAGCTTGCCGTAGTCGGGCATTGCGGCGACGTGGAACAAGACATGGCCCTCAGCCACATAAGCGCAACCGCGTTCCACCAGCTTCTCGATCATCGCCTTCATCTCGGCGATATGCTGGGTCGCGCGCGGCTCGCTGGTCGGGGGAAGCGCGCCGAGCGCCGCCATGTCCTGGTGAAACTGCTTTTCCGTCTTCGCCGTGACGAGGCGGATTGCCTCGTTCAAAGGAAGCTCCGGATACTCCTCCGCCGCCCGCGCGTTGATCTTATCGTCGACGTCGGTGATGTTGCGGACATAGGTGACATGCTCAGGCCCATAGAGATGGCGTAGCAGCCGGTAAAGCACGTCGAACACGACAACCGGCCGGGCATTGCCGATATGGGCGAAGTCGTAGACGGTCGGCCCGCACACATAGACGCGGACATTCCCGGCATCGAGCGGCCGGAATGGCTCCTTCTTCCGGCTGAGCGTGTTGTACAAAGTAAGCACGGCCGACCAAGCCCCTTCGCTTCGAAGGCTCGCCCTACGGTTCGGATATCGTTAATTTTGGTAAAGGGAGAACGGTCCGGGGCGAGCGTGATTGCTAGCCCAGAATGATGCCGCAGGAAATCATAAGGATGGGTTGCTTCTGCATCATCTTGGGCCCGCTTATGGCTCTATTTGGGACAAGGGTCAAGCAACCGATCTTATTCATGCCTCATTGACCGCCGAATCTTACCGGGCATAATGCGTCGGGTTACCCCTTAGGAATCAGGACCATCGTGAGCCCCCATCGTGATTTGTGGCGCCATGCCGCCTCATTTCTCCGGCCGTTCGGCAGGCCGGGCTTTGGCGCGCTCGCGCTCGGCTGTGCCGCTCTTGTCGCCGGCGACGGGACGAGCCTGGCGCAAGTCAGCGAGCAGCAGGTCCGCTGCATGCAACTTCAGCAGGAGCTTGCCGCCGCGCAAGGTGGCGGCGGAGCGAACAGCGAGGAACTCGGCAATATCGAGGGCCGGATTGCCCAAGCCGACCGCGTGTACCAAGGCACGCAAGCCGCTATGGAGGATGCAGGCTGTTTCGACAGCTTCTTCATCTTTGGCCGCGGCCTCGTCCGGAGCCCGAAATGCCTTAGGATGAACGCCCGCGCCGAAGATGCGCGGCGCGACCTCACCGCGCTCAAGCAGCAGCGGAAAATCCTCAGGGGCGGCGGCGGCGGCAACCGGCGGCGGCAGGCCGAGCTTCAGGACGCATTGGCGCGCAGCGGCTGCGCGGGAGCCCCGAAGCCTCGCCGTGGCGGTCTGTTCGACTTCTTCGGCTTAGGCCGGCAGGAGGAGGAAGATTATTATCAGCGGCCGATTTATCGCAGTATCAATCCGAATGGCCGCTACCGGTCCGTTTGCGTCAGGTTGTGCGACGGCTTCTACTTTCCGATCCATTACTCGATTTACGGCAGCCAGCTCGGCCCGGATTCGGAAAACTGCCAATCGAGCTGTGCCGCCCCGGCCGAGCTTTACGTCTATCGCAACCCGGGTCAGGAGATCGAACAGGCGGTGTCCTTGACCGGGTCGGCCTATATGGATCTCCCGGTCGCGCTCCGCTTCCGCAAAGAGTATGTGAAGGGCTGCTCCTGCAAACAGGCCGAATACAATCCAACCGCGATCGAGGGCGCCAACAAGAAGGCTGAGGCCGATCCTAACGCTGCCGCGCCGGCCCAAGGCCAAGCCGCAGCGCCCGCGCCTCAAGCGGTGGCACCGGCAACAGGCGAACCGCCCGCGCTCCAGGCCGCCCCCGACGTGACGGGCAGCACCACCGCGCCCGCCGAACCGGGTCCGCCGGCCGCAGCCCTTCAGGAAGAGGGCGTACCCGCCCTTCCAGACACTGCCGCACCCCCGCCGCCGCCTCCCGCCGAGGCAGCCGCGGTCGAAGACGCGCCGCCTGCGGAGGTGCCCGCGAGCGTTCCCCCGCAGCAGAGCCCGCCCCCACCGCCTCCGGCTGAGGCCGCCGCACCCGCAGAACCGCCGCCTGCCGCTGAAGCTGCGGCACCGCCGCCCGCGGAGTCGGCCGTCGTCAAACGCCGGCGCCCTGCCGCGCCTCCGGCCAGTCCGTTCGGACCGCAATAGCAGAGTTCAGGCCGTCTTGCCTTCGAGCCGTGCTTCCGCACGGCCACGCCCGATCAGTGGCAACAAATGTTTCAGCTCGGGCCCATTCTCCCGGCCCGTCAGCGCAAGACGCAGCGGCGCGAACAGGGCTTTGCCTTTCGCGCCTGTCGCCTGCTTCACTGCCGCCGACCATGCCGCCCAGACGTCTTCGTTCCAGGGTTCGGGCGGGAGCAATTCGGCGGCCTGACGGCAAAGGTCGCGATCGGAGATCACCGGCTGAAGCGGACCCTGCACCACCTCCCACCACAATTTGGCGTCGGCGAGCACGGCGAGATTTCCGCGCACCGCCTCCCAGAACGCCTCCCCTCCTCGCACTTCCATGGCCTGAAGCCGATCGGCGACCGCACTGAAGGGAAGAAGCTGCAAGAGTTTTGCATTGAGGAGGCGAAGCTCGTTCGGATCGAAGCGCGCCGGCGCACGCGACAGCTTGCCGAGATTGAATGCGGCCACCAGGTCTTCGAGGCTCAAATACGGCGCGACAGGGTCCGAGGTTCCGAGCGTGGCGACATAACTTGCCAGGGCAAGCGCCTCGATGCCGTGCTTGCGCAAGCCCTCGACACCAAGCGACTGGTCGCGCTTGGAGAGCGCCTGGCCGTCGGCGCCGACCAGAAGATTGTGGTGGCCGAACGCGGGCGGCCCGGCGCCGAGCGCCTCGAACAGCTGGATCTGCGGCGCGGTATTGGCGACGTGGTCCTCGCCCCTGATGACATGGGTGACGTCGAGATCGATATCGTCAACGACGCTTGGCAGCGTGTAGAGAAAGGTGCCGTCGGCCCTGATCAAGACGGGGTCCGACAGCGAGGCGGCATCGACATGCTGAGGTCCGCGCACCAGGTCGTCCCAGGCGACGTCACGCTGCTCCAAAAGAAAACGCCAATGGGCTTTGCGCCCTTCGGCTTCCAATTTCGCCCGCTCGTCCGCCGTAAGCTTCAGCGCGGCGCGGTCGTAAACCGGCGGCCGCCCGCGCGCGAGCTGACGCTTGCGCTTCAGTTCAAGTTCTTCCGGCGTCTCGTAAGCCGGATAGAGGCGTCCCGTCTCTTTCAGCCGCGCGACCGCCTTCTCATAAAGGGCGAAGCGATCCGACTGGCGAACCTCGAGCGTCCAGTCGAGCCCGAGCCAGGCCAGGTCCTCGCGGATACCGTCAGCGAATTCCTCGGTCGAGCGCTCCTGGTCGGTGTCGTCGAGGCGCAAGACGAAGCGGCCATTGCGTGCGTGCGCAAACAGAAAATTGAACAGCGCGGTGCGGATATTGCCGGCATGAAGCCGCCCGGTCGGGCTCGGCGCGAAACGGACGGTCACGCTCATCCCCTAGAGCTTCTCGCGGAACTTGTTGGTGATGGGATAACGGCGATCGCGATCGAAGCTTCTCGCCGTGATCTTTACGCCCGGCGCCGCCTGCCACCGCTTATACTCGGCAAGATAGAGCATACACTCGATCTTCTTCACAATGTCTTCGGCATGGCCACGCGCGATGATATCGGGGAGCGGCATCTCGCGCTCGACCAGGCAATTCAAGATCTCGTCGAGCACTTCGTAAGGCGGCAGCGTGTCCTGATCGCGCTGACCGGGCTTGAGCTCCGCGGTCGGCGCCTTGGTCAGCACATTCTCTGGAATGACGATGCCCTCCGGCCCGAGGCACCCTTTAGGCCGGGTCCGGTTGCGGTAACGCGCCAAGGCATAGACCTGGCCCTTGTAGAGGTCCTTGATCGGGTTGAAGCCGCCATTCATGTCGCCATAGAGCGTGGCGTAGCCAACCGAGACCTCGGATTTGTTGCCGGTGGTCAGCACCATCGGCCCGAACTTGTTGGATACGGCCATAAGCAAGGTTCCACGCGCGCGTGACTGCAAATTTTCCTCGGTCGCGTCTTGTGTGGTCCCGGTGAATATCTTCGCCAGATCCTGGTGCAGTCCCCCAACCGTGGCATCGATCGGCATGATGTCATAGCGAATGCCAAGCGCTTCGGCCGTTGCCGCGGCATCGTTCAGGCTTTCATTGCTGGTGTATTTATAGGGAAGCATCACGCCGTGGACGCGTTTCGCGCCAAGCGCATCGACCGCCATCGCCGCGCAAAGCGCCGAATCGACTCCGCCAGACAGCCCGAGCACGACACCGGGAAAGCCATTCTTGTCGACATAGTCGCGAAGGCCGGTAACGCAGGCGAGGTAATTCGCGGCCTCGTCCCGCTCGATCTCGGCAATCTCGCCCGGCTCGCAATGCCACCGTCCCCCGTCACGATGCCATTCGGTGATCCCGAGCGTTTCTTCCCAGGCCGGGAACTGCGCCGCCACCGATCCATCGCCGTTCAGCGCAAAGGATGCGCCGTCGAACACGAGCTCGTCCTGTCCGCCGACCTGATTGACATAGGCGAGCGGCAGCCCGGTCTCGGCAATGCGCGACCTGGCGACATCGTAACGGACGTCCTGCTTGCCCATCCAATAGGGCGAACCGTTCGGCACGATCAGAAGCTCCGCACCGTCACGCGCAAGCGCTTTGCAGGCTTCGTCATTCCAGATGTCCTCACAGATCGGTACGCCGAGCTTCACGCCCCTGAAAGTAACCGGCGCCGGCAGCGCACCCGGTGCGAACACACGCTTTTCGTCGAACACGCCGTAATTCGGAAGATTACGTTTGTAGCGTACGGCCTCGATGCGGCCGCCGTCGAGTAGCGCCACCGCGTTATAAACCGCGGAGTCCTCGCGCCAAGGAAGACCGACCAGCATGGCCGGGCCGCCGTCCTTGGTGTCGCGCGCGAGCGCTTCACAGGCCTCGCGTGCCGCTTTCTGTAAAGCCGGCTTCAGCACCAAATCCTCGATCGGATAGCCGGTCAAAAACAGCTCGGTGAAGGCGATCAGGTCGGCGCCCGCCTCTCCGGCCCGCGTCCGGGCTTCGCGCGCCTTTTTCAGATTGCCGTCGAGATCGCCGACCACCGTATTGAGCTGCGCGAGCGCAAGCGTGAACTTGTCCTTGATTGCATGAGTCATGGCAGGACCGATGTCGCAATCGCCGGACAGGAAAGAGGAGGCGGATTAATGCTGCCTATTCCCCGGCGGCAATCGAGATTTCGGGCTCGGGCCGGCCTTCCCGCTCGCGCTTGAGCCTTTCAGCCATGATGAAGGCCAGTTCGAGCGACTGGTCGGCATTCAGCCTGGGATCGCAATGCGTATGGTAGCGGTCCGACAGATCCGTCTCGGTGACGGCCTTGGCTCCGCCCACGCATTCGGTCACGTTCTGGCCGGTCATCTCGACATGGATGCCGCCGGCATGGGTTCCTTCGCTCCGGTGGATGTCGAAAAAGCCCTCGACCTCCCTCAGGACGAGATCGAAGGGCCGCGTCTTGTAACCGCTGCTGCCCGCCTTGATCGTGTTGCCATGCATGGGATCGCACGCCCACACCACCTGCTTGCCTTCTCTCTGCACAGCCCGGATCAAGCCGGGCAGATGCTTGCCGACTTTATCGGCGCCGAACCGGCAGATCAGCGTGAGCCGTCCGGGGTCGTTGTGCGGGTTGAGGATGTCGGTAAGGGTGAGCAGCTCCTCGGGCGTCATGCTCGGGCCGATCTTGGCGCCGATCGGATTCTTGACGCCGCGCAGGTATTCGATATGGGCGTGGTCGAGCTTCCGCGTCCGGTCGCCCACCCACAGCATATGGCCGGAGGTCGCGTACCAATCGCCCGAGGTCGAGTCGACCCGTGTGAACGCCTGCTCATAGCCGAGCAGAAGCGCTTCATGGCTGGTGTACAGGCTCGTGGTGCGAAGCTGCGGCGTGTTGTCGGCGTTGATGCCGCAGGCGCGCATGAAACGCAACGTCTCGGCGATGTGCTGGGCAAGCTCCTCGTAGCGGTGTCCCGCCGGGCTGTCCTTGACAAAGCCGAGATTCCACCGATGCACATGTTCGAGATTGGCGTAGCCGCCTTGGGCGAAGGCCCGCAACAGATTGAGCGTCGCGGCCGACTGCCGGTAGGCCATCATCAGCCGCTGCGGATCGGGCGTGCGCGCCGCTTCGGTGAACTCGATACTGTTGACGCTGTCGCCGCGATAGCTCGGCAACTCCGTGCCGTCCACCGTCTCGGTCGGCGAGGAGCGCGGCTTGGCGAACTGACCGCCGATCCGGCCGACCTTCACCACCGGCGAGCCGCCGGCATAGGTCAGCACCACAGCCATCTGCAAGAACACCCGGAAAAAGTCACGGATGGTGTCGGCGCGGTGCTCGGCGAAGCTTTCGGCGCAATCGCCGCCTTGCAGGAGAAACCCCTCGCCCGCGGCCACGCGGGCAAGCTGCGCGGTGAGCTCCCGCGCCTCGCCGGCGAACACGAGCGGCGGAAAAGTGGCGAGCTGCTTCTCGACCACTTCCAGTTCCCCCGGGTCGGGATAGACTGGAACCTGCTCAATCGGTTTCGAGCGCCAGCTCTCTGGGCTCCATCGCGGTGCCATCTCGGCTCTCCTGTAAAAAGTGAACGCTATATAGGCGATTGGCAGAACCCTGGCTAGGCAAAGGGCCGCAATTGCCTGCCTAATTCGAGCATGCCACATATCCCTTAACGGGCCGCAAGGGAGCTGAAATGGACCCCCGCCACCTCGAGCACGGACACGATCCGCGCGATATCGCCAGGCGCCTCAAGCGGGGGCCGCGCATCAGCTATCTGCGCGATTGGGTCTATGGCGGGATCGACGGCACCGTCACCACCTTCGCCGTGGTGGCCGGCGTGGCGGGTGCGGAACTTTCCACCAAAGCCCTGCTGATCCTCGGCGCCGCAAATCTGTTCGCCGACGGCTTCTCCATGGCCGCCGCAAACTATTCTGGGACCAGGGCGGAAATCGACGAATACGAGCAGGTGCGGCGGATGGAGGAGCGGCATGTCGAAGTGGCACCCGAGGGCGAGCGCGAGGAGATCCGCCAGATCTTCGAGGCTAAGGGTTTCTCCGGCGAAGCGCTCGACAGCGCGGTGAAAGTCATCACCGGCACCCGCAAGCGCTGGATCGACACCATGATGACCGAGGAGCACGGGTTGCCGCCAATCACCCGCTCGCCGGCGCGGGCGGCGCTCATGACCTTCCTTGCCTTTCTGCTGTGCGGAGCGATTCCGCTCCTGCCATTTGTGGCCGGTCTCCCCAACTCGATCGGGACCTCGACCCTGATGACCGGTTTTACTTTTTTCCTGATCGGCTCGCTGCGAAGTCATTGGTCGCCGGCGCCGTGGTGGCGGGCGGGATTGGAGACGTTCACGATCGGCATCACTGCCGCGGGCATCGCCTATGTGGTCGGCGTGGCCGTCGCAAGCCTGGTCGGGCAGTTACCATAGGCCCACTACCGCGAACCCCGCCCTTTGTGCCACCATACGCGCTATGGCAATCAAGGAACCAAGCTTCAGCATCGGCATCGAGGAGGAATATCTCCTCGTCGATCGCACCACCCGCGATCTCACCGAAGAACCGCCGCCGGCGCTTCTTGCCAAATGCGAGGAGGCCTTGCGTGGGCAGGTCAGCCCCGAGTTCTTGCGGTCGCAGATCGAAGTCGGCACGCGCGTGTGCAAATCGGTCCAGGAGGCCCGCGGCGAGCTGGTCCAGCTCCGCAGCACGGTCGGCCGCATCGCCGATGAGTTCGGGCTCGCGCCGATCGCGTCGTCCACGCACCCTTTTGCCCATTGGAAGAGTCAGCATCATACCGACAAGGAGCGCTACAACATCCTGGCCAAGGACCTTCAGCACGTGGCGCGGCGGCTCATCATCTGCGGCATGCATGTGCATGTGGGCATCGAGGACGACGAGCTCAGGATCGATCTGCTCGGCCAGGCGAGCTACTTTCTGCCGCATCTCCTCGCCCTGTCCACCTCTTCGCCATTCTGGCAGGGAGCAGAGACCGGACTCAAATCCTACCGGCTGTCGGTGTTCGACGAACTTCCCCGCACCGGCATTCCGCATCAGTTCTCAAGCTGGAGCGAGTATACCCGTACCGTCGAGCTTCTCGTTCATGCCGGGCTGATCGAGGACGCGACCAAGCTATGGTGGGACCTGCGTCCTTCGGCGCGCTTTCCCACCCTGGAAATGCGCGCAACCGATATCTGCCCGCTCATCGACGACGGCGTCGCCATCGCCGCGCTCTATCTTTGCATTCTGCGTATGCTCTATCGCTTGCGCCGGGACAATCAGCGCTGGCGTCATTACCCCCCGTTCCTCCTGCGCGAGAACCGCTGGCGCGCGCAGCGCTACGGCATCGAGCAGGGCATGGTGGATTTCGGCAAGGGCGAAGTCGTCCCCTTTGCCGAGCTGTTGGAAGAGCTGTTCGGCCTGGTGGCCGAGGATGCCGCCTATTTCGGCTGCGCTGCCGAAGTCGCGCATACCCGGACCATTGTCGAGCGCGGCACCAGCGCCGACCGGCAGCTCGCCCGCTATGAGGAGGTCAAGGCGCTCGGCGGTTCTGAGGAGGCGGCGCTCATGGCGGTTGTCGATCAAATCATCGAAGAAACGAAGATGCCGCCGAAGCTCGCTTAGAGCGTAGTGGCCATGCCGCCATCGACATTGAGGCTCGCACCGGTGATATAGGCCGCCTCGTCTGAGGCCAGGAACAGAGCGGCATTGGCGATATCCTCCGGCCTCCCGAAGCGCCTGAGCGGCGTTTGGGTAAGCAGCGCCTTCGCGATTATCGGGTTCGAGACGTAGCGGGCGATCAGCGCCGTCTCGACATAGCCTGGGAGCAGCGTGTTCACGCGGATACCGTAAGGGGCGTATTCGACCGCAAGGCTCCGCGACAAGGCCGACACCGCTCCCTTGGTCGCCGAATACACCGCCAGCTGGCGGGTGTGCTTGGCCGACATGATCGATGAGAGATTGATGATCGAGGCTTTGCCCGACGCCTTGAGCAGATCGAACGCCTCACGCGCGCAACGCACGGTCCCCTCGAGATTGGTCTTCCATACGCGGTCCCAAGTCTCGTCGGAAAGATGACGGAAGTCCGACCGCTCGCTGACGCCTGCATTGTTGACCAGCACGTCGAGCCGGCCATGCGCCTCGCCGATTGCGTCCATCAGCGCCTTCACTTGCCCCGTATCGGTAACATCGACCGCGTGGGCGCTTGCCGCGCCGTTCGACTTGACGATGGCGGCCGCGGTCTCTTCCGCGGCGTCCCGGTCACGGTCCGTTACGATCACGAACGCGCCTTCGCGCGCAAAGGTCTCGGCGATGGCGCGGCCGATGCCGGCGCCGGCGCCCGTGACCAGAGCTATTCTGTCCTCAAGCCGCCGCATCGGACCCGGCAACCGGTGCAGGCGCTTCCCATTTATGCCGAAGCGTCACCAACTCTTCGGCCGCGCTCGGATGGAGCGCCATGGTGGCGTCGAGCTGGGCTTTGGTCACCCCGAGCCTGAGCGCCACCGCCGCCATCTGCGCGATCTCGGCGCCGTCATCACCCAGCACGTGACAGCCGAGCACGATGTCGGTATCGGCGTCGACCACCAGCTTCATCAGCATAGTCTCCTCGCGGCCGCTGATCCTGGATTTGAGCGGCCGGAAGCGCGTCTTGTAGATTTCGACGTTGCGGTAAATCTCGCGGGCCTCGCCTTCCGCAAGGCCGACCGTACCGATCTCCGGCTGCGAAAAGACCGCGGTGGGAATGAAGCGATAATCCATCGGCGTCGGCTTTCCCTCGAACACGGTCTCGACAAAGGCAGTCGCCTCGCGGATGGCCACCGGCGTCAGGGCTTCTCTGTCCGTTACGTCGCCCACGGCGTAGATATTGTCGACCGACGATTTGGAGAATTCGTCGACGGCAATCCGGCCGTTTTCTCCGAGCGCAACACCGGCCTGCTCGAGGCCAAAGCCCGACGTGTTCGGCGCCCGGCCCGTCGCCGCCATGACCAGCTCGGCGGCAATGGTGTCGCCGCCTTCAAGATGGATGCGATAGCCCCTCCCCTCAGCCTCGACCGAAGCGACATCGGTTCGCATGCGCAGATCGACGCCGCGGTCCCGCATCGCCTCGGCGAGATCGTCGCGAAGATCCATGTCGAAACCGCGCAAGATCTGATCGCCGCGGTAGAGCACCGTCACCGCCACGCCGAGCCCGTTGAAGATCGAGGCGAACTCCGTGCCGATATAGCCGGCGCCGATGATGGCGATGCTTTCCGGCAAACGCTCAAGTTCGAAGCACTCATTCGAGGTGATCAGATGGTCCCGCCCTGGTACCTCAGGGATTACGGGGTGGGAGCCGGTGGCGACGAGGATCGTCTTGGCCGAGAGCTTGCCGTCGCGATCCGCCAGCGTAATTTCGTGCGGGCCGGCTAGTGCGGCGCGTGTGAGAAACTGGTCAACGCCCGCCTTCTCCAAGGTCCGCATATAAATGCCGTTGAGGCGGTCGACTTCACGCCTGACGTTGTGAATGAGCGTCGGCCAGTCGAAACGCAATTCGTCGTAGCTCCAGCCGAATGCGCGCGCGTCGGTCAGTTCGCTCGCATAACGGCTGCCGTAGACGAGCAGTTTCTTGGGCACGCAGCCGCGGATCACGCATGTGCCGCCGACGCGATATTCTTCGGCGATGCCGACCCGGGCGCCAAGCTCGGCGGCAAGCCGCGCGGCCCGGACCCCGCCCGAGCCCGCGCCGATGACAAACAGATCGTAGTCGTACTGAGCCACGTGGCGTCAGGCTCCTTCACGGCGCAATGCACGCACGCCGTCTTTGCCGGACACGATAGCCAAATCGGCCAGCCCGAGAAACAGGCCATGCTCGACCACGCCGGGCACGCGTTTCAGCGAAAAAGCAAGCACCTCGGGCTCAGGGATGCTGCCGAAGGCGCAATCGAGAATGAAATTGCCTTGATCGGTGACGAACGGCTTCTCCCCCGACCGGGCCCTCAGCGTGATCGCACCGTGGCACCCGGTCTCTGCCGCAATTGCCTCGATCAGGGCGATTGTCGCCCTCAGCCCGAAGCGCACGACCTCGATCGGCAATGGGAACCGGCCGAGCACCGGAACGAGCTTGCTGTCGTCGGCCACCGCCACCATGCGGTCGGACGCCGTGGCCACGATCTTTTCGCGCAACAGCGCGCCTCCTCCGCCCTTGATCATTCTGAGCTCAGGATCGATCTCGTCGGCGCCATCGATAGTCAGATCGAGCCGCGGTGTCTCATCGAGCGTGGTCAGCGGAATGTTGAGCCCGGCGGCCTGCGCGCGTGTGGCTTCGGAGGTCGGCACGCAGAGCACTTTGAGCCCCGCGGCCACCCGTTCGCCGAGCGCCGCCACGAACCGGGACGCGGTCGATCCGGTGCCGAGGCCAAGCCGCATCCCGTCGGTGACGAGGTCGAGCGCGGCGCGCGCGGCACTGTCCTTGAGGTCGTCTGCTTTGGCCAAATCCCCTCTCCGCTCACTATGAGCTTCGCGCCCATCCTCTACGCCGCCCCTTGCCAGGCCGCAAGCTTACGTGTGAGAGAGGCGCCATGTTCAAAGATACCACTATCGTGTTCGATCTCGACGGCACCTTGGTCGACACCGCGCCCGACCTGACCAATGCGCTGAACGACGTGCTGACCCGGCGCGGGTTTGCGCCGGTTTCAATCGAGGCCATCCGCGACTGCGTCGGCCGCGGGGCACGGGTCATGATCGAGCAGGCGCTTATCAGAGCAGGCGCGCAAGGCGACGTCGATGAGATGCTGGCCGAGTTTCTCGTCCATTACGAGGAGAACATCGCGTGTGAGAGCCGTCCCTTCCCCGGCGCCCTGGCGCAGCTTGAGGGCCTGACCGCGCAAGGCGCCACGCTGGCGATTTGCACCAACAAGCGCGAGCATCTGAGCCACAAATTACTCCAAGAACTTGAAATTGAACACTTTTTCAGCGCCATCGCCGGACGGGACACGTTCCCCGTGGCGAAGCCCGATCCCGGCCATCTCACCGGCGCGATCGCGCTTGCCGGCGGCGATCCAACACGTTCGCTCATGATCGGCGACAGCGACGTCGATCTTCGCACCGCGCGCGCGGCGGCCGTCCCCATCGTGCTGGTGAGCTTCGGCTACGGTCCGGTCAACGGTTTCGTTGGCGAAGCGACCATCGATCATTTCGACGAGCTTGAGGGGCGCGCCGCCAAACTCCTGAACGGGAGCCATCCCGGCCGGGTGCAACGCTGATCCGCGCCTCAATCCCGCCGCAGACCGGGCATAATCCGTTTAGTCCGCGTTCTTACTAAAGGGGGAACAGCGTTGCTGAGAGGTGTCGTGACCGGTGTCGCCGTCGCAGCCCTCATTGGCGGGGGCGCTTTTGCGCAAGACCAACAACCGCCACCGTCTGACTGCGATCAGCAGCTCATCCAAACGCAGGCGCTGGTGCAGAGTCAGGTGGACGCAAATGAGCTCAGCGAGGACCAGCAAGAGGCCGTCTATGAGGTCCTCGACAATGCCGATGCGCTCTGTATGGACGGAAAATCCGACGAGGCGAACGCGACGCTCGCCGCCGTCAGCAAGATCATTGGCGGCGGTCAGTAGGTCTTCGCGTCTCGCCCCGGTCAGGGGTTCCTTGACTCGACAGGGACGCAATCGCTAAATCCGGGCGATCCTGTTCCGCGCCGGCCTGCCGGCCGCGGCGGATACGCGAACGGGCGGTTAGCTCAGTCGGTAGAGCACTGTGTTCACATCGCAGGGGTCACTGGTTCAAGTCCAGTACCGCCCACCATCTCGAAGCGCGCATTCAGTAGCCAAGTTAGGCGCCAAAAGCGACCTAGTCTGGCAGGCTGCACAAACACGTCGCGTTAGCCGAGACAAAGACCGGTGGCGACATTGTTCGTCTCATCCGCCTCATCCACGCTCCGTCCCGAGTCGACTCTGATCTCAAATTCGCAGCCGGGAACCTTACAGCTGGGCGGTTTTTCAAACAGAAGATCGATGGAGCCACCAGCCGGGATTGCCGGCGTACTCTGCGTGACAGGGTCCTCGTCCTTAAACGTGACCTCAGTCTGTGAGGGTCCGGCAGCCGTCGCGCCCTGATTCTTGACGGTGACGATCAAGTTTTTTCCGCTCGCATCGAACCTACAGAACCCAAACTTCCCAGTGCCGGGTTGCGGATTGGACGGAACCAGATCTGGTTTCGGAGGCTCAGTTGGACCTTCAGATCCAGGAGGACACTCAGATGCAGCTTGGTGAGGACATTTGGGAGGACAGACGGTTTGCTGAGGACATTTTGGAGAGCATACAGTCCCCGGGCATCCGGCTGGAATACACGCAGCTGGAAGATTGTTCCGACTTGCTTCTAGCTCCTTCTTGCAAGCCGACAATTCGCTTTCCATTGCGGTCAAGTTCGTGCTGCAGGATGTCGGCAGGGCTCCACCACTAAAGACCACTATTGTCCCCAGGTCAGCACGTAATGTTACCTGGCTATCGCGTTGCTCGATCGCTGTCTCGTTTTGGTCGAGAAGCTCAACACGCGAGATGTAATCACCGCTCGGGATATCGAATTCAGCGATCCGAAGCCCGCTAATCGTGTCGCTGGTCGTAAAGACACATCTTTCCCGTTTGTCGACGACACGGCCAACGCTACCATCGCCGGACCTCTCAAATATCGTCGCGCGAACAGCGGTGAAGTCAATACCGGGCCGGAAATTGGTCCTGAGGTCGACGGAAAATTCCGTCGCCGAGGCCAGCGCAGGTAAAACCATGCCCAGAAGGAATGCAGCCAAGAGGTGCGAATGCTTCTTTGTCATGATGATAGCCCTCCTCAACCTCGTAGATCGAGCCCGGCTGCCAAGCTCATCATGCCCGACAAGACGATGCAACAGAGCATAGAAATTTCACTGCGCGTCTCACCGCCGATCTGTTGATAGAACTGCGAACATGTCTGCGTCTTTCCCTGGGTTCTCGACGGCATCGGGCGACCAGCCACCCAAGTTCGAGCAATTAACCATAGATTAACCCTGCGACGGAAGGCGCGCGCGGCCCATGGTAAATTGCACATCACGTTGTCAGTGAGGCCTTTGCGGGGGACGTCGTACGGCCTTCGCACCAATCGAGTGAGCCAAAGATGTTGGTCAGAGACACCAGCGCCGCCGCCATTGAACTTGCCGGCGTCGCGAACAAAACGGCGGAACACTCCGGCGAACAAACCGGTCAACAGGATCTCGAGCAGGATATGGAACTGGTGCTCCTGGCCTCGGCGGGCGCCATTCAGCGCTTGATCGCCGAGCGGAACGAACTTCGCAACCGCGCCGAAACGCAACAGTCCGAACTCACCCGTCTTCGGCGTCACGTCGGTCTGGTTCACGACAGCTACCGGAGACTCACGACCGAGTTCGTCTCGCAATTCCAGCTGATCGACAACGCGGTGAGCAATTTCGTCAGCGAGCCCGACCGACCGACGGTCAAGCTTGCAGAAGACCCGGCACCCGGTTCATAAGCGCGAGGCTTAACGTGCAAGATGGATATGTTCGGACCTACTCCCAAGCGTGACCGTGGCCCTGTCGAGATTCGCCGCCTCAAATTGCCAGAAGTGGTTTCGAGCGACGACCTGACGGCACCGGACCGTCCTGGCTCTCAAGGCGCCGAGGACTCAGACGGCTGCGGGCTTGACGATCCTTTGATTCAGGGCCTCGTGCAACGGCTGCCGGCGCCCGATACGGTCTGGTCTGTCGACGACCGCGCAAAATGGCTTCGCACCGCGGCCAGCGT
>Ga0315534_1001677_pt1 | contig 15234 bp, 14 predicted proteins | sample SalMarSW160240MG_FD_203094 | JGI IMG/M metagenome (GOLD analysis project Ga0315534, IMG submission 203094) | Salt marsh sediment microbial communities from the Plum Island Ecosystem LTER, Massachusetts, United States - Salt Marsh Sediment SW1602-40 ... | reverse complement strand
CTCCGAGGCCAGCGGCGCGAGCCACTGGACGAGCAGGAACGTGCTCACACCGAGCTGCTCGCCCGTCTGCACGAGTGATTCCGCGAACGGCTCCGCACAGGTCACGATCACGAGGGCGGCGAAGGCAAGCGTGGCGGCCACCACGATCCGACGCCGGGTCGTCGGCATGGCGCCGAACAGCTCCGCCGGCCCGACGAGCGTCGGATCCTCCGCCGGCGTGCGCGAGATCCGGATCGCGTACGCCACGTAGAGCGCCACGAGGATCGCCGCGTCCCACAGGGTGAGGTGGTCCTTGAACCCCAGGGTCAGCGAGTACAGGGTGGCGATGACGAGGAAGCCGATCTCGATGGAATGCGTGCGGTCGAGGTGGACCTCGGTGTCGATGTCGCCCTCGTACCCGCGCCGGCGAGCCGTGGACCGCAGCCGCCACGCCGCGACCAGCACCACGAGCGGCCAGCCGACGCCGATGAGCAGCCGGTTGCCGCCGGTCATGTTCGCCAGCGCCAGGGGCGCGTAGGTGTCGGGATCGGTCCCGGCCTTGAACGCGAACGTGAAGTCGACCGCGTACTCGGGCAGCACCGCGATCAGCGCGAGGACGGCGAGGGCCAGCCCTCGGGAGACGTCGAGCTCGAGCGCCTCGGCACCCCAGGCGAGCAGGAAGGCGGCCCCGACGACGGCGGTGCCGAACACGACGGACCCGACGAGCTCCGGCGGGTGCACCCCCCCGATCCTCATGACGAGGCCCGGCAGCGTCGCCGCGACCGCGACGCCGATCGCCGCCGTCTTGCGGCGGCGGTGGGCGACCGGTCCCGTGACCTGGGCTCCGACTCCGGCGTCCGCGGTCACGGGCGCCGATCCTAGGAGTCGCCTCCCGAGACACGCGACAGACGGTTCGGCGCCACGGGTTCGGCGAGAGCGCGATCGGCGCGATCGGGAGGATCGCGGCCCCGGGCGAACGGCAACGGCGCTTCGCGGAATAGATGCACCGCCGGCAGGGTTGTAGATGTGCTCGACCTCCCCCCGGGGTGAGCGAGGAGAGAGCGATGAGCGGCACGTGGCGTGATCAGGCCCGATGCCGGGGCATGGATCCACAGGTCTTCCATCCCGCGGAAGAGGACGAGGCGGGAGCCGACGCGGCGAAGGCGATCTGCGAGCGGTGCCCGGTGCGCGAGCCCTGCTTGGAGTTCGCCATCTCGACGCGCGAGAAGGAAGGCGTCTGGGGTGGCCTCACGGCTCGGGAGCGCCGGCGGGTGGTGCGCCAGCGCCGTCGCAGCGCCTGAGCCCACCGCCCGCGACGGGGCATCCTGGCGCACGGTCGCCGTCGTCGCACCGGCACGGGGCCGGGCAGGGGGCCGATCGCGGGGACCGGCCGGTAGCCTGCTCCGGTGCAGTTCGATCTCAGCCCCGAGCTCGAGGAGCTCCGGGCCACCGTGCGGAAGCTCGCCCAGGAGCGGGTCGCGCCCCGAGCCCGTGAGATCGACGTCACCCAGGAGTACCCCCAGGACCTGTTCGACGTCTTCGTCGACGCCGGCCTCACCGGGCTCTGCATCCCCGAGGACCTCGGCGGCGCCGGTGCGGGGATCCTCGGTCTGACCCTGGCGATCGAAGAGGTCGCGAAGTACTCACAGGCTGCTGCGCTGATGCTCCTGCTGACGCGCCTGCCCACGGGACCGTTGATGATCGCGGGCACCGAGGAGCAGCAGCGCCGCTACGTCACGCCAGTGGCCACGGGCGCCGCCCGGGCCGCGTTCGGGCTCTCGGAGCCCCAGGCCGGCAGCGACGTGATGGGCATCCGGACCCGGGCCCGTCCCGACGGCGACGGCTGGGTGCTGTCGGGCACGAAGTGCTGGATGTCGGGCGTGCGGCAGGCCGATTGGTACTGCGTCTTCGCCAAGACCAGCGCCGTCGAGTCGCGCGCCCACGACAGCATCTCGGCGTTCGTGGTCGAACGCTCGTCGCCGGGCGTCTCGGTCGGCCGGGTCGACAAGAAGATGGGCGTCAAGGGCGTCGACACGGGTGAGCTGCTGCTCGACGACGTGCACGTGCCGGCGGAGAACGTGGTGGGCGAGATCGGGGGCTTCCGCCTCGCGATGCTCGGCTTGAACTCGATGCGCCCCGTGGTCGCCGCGCGCGGCATCGGGTGCGCCGAGGGAGCGCTGATGTACGCGGTGGAGTACGCCAGGCAGCGCCAGGCGTTCGAGCGGACGATCGCCGACTTCCAGGGCATCCAGTGGAAGATCGCAGAGCTCGCGGCCGAGATCGAAGCCGCGCGACTCCTGACCTACCGCGCCGCGTGGATGGCCGACCGGGGCCAGTTCACGAAGGAGTGGGTCCCGTACCTGTCGATCGCCAAGTACTACGCGACCGAGCTGGCAGTGAAGGCGTCGAGCGAGGCGCTGCAGATGCTCGGCGCGGCCGGGTACATGGAGGACCACCCGCTCGAGCTGCTCTACCGCGACTCGAAGCAGCTGACGATCGTGGAAGGGACGACGCAGGTGCAGCTGGGTCTCATCGCCCGCGGCGTCCTCGATCACGATCTGTGGTGGGATTGAGCGGACGGGCGGACTGGGGCACGTGCCACGATGAGTGAGACCGCACTCTGGCCCGACGTGCTGGGCCGACTCCTGCGCAGGGAAGACCTGCCACCGGAGTCTGCCGAGCGCGCCCTCGCGGCGATCCTCCGAGGCGAGGCCACCGATGCCCAGATCGCGGGCTTCGCGGTCGCGCTGCGCGCCAAGGGCGAGACCACGGTCGAGCTCGCCGCGCTCGTCCGCACGATGCTCGGCTTCGCCGAGAAGGTCGACGTCGACGACGTCGAGCCGCTCGTCGACACGTGCGGTACCGGGGGTGACCGCTCCGGCAGCGTCAACGTCTCGACGATGGCGGCGCTGATCGCCGCCGGCGCCGGCGTGCACGTCGCCAAGCACGGCAATCGGGCCCAATCGTCGCAGTGCGGGTCGGCCGACGTGCTCGAGGCGCTCGGAGTCGTCATCGACCTCGGGCCCGCGGGGGTCGCCCGCTGCATCCGCGAGGCGGGTGTCGGCTTCTGTCTCGCGCCCCGCTACCACCCGGCACTGCGATTCGCGGGCGCGCCCCGCCGCGAGCTCGGCGTCCCCACGACGTTCAACTTCCTCGGCCCCCTCGCGAACCCCGCCCGAGTCCGGCGGCAGGCGGTCGGTGTCTCCGACCCCGCGATGGCCGAGCGCGTCGTCGGGGCGCTGGCGGAGCTCGGCGCCGAGCATGCGCTCGTGTTCTACGGCCACGACGGGCTCGACGAGCTGACGACCACGACGACGTCCACCCTGTTCGAGCTGCGCGACGGAGACGTCGAGTGCCGCGACCTCGACCCGGCGTCGCTCGGGTTCGAGCGCGCGGAGCCCCCGGCGCTCGCTGGTGGAGACGCCGCGGGCAACGCCCAGGCCGTGCACCGTGTGCTCGCCGGTCAGCAGGGTCCCGTACGCGACATCGCGGTCCTCAACGGCGCCGCCGCGCTGGTGGTCGCCGGTGCCGCGGCCGACCTCGCGGCTGGCACCGAGCTCGCGGGGCAGTCGATCGACAGCGGCAAGGCGGCCGCCGCGCTCGAAGCGCTCGTGCGCACCAGCGTCGCCGCGCGTGAGGACGGCGCATGATGACGAACGAGGTCGGCTGATGGCGAAGGCGCTCCAGTGCCCCTCCTGCGGTGCGACCAACCGACTCGATGCGGTCCCGGACAGCGGCGCCGTTCGCTGCGACTCTTGCGGTCAGTCGATGAAGGTGCCGCCGGGGCTCGGCCGGCGAGGCCGCGGCGGCGACCAGATCCCGGCGCGCCCGGCGGGCGGGCCCGACGCGGCACCGTCGCCGTCCACCCCACCACGGCGCTCGCGCGGTGGAGCATCCGCCGGCGTGGCGGCGGCAGGCGGGACCGCGGTGCTCGCCGGGAGCCCGCCGCCCGCGCGGGCACGGCCGACGGCATCGCCGAGCACACCGCCGATGCGTCCGACCGGGCCGTCGGCCGGCGCAGCCCGCAACGACGGAGGCCGCGACACGCTGCCGCTCGCGCTCCGCGTGGGGGCGTGGGTCCTCGCTCTGCCGCTCGGGCTCCTCATCGTCGGCGTCCCCGCGCGCCAGCTGGGCTACCTGAGCAGCCAGAAGCTCCTTGACGTCATCGTGAAGCGCGACCTCGGTCGCTTCCTGCCGATCGTCGTCGTGATCGCGCTGTGGGCGCTCGTGTCGGCCGTCCTCGTCACCGTCTTCGTGGGAGGCGGGCGGCGCCTCATGCTGCGACGCCGACGCGCGAAGACCGCGGCGCGGGCGAGCTCGGGGCGCGACGACCTCGGTGCCGGAAGCTCGCGTCCGCGCCGCAAGGGGCTGTTCCGCCGGTCGTAGCCGCGCGCCGCCGAACGAACGCGCGTTCGTGATGATCGGGCGCGGCGGTAGAATCCCCGGAATGGAGCAGCCAACCGGCCCGAAGGGCGGTCGCACGTATCGTGCGGCCGAGCGAGCGCGACCGGAGTGACGACCGATCGCTACCGCTGCACGGCCTGCGGGAACCTGACGCGCTTCGACGTCACCGTGACGCGCCGCACCCGCGAGTACCACCACTTCAGCGTCGGCGGCGATCTGGAGGTCGAGGACCGGGAGCTCCTCAACGAGCGCGTCGAAGATGTCACGTGTCGCTGGTGCGGCGCGAGCGGGGAGGCGATCGAGCTGGTCCCGGTGGAGGCACCGGTCGGGGAGTCGTGAGCGCGCGTGCCACACACGCGTGAAGAGACACCGGTGAGCCGAGACGGGTCGAGCGAGGTCCTGCCGCTGCCGGAGTCCTTGCTGGCACCGCTGCTCGACGCCGCCGCCCTCACGATCCCCGGCTACGACGACGACCTGCCGGCGGTGCTCCGCCCGCTCGCGGGATTCGATCCGCGCCGGCTCCGCAGCGGCGCGGCACGCCAGCAGCTCCACCGCGCGCTCGACGTCGACGCTACGTTCCGCGAGCGCGTCGCGGGCCGCTTCCTCCAGCGCAGCGAGGCAGCCGGGATCCTGGAGAGCTGGACCGTGCAGGGGGCGCTGCGGCGGGTCGAAGCCGCGGTGGAGCAGTCCGACCTCCCGCTGCTGGCCTCGGTCCTGTATGCCGCGCGTCCCGAGGGCTGGGCCTTCGGGGTCGGACTCGCCTTGCTCGCCTTCGATCGCCAGCGGATCGAGAAGGAGCGCGACGACGACGCCCGCGCACGCGACATGCAGCACGCGTCGACCGACGAAGCCCGTCGGCGCGCCGAGACCGCACGCGACGTCGCACTGGCCCAGGCGGAGCGGCTCGAGGCGCAGCTGCGCGACGAGCGTCGTGGGCGCCGGGAGCGCGAGATGCGCGCCGACCGAGCGGTCGAGGACGCCGCACGTCGACGTCAGGAGGCGGAGTCGCTGGTCGCGGCTGCCGAGGAGGCGGCGGTCGACGCGAAGGAACGCCTGGCGCGAGAGGGCGAGCGTGCACGCGACGCGGAGCGGCGGCTCCGTGAGGTCCGACGTGGGCAGGAGCAGGCCGCGGTGCGACCCGTCGAGCCCGCCCTCGATCCCGACGACGTCCGATCGATCGCGGAGGCCGCACGATCGGCGCAGCAGCTCGCTGCTCGACTCGAGGCGCTGACGACCAAGCCGCGCCGTGCCCGAGCGGAGCAACGGCCGAGCCCGAGCTCGAGTCCCCGCACGCAGGTGCCGTGCCCGCCCGGGCTCGCCGCCGACACGCCCGACGCGCTCGACGCCATGCTGCGGACCCGGGGCGTCCGGCTCGTGGTCGACGGCTACAACGTGTCCATGGCGGGCTGGGGTGACGAGCCGGTCGCCGTCCAGCGCGACCGGCTGCTCGGTGCCCTCGAGCGCCTGCACCTGCGCTTGCGGGCCGATGTGACGGTGGTGTTCGACGGAGCCGACGTGGAGGGCGTTCGGCCGCCTCGCCGCAGCGGCGTGCGCACCGTCTTCTCGACCGACGGCGAGAAGGCCGACCCGGTCGTCGTCCGTGAGGTCGAACGCCTCCCCCCGGCGACCCCGGCGATCGCCGCCTCCTCCGACGGCTGGGTCCGCGAGCACGCCGAGGCCGCGGGTGCGACCGTCGTCTCGGCCGCGTCACTGCTGGGCGTCCTGCGCCGCTGAGGCCGCGCCCGGGGCGGTCGTGGGCGGTGCCGGGGGAGGCCGCGAGCGACCCGATGGAGATGTCGTACCCCCGTGCGAAGGTCGTCACATGCGGATCGACTGTGACGCCTGCGTGATGCAGCACACCAGCGCGTGCGACGACTGCGTCGTCACGCACATCCTCGGTCGCGAGCCCGGCGACGCCGTGGTCCTCGACCTGGGCGAGGAGCGAGCGCTGCGCTCGCTCGCCGAGGTCGGGCTCGTGCCCGAGCTCCGGCTCCTGCCCCGCGCCGAGGGCGGTGCGGCGCAGCCCGGTCCCGCTACTCGGTGACGTCGGCGCGCAACGCGCCCACCGTGCACTGCTCCCTGGGGCGGTGCGCGAACGGGTCGTACTGGTAGATGCGCATCGCGTTCTCGTGCGTGATCTTCGCGATGTCGCCCTCGGGCACGGCGTCGAGCTGCTTCGCCAGCGTCTCGGGCGAGTGCGGCCAGGTCGAATCGGAGTGCGGGTAGTCGCACTCCCAGGTGATGGCGTCGACCCCGATGCGGTCGCGGTCCTCGATGCCGGCGCGGTCGCTGATGAAGCAGAAGGAGAAGTGGTCGAGCGCGACCTGGCTCGGCAGCTGGTCACCGAAGTCCTGGTGCGTCCAGAAACGGTGCTGCTGGTACGTGTAGTCGATGCGCTCGAGCCAGTAGGGCACCCAGCCGGTGCCGCCCTCCGAGAGCGCGAACTTGAGGTTCGGGTAGCGGCGCAGCACGTCCGACCAGATCAGGTCGGTGGCGGCGTGCATCGTGTTGAGCGGCGTGAGCGTGATCATCACGTCGATCGGCGCTCCGGGCTCGAGTGCGAGCGTGGTCGACGACGACCCGATGTGCAGGCAGATGACCGTGCCCTCCTCCTCGCAGGCCTGGAAGAACGGGTCCCAGTGGCCGCCGAAGATGTTGGGCCAGCCCAGCTTCGCCGGGTTCTCCGAGAACGTGACCGCGTGGCACCCCTTCGCCGCGACCCGGTGCACCTCGTCGGCCATCAGCCGGGGATCCCAGATCGGCGGGATCGACAGTGGGATGAAGCGACCGGGGTAGGTGCCGCACCACTCGTCGATGTGCCAGTCGTTGTAGGCGCGCAGCAGGTTGAGCCCCACGTCGAGATCCTTCGAGCGCGAGAACAGCTGACCGCAGAACTGCACGAAGCTCGGGAAGCACATGGACCCGAGCACCCCGTTGCGGTTCATGTCGTCGACTCGCTCGTGGATGTCCCAGCAGCCCTTGCGGATGCCGTCGAGCGAGGTGGGCTCGATGCCGTACTCCTCGGGCGGCTTGCCGGCGACCGCGTTGAGCCCGACGTTGGGGATCTCGGTGCCCTCGTACTGCCACACGTCGGTGCCGTCGTCCTTGTGGACGAGCTTGGGTGCGAGCTCCTTCCACCTGTCGGGGAGATGCTCGTCGAAGAGGGTGGGTGGCTCGACGACGTGGTCATCGACGCTGACGAGGATGAGGTCTTCGGTCTTGGGCATCACACCTGGAGCCTAGGCCCCGGGCACTCCGGCGGGTTAGGGTGCCGCCGAAACCGAAGAGGGAGGACTCGTGAACGACGTCGACGCACTGAACCTCGCGCTGCTCGTCGCGAGGGTGTGGGTGGGCGCGGTCATGTTCGCCCACGGCTGGCGACATCTTCAGTCGGTCCGGTCGGGACCGGGGATGGCGAACTGGTTCGAGAGCCTCGGGCTTCGCAACGGCCCGCTCCAGGCCTGGAACGTCACCGTCACCGAGCTCGCAGTCGGCCCGGCGCTGATCGTCGGTCTCCTGACGCCCCTGTCGTACGGAGGCGCGGCATCGATCGTGCTCGTCGCGCTGGCGACGAACCACTGGAAGAACGGGTTCTTCATCTTCAACAAGGGGGAGGGCTGGGAGTACGTCGGAACGCTCGGTGTGCTGTCGATCGCGCTCGGCGCGCTGGGGCCGGGGGAGTGGTCACTCGACGACGCCTTCGGCTTCTCCTTCCCGTTCGAGCCCGGCACGGCGCTGCTCATCAGCGCCCTGATCGGGATCGTCGGGACCATCGGCTTCCTCGCGGTGTTCTGGCGACCACCGCAGAAGTCCGAAACCAGCGGCGCATGACGCGAGTCTGAAGGAAGCAGTGTGCGGCCGGCGCCGCCGGCCGCCGTCAAACACAAAGGGGTAATAGGTGGCAGACACGCTTGCCAAGAAGGGATCGGGATGGGTCGGGTTCTCCGGCGTCATCCTGATCATCGCCGGGTTCTTCGACATCATCTCGGGCCTGTGGGCGCTCGACCACAAGAGCACCGCAGGGGACCAGATCCTGTACGAGGGAAACCTCGAGACGTGGGGTTGGATCTACCTGGTGGTCGGGGTCGTCATCCTGCTCGCCGGGTTCGGCGTGTTCCAGCGGGCGCAGTGGGCCCGCTGGGTCGGAATCCTCGCGGCGATGCTCGGCATCGTCGTGGAGTTCTTCTGGATGTTCCAGACGCCCGGCCGCTCGCTCGTCTACATCGTCATCGCGTCGATGGTGATCTACGGGCTGACCGTGTACGGCGACAAGGAAACGACCTAAGCGCGATCCCTACAGCCGACTCGGCCGGTCGCGGCACGCGGATCGAGCGATCCGGTGCCGCGGCCGTGTCGCGTCACCCCGCGGTCGCGAGCACGCGCTCGAGCTCGGCGGCGAGGAGATCGACGACCTCGAGCGTGTCGCCGACGATCCCGATGTCGGTGCTGTCGAAGACGAGCGCTTCGGGGTCCAGGTTCACGGCGAGGACGGTGGCTGCCGCGCGCACGCCCACCATGTGGTTGAACTTCCCGCTCGTGCCCAGCGCCACGTACAGGTGCGGTGCGATCGTTCGGCCGGTGATGCCGATCTGGCGAGCGCGGGGCATCCAGCCCTTGTCGGTCACCTTGCGCGTCGCACCCAGCTCGGCGCCGAGGAGCCGGCGCAGCGGCTCGATCCTCGGGTAGTCGGTGGGCGTGATGCCACCCGACCCGATGCCCACGACCATCTTCGCCTCCGCCAGCACGTCGAGGTCGTCGTCGCGGGTCCGGGCCACGAGCTGCACACGCCGGCGCGGTCGCGCGGCGACACGACGCACTGCGGCGGTCGACGACCTCGGCGCGAGCTGGGGCAGCATTCCGGCGCGCACCGTCGCCATCTGGACCGCCGACGACGCGGTGATGCCCGCCACGAGCTGACCACCGAACGCCGGCTTCCACGCGACGAGCCGGTCCCCGACGAGCTGAAGATCGATCGCGTCGCCGGTGAGCCCGGCGTCGAGACGTGCCGCTGCCCGCGCCGCGACCTCTCGCCCCCAGGCGGTGCTCGGCGCGAGCGCCGCCCACGGTGCCGCGTCCGCCGCCCAGTCGGCGAAGGCGCGAGCGACGTCCTCCTCGACGAGGGTGCCTTCGAGGACGACGACCTCGTCGGCACCCCACGACCCGAGCACCGAGAGGTGCGGAGCCTCGGTGGCGACCGCCGCGACGCGACCCGAGAGGTCGCGAGCGAGCGTCGCGGCCGCGCCGAGCAGCTCACGGGTGAGGTGCGCGCGGTCGGGCTCGACGACGACCGCGACCACCGGCCCGCGGCCGGCGGTCTCGGGGACGCGTCCGGTCGGCGCCTCGTCGTCGTCCGGTGGCGCGAGCGCCCCGCGCTCCTGGAGCAGCGCGACCGCCTCGCGCGCTTGCTCCGGCACCGAGCCGGTGCAGCGATGGCGCGCCCGCGCGACCCCGTGCACGTGCACCGGACCGACCGATGTCGGGCTCCCGGCCTCGCCCCACGGGCCCGCGCCCAGCTCGTCGGCGCCGATCGTGCGGAGGCGCTCGGCCGGGACCGCGGCCCGCGCGATCGGGTCGACCTTGCAGGGGTCGATCAGCCGCTCCGCACAGGACGCGACGAGGGGAAGGTCGACCTCGAGCTGGAGCCACCCGTCGTCGTGCTCGCACCGCAGGTGCAGCGTCGAGCCCTTCATGCTGAGGTGCCGGACGCCGGTGGCGAAGGGTAGGTCGAGGAGCTCGGCGAGCTCGGGGCCGACCTGGCCGGTGTCGGCATCGACCGAGTTGCGACCCGTCAGCACCAGGTCGAACGGTCCTTCACGGGTGAGCGCGGCGGCGAGCGCGCGCGCGGTCGCGAGAGTGTCGGACCCGGCGAAGGCGGGATCGGTGATCAGCACGCCGTCGGTCGCGACCGATGCGTCGCGACCCCACGCGACGGCCTCGCGCAGCACGTCGTCGGCCGTGGGCGGTCCGAGCGTGAAGACTGTGACGGTCCCGTCGCCGATCACGGCGGCGAGCTCGACGGCCTGGGAGACGGCGCGCCGGCAGTACGGGTTCATCTCGAGGTCGAGTCCGTCGCGCCGCAGGCGTCCGTCGGCGCCGAGCTCCATCTCGTCGAAGGCCGGGACCTGCTTCACGAGCGCCGCGATCCGCACGACCGGAGGCTACCGACAGCAACATGAGCGGAGACGCCGGAGCCTCGATGGGCTCCAACTAGCCTGCGGCGATGATGCGAGACGCGGTGATCATCGACACGGTGCGCACGCCGATCGGCAAGCGCAAGGGTGCGCTCTCGGGCTGGCACCCGACCGAGCTGCTCGGGTTCGCGCTGCGGGGAGTGCTCGAGCGCAACGACGTCGACCCGGCGCTCGTCGAGGACGTCGTCGGTGGGTGCGTGACACAGGCGGGTGAGCAGGGCTGCAACGTCACCCGCAACGCGTGGGTCGCTGCCGGCTTGCCGTGGCACGTTCCCGCGACCTCCGTCGACCGCCAGTGCGGATCGTCGCAGCAGGCGATGCACTTCGTCGCGCAGGGTGTGATCGCGGGTGCCTACGACCTCGCGATCGCCTGCGGCGTCGAGTCGATGACCCGGTCGCCGATGTCGAGCAATGCTCGGGGCGGCAGCGGACCGTTCTCACCGGCGTTCCTGGAGGCGTGCAACGGGGTGCTGGGCATCCAGTTCTGGGTTGCCCAGGTGCTGGCCGACAAGTACGGCGTGACTCGTGAGGAGATGGACGCGTTCGCGTACCAGAGCCAGCAGCGCGCGGCCGAGAACACCGACAACGGACACTTCGCCAAGGAGATGCTGGCGATCCCGATCCGCGACGACGACGGCGACGAGACCGGGGCGATGCTCGACGCCGACGAGGGCATCCGGCGTGACACGACGCCGGAGGGCCTGGCAGCCCTGCGGCCGGCGTGGGAGTCCGACGAGCAGCCGGCACCCGACATCACCGCGGGCAACGCGTCGCAGATGAGCGACGGTGCCGCGGCCATGCTCATCGCCGAGCGCGCGACCGCGGAGCGTCTGGGTCTTCCCGTCCGCGCTCGGTTCGCCCACTTCGCGGTGCTCGCCGACGATCCGGTGCTCGTCCTGTCGGCCCCCAACCCGGTCACGCGGCGCCTGCTCGAGCGTTCCGGCATGTCGATCGACGACTTCGACGCGATCGAGTGCAACGAGGCGTTCGCGGCGATCGCGCTCATGTGGGCGAAGGAGTTCCGACCCGACCCCGCGACGTACAACCCGCGTGGTGGCGCGATCGCGATCGGGCACCCTCTCGGCGCGAGCGGGGTGCGTCTCATGACGACGATGCTCAACCACCTGGAGACGACCGGCGGCCGCTTCGGCTTCCAGACCATGTGCGAGGGCGGCGGCCAAGCCAACGCGACCGTCATCGAGCGGCTCGGCTGACGGGCGAGGACCCGCCGGCGTGCTCGCGCTCGAGGCCGGCTCGGCTCGCCTCGTGGTCGACCCGGCCGGCGGTGCTCGTGTCGAGAGCCTGGAGGTCGACGGACTGCCCCTCCTGCTCACCGCGGCCGACGACGATCGCAACCATGGCATCTTCCCGATGGCGCCTTGGGCCGGGCGAGTGCGCGATGGCCGGTTCACGTTCGAGGGCCGCGACCACCAGCTGCCGCTGAACAAGCCTCCACACGCGATCCACGGCACGGTTCGCGACCACCGTTGGCGTGTCGAGTCCGAGTCGGCGAGCAGCGCGGCGCTCACGGTCGACCTCACCGACCCCTGGCCCTTCGGTGGTCGAGTCGTGCAGCACTTCGTCCTCGCACCGGATGCGCTCGGCCTGACGATGGAGGTGCACGCGGCGCGCCAGCCCATGCCCGTGTCGTGCGGCTGGCACCCGTGGTGGCATCGGGACCTCGGTCGCGGCGAGCCTGTCGAGCTCGAGCTGCGCGCCGACCGCATGTACGCGAAGGACGAGGCCGAGATCCCGACCGGCGAGCTCGCCCCGGTGACAGCGCCGCCGTGGGACGACTGCTTCACGGATCTCGGCACGCCGCCGGCAGTGCTGCGCTGGCCGGGTGCCGCCACGCTCACGATGGAGACCGACTGTCCGTGCGTCGTGGTCTACACCGAGCCGGAGCAGGCGCTCTGCGTCGAGCCGCAGTCGGCGCCGCCCGACGCGCTCAACCTTGTCCCGCGCGTCGTGCAACCCGACGCGCCGCTCGTCGTGCACGCGACGTTCCGATGGGCGATCGACGGCTGAGACGGATCGCTAGCATCCGCAGCGGTGTCTGCTGACCCTCTCGAGGTGCTCGATGCGTACTGGCGCGCCGCGAACTACCTGACGATCGGGCAGATCTACCTGCAGGACAACCCGCTGCTGCGCGAGCCGCTCGCCCCCGAGCACATCAAGCCGCGGCTGCTCGGCCACTGGGGGACGTCACCGGGGCTGAACCTGATCTGGGCCCATCTGAACCGCGTCATCCGCGCCCGCGACGCCGACGTCGTCTACGTCGCCGGACCCGGCCACGGTGGTCCCGCGATCCTCGCCAACACCTGGCTCGAGGGGAGCTACTCGGAGATCTATCGCGACGTCACCCGCGACGGCGCGGGCATGCACAGGCTGTTCCGGCAGTTCTCGACACCTGGCGGCGTGCCGAGCCACGTCAGCGTGCCGACGCCCGGATCGATCCACGAGGGGGGTGAGCTCGGCTACGCGCTCGTGCACGCGTTCGGCGCGGCGTTCGACAACCCCGAGCTGGTCGTCGCCTGCGTGATCGGTGACGGCGAGTCGGAGACCGGGCCGCTGTCGGGGTCGTGGCAGGGCATCGACTTCCTCAACCCGACGCGCGACGGTGCGGTGCTGCCGATCCTGCACCTCAACGGCTACAAGATCTCCGGCCCGACCGTGCCGGGTCGCGCGACCGACGACGCGATCGCCTCGATGATCGGCGGCTACGGCTACGACGTCCACTTCGTCGAGGGCGACGAGCCGGCCGAGGTGCACCAGGAGATGGCGACGACGCTCGATGCCTGCTTCGACGCGATCGCGGCGATCCGGCGGCAGGCACGCTCGTCGGGCTTCGACGCGCGGCCGCGGTGGCCGGCGATCGTGCTACGGACTCCCAAAGGATGGACCGGGCCCGAGCTGGTCGATGGGCAGCCCGTCGAGGGCACGTGGCGTGCGCATCAGGTGCCGATCACGAGCCCGCGCGAGAACCCCGACCACCTGCGCCAGCTCGAAGCGTGGATGCGCTCGTACCGCATCGACGACCTGTTCGATGCCGAGGGCCGCCCGCTCGCCGAGCTCGTGGCAACCACGCCCGAGGGCGACCGCCGGATGGGCGCGAACCCGCACGCGAACGGCGGCAAGCTGCTCCGGCCGCTCGAGCTCCCGGCCTTCACCGACTACGCGATTCCGGTGCAACACCACGGCGCCGAGCTGCACGAGTCGACGCGCAAGCTGGGCGAGATGATCCGAGACATCTACGCGCAGAACGCCGACGCCGCCAACTTCCGCCTGATGTGCCCCGACGAGACCAACTCGAACCGGTTGGGTGCGGTCTTCGACGTCGAGTCGCGCTGTCTCGTCGCGCCGAGCCTCCCGACCGACGACCACGTGTCACCCGACGGGCGCGTCATGGAGATCCTCAGTGAGCACAACTGCCAGGGGTGGCTCGAGGGCTACGTGCTCACCGGCCGCCACGGGCTGTTCGCGACCTACGAGGCATTCGCGATGGTGTCGGCCTCGATGCTGGTGCAGCACTCCAAGTGGCTCGAGGCGGCGTCCGACCTGCCCTGGCGGGAGCCGATCGCCTCGCTCAACGTGCTGCTCACGTCGACGTGCTGGCGCAACGACCACAACGGCTTCAGCCACCAGGGCCCGGGTCTCATCGACATCGTCCTCACCAAGCGCGGCAACGTCGCCCGTCTGTACTTCCCGCCCGACGCGAACTGCCTCCTGTCGGTCGCAGACCACTGCCTTCGCAGCCGCGACAACGTGAACCTCATCGTCATCGACAAGCAGCCGCAGCCGCAGTGGCTCGCGATCGACGAGGCGCGCGAGCACTGCGCCCGGGGTGCATCGAACTGGAGATGGGCCGGTTCGGCGCACGATGACCACGAGGACCCGGACGTCATCCTGGCCGCGGCCGGCGACATCCCGACGATGGAGACGCTCGCGGCTGCCGACATGCTGCTCGAGCACGTCCCCGACCTGTCGTTCCGGGTCGTCAACGTCGTCGACCTGATGGCGCTGTTCGTGCCCCGGTTCCACCCACACGGGATGGACGCGAGCAGGTTCCTCGAGCTGTTCACGGCGGAGCGCGACGTCGTGTTCGCGTTCCACGGCTACGCGAGCGCGGTGCACCACGTGATCCATCGTCGTCCTGCATCTGGTCGCTTCCACGTGCGGGGCTTCCAGGAGGAGGGCACGACGACGACGCCGTTCGACATGGTCGTGCGCAACGAGATCAGCCGCTACCACCTCGTGCTGGAGGCCCTGCGGCGAGCGCGGCGCCCTCCAGCTGACGCCGAGTCGCTGATCGAGCACTGCAATGCCATGTTGAAGCGCCACCGCGGGTACGTCGTCGACCACCTCCAGGACATGCCCGAGGTCCGCGACTGGCACTGGTCCCGGTCGTGATGCAGGCGCCGTGACCGCGGGCGCCGTCGACGTCGTCTGCATCAACTGCGGCTCGTCGTCGGTCAAGGGCGCTCGGTACGTGGTGGGCGACGACGACGCGCAGCGCGTCGACGAAGCGGCGATCGACGGCCTCACTGCGTCCGACGACGGTGCGTCGGTGCGCGATGCGGCAACGCAGGTGTTCCATCGCCTGGTCGACGACCGTGGCCCGGCGCGCGCGGTCGGGCACCGGCTCGTCCACGGCGGCCCG
>Ga0315534_1001675_pt1 | contig 15236 bp, 16 predicted proteins | sample SalMarSW160240MG_FD_203094 | JGI IMG/M metagenome (GOLD analysis project Ga0315534, IMG submission 203094) | Salt marsh sediment microbial communities from the Plum Island Ecosystem LTER, Massachusetts, United States - Salt Marsh Sediment SW1602-40 ... | reverse complement strand
GTTGGAATCCCGTGCTTTTTCCCAAGCTCAATTACCTTCCCCGCAAACATTTCCACCTCTGTTTTTCTTTTCGCCTCGACATCTTGAAGCATGGAGGTTTTTCCCTGTGGAGACAGGGTAGCCAGAAATGAATTCCAATTTTCTATGTCTTCTTCAACTAAATGGATTCCCTCTGCTTGAGCAATAGTTATGACTTCCCTCATTGCCGATTCCATGAGCTCCTTAGCCTCTCTGGAATTTTGAAAAACCGAATAGGGTGCACCTAATGCAGCCGAGGCCTGATTGACTCCCACATTGATCATGAATTTCCACCAAAGGGTTCGAATCATGTCCTCAGGTATTTCGTATATAATCCCAGCCTTATCGAAAAGGGATTGAATCCTCACGACACGCTCGCTTAGACGGGGATTATGAGCATCCCCAAAAAATAACTTCCCCTGTTGGGAAAAGGTGACGCTGTTTCCGTATCGTGTTGCATCAATGCCGACTGCAAGGGCATAGAGCAATTTGTCTGCCCCATAGATAGCAGCGATCTGTTCTTCACTTTCAATGCCATTCATTATGGATATAATTAAGGTATTCTCACCCACCCTGTTTGATATATCCCTAATTGCCTCTTCGAGATGGTGATGTTTGACAGCCACTATGATAAAATCAGATGGCGGCGCCTTCTCTTCGGGTCTAATAACATTGAAAAAATAATGCTTATCATTGACAATCAATCCTTTTTCTTTCAGTCGGTCATAGCGATCCCCTGTAGCCACAAGGGATATGCAATTGTGATCTATCTCATAAAATTTACTCGCATAGCAGGCACCCATGGCTCCAGCACCAATCACTGCTATTGTTTTTATAGGTGTGATCACTCAATTTCTCGCTGTTACAATTTAAAAAGCACCTAAAAAGTCTTTTGCGCCTGAATGTTCTGCCGTATTCCTTTTCGTCTATCCTTTCACGCCAAGCTTCATTAATGTTTCATAATAATATCTCTGCGTGTAGGCCTCTTTCGTTATCTTTCCTTCCCTCTACTCTCTAAAAAGGTGTAAAGATGGCATCAGGAATTCCTTGGGATCTACCAGGATAGGGGCTTGGAGATCAGGTTTTTATTCTTGTCAAAGGGCATGGCGCGGGGCTCTTTCACCACTGATTCGGAAATCTCCATCTCATCGAGTTGAAGTGCATCGGCAATATAGACCACTCTGGCCTTCTCAGGCTTGACCAGCTTGAGGGAATCCCCGGCAGCATCCTCTGGTGATACGGAGCAGTTGTCGGTCACTCTACTCAAACCTTTGGTGGCCTGGGAGGACTGACTATCGCCTCGCCATCCAGCACTTTGGTTCCCTCCTGATTGACGCAGATCGTCTTGAATCTTGTCTGCTTCTCTTCAGCCATTATTTCCACCAGTTCCACCTGCGCGGTAATCGTATCCCCAATGTGCACTGGTGCCAGAAAATTCACTTCCTGCCTGAGGTGTATAGTTCCGTGTCCGGGCAGCTGGGTTCCCAGAACTGTTGAGATTAACCCTGCTATCAGCATGCCGTGGGCGATCCTTGTGCCAAAGAAGGTTTTATTTGCATAGGCTTCGTTGATATGGGCAGGATTTAGATCACCGGTCATGCCCGCGTAGAGATAAATATCTGATTCGGAGACAGTTTTAGTAAATTCTGCTCTGTCACCTAATGCAAGCTGATCAATGGTCTTTCCGATCATAACAGTTACCCCTTTTTCTCTTATCCCTTCATAAAGGTTTCTTGTGACTTATGTATTTCTCAAGACTTAAAAGACCGAATCGAGTCATATATCTCCTGTCGAAGCCAAAACCGAACTTCGCCGTAGGTATCTTGGAGTATGGACTTCGAGCTGAACTAGTGAATGAGCTTCCTTCCCCTCTCGAATGCTCTGATATTGGCTTCCTTGAATCATTCAGGGGAAAGCTCCTCGATCAGCTTCCGCATGCGTTCCATTTCAAAAAACGGCATCATCTTCACCAGCACCCCGAGCAGGACCACGTTTGTCATCTAAACGTTCTCGAGCTTATGAGCTTCAAGTGTCGCATCGATGATCTGCCCGTGCTTGGAGTACTTCCGAATCCCATCCAAAACTTCCTCATAATTCGGGTATGCGTCAAGCCCCATGTTGTTCAGCACCGTTGGAATCCTGGTAAAGTTTAAAAGCCCCCCGGATCATCCGCCGATATCAAGCCCAACCCTTCCCGCACGCCCGTGAAGTTGACGTGCATCAAGAAGTCCGTGACCACATTGGTGCCATTGTGCTTCATCACTGCCATAGAGCGAATGTGACAGAGGGAGACACCCAGCGCAATCTCAAAGGTAACCTTTTCGTTGCTTGAGCACTCCATGTGAACGCCCGAATATCCAACGCTGTCATCAACAATCTCGGTAGCCGGTTTCCCTAGATATCCTGCCAACACCCTCACACCGGACTCGATAGCCCCGCGGGCAATCGCAGTGTTGCCCATAACGTAATGATCTTCTTCTATAACTCGTTCCACCTCTCTTTCTACTCAGTGCTTCTAAAAAATAAACTGTTACTATTTGGCCCAAGAATGCTTGTGCTATCGTTAGGAGACCTTACTGGCTTCCTTGTACCCCAGGAGCCCTATTCTTCAATCAGATAATTCTAACCAAGAACTGCCCTAGAAATTACCATCCTTTGAACCTCGGAAGTCCCCTCGTAGATTTCAGTCAATTTAGCATCGCGGAAATAGCGCTGCATGGGGTATTCCATCATATACCCGTATCCGCCGAATATCTGGATACCCCAGGTAGCAACTTTCATTGCGAGCTCAGATGCATACAGCTTGGCCATGGCGGCATTGGTGGAGAAAGATTTACCGTTATCGACGAGGTAGGCGGCATGGTAGTAAAGGAATCGGGCCGCCTCGATCTCGGTTGCCATATCAGCCAGTTTAAAGGAAATGGCCTGGTTCTTGGCAATAGGGGCGCCGAACTGAACCCTTGTCTTTGAATACTCAACGGATTTCTCCAGTACTGCCTGTGCAATGCCCACGGCCTGAGCGGCGATACCGATCCTGCCGCGATCCAGGGTGGCGAGGGCAATTCTCATCCCCTTTCCCTCCTCCCCGAGGCGATTGGCTGCGGGGATCCGGCAGTCCTCAAAGAAAAATTCACAGTTGGTTGCGGCGCGCATGCCCAGTTTTTTAAACTGCTCGCCCTTGCTGAAGCCTTCGGTTCCGTACTCCACGATAAAGGCGGTCATGCCCCGGGGTGCGAGCTCGGGGATCATGGCGAAGACTACCGCCATATCACAGACGTTGCCACAGGTGATGAAGGTTTTCTGGCCATTGAGGATGTAGGTATCACCGTCTCTGACCGCCTTGTTCCGGATGCTGCCGATGTCACTGCCAGCATCAGGCTCGGTTATGGCATAGCTTGATATCTTCTCTCCTTTTGCCAGGGCGGGAAGGAAGCGTTGTTTTTGTTCCTCGGTGCCGTAGTGATAGATGGGAACGGTGCCGATGATGGCGGCACTATCTAAAATATCGGCCGTTGAGGCACAGGCCTTGGCGATCTCCTCGATGGCAAGGGCCAGCGAGAGCTCACCGGCGTCACTTCCCCCATACTGTTGGGGCAGGGTCATCCCCAAGAGCCCGAGCTCACAAAGGCGTTTGAAGATCGTCCAGGGAAACTCCTCTTTTTCATCGAGCTCATCAGCTATGGGGACGAGCTCTTTAATGGCGAAATCCCGAACAGTCTTTTGTATGATCTTTTGTTCTTCGGTTAACTCAAAATCCATAGGCACTCTCCTTTTTCGTTGATTAACTGGGTGGCGCCAATGAGTACATCACCAATCCCTGCCTTGCAGGCATAATTCTGTCGGTGGTAGGCCGCGAATTTCTCAACAAGGTCACCGGAAAAGTCATACTCCTTATACATAAAGACACGGTCCCAGGGGACGAATACACCTTCAAAGACAACCATATACTCTTGCTCACCATAGAGGATATTGCCACTATCGATGCCCCCCTCTGTCTTACGGGTGTCGCATGACTGTCTTCCTTAGATAAACATGATGCCCTTGGTATCGCTGGGCACGGCAAAGCTGATCGCGTAGTCCTTATCCTCCTCACGCATTGCACTGGTGTGCATCCCGATTATCTCGTGGGAATTCTCCGCCCCGGTTTGGTGAAGCTTGGCCGCTTTTACAATAATGCCGTTCGATTCTTCTCTCACCACATGGAGATCCAAACTCCGGGCCTGCTCTAATCTCTGGCAGTGAGGGGGTAGAGTCGCACCATCGCCTCAACAAAGGTCACAATATCTTACATGATCATTCCTCCTCTCATTCTATAATGTGAAAGTTTTTGATAATCAACTTTATCGAAAAATACCCATGATAGAAGGATCTTGTTATGCATTATATAGGGAGCCTGCCATTGTGTGTCAATGACAAAAGTTTTACTGATGTTGTGACTCTTTCAGTTTTGATGGTAAGTCGTATGCCTGTCTTGGATATCCTACTGCACCCCTTTCCGATTACTCGCAGGCAATGAACCGTTGCGCTTTTCTCATGGTTTTGTAGCGAAAAAGCTCTAAGAGTGAGCCAACAATCGATATGAGATTAATGGAAAAATTGTTTCAATATCCCATTACATGTCTCTTTCTCTTACCTAATAACAATTCAAATATATGATAATTGTGATTGTGTCTGGGCTATTTAATTATATCTTGTATTAAACGTTTTGAAAGGTTTTATATTCCCGCAAAAGCTATTCTCCGATTATTTTAACTTGGAAAGAGCTACACAATTTTTAAAAAGAAATACATGTAATACAGAGAAAAGGCAAATAATATCTCGGGGAAATGTTTCGAAGTTTATCGCATATACTTCGATGGGACTTTGAGGTTTATAGCTCAGCCACTTTCACATTGAGGGAATTCTCAAGCCATCTCGCAACTAATCGTCTGTGACAAAATTCTCCAGGGGGCTCATGACAAAGGAGTATCTTGCCATCCAGATCATTATACACCTTTTGTGGATCGAGCTTACTTAGTGTTTCATTATAATATCTCTGCGTGTAGGTCTCTTTCGTTATGTCTCCTGCCCTCCACGCTCTGAGAAGGCTTAACGATGGCATCAGATCAGGATATTTCTCAAATTTGTATCCTTTCATAGGCCAGGGAAAATCGTTCCTTGCAATACTTATTGTATGTTCTCTATCCTTCGAATATTTAAAGCAGCTGGTCGTAATCATGATGATACCTGGTACACGCTATTTTCTTGACCCCTCAAAGTATTTACTATATATTTTTTATATTAACAATCCTATTGTGGGGAAAAATGGTAAGAAAAGAAATTGCATACTTTCGGGTGTTCCATGAGGTTTCAAGGTCTATTCTCTCTGTACTTGATTCAAAAGAAGTACTCCGCCTTATTGTGAAAAGAATCGTTCCAGCGATGAAATTAAAGGCCGCCAGCCTGAGACTTTTGAACGAAAAAACCAATGATTTAGAATTAGCTGCCTCTCGTTTCTTAAGTAAAGAATATCTGAGGAAAGGCTCCCTTGATGCAGATAAAAGTGTACCAGAGGTATTAAAGGGGAAACCAATCCTGATCTTAGATGCCCAAAACGATCCAAGGATTCAGTATCGAAAAGAAAAGGCCGAGGAAGGGATTGTCTCTGTTTTAAGCGTACCCGTTCAGATTTACAACAAAGTTATTGGAATGCTGAGACTCTATACCTCCTCCCCTCGATCATTTACTGAGGAAGAGATCGAATTTGCCTCTGCCCTCGGTGAAATGGCTGGATTGGCTATAATAAATGCCAGAATGTACGAAAAAGAAAAGGAGAAACTGACTCAGCTTTTTACCAAGGGAGGCTTAGAGCCTGTCCATCAAGAAAAAATTAAAAAATATAGGATCAAAACAGCTTCCAGGGAATCCTGTGATCCAAAAAGATCGGCTACATTTTTTAAGATTTTACACGATCTTACTCGAGATCTACTCTATGATCTGAACTCACAAGATGTCTTGGGTTCTATGGTAACAAAAGTTATTCAGATTTTGAATATTAAGGGATGTTGTATATATTTGTTAAATGAAACAACCGGCAGGCTAGAAACTGCTGCCTCAAGAGGACTAAGCGATACATACCTTCAAAAAGGACCTCTGTATGCAGAGAAAAGCATGCCAGATGTAGCAAAAGGGAATGTAGTTTTTATAGATGATGTTGTTACAACGAAACATATACAGTACCGAGATGAGGCGATAAAAGAAGGCATTGTTTCAATACTATCTATCCCCATCTTTGTTAAGGGATATGTTATTGGAGAGATGAGGCTCTACTCAGCAGAGAAAAAGAAGTATGATAAAGAAGATATAGAATTTATCCTGGCCTCAGCAGAAATCGGTGGTATCGCTATTACCAATAGCAAATTTTATCAAAGACTAAAAAATGATATAAAATTCTGGGAATCAACCCTTTCATATCTTGACATGAATTAGAAAGATCTCAAGAAACCTTTCTTTTATTTACGTAATAGTCCTTAAGATTGATTAGCCTCCCTGCATATTCCTTACGGAAATAGAGGAATTTATAATTCTCAATCTCTTCAGCTAACGGCTCTAAAAAAGGAGTAATGTCGACTCCAAAATTGTTCATCTTTTTTTTATCAGCTTCATGTATGATCAACAGGCTATAATAATATAAAAGGAGTCTCAATCTTGTTTCCCTCCGAAACAAATATGACCTTCCTCCGATAGAATTTATCAAAAACCCGGCATACTTATATAAGGTATTGAGTGTTGGAGGAATCCCTTCCTTTTGACCGCATTTATCATTTGACATGAGCCATTTGTAAAACAATGCAAGATTAATCTCCATAGTATCTGCTTCATTTTTTAAAATCAGTTTTATCAGTTCTAAATCCTTCAATTCCAAGGCCCGATAAAAATGATAGATATTACTGATAATCATATCGTAATTTAAACCTTCTCCTGCCGGGATGGGAGGATTTGAGGATAAGGCACGAATAATTTTTATAAAATGGTTGAATGTGCCCTCCTCTATTTTTAATTCCTTAATATAGTCTTTTGCATCAAGATATGTGAAAAACTCCTGAAGGTCCTTTTCCATCTTCTGGCATTCATTCTCAACCTTCATTGCCTTGCCCTCAACTTCTTCAACTCTCTCTAGAGTTGGTGATTGAGCAACGATATCTTTGGTCTGTGGAAGGCTTTTTTCAATCTCTTCTGACTTTTTTTCTTCTACCTCCTGAACGGGTGGATGTTTTTTGCTCTTTGGGCCAAAATAGGTAAAATAAAATACCAATAATCCACCTGTAATAAGGGCGATTACCAAAAGTAGCAGTCCCCTATTCCCTTTCATGTGTTATTCCTCCATCATAGGTTGAAGATTTAGTGGCAAATCAATGGTTACTATCGTTCCTTTGCCACCCCTGCTTTTGATGTCAATTTCCCCTTGGTGATTCATGATAATCTGATAAACCATAGTCAAACCCAACCCCGCACCTGTTGTCTTGGAAGTGACAAAGGGATCAAGTACGGAACCAAGCTTATCCTCATCTATGCCTATACCAAAATCCTCAACAACAATCCGTATAGTAGAATTGACCGCCCGTGCCGTAAGCTTAAGATTACCAGCTGTAGGCAAAGCTTCTATGCTATTTTGGACAATATTTTTCAATGCCCTTGATATCTGCGCCTTATCCAGGGTAATGATAGGTAAACCCTCTTCAATATCTGTCTCTACATGGATAGATTCCCTGGCTATGATCGGTGAAAAATCCTTCATAACATTTTTTAAGAGACTGTTCATATTTTCTGGTTGCAGATACGCGGCCTGCATTTCTGCAATCTCTTTTACATCCTTAACAAGTTTCTCGAGCCTGGTGGTCTCACTAAGAATGATATCGAGATATTTTTGGAATTTATTATCCTTCTCTAAATCAGCCTTCATCCTCGCTGCAAAACCACCTATGGACATAATAGGGTTTCTCACCTCATGGGCAACTCCCTGCACAAGGTTTGCGATGGCTGCTGAGCGTTCCGATCTAATCAGTTTTTGTTGCGTAACTTTAAGTTCCTCTGCAGTTAATTGGAAATTTTCCTCCAACCTCTGATAGAGCTTTGCATTATCAAGGGCAACTGCAATCTGCTGGGCAAGCGCTGTTAAAAGTTCGCTATCCTCCTGCGTAAATGGGTGCCCATTTTTTTTATTAATGACCTGGATAGCCCCTGTCGTCTTTCCTCGTATGGTAAGTGGAATACAGATAAGTGAATGAGTGGCAAAGCCTGTCTCCCTATCAAACCGATCGCTGAATATAGGTTCCTTGTGTACATCTTCTACCATCATTGGTTTTCCACTTTGGATAACCCAACCTGCAATCCCTTCACCCAGCTTCAATCTCTTGGACTGAATAAACCCGCCTTTCTCCCCCCTTGCAAGCCTCACAATAATATCTTTTTTTTCTCTATCAAGCTCATAGACTGAACTTGCTTCGGCATCCATAAACTCCTCTGCCGCCTTCATGGCAAAATTAAGTACATCAGTGGTTTGGAGTGATGAATTGATAAGAGCGCTGGATTTTATAAGAGCAGATAATTCCCTTTTATAGACATCATTGTTGACCTCTTTGCTCATATCGCTCGCTTTTTTGTTTCAAGATTCATTGTAAGGAAGGCAGTTGAGTGAGATATATTGTTTTTGATTATAACGTAATAACAATTATTGGTAAAATAAAAAATCTCTCTCACATACATGCAGAGGATCATTTCCAACATTTTATAGATTTACACTACATTTTGAAAGAAAACCAAAAGACCTTGACCCTCATATGAGCTTATGATATTAAATGAACCGTCATTCATAATTACCTCTTCCCTTTGATCTGTTTTGTAAGGAGGAAAAAATGCATCACAAAATTCAACCTGCCCTTGAGCATTATCTGGGTATCCCTGGTTTTGCTATCACATTGTTCATTTTACTGGCTGGCCTTGCCCTCTTTTTTTACATTATCTACAAAAGATATGTATTGCTCATATCTGCCAAACCAGATCTTCGATTTGATTCATTGTGGCGAAGGTTCTATGATCTCATTATTTACGGCATCCTTCAGTGGAGACAACCTCGCTATCTCTGGATTGGCATATTACATATCATGATCTTTTGGGGCTTTGTTATACTTGCCCTACGGTCAATAACCCTTTATGGGCTTGGAATAAAGGCCGAATTTATTCTTCCTTTTATGGGGGGTTTGATAGGAGAATTATATCTCTTTTTTAAGGATATATTTGAAATTATCGTCCTTTTTGCCTGCATTGCAGCTATATTACGCAGAGCTATATCGAGACCTGCCAGATATGAATTTAAGCATGGAAAGGCCCACAAATTTCACGCCTATTTAGTGCTTGGTTTGATTAGTTTTCTCATGATAACCGATATAGCTATGGATGGAAGCGGAATTCTGCTCGGAGAGAAAAATGCCTTCTGGCTGCCTGCTGCAAATACTGCCGCGTATCTCTTTAACGGTCTCGGTCAAAATACGTTAAAATTGATTTTTCTGTGGAATTATTGGCTTCATATTCTCACATTGATGGTTTTCCTCAACTACCTCCCTCTCGGAAAACACTTTCATATCATTACAGGCCTCTTGAACGTATTTTTTAGAAAGCTTAAAAAGGGTTCCATAAAACCTCCACGATGGGATATCGAGAATATTGAAGATTTAGATTCTTTAGGAGTGGAAAAGGTAGAGGATTTTACCTGGAAACATATTCTTGACTTTTACACCTGTACAGAATGCGGCCGGTGCTCTGATAACTGTCCGGCAAATACAGTAGGACGACCGTTATCACCTATGGAAGTTACCTTAAAGGTCAGGGATTACGCCTATCAAAGCAATCCTCTGTTTAATTTTAAAGAAAAAACCGATTCAAAAGATCAAAACCTTGCCCTGATAGGAAAGGTTCTTACCCCTGACGAAATCTGGTCATGCACCACCTGTGGGGCATGCGAGGAGGAATGCCCGGTCTTTATCGAATATATTGATAAGATGGTGGATTTAAGGAGATATATGGTTGAATCGGGCATGATTCCCAAGGATTTTCAGGATGCCTTGCTACGGTTTGAGAAGACAGGTAATCCCTTTGGAAAACCGCCGAGTAAAAGGGCGGATTGGGTTAATGAGTTAGACGACGTCTCTGTCAAGATTCTCGAAGAGGGAGACGAGGTAGATGTCCTTTACTTTGTTGACAGCTATGCCTCTTTTGACCCCCAGATTCAACAAGTAGCCATGGCTATTGTAAAGGGACTTACCAAAGCGGAAGTAAAATTTGGTATTCTTGGCCCCAGAGAATCGGATTCAGCCCATCAGGTGAGAAGACTCGGTGAGGAAGGCCTCTTTCAATTTTTAGTGGAAGAGAATATCGAGACATTTAAAACCTGCACATTTAAACAGATTGTTACTACAGATCCCCATGCCTTTAATACACTGAAAAACGACTACCCTGGTGATTTGGTTGTAAAACATTATACCGATTATTTTCTTCCCCTTATCGAGAGTGGTCGACTTAAACCAACCAAATTGCTTGACAATGAAGGCATATATACCTACCATGATCCCTGTTATTTAGGACGACATAATGGTATCTATGAGGCACCAAGAAAGATCCTTGCCTCAATTCCTGGTATTCAAATAGTAGAGATGGAACGAAACAGGGATAGAAGCTTCTGCTGTGGTGGTGGTGATATTAATCTCTGGTATGACATTGAGGAGGAAGAGATGAGAATGGGTGAAAAAAGAGTCGCCATGGCCCATGAAGCAGGCGCAAATGTTATCGTTACAGCCTGCCCCTTTTGTCTTCTCAATTTTGATGATGCTATCAAAACAAGTGGACTTGAAGGTCAGATGAAGGTAGTTGATTTGATGGAACTTCTGATTTCAACGCTTTAGAATTACTGCCTGTGAAATAGATAATAGATGGTAAGCTATTTGATAACAAATAATTTGGAGGTGTAAGGTATGGATATTGTCGTGTGCGTAAAAAGGGTACCTCTTACTGAAGAGGTAGATTTAGTAATTGATGAGCAGAAAAAAGGGATTAAAAAAGACCAGCTTGCATTCGTTCTCAATGATTGGGATAACTACGCAATTGAAGAGGCTATCATCCTAAAAGAGAAGTATGGTGGAGAAGTCATAGCCGTTACCGTGGGTAACGAGGACGATGAGGAGGTCTTACGAAGATCCTTGGCTATGGGTGCTGACAGGGCTATCAGAGTAGAAGCAGGAGATATAAGCCGATTTGATAGCTTTGGAATCTCAAAGATTCTTGCCCGGGTTGTAAAGGATCTACCACATGATCTCGTATTTACTGGAGTGCTTGCCGACGACGATAACGGTGGGATGGTTGGAATGATGATGTCAGAAGAGTTAAAGCTCAACCATTCATGTATGGTTACCGGGATTGAAATAGAGGATGTAAAGGCCCGAACTACGTCAGAGCTTGAAGGTGGCCTTGGTGAAGCCTCCGTCGTTGAGCTGCCCGCTTTAATAACTATTCAAACAGGTATCAATGAACCGAGATATGTCTCCATTCTGGGTATCAGAAAGGCAGCCAAAAAAGAGCTTAAAATAATAAACCTTGCTGATTTAGGCTTATCTGATGAGGAGCTATCTCCCAAGACTATTATTGAAGAAGTATACCTACCACCAGAGACTGAAGGAGCTCAGATGTTAGCCGGTGACCCAGAAACAATCGCTTCTGATTTTATTGAAATCCTAACAAAGAAAGGAGTGATGGAATAATGAGTGAAATATTTGTTATTGTTGAACATAGACTTGGTGAGACAAGAGATATAACCTTTGAGATGTTATGGAAGGCTGGTGAGCTTGCTCAAAATTTGTCACACACCGTTACCGCTGTTATTCTTGGCCATGAGGTGACCTCACTTGTTGAAAATATTTCTGACAGAGCCGATAAAATTATTACATTTGATGATGAGAGGCTCAAAAATTTTAATGCAGATATCTATAAAGAAATCATATCTGCATTGATTGAGGAATCAAAACCAGTGCTTACCCTCATTGGTAGCACATCATGGGGAATGGAACTTGCTCCTTGTCTCTCAGTTAAGACTGATCTTCCTTTGGCTACTGACTGCATAGATATTATCCCAAAAGACAATGCATTCATTGCCCAAAGGCAGATGTTTAATGGAAAGATTTTTGCCAATGTTTCCTTTGCCAAATCTGAAGGATGTCTCCTCACCATACGAGCAGGCGTATTTTCCAAAGATAAAATCGGTGACAGAAAAGCTGAAATAATTCAAAAGGACTTCCCTGCGGCAGGCATACCCGTGAAAAAGAGTTTTATAGAATTTGTTGAAACAGCAGCCGGTGATGTGGATATAACCCAGGCAGACCTCCTTATTTCGGTTGGAAGGGGTATCGGAGAAGAAGAAAATATCTCTCTTATCAAAGAACTTGCTGAAGCTCTCGGTGGAGTTGTTTCATGTTCAAGGCCTATTGTTGATAAGAACTGGTTGCCTAAATATTTACAGGTTGGCACCTCTGGTAAATCAGTCAGCCCTAAGGTCTATATAGCAGTTGGCATAAGTGGGGCCTTCCAGCATATGGCTGGAACCAGTGGGGCAGGTGTAATCATCGCTGTCAATAAAGATCCAAAGGCCCCTATTTTCAGGACAGCCGATTATGGTATTGTTGACGACCTGTTTAAAATTGTTCCTGTTTTAAAAGATAAGGTGCTGGAAGTAAAGAAAGGATAACAGAAATGGATTTTGAGTTAAGCAAAGAACAAAAGGATATAGTGAATGCAGCCAAAGAGTTTGCTGAAGGGGAATTTCCTGACAGGGCGGAAGAATTTGACAGGGATGAGACCTTTGATGAAGCGATCTATAAGAAGGCAGCAGAATTAGGCTTTGTGGGAACATTTATCAAAGAGGAGTATGAAGGGCCAGACATGGGTATGTTGGAGTATTGTCTGATATGTGAAGAATTTTCTGCTGTTGATCCAGGTATAGCTATCGCAATTCTTATCTCATCCTATGGGGCAGAAATCATCCAGGAATTTGGCTCTGATGAACAAAAAATGAAATATCTCCCTCCTCTTGTAAAAGGTGAGGCAGTCATGGGTGCCGCATTTACTGAGCCAGACGCCGGAAGCGATTTGGCAGGTGCTACCCTTACAACAGCCGTGAGAGAAGGTGATGAATATATCATCAATGGCTCAAAGATGTTTATTACAAATGGAGACCGAGCAGATTATCTCATTTGTTTTGTTCAAACCGATCCAGATAACCCAAATAGACATGCGCGACATAGTATGATTATGGTGGAGACAGATCGTAAAGGGTTTGAGTCAAATCATTTAACTGGAAAACTCGGAATTCGAGCCTCTGATACCGCTGAACTTTCTTTTAACAATGTCAGAGTGCCAACTTCCAACCTCGTAGGAAAATTGGGAGATGGGTTTATTGAGGCTATGCATCTTTTTAATCTTGATAGGATTATTGTGGCTGCCCAGGCAGTTGGAACAGCGAGAGCTGCACTTGAGGAAAGCATAAAACACGTGAAAAAAAGGACAGCCTTTAATGCCCCTTTATCCTCGTTTCAGTCCATTCAGTTCAAGATAGCTGATATGTTCTCATGGATACAGGCCGGCAGAAACCTAGTTTATGAAGCGGCCTGGAGAGTTGATTCAGGAATGATTGACCAAAAGCTTATTGCTGCCGCCAAATCATTCTGTGGTCAAATGGCAGTTAAATGCACTGATATGGCCCTTCAGATGCATGGAGGATACGGGTATCTCGCCGAGTATAAAGTTCAGAGGCTCTTTCGGGATGCCAAAATTACGGAGATTTATGAGGGGACAACAGAGGTTGAAAAGATCATAATGGCTCGAAATCTTTTAGGTTAAACGGGCTTAAAAAGGAGATTACATGGATATTGTTGATAAGGCACGTAAAGAAGGCAGGGAGACACTTTCGGAGTATGAATCCAAGATTGTTCTGGCTTCTTATGATATTCCTGTTACACGTGAAATAATTATTCAAAAGGATAATGATGTTATTTCTGCAGCCCATGAAATCGGGTACCCTGTCGTTATGAAAGGATGTTCACCAGAGATAACTCACAAAACAGAAAAAGATCTCATCCGAACAGATATCAGAGATGACAAGGAAGCATTAGATACCTTCAATGATATTATGGCTGGCATGAACGGCAGTCACGGTGCTATCCTGATTCAGGAGATGATAAAAGGAAAAAGGGAATTAGTAATAGGCCTCATCAGAGATCCCCAGTTTGGGCCCTGCGTCATGTTTGGTCTTGGGGGAATATTTACAGAGATCCTGAAAGATGTATCTTTTCGCCTGGCACCGTTAGAGAAAAGGGATGCATTTGAGATGATGGATGAGATCAAGGCACACAAGATACTTGACGCAGTCAGGGGAATGGAGCCTGTTGACAGGGAACTACTGTCAAAAATGTTGATCAATGTTGGAAAGATCGGTGTGGAAAATGATGCGATAAAGGAGATCGATATTAATCCTGTTATCATATCTGGCAGTCGCCCTGTTGCTGTAGATGCCCTTGTTGTATTGCAACCAAACGAATAGAACATCTATCTTTTAATTTTGATACCCGTTTTTTAAAACCTTATTGATTACAGGATTGCCAACATTCAATAGAGGAGTGCACTACTATGGCGGAGACAAGGATTAAGTGGCTCGGTCATGCCGGTTTTCAGATTACAACTGAGAAAAAGAAAATAATAATTATCGATCCCTGGTTGACAGATAATCCGCTGGCTACCAGTCAGGCCAAAGATATTACAAAAGCCGACTTCGTTCTTGTAACCCATGATCACTTTGACCATATTGCAGATGCAGCTGAAATTGTAAAGGCAACAGGCGCCATCTTGGTTGGCATGCCTGAGACCGTCGGCAGATTGAAACAAGAAGCAGCAATTCCTGACTCTCAGATAGTCTTTGGTATGGGTATGAACATCGGCGGCACAATTACCTCAGATGGTATTTCAATAACCATGACCCAGGCCTTTCACTCTTCTCAAACAGCAACCCCTGCTGGTTACATCATCAAGTTCGAAAATGGCTTTACTTGTTACCATGCCGGAGATACTGGCATATTTTCATCGATGAAAACCCTTGGTGAGATTTTCCATATTAATCTTGCCATGCTACCCATCGGGGGCGT
>Ga0315534_1001670_pt1 | contig 15259 bp, 13 predicted proteins | sample SalMarSW160240MG_FD_203094 | JGI IMG/M metagenome (GOLD analysis project Ga0315534, IMG submission 203094) | Salt marsh sediment microbial communities from the Plum Island Ecosystem LTER, Massachusetts, United States - Salt Marsh Sediment SW1602-40 ... | reverse complement strand
GGTGACGAGCACCGCCGCCCCCTGATCGACCGACAACAGCGCATTCATCAGCTTCGGGTAGGGGAAGGACACCATGCGGTTCTGCTCGGACACCGTTCGGATGTCGTCGGGCTGCATCGGTGTCGGGTTCCATGCGCCGTCGTTGGTGGCGGCGATGATCGACATACGCGACCACATGCGGGCCGACCAGTCCTGGCTCTCGTCGAACGAGATGCCCGTGGCCGCGCGCACGGCGTTCTCGTACAGCGGGTAGACCTCGACCGGCATCCGCACGCCGTGCTCCCAGGCGATCTCGGGTACGACCGAGCGAGCATCGGGTGGGGGCGGCGCGTGCGGCGGTGGTTCCGGCCACGGCGGCATCCCACCGGCCTTGAGCGCGCGCTCCAGGCTCCGAAACGCCTCGGCGCCGACGACCGCGGCGATGCGGCTCTCACCAGCGGCGATCCGCTCGGCGGCGCGGTCGACGAGCAACGTCGGCTGGTTGCCGCCCCACTCGCTCTGGGTGGCACGCGCCGGCTCTGCCCCGACGCGCGCCGCGAGCTCGCCGGCGACGTCGCCGTACGACCAGCTGACGACGTTGACGACATCGATGCTGTCGAGCTCCGAGAGGATGCTCGTGCTCCCTCCGGTGTCGGTCGCGGCCGCAGCGAGCGCTTCGCGCGCGAGCTCGATCGGCTCCCGCGCGTCGGCCGCATCCTCGCTGCGATTGGTGATCTGCCCGACCCCGACGATGACAGGGATGCGATCCCGAGCGCTCATCTCTACTCGACGACGCGGCGGTCGATGATGCGCGTCGCCTTCATCTCCCGGCTGGGGTCGTAGATCTCCGAGAGGTCGCCGACGAGCTCGATGTCGGGCGTGACCTCGGTGGCGCTGTGGACCGAACGACGGAGCGGCTCGTGGTCCCATCCCGACGCGTCGAGCCCTTCCGCGAGCCCCACACGCAGCACCAGGCGATCAGGCGACACCGGGTCGCCCTCGACCGCGTTCGTGACGATCATCTGGTACTCGATCACGCCGTTCGTGTTCATGACGATGTCGTGGACGATCTGCGGGTTCACGAGCGTGCCCTTGATCTTCAGCAGCTCCTTGGTCCGTGTGATGTGCGCGCTCCCGGCCGAGATCAGGAGCGACTCTCCGCGGCGGCCGCACCGGTCGCACGGCTCATGGCTGATCACCGACAGATCGCCCAGCAGATAGCGCACGAGGGGCATCCCTCGCCGGTTGAGGTGCGTGAGCGCGACCAGTCCGGGCTCGCCGTCGGGAAGGCGCTCGTGGGTGTCGGCGTCCACGATCTCGAGGAAGACCTGGTCGGGTGCGGCCGCGTGGAGCGGCCCTCCCTCGTGGCAGGGCACCCACGGCAGCCCACCCTCGGTGAACCCGTACGCGCCGGTGATGAACACCTGACCGGCACCGCACGCGGCCAGGTTGTCGTGCATGTGCTCGCGCATCCTCGCCGTCAGCACCTCGCCACTCGCATTGATGATCTGCAGCGACGAGAGATCACGACCTTCGCGAGCGGCGTCGGCGAACAGCCGACGCAGGAAGCTGCCGATGCCGCCGATCGCGGTCGGCTTGATCGTCTCGAGGAGCTCGAGGACGGTTGCCGACGTGTTGTGCACGGGGAACTCGGGATAGGGCGTCCCACCGAACCCGTGCGCGAACGCGACACCGTTAGCGTTGGAGATCAAGCCGGCGAAGCCCGACACGTGCGGCAGCGGGCTGAGTGGGAACGCGCTGAAGAAGACGTCGCCCGGCACCTGACAGGTGGTCTTGCCCTGTCGCCGCCCCGCGAGCAGCACGCCGAAGAAGTCGTGCGTCGTGTACTCGTACGGCGTGGGCAGGCCGAACGTCGTCCCGGTCGTGTAGACCGTCGCGTACGTCAGGTCGTACAGGCCGGGCTGCTCGAATCGCAGGCGAAACGCCTGTGGGTCGCCCATCAGGTCCTGCTTGGTCGTCACCGGAAGCCGCGCGAGGTCGTCCGTCGTCCGAATCGACGCCGCCTCGACGCCGAGGTCGGCGAACCGCTGCTTGTAGAAGGGGCTCGCCTCGGCGAGCCACCCCATCTGGCGCTGGAGGAGCTCGGCGCGCCGCGCGGCGAGCCGGTCGTCGCTCCAGAACATCGGGTCGTCGGTATCGGCCGCGTAGAGCGGCACGCGATCGAGGAACTCCCGCACGCGCTCAGGGGTCGGATCCACGAACGGCCGGCTCACTTCCATGTCTCTCCCTGCATCTCGCTCGCTCTCATGGCATGACCAGTCCGCCGTCGACCAGCAGCGTCTGGCCGGTCATGAACGAGGACTCGTCGCTGCACAGGTACACGAGCGCACCCAGCAGATCGTCGGGCTCGCCGGCGCGGTGCACGGCCTGCGCCGCGGCCATCTGGGCGCGCCGCTCCTGCGAGAGGATCGTCAGCGTCCAATCGGTCGCCATCTGCCCGGGGGCGAGCGTGTTGACGGTGATGCCGTCGGCTCCGAGCAGCTTCGCCATCGAGCGCGTGAAGCCGATGAGCCCGGCCTTCGACACGGCATAGTGCAGCAGCGAGGCGCCACCCCAGGCCGCGACCGACGCCTGGTTGACGATTCGCCCCGCTCCCTGGGCACGCATCGTCGGGACGACTGCCTTCGTGCACAGCCACGGGCCGCGCAGGTTCACCGCCATGACGCGGTCCCACTCTTCGACGGTGATCGCGAACGGGTCGCCGGGCTGGAGGCCGGAGTAGAGCGCGGCGTTGTTGACGAGCGCGTCGATGCGTCCGAGCTCGGCGACGACGCGCTCGGCCATCGCCAGCGTCGACTCCTCGTCGGCCACGTCGACCGTCACGGCGATCGCGTGCTCACCGCCTCCCGTGATGGCGTCGGCGACTGCGCGCACGGCCTGCTCGTTGATGTCGGTCGCGACGACGGACGCGCCTTCACGGGCGAGCGCGTGCGCGTACACCTCGCCGATCCCCTGGCCGGCGCCGGTCACGATGACGACCTTTCCGAAGAGTCGCTCGCTCATCTTCTCGGCTCGCTCACCGTCTCGGTTCCCTCACCGCGAGCCCCAGACGAGGTGCTTGACCTCGGTGTACTCCTCGAGGCCGAGCTGACCGAGCTCCCGACCCACACCCGACAGCTTGTAGCCACCGAAGGGACCGTCGATCGTCGACGTGTACGCGTTGACGGTCACCTTGCCGGCCCGGATGCGCCGCGCTGCGGCGATGCCCGCCGCGACGTCGCCAGCCCAGACCGCGCCGGCGAGCCCGAGGTCGGAGTCGTTCGCGAGTGCCACGCCCTCGTCGACCTCTCCGGAGTAGCGGATCACGCACAGCACTGGCCCGAAGATCTCCTCGCGGGCGATCTTCATCGCGTTGTCGACCTCGGTGAACACCGTGGGCTCGACGTAGTACCCGTCGTCGTCGAGCGTCGGGCGGCCACCGCCGACGGCGACGTTCGCGCCGGCATCGATGCCGGCGGCGATGTACCCCTCGACGCGTTCACGGTGCGCGCTGCTCACCAGCGGGCCCATCTGGGTCGACGGATCGTGCGCATTGCCGACCTTGACGCCCCCGACGACCTGCACGAGCTGATCGACCACGGCGTCGTGCAGCGCCTCGGGCAGCAGCAAGCGGGTCATGAGCGCGCACCCCTGCCCGGAGTTCAGCACGAAGCGCATCACCGCCTCGACGACGCCACCCGGATCGGCGTCGGGGAGCACGAGCATCGCCGACTTGCCACCGAGCTCCAGCAGGAGCCGCTTCATCCCCGCGCCTGCCACCGAGGCGATGTGTCGCCCGACGCCGGTGGAGCCAGTGAACGTGACCATGTCGACGCGGGGATCGCTCACCATGGGCTCGCCGACGTCGGGGCCCCCTGTCACGACGTTGAGAACGCCGGGCGGCACACCGGCCTCGAGCGCGAGCCGCCCGAGCAGCAGCGCGGGCGACGGCGTCTCGAGCGCAGGCTTCAGGACCATCGTGTTGCCGGTCACGAGCGCGGGCGCCGTCTTCCAGAGGTTCAAGAAGTGCGGGAAGTTCCACGGGACGATCGCCGAGACCACCCCCCGCGGCTCACGCACGACGACCTGCGTGGTCGGCACCGGGCCCTCGATCGGCGGCAGTGGCGTGTCGAGCGCGCGGCTACCCCGCTCGACGAGATCCCAGTAGTTCGCGGCTGGTCGGTCGACGTGGATCGCGCGGGCGAGCGAGCACGGGACGCCGAGCTCCTCGACCAGGAGCTGCTCGAGGTCGGCGGCGTGCTCCTCGACCAGACGACCGAGCGCGCGCATCACCTCGGCACGCTCGGCCGGTGTCATGTGCGGCCACGGCCCGTCGTCGAAGGCGCGCCGCGCGGCGTCGATCGCGGCGTCCGCGTCGGCTGCTTCCCCCCGTGGCACGCTCCGGCAGACCTCACCCGTCGACGGGTCGTCGACCGCCAGCTCGTTTCCGCCGACCGCGTCGCGCAGCTCGCCGTCGATCACCAGCTGTTCCGACACGGCCGCCCCTCCCCTCGTCGACATCCTGCGTCAGAAGCTGCGCGGCATCCCGAGCCACTCGGCGATGTGGTTCAGCGCCATCTCGTTCGAGACCGGTGCCAGCCGGAAGAGGCGCACGCGGCGCCAGTACCGGTTGAGGTCGGCGTCGAGCGTGTACCCGTGCCCGCCCAGCACCTGCATCCCGCGGTCGAGCGCCTCGAACGCGTTCTCGGCCGCGACGGCCTTCGCGGTGGTGGCCTCGAGCCCGCACGGTCGGTCGTTCGCCTGGAGCCATGCCGCCTTGTAGACCACGAGCCGTGCCTGCTCGGTGAGCAGGTGCATGCGCGCGATGTGGTGCTGCACGGCTTGAAAGCGGCCGATCACGCCGCCGAACGCCTCCCGGCTCAGTGCGTGCGCACGCACCTCGTCGAGCCCGGCCTGCGCCCACCCGACGCACATCGCCCCGATCCCGAGCCGCTCGTTGTTCAGCATGCCGAGCAGTCCGTAGAACCCCCGGTCGACGTCGCCCAGCACCCGATCATCGGCGACGAACACGTCGTCGTAGAAGGCCGCGTTCGTGTCCTCGTCGTTCATCACCGGGATGCGGGTCAGCGTCACGCCTGGCGCGGCGCGGTCGGCGAGGAACACGCTGACCCCGTGCGCCTGCTTCGCACCTGGCGGTGATGTGCGCGCGACGACGACGAGATGGTCCGCGTCCGTCGACGCCGAGGTGAACATCTTCGAGCCGTTGATCCGCCACCCACCGTCGACCTTCGCGGCCGTCGTCTGCATCGCGCCGAGCACGTCGGTGCCGCCTCCGGGCTCGGTGATGGACAGCGCGAAGCGCGCGTCGCCGTCGACGAGGCGCGGCAGGAACGTCGCCTTCTGGTCCTCCGTGCCCATCCGCAACAGGGCCTGGCCACCGAAGCACATCGTCGCGAACGCCGGCCCGATCGCCTCGACCGCGGGCGCCGTGGCCTCGAGCACGATCGCCATGTCGAGCACGTCGCCGCCCGACCCCCCGTACTCCTCGGGGATCCCGATGCCGAGCCAGCCCGTCGCCGCGAACTTCTTCCAGAGGTCGGGGTCGTAGGTGCCGTTCCGGGCGTGCTGTCGGACCAGCTCGGGAGGGCACTCGCGCCGGACGAAGTCGAGCGCCGCGTCGCGCAGCTGCTGCTGCTCGGGTGTCAGGTCGAAGTCCACCGCTGCGGGCCTTCCCCTCGCCGCCTCGTCACCATTCAGATCAATTGGTTAGCGGATTGTGTCACACTGCCGCTCGTGGAGCTGGGGCTGACCCGCGACGAGGAGGCATTCCGCCGCGAGCTCCGGGGATGGCTCGACGCGCACCTGCCCGAGGGGTGGGGGACGCGCGCGTTCCGCTACCCGCGCGACCCGGCTGAGCGGCTCCAGTGGTTCCGGGACTGGCAGGCGAGGATGGACGCGGGCGGTTGGGTCGCGATCCACTGGCCACCCGAGTTCGGGGGCCGTGACGCGACCCTGATGGAGCAGGTCGTGTACCACACCGAGCTCGCGCTCCGGAAGGTCCCTGCGCTCATCGGCCACATCGGGCTGTCGCTGTGCGGGCCGACGATCATGGTCCACGGCACGCCCGAGCAGAGGACACGCTTCCTCGCCCCCATGCGCTCGGGCGAGCACATCTGGTGCGAGGGATTCTCCGAGCCCGACGCCGGGTCCGACCTGGCGAGCCTCAAGACGCGCGGGGTGATCGACGGCGACGAGCTCGTGGTCAACGGCCAGAAGATCTGGACGTCGGGCGCGGAGATCGCTGACTGGATGTTTGCGCTCGTTCGCACCGACCCCGACGCGCCGAAGCGTCACGGGATCTCGTTCGTCCTCGTGCCGATGGACGCAGCGGGCCTCGACGTGCGCCCGATTCGCCAGATCGGCGGCGACGCCGGGTTCAACGAGGTGTTCCTCAGCGACGTCCGCGTGCCGCTCGAGAACGTGGTCGGCCCGCTGCACGAGGGTTGGTCGGTGGCGCGCACGACGCTGTCGCACGAGCGCTCCACGTTGTTCATGGCGTCACAGCTGCGGATGTCGCAGACGCTCGACGATGTGGTGTCGCTGGCGAAGCGGTCGACCGACGACGCCGGTCGACCGCGTGCCTCGGACCCGCAGCTGCGTCGACGGATCGCTCGAGCCTGGATCGCCACGCAGCTGGCGCGAATCAACGGCATGCGGAACCTCGGGCGCGTGCTCGCGGGCGATCAGCCCGGTCCCGAAGGCGCGGTGATGAAGCTCTTCGGCCAGGAGTCGGAGAAGTCGCTCTACGAGCTGGCGCTCGACGTGGCGGGCCCGGCAGGCGTGCTCGACAAGGGCGCGGGAGACGCGCCCGACGGCGGGAAGTGGGTCCTCGGCTACCTGCGCACCCGCGCCTCGACGATCGGCGGCGGGACCAGCGAGATCCAGCGCAACATCCTCGCCGAGCGTGTGCTCGGCCTCCCCCGCGATCCCTGGGCCGACGACGAGTGACCCGTGGACCCGTCACCCAGTCTGCGAGTGGACGACCGTTCAGGGGCTGATCGGGAAGCGGAACACCTGCTCGGCGTTGGCATGCGTGACCTGCGCGACCTCTTGGTCGGTGCAACCCTTGACGTGGTCGGCCACGCTCGACTGTGAGTTCGGCCACGTCGAGTCCGTGTGGGGGTAGTCGCCCTCCCACATGATCTTGTCGGTACCGATCAGGTCCCGGTCGCGCATGCCGACGTGGTCCGCGATGAAGCACACCCAGATGTTGCGCTTGAAGACGTCGAGGGGCTGAGCGACCCCGACGTCACCGGTCCAGAAGCGGTGGCGGTGCCAGGTGTACTCGGATCGCTCGAGCGTGTAGGGGACCCAACCGATGCCGCCTTCGCTCATGACGAAGCGCAGATCGGGCCACCTGTTGAACAGCGGCGAGAACAGCAGCTCGCTGCACGCTACCGACGCGTACAACGGGATCATCACGACGCTCGGCGCGGTCGGTCCGCCGGGCAGCGGAGCCAGGGACTGACCCGACGAGCCGATGTGGAGGCACACCGCGAGGTCGGTCTCGATGACCGCCTCCCAGACCGGGTCCCAGTGCGGGTCGTGGATCGACGGGAATCCGAGCAGGTGTGGGCCCTCGCTGAAGGTGATGCCGCGCGTGCCCAGCGCGGCCGTGCGTCGGATCTCCTCCGCGCACAGCTGCGGGTCCCACATCGGCACGATCGCGAGTGGGACGTAGCGGTCGGGCGCGGCGCCGTACCACTCCTCGAGGATGTAGTCGTTCCACGCGCGGATGCACGCCAGACCGAGCTCCTTGTCGGGCGCGTCGAAGAAGCGCTTCCCGCAGATGCGCGGGATGCCCGACGGGAAGAGCACCTGCGCGCGCACGCCGTCCTCGTCCATGTCGACCAATCGGGCCTTCGCGTCGTAGAAGCCGGGGCGCATGTCGTCGTAACGGACGTGTCCCATCGTGAACTCTTCGGGCTTCTTGCCCGCGCTCGCCTCCACTCCCTGCGGCTTGACGCGTTCGCCGTCGAAGATCCAGTACTCGTCGTCGGGGTTCGAGACGAGGCGCGGTCCTCGCTCGCGCAGCTTGGCGGGCAGCCGCGACACCCAGGTGTGCGGCGCCTCGATCACGTGGTCGTCGACGCTGAACAGCGTGAACTTGGCCATCATGCCCCTGTCCGTCGGGCTCCTGCTTCTTGCACGATGATGATAAGGCTTGCACGTGAGCGCACCGTGCACGACGGAACGGGTGCACGCCCGAGAGCGGACGGTCAGGCGCGGCGGGCCACGGTCCAGCGCCCGAGCCCGATCACACGGTCGAGCGCGGTGCGGAAGTCGGCGAGCGCGGCAGCCGTCGAGTACTCGGGCTCGAAGCCCCACTCTTCACGCAGCCGAGACACGTCGACGATCGGGAGATGGCGCATCGAGTCGAACTCGCCGGGGTCCATCGCACCGATCCGCATGACCCATGTCGCGCGCACAAGCGCCTTGACCGCGCTGACCGGTAGCCGCACGAGCCGCTTTCCGAGGATCGCGGCCGCTTCCTCGATCCCGACGACGTCGGCTGCAGCAAGGTTGACCGGGCCTGTCCGCCTTCCGACGCACGCCTCGGCGTAGAACCGGCCGACGTCGTCGTGGTGCACGACCTGCACGCGCATGTCGTCGCCCCGCACGGCCGCGATCGCCGGCGCAGCGAAGACCGTGCGCACCGCGTTGTCGACGGCTCGGCCGACGACGACCGCGGCCCGCGGCACCACCGCCTCGACGCCCGAAGCCGCGATCATCGCCTCGGCGCGCGCCTTGTGCGACGCGTACCTCGACGGCTGCTCCGGCTGGAGCGGATCGGACTCCGTGTAGGGCGCGGGATGGTCGGGCACAGACCCGTACGCCGTGACCGACGACGCGAACACCAGCCGACCACATCCGGTCGTCGACATCGCCTCGAGGACGTTCTTCGTGCCGCCCAGGTCGATCCCACGTCGCACGGGCTCGTCGTGCATCGAGCCGACGACCCACGCGAGATGGGCAACGACGTCGCAGCCGTGCATGGCGTGCACGACAGCGTCGAGGTCACGGATGTCACCTCGTACGAGCTCCGTCCCGCTCGGGTACGCGCTGCTCGGAGCGCGCACGTCGAAGCCGACCACGCGCACGTCGCCTCGCTCCGCGAGCCGCGAGACGAGCGCCGCGCCGAAGCCGCCGGCGGCCCCTGTCACGAGGATGCGCTTCACGACTCCGGCTGCGACCGCACCGGCTTGTCGGCTTGCCCGGTGACCCAGGCCGCGGTGACCCCGCCATCGACGTGCACGTTCGTACCGGTGAGGTACGACGCACCGGGCGAGTTGCAGAAGGCCAGAGCCTCCGCCTGCTCGCGGGCTCGGGAGAGTCGCCCGAGCGGCTTCGGGAACGCGTCCATCCACCCCTTACCCATCGCCGCCTCGAAGTGCCCCATCATCGGCGTCTCGACCGGGCCGGGGCTCACCGCGTTGAGACGCACCCCGATCGGCGCGAGCTGGACCGCGCGCCACATGACGTACCAGACGGTCGCCATCTTCGAGAAGCTGTACCCGTCGCCCACGACGTCAGCGTGCGACTCGCACCACGACCGCGCGGCGTCGAAGCGCGTGACGGTCATCAGGTCGGCGAGGGACTCCTGGTGCTGCGGCCAACGAAAGGCGGCGACGGATGCGATGCAGGCGATCGCACCGCCCGGTGTGATCTTCGACACCAGGCCCTCGATCAGGTGCCGTGCACCGATGAAGTTCACGGTCATCACGTCGAGCGGGGGTGCCGTCTGCGCCAGCCCCGCGCAGCTGAACACGGCATCGATCGGTGCCTCGATCGCGGCGGCGGTGGCGTCGATCGCGTGCTCGTCCCGCAGGTCGGTGACCAGCGTCCTGGCGACGTCGACCGCCGGCGCTCGGATGTCGACTGCCCAGACCTCGCCGCCGCGCTCGGCGACGAGCCGAGCCGTCGCCTCGCCCATCCCGGACGCTGCGCCCGTCACGACGACTCGCCGGCCCTCGTAGCTGCAGCCCGCGACGCTTGCTGGTCTGGTCATGGCGCTCAGTATCGTCTGGATGAATGAGCGACTTCGAGGCGATCCTCTTCGACGTCCGCGACCACAAGGCGTTCGTCACGCTGCACCGACCCGAGGCCTCGAACGCGTTCGACCATGCGATGCAGCGGGAGCTCCGGGAAGTGTGGGAGACGGCCAAGGCCGATCCCGAGATCAGGGTCGTCGTGGTCACGGGCGCGGGAGACCGGGCGTTCTGCACCGGCATCGACCGCTACGTCGACAAGCCGCTGACGTTCGAACGCGAGTTCTGGCACCGGGAAGACCCGAGCCAGTTCCTGTCGCCCAAGACGTGCCGGCTCTGGAAGCCGGTGATCTGCGCAGTCAACGGCATGGCGTGCGGCGGTGCGTTCTACATCATCGGCGAATGCGACATCGTCATCGCCGCCGAGCACGCGACGTTCTTCGACCCGCACGTCACCTATGCACTCACGGCAGTGCTCGAGCCGATCATGGTGAGCAAGCGCATGTTCTTCGGCGAGGCTCTGCGCATGGGCCTGATGGGCAACGACGAGCGAATCAGTGCACAGAAGGCGATGGAGATCGGTCTGGTCAGCGAGGTCGTGCCGAAGCAACAGCTCATGGAGCAGGCCGACTGGCTCGCGACCCGAATCGCCGAGAAGGACCCGGTCGCGATCCAGGGCACGGTCCGCGCGATGTGGGCCAGCCTCGAGATGAACCGCGCGATTGCCTTGGACCTCGGGCTTCCGATCGCCGTGGCGAGCAACGACGCGGCCGACTCGTCGGAGGCCATGAGGATCTTCGAGGAGAAGATCCGCGCCGAATGGCGCCTGCGGTGAAGTGACCGAGATGAGCCCGAGACGATGAACGCGGAACGAGCGGATCTGGGGTTCGCGGATCGCGCCGCCCTCGCCGGATCGGCGTGGACCGAGGTGACGAAGCGCTCGGGTCGCAGTGAGGGCGACCTCGCGCTCGAGGCGTGCCTGCTCGCGATCGAGGACGCGGGGCTCAGCACCGACGACGTCGACGGCATCGCCACCTATCCGGGGGGCATGGTCGGCTCGGTCTCGTCGACGTACGTCCTCACCGGGCTCGGCATGAAGAACATCCGTTGGTACTGCGACGCCGACGGACACGGGCCCGCGGCGATGACTGCGGTCGTCGAAGCGGTGCTGGCGGTCGCAGCCGGCTTGTGCGAGACGGTCGTCGCGTTCCGCTCGATGGTGCGCCCGACGACGCACGGTGCGGGCGGCATCCCCACCAACATCAAGATGCCCGCCGACATGGCGTTCAAGGTCCCCTACGGCGGCGTGATGGCGAGCCAATGGATCGCGATGTTCCAGCAGCGCCACATGTTCGAGTTCGGCACGACGGCAGAGCATCTCGGCGAGATCGCGGTGTCGACGCGGGAGTGGGCGTCACACAACGAGCGGGCGATCCAGCGCGTGCCGTTCACGATCGAGGACTACCTCGCGTCGCCGTTCGTGTCGGAGCCGATCCGGCTGCTCGACTCCGACTACCCCGTCGACGCCGGGATCGCCGTCGTGGTCACGACGGCCGATCGCGCGCGCGACCTACGTCACCCCGCGGTGCTGGTGCGCTCGATGTCCGTGGCGCCCGGACCGATGCCCGACTGGGACCAGGCACCCGAGCTCACCGAGATGTCGGCCAAGTACGCGGCCCGCGACATGTGGTCGCGAGCCGGCGACATCGGCATCGGTGACGTCGACGTCGCGCTCCTCTACGACGGGTTCACCTTCATCGCGCTCTCGTGGATCGAGGCACTCGGGTTCTGCGAGGTCGGCGACGGGGGCCCGTTCGTGGAGGGCGGCACGATCCGCGCCGGCGGGCGACTCCCGCTCAACACCCACGGCGGCAACCTCTCGGAGGGTCGAACGCACGGCATGGGCCAGATCGCCGAGTCGGTGCGCCAGCTCCAGGGCCGTGCCGGCAGGCGCCAGGTGCCCGACGCGCGTGTGGCGGTGGTGAGCGGGGGTGGCGGACCACTGGCGGGCTGCATGCTGCTGCACACCGGCTGACGCCACCCACCGGCCGGATCAGCGTGGCACGCAGCTCATCGGCAACGCCGGGACCGCCGCGCCGGTCGGCGAAGCCGGGTCGATCACGACCTCGCCCGCGGGCCGGATCTCGAGCCAGCGCTCGGCGACGGTCTCGAGCAGCGTCCGCAGCTCCATGCGCGCCAGCGCCGCCCCGAGGCAGTAGTGGCGCCCGATGCCGAAGTTCAGCTGTGGTCTCGCGTGCTGCCGGGTCACGTCGAACCGGTACGGGTCGGGGTACACCTCGGGGTCGTAGTGCGCGCCGACGATGTCCATCCAGACCATCTCGTCCGTCGCCACGTCGAGCCCGAGCAGTGTCGTGTCGGCCGGCGCGAACACCGGGAGGAGCCTCACCCTCGGTTCGACACGCGCGCACTCCTCGACTGCGCGTGACGCAAGGCCTCGATCGTCGACGAGTGCACGCCATTGGTCCGGGTGGCGAAGAAGCAGGGCCATCGCCGCACCGGCGGATTGCGCCGTGTTGTCGGTCGATGCCGACAACATCTCGAATGACAGCGAGCGCACATCGTCGATCGTGATCTCGCCCGCGTCGACGCCGCCGATCATGATCGACATGAGGTCGTCGCCCGGGTCGCGGCGCTTCTCGGCGATGAGCTCGTCGACGAGGTCACGCATCGCCACGCCGGCCTCGCGCACCGAGTCTGCCAGGGCCGGGTCGGCGGTGAACGCCTTGAGCAGCACCTCCGACAGCGCGTAGACACGATCGCCCCTCGACGGGTCGGCACCGATGAGCCAGCAGAACACCGGACCGGGCACACGGCGCGCGACGTCGGTCATGAAGTCGCCGCCGCCGGCAGCGGTCATCGGCGCGATGAGACGGTCGACGAGATCGTGGACGCGGGCCGACAGCTCGTCGACTCGCGTGGGCGTGAACCACCTCGAGACCACCCGCCGCAGCCGAACGTGCTCCGGTCCCTCGCTCGAGAGCAGGTTGCCTCCCGGACCGGCGAGCTGGCCGGGATCGAGGCCCATCTCCGGCAGCAGCTTGTGGATGCCGGGCCACAGCCCCGGGTTCTGGAGCGTCGCCTCGCACCCGGCGTGGGTGACGACGACGAGCCCCACGTCGCTGCGGGCGACCCAGCTGCGCGGCCTCACCTCCTCGGCCACGGCGAGCGGATCCTCGAAGAGGCGCCCGGCATCGACGTGCGGTAGCTCGTGTACGTCGCGCCCATCGGCGGAGCGGTCAGCCATCCGAGGCGACGCCGACCACCGACTCCAGCTCGGCGAGGGCCGTGGGCACATCGGTCACGAGGATCCCCTGCATGCCGACGGCACGTGCGCCCTCGACGTTGATCTCCAGATCGTCGAGGAAGACGGCTTCGGACGGCGCCACGTCGAGTCGTTCGCACGCGTGGAGGTAGATCGCGGCATCGGGCTTGCGCATGCCGACGACGCAGGAGTCGACGACCTCGTCGAACCAGTCGAGCGGGATCGTGCTGGTCCAGATCGCCTCCCAGGCACGGATGTTGTTGGTGACGATCCCGACGCGGTAGCCGTCGGCGCGCAGGTCGCGGGCGCGATGCACGATCGGCCACTGCGCGCCGAACCGTGGCTCGGCGAGAAAGCGCAGGTACGCGTCGGAGTCGAACCGACGGCCACCGAGCAGGTCCTCGGACCCGGCGGCGGCGTTCGCGAGGAACTCGTCGAGCCCGAGCTCACCAGTCTCCACCGCGTGGAACGGGTGACCGCTGGCGGCGTCGAGGTAGTCGCCCCGCATGATCACCCGGAACGTTGCGCCCTCTGGGTAGCCCATCTCCCGCTCCCACTCGGCCACCCCGTCGAACGGGGGCGTGCCGAGCACGCCGGCGTAGTCGAAGAGCACCGCGCGGACCGCTCTCACGCAGGCGTCGGGAGCTCGGGCAGCGTGCCGTCGCGTGTGGGCAGGAGGATCGTGGCGTCGCCCGGGCACGTGACCTCGCCGCGCTGGTTCGTCGCCGCGAGCTCGACCTCCACGACTCCCGGCGCCGGCTTGGCGGTGACGAACCCTGTGATCGTCTGGAGGTCGCCGACGTAGTTGAACCGGCGGAACTCGCAGCGCAGCCGCGCGAGCCACGCGTCGTCGCCCATCCAGTCGGTGCAGAGGTGGCCGAGCCACATCATTCGCATCATCCCATAGTCGTACGTGCGCGCCGCGCCGATCTCCTGCGCCCAGCCCGGATCCCAATGAAGCCGCTGGACGATGTCCCACGATCCCGTCGAGTCACGGGTGTAGAGGCCCTTCGACTCGCGCCGGCGCTTCGTCGCGAGCCGCAGCGCACCCCAGCCGTACTCGCCCGGTCCCAGGCCGACGTGGAGCCCGACGATGTCGGTGACGTGCAAGGGACCCTTGAGGAGCTGCCCCAGCGAGTCGCCGGTCGCGACGTCCTCCCACCAGCGCGGCTCCGCACCGCGCGGCTGCTCGGCGAGGATCTGCTGCTCGATCTCCTCGATCTGCTCCGGTGTCCACGACGCGAACTCGACCGAGCGCTCCTTGCCAGCCTTCTTCGACGCCTCTCGCTCGGCGTGCACGAACCAGAAGTGGTGCTTCGCGAACATCGCCCGGTCGCGCTGACGCAGGTAGTCGAGGTGCACGTGCGAGATGACGCTCCGCCCGCCCCCGAACTCCGACTCCTTTGGCTCGACGTCCACGAGGCGCCGGATCGAGACGCACCGGTCGCCCGTGCGCACCGGCTCGTAGAACGACCACTCGCTGCCGGCGTGGAACATGTGTACGCCCACGAGCGCGCCCTTGGCGCGCTCGCGCACCGCGCGAGGAACCTCGGTGACCTCTGACTCCCCCATCGTCATCAGGTAGAACGGTGGCCCGATGCTCCCGCCCCAACGAGTGGTCGCTGCGTGCTCGGCGTCGCAGTAGAGCGGGTTGTCGTCGCCGTACGCGAGCGAGAAGTGACGCATCGTGTCGAAGAAGCCCTCGCGGTTGTAGGGCGGGGGTTCGGGAACCGGCACGCCGATCCGGGCTCGGTACCGCTCGATGCCCTCGTCGGTGATGCGCGCACCGGTGTCGCGCGCGCCTTCGGTCTTCGACACTGGGTCTCCCGTCATGATGAGCCCGCAATCGTTGAACCTGGTCAGACGATAGGGTAAGCGAGATGCCGGACCTGGCGATCGAGGCCGAGCAGCGCTCGTACTGGGATGCGGCGCGCCGCCACGTCCTCGAGATCCTGCGGTGCCGCGACTGCGGGACGTGGATCCACTA
>Ga0315534_1001668_pt1 | contig 15264 bp, 14 predicted proteins | sample SalMarSW160240MG_FD_203094 | JGI IMG/M metagenome (GOLD analysis project Ga0315534, IMG submission 203094) | Salt marsh sediment microbial communities from the Plum Island Ecosystem LTER, Massachusetts, United States - Salt Marsh Sediment SW1602-40 ... | reverse complement strand
TCACTGCATCATGCCTTGGCTTTCTCCTTTGTTTTTAACGGCTTCTTCGACGATGGCGTCTTGAGCCGCCCGATGACCGGCTCGCCGCCCATGGGTATCCAGGCCCTATCGAGGTCGGGGCAGACCAGGCGGATGGAGGCCTCCTCCGAGGATAGATAGAGCATGTCGCCTTTCTCGCCGACGGTGAGCGGCCGGAGGCGGATGCGGTCGGTGAGGCCAATCATCTCGCCGGTGTGGGCGATGATCACGGCGAAAGGCCCGTTTAAGAGCAGGCTGCCGTAGACCTGCCGCAGCGCCCGCGACAGGGCCTGCTCGTCGGGAGGCATGCGGGCGATGTCGTCCCAGAAGGGGGCCGCCAGCACTTGAGCGGCAATCTCCAGGGGCAGGTTGTGCTGGCGCATCAGCAAGTCGATGGCGTAGGCGATGACCTCGGTATCCGTCTGCATGGTGCACTGGTAGCCGAACTGCTCCAGGTAGCGGCGGTTGATGCCGTAAGAGGAAATCTCGCCGTTGTGCACCACCGTCCAGTCCAGGATGGAGAACGGGTGCGCCCCGCCCCACCAGGCCGCCGTGTTGGTGGGAAAGCGCCCGTGGGCCGTCCAGAGGTAGCCCCGGTATTCGTCGAGGCGGAAATACTCGGCGAGCTCCTCCGGGTAGCCCACCCCCTTGAAGACGGCCATGTCCCTGCCCGACGAGAAGACGAAGGCGTCGTTGGGCGAGGTGTTGATTTCCATCACCCGCGCCACGATGTAGTCTGCCTCGCTCTGGCCCCGGGGCAAGTTCTGGCCGACGTCCAGGAAATAGCGGAAGAGCCGGGGCGGGTTCTTGATGGCTTTAGTAGGGTAGGCGGGCACCTCCTCCTGCGTCACGATGTTGAAATGCCGGCCTAAAAACTCCTCGGTGGCCTCCTTGTCGGTATTGTCCAGGTACATGATGTGAAAGGCGTAGTGGTCGGCGTGCTCCGGGTAGAGGCCGTAGACGGCGAAGCCGCCGCCCAGGCCGTTGCCGCGGTCGTGCATGTTGGCGATGGCCTCGATGACGGGGCCGCCGGAAAACGGCGCGCCGGAGGTATCCATGGCGCCGAAGATAGAGCAGGCGTCGATGACCTTGTCGTCGCCGTAGGTGTTATTTATCAGTCTTAAGTCTTTCATGGGTTTTCTCTGGCGCCCCTAGTCGCCGATGGGCAGCTCCTCCGGAGCCTCGGCCCCGGTCGGCAGCAGCTCGGCCTCTTTGGGCAGCGAGGGCAGCCGGTCGCGCCAGGCCGCTTCGGGGATGTTGGCCAGGCCGAAATCGGCGCTGACGAGGGCCTCCTTGAAATCGCTCACGTCCACGCCGTCTTTCATCAAGTTATAGATAATGCCGCTCTTTTCGATGTCCCCGGCGAAGACCAGCCCGGCTATCCGGCCGTCCTTGATAATCACCTTCTTGTAATTGCCGTTGTCTTTGTTAATCAGCGTCTCGTAGCTCTCGTCCGGCGCGGCCGGGAAACCCGCCGAGACGATGTGCAGGCCGAAGTATTTCATGGCGTTCATGGCGGTGCCGCCGGGGTACTCCTCGTCTCTGCCGGCCATGTTCAGCCCGGCCACCCGCCCGCCGTTGTAGGCGTTGGGCCAGATGGGGGTGAGTCGCTTGCCCTTGATGACGAAATCGTAGGCCTCGGCGCAGTCGCCGCAGGCGTAAATATCCGGGACGGAAGTAGCCATGCGGCTATCGACGACGATGCCCCGGTTGACCTCGATATCGCTGCCTTCCAGGGCGTCCAGCCGCGGCCGCACGCCGATGGCGACGATGACCATCGCGGCGGGGAAGGCGCGCCCGTCGTCGAGGGTGACGCCGCTGACCTCGCCGGCGAGGCGGCTTTCGATGGCGGTGGCGGTGTGGCCGGTGATGATGCGCACCCCGGCCTGCGTGAGGGCGTCCGCCTCCAGCGAAGAAGCCTCCTCGTCGAGGATGGTGTTGAGAATCATGTCCTTCATCTCGACGATGGTAACGATTACGTCGCGCCGCAGCAGGGCCTCGGTACAGCTTACGCCGATAAGCCCGCCGCCGATGACGACGGCCCGCACCGGCCCGCGCCGGCTCTTGAGAAAGGTATCGATAGCGCGCGCCTCGTCGAGCTTGTTGAAGGTAAAGACACCCTTGAGGCCGATGCCCTCCATCGGGGGTACGATGGGCGTGCCGCCGGTGGCCAAGAGCAGCTTCTCCCAGGTAAGAGTGCGCCCGCCGCTGAGCCGGACGGTGTGGGCTTTGGGGTCGAGGCGCTCCACTTTTTCTCCCAGCAGCGCCGTAATGTTGTTCCGCTCGTAGAAATCGGTGGGGCGGTAGCGGTATTTCGCCACCGGGCCGGGGTCGGCCAGGTAGTTGGAGATGAGCGGCCGCGAGTAGACCGGGTAGGGCTCGTCGGAGACGATGGTCATCGTCCCGGCGGCGTCCACCTCGCGGATGGCCTCGGCGGCGCCGATGCCCCCGGCCGAGTTGCCGATGATGAGATACTTGATTGCCTTGTCTGCCACGATATTATCACCGCCCTGTCTCGTTAAAGGCCGTGTCTGTAAATTACCTCTTAGATACCGTAAGTCTTAGTTCTTCACCGTCACTTCGACGACGTTCTGCCGGGCGATGGCCGTCTCGCCGCCGTTGGTCTTGACGAAGACGTGCATCAGCCCCAGTATCTCGTACTGGCCGTCGGGCAGGGGAGTGGTGTCCCAGCGCACCGGGAAGTTCTGCGCCCGGTCGGTGGACTCGCCGATTTTAATCCAGGTGTGGGTGCCCTTGCGGCGGAAGTACCAGGGGTTGGCAATGCGGACGACGGGCCCGCTGACCTCAAGCTCGGCCATCTCCTGGCGCAGCAGGTCTTCGTCCAGCTCCTCGCGCAATTGCACGGCCCCGGCATAGCTTTTCATCACCCCGGAAGGTACGATGTAATGCGGTCCCCAGTTATGCGGCATAATGCACCTCCTTAGACCTTGGCGGCGTTTTCCTCCGCCACTTCCGCGTATATCAACGCCTCGTTGGGGCAGTTGGCCACGCAGGGCGGTATCTCCTCGTCCTGGCAGAGCTCGCACTTGACCATTATCTGGCGCGCTTCATCCAGCCGGGGCACCCCCAGCGGGCAGACCAGCACGCAGGTGCCGCAGCCGATACAGCGCTCCTCGTCCACGGTGACCAGAGCGGTCTCCGGGTCGCGGGAGAGGGCGCCGGTGAGGCAGGCCCGGATGCAGGCGGCGTCGTCGCAGTGCTGGCAGCGCACCGAGAGGGACAGCACGCCGCTCTCGTCAACGCGCAGCCGCGGCAGGGGCCTGGGCGTCTCCCGCTTGTGCGCCTTAATCAGGTCTTTGGTCCGGGAGTGTTTCAGGCGGCAGTAGACCTCGCAGAGGCGGCAGCCGATGCAGACATCTTCGTTAACGTAAACCCGTTTCATTTGGCTCTCCCAGAGAAGCGGTAGGCGGCAACCGTTTACCGCCTATTTTAGAATAGCAGTTTGGCGGCGATTTGTCAATATCCCGTCGCCGGCGGTGACCCCCTTAAAATCTAATATTAACAGAATATTTAGCTGGGTGCGGCGTAAATTTATGGCTTGTTTACTATCTTACCACTAATAATTAGAATTGAAAACCAGAGTGGTTTCTTAGACCTGTGGCGAGCGCCATGAAGCCGGAATTCCCGCCGTACCGGGCCCGCGGCCAACTGACCTCCGTACCGCCGGCCGGACGAAAAGGAAGGTAACGCAGATGATACTTGATACCCCTCAGACGCAGCCGGCCGTCATGCGTCGTCAGGCGGGACAGGGGAGCCGGGGCAGGGCGGAGGTCCGCCGCGGCGAAATCCCCGCTACCGGCCGGGTTCCCCTCACCCGGCAGATGCTGGAGCAGACCATCCGGATGACCCGGCAGGTGCTTAAGGCCTCCGCCGCCTTGATACTCCTCTTCCGGGACGACGACCAGGAACTCTACTACGAGGCCGTTTCCGAATCGGTGGGGCGGACGTTGCGGCAGATAAACCTGAATATCCAGTACGGTATCGCCGGGCAGGTGACTCGCACCGGCAAGCCCCTCATCGTCAACAATGCCGGCCGTTGCGAGAAGTTCCATAAGCTGATTGACGATATTACCGGCCACGCCGCCCAGTCCCTCGTCTGCGCCCCGCTGGCGGTGAACCACCGCATCCTGGGGGTAATCGAGGTGCTCAACAAGCTGGACGGGACGGATTTCAGCGAGCCGGATATGGATGCGGTTATGGCCATCGCCGAGGCGTCGGCCATGGCCATCGAAAACACGCGCTTGTACCAGGGCCTGCGGGAAGCCTACCGGGATACCATCGCGGCCATGGCGGCGGCGGTGAACGACCGGGACGCCGGCACCCGGGGCCACGCGCAGCGGGTGGCGGAATACGCCCTGCTGGCCGGCGGCAATCTCTCCCTCGACCGCGACGAGATGGAAACGCTGGAGTACGCCAGCCTCCTGCACGATATCGGCAAGCTGTCCGTCGATGCGGCCGTTTTAAACAAGTCCGAGAGTCTCGCTTCCAAAGACGAAGCACGGCTGCGCCAGCACCCCGTCACCGGGGCGAAAATGGTGCGGGGGATAGCGCCGCTTGAGGCGGCCGCCGACCTGATTCGGCACCATCACGAAGCCTACGACGGCAGCGGCTACCCGGAGGGGCTCAAGGGGGAGGCCATCCCGCTGGGGGCGCGGCTGATTGCCGTTGCCGATGCCTTTGATATCCTGACCACCGACCACGCTGGCCAGCCGGCGCTGAAAACGCCGGACACCATCCGCCAGCTTCAGGAAGGCGCCAATCACCAGTTCTGCCCGGTGGCCGTCAGGTCGCTCATCGCCGGGCTGAGCATGTACTTCCACCGCTAATTGTCCGACCTCTCCATTCCCAGCCATCCGGGTGGGAGCGCCGCCCCGAAAGGAGTATAATAGGGGCGACAGGGGGAGAGGTGAGCCGTCAGGATATGGATGACGTTCCCGGCAGAAACCTACCGCGCCCGGAAGAGCCTTCCGGGTTGACCCGTTCCGTTCTCCAGTCCGGTAGGAAAGCGGGCCTGCGCGGGCCGCACCTCTGGATAATCATCGCCCTCTTCGGCCTCTTTGCCTATGTCTATTACGGCGTCCTCACCGCCTATCACGATATCTACGTCATCATCTTTTTCTATCCCCTCATCTACGCGGCCGTTCTCTACCGCATGCGGGGGGTGCTCGCCGGCGGGGTGGTGCTGCTGGCCATCATCATGCCGCAGGCCTTCCTCTTCGCCGGCGACCTCCTCTCGCTGGCGCGCACGCTCATCTTCGCCCTGTTCGCCTTCCTGGTCAGCGGCATGGGGGCCACCTTGCTCAACTACCTGGAGCACCAGCTGGACGCCTACCGGGAAATCCTCGCCCTCAACGAGGAGATGAACGTCTACATCCGGCGCCTCAAGCGCACCCAGCAGCAGCTTATCCAGGCGGCCAAGCTCAGCTCCATCGGCCAGCTCTCGGCGGCGGTGGCGCACGAGCTCAACAACCCCCTGGCCGGGGCGCTGGTCTATACCCGGCTGATGAGCGACAAGCTGGCCCGCGAGGACGTAGACAAGGAGCAACTCAAGCAGAACCTGGCCAAGGTGGAAGGGGCCATCGACCACTGCACCGGTATCATCCGCGGGCTGCTGGACTTCGCCCGGCAGACGGAGCCGCACCTGGGCCCGGTCACGGTGAGCCGCGCCCTGGATAAGGCCGTGGCGCTGGCGGGGCACCAGGCCAAGATGAAGCGCATCGAAATCGCCCGCGAGGAGGCGGCCGGCCTGCCGCTGGTCGTGGCCGATTTCAACCAGCTGGTGCAGGTCATCATCAACCTGGTGGTCAACGCCGTGCAGGCCGTGAGCGAGGGCGCCCGCGTCACCATCCGCACCTCGGCGGCGGACGGGTGGGTACGGATAGCCGTGAGCGATACCGGCTGCGGCATCCCCCGCGAGAACCTGGATAAGATTTTTACCCCTTTCTTCACCACCAAGGACGAGGTGAAGGGGGTGGGGCTGGGGCTGGCGGTGTCTTACGGCATCGTGGAGCGGCACGGCGGGCGCATCGAGGTGGCCAGCAAGGTGGGGAGGGGCAGCACCTTTACCATCGTGCTGCCGGCGCACCAGGAGAACGGGGCCGGGGAGCCCGCGGCGAAATAGGCCGGAGATTTCACTTATCCCCCCAGGGCAGCCGCACGGTAAGCTCGGTGCCCTGCCCCGGTTTGGACTTTATATCCAGGCTCCCGCCCACCAGCCGGGCGCGCTCGTACATGCCCATCAGCCCCAGCTTGCCGCCGCTGACCATATCCTCGGCGCGGCCGGGCACCTTAAAGCCCCGGCCGTTATCGGCTACGGTCATCACGATGCGGCCGCCGCCGCCGCTTACCTTAATCTTGACGCGGCCGGCCCCGGCGTGCTTGCGGACGTTATTGAGCGCCTCCTGGGCGATGCGGAAGAGCACGATTTGCGTCTCCGCCGGCAGCTCGCGGTCGAGGCCGGTGGTGGCGACCTCGACGGCGATGTTCCGGGACTTCTCCAGGTCTTCGGCAATCCACTCCAGGGCGGCCACCAGGCCCAGGTCGTCGATGATGCGGGGGCGCAGCCCCTGGGCGCAGCGTCGCGTCGCCTCCAGCGATTGCACCGCCTGGTCGCGCAGCTTCTGGATGTAATCCTTGAGGTCGGCCTGCTTGAGGCGCTGGCCGGAGGCCAGGTTATCCAGCTGCTGGATGAGGATGAGCAGGTAGGGGGAAACGTCGTCGTGCAGGTCGCGGGCGACGCGCTTGCGCTCCTCCTCCTGGGCGCGGGTAATCTGCTGGATGTAGGCGCGCACGTTCTCCTGCTGCTGCCTTTCGGCGGTGACGTCGCGGGCCACGTGCTCGAAGCCGCTGATGCGCCCCCCGGCGGTAATGGCGTTGGTGCTCATCATCACCGTCATCACCGAGCCGTCCTTGATGGAGAACTGCTGCTCGTAGGGCTGCTCGAAGTCCTCGCCCCGTATGAGCTTGTAGCGCACCTCGCGGGCCAGATTGAGCGACTCCGGGCTGAGGAACTTGGCCAGCTGCACCCCCACCAGCTCCCCCCGCTTGAACCCGGTCATCTTTTCAAAGGCCCGGTTGCCGTCCACGAACAGGCCGTTGACGTCCTGCACCCAGATGGCGTCGCTGGCGTTTTCAAAAAGGTAGAGGTATTTCTGCTCGGAGATGCTCATCCCCTGCTCGGAGACCTCCAGCCGCTCCAGGAGCTGCTGGTAGCGGCGGCTCTCCCGCCGCTTGGCCTCGAACCAGAGGTTCACCAGCACCCCCAGGATGAGGATGGCGCCGCATTCCAGAAAGGCCTCGACGCGGTATTCGGAGATGAGGAAGACGCGCGGCAGGATAACGGCCATGGCGGCCCCCAGGGTGACCAGCCCCGCCCGCGGGCCGAAGAACATGCCGGCGTAGGTCACCGGTATCAGGAAGAGGATGCGCTCCAGGGCGTGGCGCGTCAGCCCCAGGGAGCTCAGCAGCGAGGGCGAGTCGAAGCGCAGTATCTGCTGGGGATACTGGAAGATGATGCCGACGGCGAACATCGCCAGCAGTACCCAGAAATGGGGGCTGGCGGCGGTTAACCTGGCCAGCTGGCGGGAACGGCGGTATAGCTTCACGGCGCCACCTTTATCCGCTCGGGTGTGCGGCGGGGCTACTGGATATCGTCAAGGTCGATGTAACCCTGCTTCAGTCCCTTGATGATGGCATCGGTGCGGGAAGAGCAGCCCAGCTTGTTGAAGATATTAGTCATGTGGGCCTTGACGGTGCGCAGGCTGATAAAGAGCTTCTCGGATATCTCCTTGTTGCTCATCCCCCGGGAGGCCCACTTGAGGATTTCCATCTCGCGGGCGGTCAGCTGGCCGCCGGTCTCGCGCTCGTCGGGGCCCTTGGAGAGGCTGGCCAGGCGCTGCACCAGCTTGCGGGTTACCTCCGGGTCGAGCACCGATTCGCCGGAGCGGACGGCGCGGATGGCGCGCACCACCTCCTTGCCGGGGGAGTTCTTGAGCAGGTAGCCGCAGGCGCCGGCCTCCAGCAGGCCGATGATGTAGCGGATATCGCTGTAGGCCGTCAGGATGAGCAGGGACGTGGCCGGGCTGACCTGCTTGATTTGCTTGGTGGCCTCCACGCCGTTGAGGCGGGGCATGACGATATCCATGATGATGATGTCCGGCTTGAGCTCGGCGGCCAGGCGGACGGCCTCCTCGCCGTCGGCGGCCTCGCCCACCAGGTCAAAGTCCTTCTCCGCCTCCAGGAGGTTGCGCATGCCCTCCCGCAGCATGGCGTGGTCGTCGGCGATGAGTATCCTCGTTTTCATGGCGTTCTCCCGCCTTATCACAAATTTAATCGTTAATTATGTAATCCATTACTATTTTAGAACGTTCCGCCGAAAATCTCAATCCGGGGATTTAGGTATCCGGTATTAGCACCAAAGTACCACCCCGAATACGACCTGCCGACCGCCGAAATACGCCGCCAGGGCGGTTCGGAGAAGATAACCGCGGTGGTAGGCTTAATTAGAAGCGCCCGACCGGGAGATTTATTTTGGCAAGAGAGCGACGCAATTTGAACCGCGACGACCGGCAGGAGAAGCGGGAGGCCATTATCGCGGCCCTGACCCGGGCCACCGGGGAGGGCCAGCCGCTGCCCGCCGAGCCGGACGAGGCCGCCGGTGGCGGCAACCATTACTACACCCTGAGCCACGAGGAAATCGAGGCGCTTATTTCCGGCAACATCGAAAAGATAGAGACCTGGGTCAGCGGCCTGGACCGCCGCCACGCCACCTGGCTGCTGCGCCGCCTCATCAAGGAAAGCTGGTAGCTTTTCAAGCGGGTAAAAAGCCGGTATATCCGGTTAACAACTTACGAATCACGAAAGGAGAAGCAATCGATGACGGAAGGCAAGAAGGTACTGATAGCCGACGATGAGAGCATCGTGCGGGAGTCCCTGACGGACTGGCTGACCGACAAGGGTTACCAGGTCGTTACCGCCGAGAACGGCGAGGAAACGTTCCGGCGGCTCATGGAGGACGATAGTTTCGGGGCGGTGGTGCTGGACGTGCGCATGCCGGGCAAGGACGGCATTACCGTGCTGGAGGAGGCCCGCAAGAAATACCCCGACCTCAAGTACATCATCATCAGCGGTTATCCTTCGGTGGATATTATGACGCGGGGAATCCGGCTGGGGGCCACCGGCTTTCTGGTAAAGCCCTTTCAGCCGGAGGAGCTGGAAAAGCTCATCCGCCACGCCCTCAACGGGGCCGAGGACGCCGTTCAGCTGACCGCGGGCGATACTAAGACCGAGGAAGACCTCCTGGGGCAGATTTCCGGCCAGGAAATCGCCTCGATGATGGCGGAGAACCGCGTCTTCAAGCCCTCGGCGGAGTTCGCCGACAAGGCCGCCCTGAAGAGCCTGGAGGAGTACCGGGCGCTCTACAACTGGTCTATCAAGAACCCGGAAGAGTTCTGGGGCCAGGTGGCCGACCAGCTGGACTGGTACAAGAAGTGGGACAAGTTCCTGGAGTACAACTTTGACGACAAGCCCGAGGTGCGCTTCTTCGTCGGCGGTAAAATCAACGTCAGCTATAACTGCCTCGACCGCCACCTCAAGACCTGGCGCAAGAACAAGGCCGCCATTATCTGGCAGGGCGAGCCCGACGCCGACAGCGAGGTCTACACCTACCAGCAGCTCCACCACGAGGTCTGCAAGTTCGCCAACGTCCTCAAGAAGCACGGCGTCAGGAAGGGCGATACCGTCTCCATCTACCTGCCGATGATACCGGAGCTGGCCATCGCCATGCTGGCTTGCGTGCGCATCGGGGCGGTGCACAGCGTCGTCTTCGGCGGCTTTTCCGCCGAGGCCCTGCGCGACCGCATCCTGGACTGCGACTCCAAAATACTCATCACCGCCGACGGCTACTACCGCAGCGGTAAGAGCATCAACAGCAAGGCCAACGCCGATAACGCCCTCAAGCAGTGCCCCGACGTGAAGACGGTCATCGTCGTCAAGAGGCTGGGCATCGAAATCCCCCTGGAGGCGGGCCGCGACTACGTCTGGGCCGATGAGATGAACGCCCCCGACATCACCGCCGAGTGCGACCCAGAGCCGATGGACGCCGATTCGCCGCTCTTTATCCTCTACACCAGCGGCAGCACCGGCAAGCCCAAGGGCGTGGTGCACACCCAGGCCGGCTACCTGCTGCACTGCTACCAGAGCATGAAATGGATTTTTGACATCAAAGACGAGGACACCTACTGGTGCACCGCCGACGTCGGCTGGGTCACCGGCCACAGCTATATCGTCTACGGGCCGATGGCCATCGGGGCGGCCTCGCTCATGTTCGAGAGCGTGCCCACCTATCCCGGCCCCGACCGCTTCTGGCAAATCGTGGAGAAGTTCGGCGTCAACGTCTTCTATACCGCCCCCACCGTCATCCGCGCCCTGATGCGCGAGGGCGAGGAGTGGCCCGCCAAGCACGACCTCTCCAGCTTACGGCTGCTGGGCAGCGTCGGCGAGCCGATTAACCCCGAGGCCTGGATGTGGTACCACCGCGTCATCGGCCAGGAGCGCTGCCCCATCGTGGATACCTGGTGGCAGACGGAGACCGGCGGCATCCTGATTACGCCGCTGCCCGGCGCCATCCCCACCAAGCCCGGCTCCGCCACGGTGCCTTTCCCCGGCGTCGAGCCCATCATCCTCCGCGAGAACGGCACCGTGGCCGGCGTCAACGAGGGCGGCTGGCTCTGCATCAAGAAGCCCTGGCCGGGCATGATGCGCACCCTCTGGGGCGACCCGGAGCGCTTCAAACTGACCTATTTCAGCAAGTTCCCCGGCTACTACTGCACCGGCGACGGCGCCCGCAAGGACGCCGACGGCTACTACTGGCTGATGGGCCGCATCGACGACGTCATCAACGTCTCCGGGCACCGCATCGGCACCGCCGAGGTGGAAAGCTCGCTGGTCTCTCACCCCAAGGTGGCCGAGGCCGCCGTGGTGGGCATGCCCCACCAGCTCAAGGGGCAGGGCATCTACGCCTACGTCACCCTCAAGACCGGCGAGCCGGTCACGCCGGAGCTGGAGAAGGAGCTGCGGACCCACGTCCGCCAGCAAATAGGGCCCATCGCCACGCCGGACGTCATCCAGTTCGCCGACGGCCTGCCCAAGACGCGCAGCGGCAAAATCATGCGCCGCATTCTGGTGAAGATTGCCGCCGGCTCTTCCGACGGCCTGGGCGACACCTCGACCCTGGCCGACCCGTCCGTGGTCGACACCCTGCTGGCCGGCAGAAAAAAATAGCTAGTGTGAAACGGGTGGCTGGGGGATTATCTTCCGGCCACTCGTTGTATCTAAAATTATTACGGAGGTATCAGTGGCACAAGTCATCACCAAAGAGGAACCGCAATGGGCCAACCCGGGGGCCCTGGGCCTGGCCGGGTTCGGACTCAACACTATCCTGCTCCAGATTCACAACATCGGCTGGATAGAATCAACCATGCCCCTCATCTTCGGGTTTTTCTGGGGGGGCGTGGCCCAGATAATCGCCGGCATCATCGACGCCCGCCGCGGCGACGCCTTCGGCCTGACGGCGTTCGTCTCCTACGGCGTCTTCTGGATTGGGCTGGCCTTCAGCTTCCTGCTGCAGTGGCTGGGGCTGGTAACGCTGGATAATTCCGGCATCGCCTGGCTCTTTATCATGTGGGGCATCTTCACCGGCTACATGGCCATCGGCGCCCTCAAGATGACCTGGATGCACCTCTTCGTCTTCGTCTCGCTGACGGTACTTTTCGGCCTGCTGGCGGCGCATTTCTTCGGCGCTATACCCGCCATCGTCCCCGGCATCGAGGGGCTTTTCTGCGGCGCGGCGGCGGTCTACGGCTCGGCGGCGGTCATCATCAATAACAAGTTCGGCCGCGAGGTGCTGCCGCTGGGTAAAGTGCTCAAGTAAAATTAAAGTTAATCAGTAAGTCCATAGCCCCCTTTCTTAACCGGGAGGGGGCTTGCTTTGTTGCGGGTCGCTCACTTGCCAGACCGTGGCGGCGGGATGTATCATTAGTTGTTGGAGGCCACCGCGGATTTATCCCGGTAATTACGATGGAAAGTGATTTAGTCCCCCCCGGACTGACCTACCTGGCCGATAACATTACCTCCCGGCAGAACATCCTGGGCGTTGCCAAGGAGCAGGGCGCCCGCTGGGCCCAGGGGCTTAACCTGCCCCCCCGCGCCGAGACCATCTTTTTCGCCGGGTGCGGTTACCAGTACTCCGCCCAGCTGGAGAGGCTGATGTCGCTGGTGCGGGGGATTGACAAGAGTGTCATCGGGGCGGAGCTGCCGATGCGCTTCGCCCGCTTCCAGAAGAAGCTGGGCTTAAACCTGCCCGGCATCTACTCCAGCGTCCTGGCGCGGGGCATCCTGCCCGGCAAGGAGGCGCCCGAGGTCAAGCCGCTCACGGCGGCGGTCAAAGTGCTGCGCAAGCTCGGTCTGGAGCCGGGCTACCTGGCCGAGGCCGAGCCCTGCTGCGGGGCGCCCCTCAACCACGCCGGGCTGCGGGAGCGCTTCGCCGCCAACGCCCGCCAGGCCTACGACAAACTCAAGACCGCCGGGGTGAAGCGGGTCATCGGTATCGTGCCCTACTGCACCCACGCCCTGGCGGAGCTGTTCCCCGGCTACGTGGAAGGCTACGACCTGGAGGTGCGCCACTTTCTGGAAATCGTCGCCGAGAAATTACCCTCGCTCAAGCTCAAGTACCCCCGCAAGGTCAAAGTAACCTACCACGACCCCTGCCAGCTGGTGCGCTACCTCAACCTGGTGGACGAGCCGCGGCGCATCCTGGGCGCCATCGAGGGGATTACCCTGGTCGAGCCGGAGTGGACGCGCGGCGAGTGGGCCACCTGCTGCGGCGGGGGCGGCGGCTTCGAGACGGTCTTCCCGGAGCTGAGCGGGGTGCTGGCGGTCAACCGCGCCAGCGAGCTGCTGGAGACGGGGGCGGAAATCATCGTGACGCACTGCCCCGGCTGCGTCATGCAGCTTAAGGACGGGCTGCGCCAGCTCAAGGTGGATAACGTCACGGTGCTGGATTTATCGGAAGTTGTGGCCGAGGCCATGGCGGCATGAAAAAGCAATCGGACTTCAAGAGCTATAAAAAAGAAATCATGGGGGCGGCCCACGACGACCGGCTGCGCCTGGCCCTGACGCGCGCCGTCAAGAGCTTCCGCGCCAACGTCAAGGCCGCCCTGGAAAAGTTCCCCCACACCGTGGCGCTGGCCGACGAGGTGCGTAAGATAAAGGAAAAGGCCATCCCCGATATGGAGGCTCTCACCCGGCAGGCCGTGGCCGCCATCGAGGAGAACCGGGGCCACGGCTACATCGCCCGCACCGCCGAAGAAGCCCTGGAAATCATCTCCGATATAACCGGCACCGGCAAGCTCATCGTCAAGGGCAAGACGATGACCGGCGAGGAAATCGGCCTGCGCGAGTACCTGGAGGAAAAGGGCAACGAGGTCTACGAGACCGACCTGGGCGAGTTCATCATCCAGAAGATGGGTTCCCGCCCCATGCACATCCTCTCACCGGCCATTCACGTCCCCCGCGAGGACGTCGCCCGCCTCTTTTCCAAGGTCATCGGGCAGGGGATTACCGAGGAATCCGATATCGCCGCCATGGTGGGGGCGGCCCGCGAGTTCCTGCGGGATAAATTCTTCCGGGCGGATATCGGCATCAGCGGGGCCAATGTCGTCGCCGCCGAGACGGGCACCCTCTTCATCATCGAAAACGAAGGCAACATCCGGCTGGCCACCGGCGCCCCGCCGGTACACATCGCCCTGGTGGGCATGGAAAAGCTCGTCCCCACCCTGAGCGACGCCTACAAGGTATCCGAGGTCACCTGGCGCTACGCCAACTATACCGTCCCCTCTTACGTGAGCCTGATAAGCGGCCCCAGCAAGACCGGCGACATCGAGAAGGTGACCACCTACGGCGCCCACGGCCCCGGCCAGTTTCACGTCGTCTTCCTCGACGGGGGGCGCACGCGCCTGGCCAAGTACCCCAGGCTGCTGCAGGCCCTCTACTGCCTGCGCTGCGGCGCCTGCCTCTATGAGTGCCCCGTCTTCGCGGTGACGGCAGGCCACTTCGGCGATAAGTACTTCGCCGGCATCGGCGCCGTCTGGGCGGCCATCGTCAACGAAGACCTGGAGAAAGCGGCCTCGATTGCCTATACCTGCCTCACCTGCGGGCGCTGCCGCCAGCGCTGCCCCATGAAGATAGACGTGCCGGAGATGATTATCGAGCTGCGCAAGCTGCTGGCGGAAGGCGGCTAGCGTCATGCGGGAGATTAAGGCCGGGGCAATTACCGAGGCCGTCGCCAGTCTCTTTCAGAAAGCGTGCTACGAGCTTACCGATGACGTCCTCGCCGCCCTTAAAGAGGCACGTAAAAAAGAAGTATCCCCCCTGGGGCGGGAGACCCTGGACGCCATTCTGGAGAACGCCGCCATCGCCGCCGGGGGAGAGACCCCCCTCTGCCAGGACTGCGGCCTGGCCGTCGTCTTCCTGGAAGTTGGGCAGGATGCCCATATTACCGGCGGAGAGCTTAACGAGGCTGTCAACGAGGGCGTGCGCCGCGCCTATAGCGACGGCTACCTGCGCAAGAGCGCCGTGGCCCGCCCCTTTACCGACCGCGCCAATACCGGCGATAACACCCCGGCGGTAGTCCATACCAGCATCGTCCCCGGCGATAAGCTCAAGATTTCGGTGATGCCCAAGGGGGGCGGCGCCGAGAACATGGCCAAACTCGGGATGCTCCTGCCCGCTTCGGGGAGGCAGGGCGTCGTCGATTTCGTCGTGGGGGCGGTGGAGGAAGCGGGAGGCAAGCCCTGCCCGCCGCTCGTCGTCGGCGTGGGCATCGGCGGCACGGCGGAGAAGGCGATGCTGCTGGCTAAGCGCGCCCTGCTGCGCGAGGTCGGCCAGCCCTCGCCCGACAGCGAGACCGCCGAATTAGAACGAGAGATTTTACAAAAGGTCAATAACCTGGGCATCGGGCCGATGGGCTACGGGGGGCGCGTCACCGCCCTGGCCGTCCACGCCGAGAGTGTTCCCGCCCACATCACCGCCCTGCCCGTGGCCGTCAACATCCAGTGCCACAGCGCGCGGCACCGGGAAGAGGTGCTCTGACAGGTAAGTAACCAGAGACGCGAGGGTGGTCGGGTGGGAAAAGATAAAAAAGAATAAAAACGAAACCGGGGGAGATGT
>Ga0315534_1001666_pt1 | contig 15279 bp, 12 predicted proteins | sample SalMarSW160240MG_FD_203094 | JGI IMG/M metagenome (GOLD analysis project Ga0315534, IMG submission 203094) | Salt marsh sediment microbial communities from the Plum Island Ecosystem LTER, Massachusetts, United States - Salt Marsh Sediment SW1602-40 ... | reverse complement strand
CCCGCCGTCGTCATCCGCATGGCCGAGTGCATCGGCCAGTTGCTGGAGCAGGCCGATGATGCGCACCGGCCGCCGCTGGAAAAGCACCTGAAACTGGTGGTGGATGCCGGCCGCCGCTGCATGGCCGCGAAAGAGGACCTGGCCGTGCTCGAGGCGCGCGCCAGCGAAGCGGAGCAGAACGGCAAGAGCAACAGCAGGCGTGCACGCGGCTAGCCGCTGAAACTGCGTGTCACCCGCGGGGCCCGCTTGGGGACGCAACGAGCCCGCCTCAGCGGGATGGCCGGGACAAGCCCGGCCGTGACACGTCAACTGAATTGGAAACCGCTCTATTCCGCCTTGCCCGGACCGAACAGCCGCTCGGCATTGCCGAAAGCGATGCGCTGCGCCTGATCGGGCGGCAGCTGCGCCAGCCAGTTGCGGTATTCGCCGATGATCTGGTCGTAGCTCGCCCAGCGCTGGTCAATCCAGGTATCGGACCCGACGAGGAAGCGGTCCGAATGCCGTGCGAACAGGTCGCGCCATTCGGCCGACAGCTTTCCTCCGTTGTGCGTGATGCCACTGCGATAGGACAGTTCGCCCCACAACGCAGGAAATGTCTCCAGCAATTCGGCCACCCGGGCCGGAGACACGGAGAAGCCGGTATGCGCCCAGATGATCTTTGCGCGCGGGTTGTGCGCAAACAGGATCAGCAGCGCCTCCTCGTCGCAATGTGCATGCAGGTACAGGTCGTTGGCGACCGCGAAATCGACTGCCTTCCTGACCCACGGGCTGGCAGCGGACTGGCCGTAGATGTGGAATTCGCCGATGCCGCGGTAGTAGCCCCGTTTAAACTCTTCCTGAATCAGGTCAAAGATCGCCGGGTCCTTGAACCAGGTCTGGATGTCGGGGCGCACGCGGTACGGACGGATGAACGGCACAATCCACAGTCCCGCCGCCTTCGCTTCAACGAGCTGATGCGTGCCCTTGTTCGGACGGCTGGTGGCGAGGATGCCGGTGACGTTGTTGCGCCGGAATGTCTCCAGTACCTGCTCGACCGGATAGAAGGGGTCGGGCTCCTGGTTGTAGTGCATGTGCGCATCGAAGATCCTGAGCTTCTGCGCACTCGCCGGCGCCACAGACAGCGCGGCCAGTGCAGCCGCCAGGACCAGTGACTGTCCCCACGTCCGCATGGCTAGCCCTCCTTGTCGGATACGTTACTTCTTCGGCAGATCCAGCCGGATATTCAATTCGCGCAATTGTCGCGCCGTCACTTCCGACGGCGCGCCCATGAGCAGGTCCTCGGCGCGCTGGTTCATCGGGAACAGCACCACCTCGCGCAGGTTCTCCTCGCCGGCCAGCAGCATAACGATGCGGTCGATACCGGGCGCGATGCCGCCGTGCGGCGGGGCGCCGTACTGCAGCGCGCGCAGCATGCCGCCGAATTTGGCTTCCAGCACGTCCTCGCCGTAACCGGCAATGGCAAAGGCCTTGCGCATCACCTCCGGGCGGTGGTTCCGGATGGCGCCGGAGGACAGTTCCACGCCGTTGCAGACGATGTCGTACTGGATCGCCCTGATCGCCAGCAGCCTGTCGTGGTCGTTGGCGTCGAGGGCGAGGAATTCCTCGACCGGCATGTTCGGCATCGAGAACGGGTTGTGGGAGAAGTCGATCTTCTTCTCCTCCTCGTTCCATTCATACATCGGGTAATCGACAATCCAGCACAGCTCGAAGCGGTCCCTGTCGATGATGTCCAGCTCTTCGGCAATTTTGGTGCGGGCGGGACCGGCAAACCTGACGAAGTCCTTCGGCTTTCCGGCGACGAAGAAGCAGGCGTCGCCGATACCCAGACCCAGCTGATCCGCAATCTGCTTCGTGCGCTCCGGACCGATGTTCTTGGCGAGCGGACCGGCGCCGCCCTCCTCGCCTTCGCGCCAGAAAATATAGCCGAGGCCAGGCTGACCCTCGCCCTGCGCCCACGAGTTCATCCGGTCGCAGAAGGCGCGGTTGCCGCCCTTGGGCGCAGGGATTGCCCACACCGCACCTGCGGGATCCTTGGCGAGGATATTGGCGAAGATCTTGAAGCCGGAATCGCGGAAGGCTTCGCTGACGTCCTGCATCTCGAGCGGATTGCGCAGGTCCGGCTTGTCGGTACCGTACTTGCGCAAGGCATCCGCGTAGGCAATGAGCGGAAATTTCGCCGTCACCGGCTTGCCGCCGGAGAATTCATCGAACACGCCGCGGATCACCGGCTCGACCGCATCGAACACGTCCTGTTGCGTGACGAAGCTCATCTCCAGATCGAGCTGGTAAAACTCGCCCGGCGAACGGTCGGCGCGCGCGTCCTCGTCGCGGAAGCAGGGCGCGATCTGGAAATAGCGGTCGAAGCCCGCCACCATGATGAGCTGCTTGAACTGCTGCGGCGCCTGCGGCAGCGCGTAGAACTTGCCCGGGTGCAGGCGCGACGGCACGAGGAAGTCGCGCGCGCCTTCCGGCGACGACGCCGTCAGGATCGGCGTCTGGAATTCGAAGAACCCGGCCTCCTTCATGCGGGTGCGGATCGAGTCGATCACCTTCCCGCGCAGCATGATGTTGTCGTGCAGTTTCTCGCGGCGCAGGTCGAGGAAGCGGTACTTGAGCCGGATGTCCTCCGGATAGTCTTGCTCGCCGAACACCGGCATCGGCAATTCGGCGGCCGGCCCCAGCACCTCGATCTCGTCGATATAAACCTCGACCTCGCCGGTCGGCAGTTCGGGGTTGAGCGTGCCCTCGGGGCGCTGACGCACCTTGCCGTCGATGCGGATGACCCATTCCGACCGCAGCTTCTCGGCCAGTGAAAATGCCGGGCTGTCGGGATCGGCCACCACTTGTGTAATGCCGTAATGGTCACGCAGATCGATGAACAGCACGCCGCCATGGTCACGGATGCGGTGACACCACCCGGCAAGGCGCACCGTCTGGCCGATGTCGCCCGCGCGGAGCGCGCCGCAGGTATGTGAGCGATAGCGATGCATGAGCGATGATTCGGGACGTCCTGGCGGGTCCGGGGGGTGATTCAGCGCCGGTCTGAGGCGGCGCGAAAAGCGCATGGGGGTTCGGCTTTGTCAAGGCAACCCCCCTTCCGGCGGCACCCCCCGCTTACGCTATAGTCTCCCGGGGATTGCACCGCCGCGGACCGCCGTGGTCCACGGGGTCAGCAGAGTAACGAGTACAGAGAGCCTGCTCATGCGACGACTGCTCATCCTGACCGTGCTGCTGGCCATCGCGGCCCAGACGGCCGCCGCCGCCACCCTCGACCGCGTGCGCGAGACCGGCACATTCCGCATCGGCTACCGCGCCGACGCCAGGCCCTATTCCTACCAGGACGACAAGGGCAAGCCGGCCGGCTACGTCGTCGATCTGTGCAAGGAGGTGGCGCTCGCGCTGGGACCGGGCGTTCGGGTGGACTACGTGCTGGTGCCGGCCGACCGGCGATTTGCGGCCGTGCGTGACGGCGAGGTCGACATCCTGTGCGATCCGAGCTCGATCACGCTGGCGCGCCGCGAACTGGTCGACTTCTCGCTGCCGACCTATCTGGACGGCGCCGCCGTGCTGTCGCGGTCCTACAGCCCCATCCGGCGTTTCGAGGACCTGGGCGGAAAACGCGTCGGCGTGCTGACCGGCACCACGACGGAACGGGTGCTGCGGGACTCCCTGCAGAAGCTCGGCCTCGAGGCCAACGTCGTGGCGGTGCGCGACCACCGCAACGGCATGGAACTGGTGTGGGACGCCAAGATCGACGCCTACATCGCCGACCGCGGCATCCTTGCCGCGATGCTGCGCGAAGGCGGCCGCCCCGGCTTCGCGCTGAGCAAGCATTACTTCAGCTACGAAACCTACGGGCTGGCGCTGCCGCGCGGCGATATCGAGTTCCGCTTGCTGGTGGACAAGACACTGGCCCGGCTCTATCGATCCGGCAGGATCAAATCCATTCTGTCCAGGACATTCGGCAATGAGCCGATGGATGACACCCTGAGCACGATGTTCCTGATCAATGCCCTGCCGGAATGACCGACGTGAAACCGCCCAAGAACAAGAAAAGGACTGCGTCGGCAAACACGAGGACGACTGCGGAAGCAACGGTCGAAACGCTGCTCGCTCACGGGCTCGACGCCGTCTATGCGCTGCCCGGCGTGCACAACGATCATCTGTTCGACGCCTTCCAGCGCGCCGGCGACAGGTTGCGCGTCGTCCACACCCGTCACGAACAGGGCGCCGCCTATATGGCGCTGGGCGCCGCGCTGGCAACCGGCCGCCCGCAGGCCTACGCGGTCGTGCCGGGACCGGGGCTGCTCAATTCCGGCGCCGCACTGATTACGGCCTACGGCATGAACGCGCCGGTGCTCGGACTGATCGGCCAGATTCCGGAAGGCGCCATCGGGCGCGGCCTCGGCCACCTGCACGAAATCCGCGACCAGGCCGGCATCATCCGTCGGCTTGTCGATCACTATGCCCATATCGACGGTCCCGGTGACGCCAGCACGAAAACGACCGGGGCAATCCAGGCGATGGCAGGTGGACGGCCGGGCCCTGCCGCGCTGGAATGCGCCATCGACGTGTGGGGAAAGAGCGGCCGCGCGCCGATCGCGACGCCGGCTCCGCCGCGACCGCCGAAAATCAGCGACGACGCGCTGCGCAGCGCCGCGCGATTGCTCGGCAAGGCCAAACGCGTCCTCATCGTTGCCGGCGGCGGCGCGCAGGATGCGTCGCTGGAGGTCACCCTGCTCTCCGGCATGCTGCAGGCGCCGGTGCTCTCCTATCGCCGCGGGCGCGGGGTGCTCGATGACCGGGATCCGTTCAGCGTCAATCTCCCCATCGGGCGTGACCTGTGGGGCGAAGCCGACGTCGTGCTCGCGGTCGGGACGAGGCTGCTCAATCCGGTCACCCATTGGGGAATCGACCGCAAGCTCAGGATTGTGCGCGTCGACGCCGATCGCGAGGAGCCGGGGCGTCTCGGCAAGCCGGCGGTAGCGCTGATCGGCGACGCCAGGCCGATCCTGCGCCGGCTGATCGACGAACTGGCCAGGGTCAATCCGCGCCGCGCATCGCGCCGCGAGGAGATGCAGCAGCGCCAGGCCGGGATGCGCAAGCGGCTGGAGAAGCTCGGACCGCAACTCGCGTTCCTCGAGGCCATTCGTGCCGAACTGCCCAATGACGGCATTTACGTCGACGAGGTGACGCAGATCGGTTTCGCCGCCCGCCTGGCCTTTCCCGTCTACAAGCCTCGCACCTTTCTCTCGCCGGGATATCAGGACAATCTCGGCTGGGGCTATGCCACGGCGCTCGGCGCGCAGCACGCGCGACCCGACGTGCCGGTCCTGTCGATCAACGGCGATGGCGGCTTTCTCTACACGGCCAACGAACTCGCCACCGCGGTGCGCCACAAAATTCCGCTGGTCGCCGTGGTTTTCGTTGACGATGCCTTCGGCAATGTCCGCCGCATCCAGCAGGAGCAGTTCGGCAACCGGCTGATCGCCTGCGACCTGACAAATCCGGATTTCGTCAGATACGCCGAAAGTTTCGGCGCCGTGGGCCTGCGGGCGCGCGGCCCGGACGAGCTGCGCGATTGTCTGCGCACGGCGTTTGCCCGCCGCGAACCGACGGTCATCGAGGTGCCGGTCGGACCAATGCCCTCGCCCTGGGAGTTCATCCACATGCCCCGTGTGCGCGGACGCTAAACGCTTTTGCCCCTGTCGCGCCGGAGATAGGCTCACCGCAGCAATGAATCTGATCACCACCACCGGGGACCTTGCCGACGTTTGCACGCGGATGGCGCGGCATCCCTACGTCACCATCGATACCGAGTTCCTGCGCGAATCGACCTACTATCCCCTGCTCTGCGTGGCGCAGATGGCGAGCCCCGACGAGGCGGTGGTGATCGACGCGCTGGCCGACGGCATCGATCTTGCGCCGTTCTTCGCCCTGATGACGGACGAAAGCGTGGTCAAGGTGTTCCACGCCGCACGGCAGGACATCGAGATCGTGTGGAATCTGGCCGGCAAGATCCCGCACCCGATCTTCGACACCCAGGTCGCCGCCATGGTGCTGGGCTATGGCGATTCCATTTCCTACGACCAGCTGGTTCAACGCATCACCGGCGACACCCTCGACAAGTCGAGCCGCTTTACCGACTGGACGCGGCGTCCGCTCACCGACACGCAGATCGCCTATGCGCGCTCCGACGTCACCCACCTGCGCGACGTCTATCTCAAGCTGGCAGAAGATCTCGACAAGCGCGGGCGCACCAACTGGGTCGAAGCGGAAATGGGCGTACTCACCTCGCCGGAAACCTACCGCATGGAACCCGCGCGAGCATGGGAAAGGCTGAAAACCCGGGTCCGCAAGCCGAAAGACCTTGCCGTGCTGATCGAGGTCGCGGCCTGGCGCGAACAGGAGGCGCAGAATCGCGACGTGCCGCGTTCGCGCGTGCTCAAGGACGAGGCGGTCGGCGACATTGCCGTGCAGCATCCGACCACGATCGAGCGCCTCGGCCAGCTGCGTTCGCTGCCCAAGGGCTTCGAGCGCTCGCGCTGGGGTGAGCAGATCGTGGAGGCGGTCAGGCGCGGGCTTGAACGGGACGTAAAGTCGCTGCCGAGGCTTGAGCGTTCGCGCGCGGCGCAGAACGGAGCCGCCACTGTCGAGTTGCTCAAGGTGTTGCTGCGCATGACGGCGGAGCGCCACGGTGTCGCCGCCAAGGTGATCGCCACCGTCGACGAACTCGACCGCATCGCTGCCGACGACGATGCCGACGTCCCGGCGCTGAAGGGCTGGCGGCGCGAACTGTTCGGTGACAAGGCGCTGGCGCTCAAGCACGGCAAGCTGGCGCTGGCGGTGGAAAGGAACCGCGTCGTGACGGTCGAGAAAGGCTAGCGCCTACGTCTCGATCACCGGCTCGCGTCCGATCAGACGCGCGAGCTGGCGCACCCGGTTCCACAGCCGGTCGCCTGCCAGCCCGCGGGATTTGCCGTGCAGGGTCAGCACCAGTTTGCCGCGCCGGATTTTCATGGGCGTCTTTGGCAGGACACCGCCCTGCCCCGCCGTCAGGATATAGGCAACCCGCATGGCGGCGCCGAGCACGCGCGCGCGGTCGAGGATGCGGGTGGTGGCAAGCTCGCGCAACCGCGGCGACAGTTCGTCCTCGCTCAGGCCCGCATGGCGGAAATAGACCGACAGCGCGAGATAGGCGCGGCCCGGATGATCGACCGCGATGAACGCGCCGTTGGCGATGATGTTCATCGACTGCTCGCCGCGATAGTCCGGATGCGCGCGCCAGCCGATATCGCCGAGCAGGCAGGCCGCGTGGCGCAGGCGGCGTTCCTCAGCCGTTTCCTCGATGCCGGAGGACTGCATCAGCCGGTCGGTCCAGTCGATCAGTTCCTCGCCGTGACGTGGCGAGCGCGAACGCAGCACGTTCAGATCCGCCGCCGCCTCGATCAGCGGATCGCGGGCGCGCTCCTTCGCCTTCAGCAGGGAATACAGAAGCCCCTCGCGCACGCCGAGCACCGAGACAACGACCTCCTTCGGCCTGGCGGCCTCGAGCAGGTGCTCCAGGACCAGTGCCGCATACGGCAGCAGCGGCCGACGGGCGGCATTCACGACCTCGATCTTCGACAGGCTTTCGGTATCGACCCGGTGCACGAGGCGCGAGAACTCCAGCGCCTCGCGCGCGGAAATGCGATAATTGTGCATCACGTGGAACGGATAGCCCGTCTGCCACATGTGCAGCCGCGCCAGCGCGCGCCAGGTGCCGCCTACCGCGTAGAAGGTGCGCCCCTCGCCCTCGTCGAGCAGATCGAGATCCTCGAAGATTCCGGAGACAAATTTTTCCGCCTTCTTGATCGACTTGCCGGCGATGTCCTGCAGGGCGAGGCCGCCCAATGGCAGCGTCAGCCCGTGGCGCACGCGGGCGCCGTGCACGTCGATCAGTTCGAGCGAGCCGCCGCCGAGATCGCCGACGATGCCGTCGGGCCTGTGGATACCCGAGACGACCCCCTGCCCCGTGAGAATGGCCTCGCGCGTGCCGGAGAGCGTCTTGATCGGGGTGCGGCAGATACGCTCGGCCTGGGCGATGAAGGCGCGGCCGTTGCGCGCATCGCGGCAGGCCGCGGTGGCGATCGCCCAGATACGCTTGACGCGCAACGTATCGCAGAGCGCGCGGAAGCGCCTCAACTCGGCGAGCGCGGTATCGATCGCGTCCTGCGCGAGGAGGCCCGTGGTCTGCACCTCGCGGCCGAGACCGGCCAGCACCTTTTCATTGAAAATCGGGGTCGGCGCCCGCGTCAGCCCTTCGTAGATCACCAGACGGACCGAGTTGGACCCGATATCGATGACCGCGATTGGCGGCCCGTGGTCGAGCCGCCCCTTGGCGGACGGGACGATTGCGGGCGAGCGCTTACGCGCCCTTGAAGAGGCGGCGTATAAGGCTGCGCGGGGACGATTCTTTGAGTGATTTGCCACGGCTTGGTCATGAAATACTTGTGGGCATTGAACGGTTCCTCGCCCGGTTCGGCCTTTATGCGCGTGGAACTGCCATCCGGCAACAGATCCCAACTCTGCTCGTTGTCCATCAGATTCGCGACCATAATCTGGTCCAGAATCTGCTCATGCACAGTCGGATTGGGGATCGGGCACAGGGCCTCGACGCGGCGGTCGAGGTTGCGCGGCATCATGTCGGCGGAGGAAATATAGACCACCGCCCTGGCGTGCGGCAGCCGGTGACCGTTGCCGAAACAGTAAATACGGCTGTGCTCGAGGAAGCGGCCGACGATCGACTTCACCCGTATGTTGTCGGACAGGCCCGGGACTTCGGGCCGCAGGCAGCAGATGCCGCGCACCACCAATTCGATGGGCACGCCGGCGCTCGAGGCATCATACAGGGCGTCGATGATGTCGGGGTCGACCAGCGAATTCATCTTCATCCAGATCGCCGCCGGCTTGCCGGCCCTGGCGTGGGCGACCTCCTGCGCGATGTGATCGAGAATCCGGCTGCGCAGATTGATCGGCGAGATCGCCATGCGCTCCAGCCCGGCCGGCTCGGCATAGCCGGTGATGTAGTTGAAAATGCGCGCGACGTCGCGGCCAATGACCGTGTCGGCAGTGAAAAACGACAGATCGGTATAGATGCGCGCGGTCACCGGATGATAGTTCCCGGTGCCGACGTGAACGTAGGTGGCGAGGGAGCCCGCCTCCCGGCGTACGACCAGCGACAGCTTGGCGTGGGTCTTCAGCTCGATGAAGCCGTAGACCACCTGCACGCCGGCACGCTCGAGGTCGCGCGCCCAGCGGATATTGGCCTCCTCGTCGAAGCGCGCCTTGAGCTCGACCAGGGCGGTGACCGACTTGCCAGCCTCCGCGGCCTCGACCAGCTGCTTGACGATCGGCGATTCCGCGCTGGTGCGGTAGAGCGTCTGCTTGATAGCGACGACATCGGGATCGCGCGCGGCCTGCTGCAGGAACTGGACCACCACGTCGAAGGATTCATAGGGGTGGTGAACGACAAGGTCCTTCTGCCGGATGGCGGCAAAGCAGTCACCGCCATGATCGCGAATACGCTCCGGATAGCGCGGATTGTACGGAACGAACTCGAGGTCCGGCCGGTCGAGCCTGGTGAGCTGGGAGAGATCGTTGAGTGCAAGCACGCCGTCGACCAGGAAAACCTCGTCATCGGCGACGGCCAGCGCCCGCTGCACGAAGATCCGCAGCTCGTCCGGCATCTTGGCGTCGAGCTCGAGCCGGATCACCGAGCCGCGTCGACGCTGCTTGAGCGCGGTCTCGAAGGTGCGCACCAGGTCTTCGGCCTCTTCCTCGATTTCGACTTCCGAGTCGCGGATGAGACGGAAGGCGCCCCGCCCGGTCACCTTGTAGCCGGGAAAAAGGCGCCCGATGAATTGCTGCGTCGCCTCCTCCAGGGCGATCAGGCGGATGTCCTGGGAGCCGCTGCCCGGCAGCCTGATGAAGCGCTCGATCTTCTGCGGCATGCGAATCAGCGCGTTCATCGCCTTGCCGTCACGCTGACGCGAGAGCTGCAGCGCCAGCGAGAAGCCAAGATTGGGAATGAAAGGGAACGGATGCGCCGGATCGATCGCCAGCGGCGTGAGCAGCGGAAATACGTGGGTGAGGAAATGGTCTTCCAGCCAGCCGTGCTCGTCCTTGCTGAGATCCGCGCCCTCGACCAGGGTCACACCGACCTCGGCGAGTTCGGGACGCAATTCGATCCAGCGCTGCTGCTGGTCGCTGGCCAGTTGGGCGACGGCGGCGACGATGGTGACAAGCTGTTCTGACGGCGTGAGCCCGTCCGGGCTCCGCGTCATGATGCCCTCGCGCACCTGACCCTTCACGCCGGCAACGCGCACCATGAAAAATTCGTCGAGATTGTTGGCGGAGATCGACAGGAAGCGCACCCGCTCGAGCAGCGGATGATGCGCGTTGGCGGCCTCCTCGAGAACCCGGCGGTTGAAATGCAGCCAGGACAGTTCGCGGTTGATGAAACGTTCGGGACGCTGTCGCAGATTCGGTTCGGCGGCGGATTCGGAAACCGAGGAAGCCTGCTCCCGGTTCTGGACGGGGGCAATTTCCTCTTCCGGGGCAACAGCTTGTCCGCGATCTGCCATCACAAAAGGCAATGGTTCAAGTGTGGAACGCTAGTCAACAATAATGGCGGCTGGATGACAGTTCGCGCCCGAAACCGCCCGCTCGTCAAGGTGCGGGACCGCGAAACAGCTCCGCCGCCAGCGCCCGCGTGACGGGCCGGTGCTGGCGCATGGCTTCCTGGTCGATGCGCGAGACAGCCGCGCGGGCGGCGGCGAAGGAGCGCTCGATACGGTTTGCCAGATAACTGACCAGCGCCTCGTCGACACTGAGCTGCCGGTCGGCGGCAAGCTTGACGATGAGGGAACGCAACAGCTGATCATCAGGGGGCGCCAGCGCGACCGCAGGTACCGCGCGCAGCCGCGACGCAAGATCCGGAAGCGCCGCAGGAAACATCGCGGGCGGCGTGCGCATGGTCATCAGCACGAAGGCCCCCTCCTCGCGCGCGAGGTTCAACAGGTGAAACAGCGCGCGCTCGTCGAGCGTTGCCGGCTCCAGATCCTCCAGCACCAGCGCTCCGGTGGCAAACGCGGCCGGGAGATCGGTTTCACCCAGCAACCTGGCCGACAGCACGCGCGCGCCCGCCGTCTCCGCCCAGACAGCGGCGAGATGGCTTTTGCCCGATCCCTCCGGTCCGGCCAGTGCCATCACGCGTGCCGGCCAGTCCGGCCACCGCTCCACCAGCCCGAGCGCGGCCGCATTCGAGGGGCCGGCGAGAAAATCCTCACGCGCGAAACTTTCGGCATGCCCGAGTGCGAGAACCAGCTGCAACGGCGATACGGGGTGATCCATGGCAGCTAACCCGGTGTCTGACCGGTATAGATCGAACTTTGCCGATACTGGTCCATTGCGAACCGTGCGAGCACACCGATGGTGGCCGCAAGGGGCACGGCCACCAGCAAGCCGACGAAGCCGAACAGATAACCGAACGCGAGCAGCGAGAAGATGATCCACACCGGATGCAGACCGACGCTGTCGCCCACCAGCTTCGGCGACAGGAAGTTGCCTTCCACGAACTGGCCGAAGAGGAAGATGGCCAGCACCAGAATGATGGAACCGTAGTCCGGCCAGAACTGCGCAATGGCGACGCCGATCGACAGTATCAGTCCGGTCATCGAGCCAACATAGGGAATGAAAGTGATCAGGCCCGAGATCAATCCGATGAGCAGGCCGAAGTTGAGCCCGGCAAGCGTAAGCGCGATCGCATAGAACGAGCCAAGGATGATACAGACGGCCGACTGGCCGCGCACGAAGCCGGCGATGGAGGCATTTATTTTACGCGTGAGCTCGTGCACGGTCTCGCGCTGCGCGACCGGCACCCATCCATCGACCGTGTCGATCATCCGGTGCCAGTCGTAAAGCAGATAGAAGGCCACCACCGGCGTAATCACCACCAGCGAGAACAACGACACCAGGGCACGTCCGCCCGACCACAGCGATTCCAGAAATGCGGTAATCCAGCCCGCCCCCTGCGTCACCAGTTCGCCGAGCGACTCGCCCGGATCGAAACCGGCGCCGATCAGTTTCTCCATCCAGGGCCGGCTCTGCTCTATAACCAGTTTTTGCAGCTTGCCCACGTACTCGGGAATGCTGGCAACGAACGAGGCCAGCTGGCTGCCGATAATCGGCGCGATCAGCAGGATCAGCAATACAAAGGCGAGCACGACGACTGTGATGATCAGCAGCGAAGCGACAGCCCGGTGGAGCCCCAGGCCCTCCAGCCGGTCCGTCAACGGCGTCAGCAGATAGGCGATGGCGATGCCGGCGATGAACGGCAGCAGGATGTGCGCGAGCAGCCAGAGCAGAAAGATGAAGACAGCAAGTGCGACCAGCCAGAATCTCACCTGCCGCCGGAGCGGTGCGCCGCGGATGTTCGGCGATCCGGACGGGTTGGACGGTTTGTTGCTCACTGGCCGGCCATGGCGGTGTTCATGTGGCGCACCCATTCGATCAGGTAGGCAGCAATCGACAACAGGCTGAGGACGGCTACGATTGCCATCAACACGTAGTCGAGCGGCGTCACATCGACGTGGAAGCCGAGCGAGCCGAGCACCACGCAGGCGAACACGATCTGCGCTGCCGTGTTAAGCTTGGACACCACCAGCGGCCGTACCTTGAGCGGGCTTCCCACCAGCCAGGACAGCACGAAGCCGCCGACGATCATGATGTCGCGCGAGACAACAAGGATCACCAGCCAGCCCGGAATCAGTCCGTTGATCCCCAGGGTGACGTAGATCGAAACGATCAGGGCCTTGTCGGCGAGCGGGTCGAGATAGGCGCCGAGCACGCTGGTCATATTGAACCGTTTGGCCAGGAAGCCGTCGACGGCGTCGCTGATCCCGGCGACCAGAAACAGGACGAAAGCGATCCACATTGCCCCGGACGCGATCGCCCAGACTACAATCGGAACCAGCAGAATGCGGCCCAGCGTAATGAGGTTCGGAATACTCAATGCAAACCCGGCTTGCCGGCGCGCCCGCGCCTCAGCGGCTGGCACCACACCGATCGTGGCGCTGGAGTATAATGACGGTCGGACCATTGCGCGACTTGCGATTCCCACGTAGGACCCGGCGCGAACGAGGTCCATCATGGCAGAAAAGGGGCGCGGATTCACATACGCGCAGGCCGGTGTTGATATCGATGCCGGCAACCGGATGGTGGACCTGATCAAGCCGCTGGTGCGGGCGACGGCGCGCCCCGGCGCGGACGCGGAAATCGGCGGCTTCGGCGGCTTGTTCGATCTCAGGCGGGCGGGTTTCGCCGACCCGGTGCTGGTCGCTGCCACGGACGGCGTCGGCACCAAGGTCAAGATTGCGATCGAGACCGGTCGCCATGAGACCATCGGCATCGACCTGGTCGCCATGAGCGTCAACGACCTTGTCGTGCAAGGCGCCGAGCCGCTGTTCTTCCTCGACTACTATGCCTGCGGCAGACTGGAGCCGGAAATCGGTGCGGCCGTGGTAGCCGGCATAAGCATCGGATGCCGGGAGGCCGGCTGCGCGCTGATCGGCGGCGAAACGGCGGAGATGCCCGGGCTCTATGCCGGGGATGATTACGACCTCGCCGGCTTTGCGGTCGGCGCCGCCGAGCGTGGACAGCTCCTTCCGCGCCCTGACATTGCCGAAGGCGACGCGATCATCGGGCTTGCGTCATCCGGCATCCATTCCAACGGTTACTCGCTGGTGCGCAAGGTCGCGGAAAGGAGCGCGGTGACATGGAGCGAGCCCGCCCCCTTTGCACCCGAACAGAGCCTGGGCGAAGCGCTGCTGGCACCGACACGCATTTATGTGAAGTCCTGTCTCGCCGCGATGCGCACCACCAGAGCGGTTAAAGGATTCGCGCACATCACCGGTGGCGGATTTCCCGAGAACATTCCGCGCATCCTGCCGAAAGGCCTTGGCGCCCGGATCGACCTGGACGCCGTGCCCGTACCGCCGGTGTTCAAGTGGCTGGCGCAGGAAGGCGGGATTGCCGAAACGGAAATGCTGCGCACCTTCAACTGCGGCGTCGGCATGGTCGCCGTGACCGCGCCGGCCCATACGGATTCCGTGCTGCGCGCCCTGGCAGAAGCCGGCGAGCAGGCAACGAGACTCGGCGAGGTGATGCGGGCGCCTGACAGTGGGCGTGTCACCTATCACGGCAAGCTCGATCTGGAGTGACGGCATGAGCCGCAAGCGCGTCGGCATCCTGATATCCGGCCGCGGCTCCAACATGGCGGCGCTGATCGAAGCCGCAAAAGTCAGCGACTATCCGGCCGAAATCGTGCTGGTGGCGTCGAACCGGCCCGACGCCGGCGGGCTCGACACCGCACGGGCGGCCGGCATTGCCGCAGCGACCGTCGACCACACCGCCTACGGCAAGGACCGCGTTGCTTTCGAGCGCGCCTTGCAGGCGGTGCTCGACGGGCATCGTGTCGAACTTGTTTGTCTGGCGGGCTTCATGCGGCTGCTGACCGCCGAATTCACCAATCGCTGGCAGCAGCGCATGATCAACATCCACCCAGCCCTGCTGCCCGCCTTCAAGGGTCTCGAAACCCATCGCCGCGCGCTGGAAGCGGGCGTGAAAATTCACGGCGCCACCGTTCACTTCGTTGTGCCGGAAATGGACTCTGGCCCGATCATCGCGCAGGGCGCGGTCCCGGTGCACGATGGCGACACCGAACAGGCCCTCGCGGCCCGGGTGCTGACGGTCGAACACCGCATCTATCCGCTGGCGCTCGGGCTGGTGGCGGAAGGACGCGTGCGTGTCGAAAACGGCCGCTGCGTCATTGCCGGCGCAGGCACGACTGACACGACGCTGATCGTGCCGGACGACGGCCGCTAGGCGGCCTTGCGCACCCACACCTTGTTGTCGTGGAAGGCGGCGCCGCCATAAGGCGCGATCGGATCGGCGCCGGTCAGCGTGTTGATGCCGCAACCGTCGGCGTAGGCCGAGTTCGGCCAGATCGATTCCGCGATCAGGACGCCGCGGCATACCCCGTCAAACGTCTTGGCGTGCAGGCGCACCTCGCCGCGCGTATTGCCGAGCACGACATAGTCGCCGTCGGCGATGCCGTGCTCGCGGGCATCGTCGGGATGGATCATCACCGTCGGACGCTTCTCGTTGGCAAGCGATGTCGGCGTCTCGTTGAAGGTCGAGTTGAGAAAACCCCGCGCCGGCGACGTCGCAAGGCGGAAC
>Ga0315534_1001663_pt1 | contig 15305 bp, 7 predicted proteins | sample SalMarSW160240MG_FD_203094 | JGI IMG/M metagenome (GOLD analysis project Ga0315534, IMG submission 203094) | Salt marsh sediment microbial communities from the Plum Island Ecosystem LTER, Massachusetts, United States - Salt Marsh Sediment SW1602-40 ... | reverse complement strand
CCTACGGGTTCGAAGCCGGCTGGGGGACGTCGGCATCCCAGATTGGAGAAAGCCTGGCGTTGCTGGCCCAGGTTCTGGAATCCTCGGAGCCCGCTGGTTTCGAGCGGCTGCTGGGGCGGCTTCCCTCGATTCGTTCCGTGCTCATGGTGTCGCCCCATGGTTGGTTTGCCCAGGATGGCGTGCTCGGCAGGCCCGACACGGGAGGCCAGGTGACTTACGTTCTCGATCAGGCACGGGCCCTCGAACACCAGATGAAGCAACAGTTCTTGAGCAGTGGCATCAAGGCGACTCCGCGCGTGATTATTCTCACCCGCCTGATCCCCAATGCCGAAGGTACAACGTGCAATCTGCCGCGTGAAAAGATTTTCGGCACTGAAGACAGCTGGATCATTCGGGCGCCTTTTCGGGACGACTCTGGTGAAGTCATCAGCGACTGGATATCGAGGTTCCATCTGTGGCCCTACCTGGAGCGCTTCGCCGAGGAATCGAAGCAACTCGTATTGACGGAGCTGCTTGGCAAGCCGGACTTGATTGTCGGGCACTACACGGACGGCAATCTCGTCGCGCACCGTCTGGCGGAAGATCTGGATGTAACGCACTGCGCTTGCATCCACGCTCTGGAGAAGACGAAGTACCTTCTCAGCGATATGTACTGGGCCGACATGGAACAGGATTACCATTTTTCCATGCAGTTCACGGCCGACCTGATTGCATACAATTCGGCCGATTTTATTCTCAGCAGCTCGTATCGGGAAGTCGCCGGCACGGTTACGGAAATGGGAATGATTGAATCGTACGAGCTGTTTTCGATGCCCGGCCTGTACCGCGTGCAGTCGGGTTTCGATGCACGTCTGGCACGCCACAACATCGTGCCACCCGGGGCCAGCGAAGAGTATTTTTTCCCCAATACGGACACAGGTCGACGCGTGGCCGCGGTGACACAATGGCTCCGGCAGCGATTCCTCGGTCAGAAACCCGAGAATAACTGTGTGGGCACGTTGCGCCGCACCGATCTGCCTTTCATTTTTGCCATGGCACGGATGGACAAAATCAAAAACCTGTCGGGCCTCGTGGAAATCTACGGCCGCAGCCCGGCCCTGCGTGAAAAAGCCAACCTGCTGCTGATTACCTCCTTGATCAATGCCGATCAGTCGAATGACCAGGAGGAAATCGCCGAGGTTTGCCGCACGTACGAGTTGATCGACCAGTACGGTCTGCAAGGTCACGTCCGCTGGTGCGCGGCTCGATTGGATAAAGTGGAAACGGGCGAGATGTATCGGATCATTGCCGATGACAAGGGAGTTTTCGCCCAGCCGGCATTCATGGAAACGTTTGGTTTGACTGTCATCGAAGCCATGGCGTGCGGCCTGCCCGTTGCCGTGACCTGCTTTGGCGGACCGTCGGAAATCGTTGTCACGGGTACTTCCGGCCGTGTCGAGAATCCAAACGACTATGAAGCGTTCGCGCGGGCTCTGGAGGAGATTGTTGAAGACCGGCAGGTCTGGGAGGCGTATTCCGCTGGCGGGATCGAGCGCGTGCAGCAGTCGTTCACCTGGACGCGTCACGCCGGACGGCTGCTCCGCATGGCCAATGTCTACACGTACTGGAATTACATCGACGTCATGAACCGCCAGGCGCTAGACCGGTACATCCATACGCTTTATCACACGGTTTACTGGCCGAGGGCACGATCGATGGTGCCGGGAGGTTGATCGCATGTACATTCAGCTGATAAGCGTCCACGGCCTGATCCGGGGCCAGCACGTTGAGATGGGCCGCGATGCCGATACGGGAGGCCAGGTGCGGTACGTGTTGGAATTAGCCAAGACTCTGAGCGAGTTCCCGGGCGTGGAGGCCGTCGATCTGTTCACACGGCGCGTCAAGGACAAGCGTGTTTCCCAGGATTACGCCGAGGAAATCGAGCGGCTGGCGCCGAAATGCCGGCTGATACGCCTGCCTTGCGGCGGAGGGCGCTATCTTCGCAAGGAACGTTTGTGGCCATACCTCGATGAATTTGTCGACGCGGTAATATCCTTCACGCGCCGCGAAGGGCGGGCGCCGGCCGTGGTGCATGGGCATTACGCGGATGCGGGCTATGTGGGCAAGGAAGTCGCCGCGGTGTTCGATGTTCCGTTCGTCTTCACCGCCCATTCGCTGGGGCTCCCCAAGCTGGACTACCTGCTCAGCGAGGGATGGTCTCGGGAACAGGCCAACAAAGAGCTGAATATCGAACATCGCATCGCGACCGAACAAGACTGTTTGGCCGTCGCCGATATGGTCGTTACCAGCACGCGGCACGAGCGCGACGAGCAGTACCGGAAATACCATAAGGATTCCAGTCTGCGATTCGAAGTCATTCCGCCCGGCACGGACTTGGACCGCTTCTTTCCATACTACGAATACGACATGCCGACGTCCGACATCGACGAACGCTTCAAACAGGCGCGGGTGCGGATGACCAACGAACTGGGGCGCTTTCATTTCAGTCCGGACAAGCCGCTCATCCTGGCGCTGTGCCGCCCCGACCGCAGGAAAAACATTGGAACGCTGATCGACGTGTACGGTCGCAGCAAGGAACTCCAGGCGATCGCCAATCTGGCGGTGTTCGCCGGAATTCGCGACGATATCGAATCGATGCCCGAATCCGAACAGCTTGTGCTTACGGACATGCTGTTGGCGATGGATCGGTACGACCTGTACGGCAAAATGGCGATTCCCAAGGACCACAGCTCGGAATTCGACGTCCCGGAACTGTACCGCCTGGCCGCTTCCACACGGGGCATTTTCGTCAATTCGGCGTTCACGGAATTGTTCGGTTTGACGGCCATTGAAGCGTCCGCCACCGGCCTCCCCTTTGTGGCCACCAAGAACGGCGGACCTCAAGACATTGTTGAAAACTGCAAGAGCGGATTGATCATCGACGTCAATGACCACCAGGCGCTGACCCGCGCGATGCTGCAGTTGCTGACGGATCATTCCGCCTGGGATGAACGCTCCAACAACGGTGTGAATCTCGTCCGCCGCCACTACGCGTGGAAAGCCCACTGCGAACGCTATGTCGAATGTCTCAAGGACATCATGACCGCCCCCGCGAAGACGCCGTCGGCGGTGGGCAAGTCCGCTCCGGGGCCGCGACTGGCGTCCTTGGACCGCTTGTTGATCACGGATATCGACAACACACTGTTGGGTGACGACAAAGCTCTTGAACAGTTGTTGGACGTTATCCAGGAAAACCGCGATCAGATGGGGTTCGGAGTCGCCTCCGGTCGGGCCTTGGAACTGGTGACCGAAGCCCTGCAGTCCAGTGGTGTTGCTGAAATCGACGTCATCATCGCGGCCGTCGGATCCGAAATCTACTACGGCAACGAGCATATCATGGATAAAGGGTGGGCGAGCCAATTACGCTCCAAGTGGAAGCCCGACCGGATTCGTGAAGCACTGGATGCGTTTCCGTTCTTGTGCCTGCAAAAAGAAGATCATACGCAGCGCGAATTCAAGATCAGCTACTTCCTGGATGAGAGTGTAGACTCGAGTGACGCGCTGGCGAAAATACACGATGCGCTGGCGCGGGCCAGAGCTGCCTATTCGCTGATCTTTTCCCACGGCTCCTTCGTCGATATCCTGCCGCATCGCGCCTCAAAAGGCAAAGCCGTTCGCTATCTGGCCGGCAAATGGAACATTCCGCTGGAGCGCGTGGCAACGGCCGGCGACTCGGGAAATGACCGCGACATGCTCGTCGGCCAGACCGCCGGTATCGTGGTGGGCAACCACGACCAGGAACTCCTCTCGCTCAAACGATCGAAAGCGCACCGGGTCTATTTCGCCCAGGCGGCGTGCGCCGGCGGAATCATCGAGGGGCTGAAGCATTACCGGATGATCGAAGCGCCGGAGGTGGCCATCGCCTGACGTGGCGGCGAAGCCACGCCCAGTTCACCGGGCGGCGTCGGTGCAGGGACCCAGAGGAGATGCCAACGTGCCTGAGCTGTTTGGAGCCGTTGAGGCAGGTGGGACGAAGTTCGTGTGCGCGGTCGGATCGGACCCCAAGACAATCGTCGCTATGGAACGTTTTTCCACGACGGATCCCGATGCGACCATCCAGAGCGTCATTGAGTTTTTTAAGAGGCAACGAGAGAACCACGGCCAACTTCAAGCGATCGGTATCGGCTCCTTCGGACCGGTCGACCCGGATCCCGACTCTGCCTCCTACGGACATATCACGGCCACACCCAAGCCGGGTTGGAGCCACACCGACCTGGCAGGTCCCGTTGCCAAAGCGCTGGATGTCCCCGTGGCATTCGACACGGATGTCAATGCCGCGGCCATGGGGGAGTGGCAATGGGGCGCGGCACGCGACCTGCAGTGCTTCATTTACCTGACCGTCGGGACCGGGATCGGCGGAGGCGGAGTGATAAATGGGCAATTGATGCATGGCCTGATCCATCCCGAAATGGGACACGTGCGCATTCCTCACGACACGAAACGCGATCCCTACCCCGGCCACTGCCCGTTCCACGGCGATTGCCTGGAAGGGCTGGCCTCCGGTCCCGCGCTGGCCGATCGCTGGGGAGAACCCGCGGTCGATCTGCCCGAGTCCCATCCAGCCTGGGAACTGGAAGCCGAATACCTGGCGCTGGCTCTGGTCAACTACATTTGCACGCTCTCACCGCAGCGGATTGTCATCGGTGGCGGAGTCATGCATCAGCGGAGCCTGTATGCTCGTATTCGCGTCAAGGTCCAACACGCGCTGAACGGGTACGTTGATTCGCCGGCCATTCGGCAGAACATCGATACATTTATTGTACCCCCCGGATTGGGAGACCGTGCGGGCGTGCTGGGCGCGCTGGCGATGGGCAGCAACGTGATCCATTCGAATCTGTGAAGCGGTCGTGACGTCGGCACGATGATTGCAGGCGGCAAGCCATACGCCTCCCCGACGCACGCATCCGGCTGCGGGTCCGGTCGACTTCGTAAGGCGACACACCGGGGAGGCGGGATTACTGGAAATCACCGTGTTCCGCCGATACACTGAGAGACACTGATCTGGGGCGACGCCATGCGGCACTGCGGCACGCAACCAATTCGATCTGCTTTACGCGCTTTCCCGTGCGGCGTCACACGCCGCGAGTTCGTATGGGAAATGGGTGGTGGGTTTGCCGGATTGGCCCTGGCGGGCCTGTTGGAAGCAACCGGGTTTTTCGCGCACCCGAGCCACGCGAGTGCCGCGGAGAACGACCGGCCCGCAATTCCGGAAGCGCCACGGAGTCCGCTCGCTTCCCGACCGCCCCATTTTGCCACCCGGGCCAAGAGTTGCATCTTTCTGATGATGAACGGTGGGCCCAGCCAGGTCGACACGTTCGATTACAAACCGCAGTTGGGAAAATACGCCGGGAAGCCGTTGCCACCCGACAAAACGTTCATCAATTCGGGCAACCGCAAAAAAGGCTTCTTGACGCCGGCGTGGCGTCCGTTTCGTCCAGGTGGTGAAAGCGGCTTGATGATTTCGGATTACTTTCCCCGCATCCGCCAGCATGCCGACAAGATGGCTGTCATCAAGTCGTGCCATACCGACAGTCATGCCCACGGTTCCGCCCTGGTTGCGATGAACACGGGCAGCACATTCATCGGTCGGCCGTCTTTGGGAAGCTGGTGTGTATATGGGCTGGGTACCGATAACCAGAACCTGCCGGGTTACGTTGTTATGATGGACCGTCGCGGCGGACCGATCAGCGGTCAGCCCAACTATTCCAGCGGCTTCATGCCGGCAACGTATCAAGGCACACTATTCCGTCCGGTGGGGGATCCCATTCTGGACCTCCGCGGACCGGAACATCTGAACCGATCGGCGCAACGCCGGCAACTCGACCTGCTGGCGACGCTTAACGAGGAACATCTCAAGAGTCGGCCGGGCGGACACGAACTGGCGGCGCGCGTGCAAACGTACGAATTGGCGTACCGCATGCAGGCCGAAGCCCCCGAGGCGGTCGATTTGTCTCAGGAGACGGCGCGCACTCTGGCGATGTACGGCATCGGTGGGCAGCCGACCGAGGACTTTGGCCGAAACTGCCTGATCGCGCGACGCCTGGTCGAAAGGGGCGTTCGATTCGTGCAGCTCTACTCCGGCGGCGGCCATCTGGAAGACACTTGGGATGCCCACGAGAGCGTCGAAAAGAATCACGGGCTTCACGCCAGGGAAGTCGACCAGCCCATCGCCGCTCTACTCGCCGATCTGCAACAACGCGGGTTGCTTGAGAGCACGCTCGTGGTGTGGGGCGGTGAGTTCGGCCGCATGCCGTTCAGCGAGGGCCAGGACGCACCGGGCCGTAATCACAACCCGTACGGATTTTCCATGTGGATGGCGGGTGGGAGCGTGCGCGGAGGAACAAGCTACGGTGAAACGGACGAATTCGGGTTCGAAGCGATCGAGGATCGCGCGCACGTCCATGACATTCATGCGACGATCCTGCATTTGATGGGAATCGACCACAAGCGGCTGACCTATCTCCATCAGGGAAGACAGGATCGCTTGACCGACGTGTATGGATCCGTGATGCATGATATCCTGGTCTGACTCGCAACCATCGGGTGACCGCGCGCGCAACGCAGGGGCGTGTCGTGGAAGGCCAGGCTCTTTTTGGTCGTGGCCTGTTGCCAGCGGCCCGTGCCCGGCCGGATTCCGGCCCACGCTACTGGCCATTGCCATGGCTGTTCCGCTGTGCCTCCCGGGCGTGTCCTCGGCTGACGGTGCGGCAAACCGCCGTCCGAACATTGTTTTCATCCTGGCGGACGATTTGGGGTGGGGTGATCTGGGCTGTTACGGGCATCCCCATATTCGCACGCCGCACCTGGATCGACTGGCCCGGCAGGGAACCCTGTTTACTCAATTCTATGTAAACAGCGGGGTCTGTTCGCCGTCGCGTACGGCATTCATGACCGGCCAATTCCCGTCGCGACACCGCATTCATGGCCATCTAGCCAATCATTCCCGCAATCGGGCCCGCGGAATGCCGGACTGGCTCGACAGCGACGCGCCACTGGTCTCGCGCCAATTACAGGCAGCCGGGTATCGCACGGCGCATTTTGGCAAATGGCACCTGGGCAGCGGCAAGCACGCACCCGATCCGGCGGCGTACGGGTTCGACGCGCATCGGACGGTGCAGTCGTCGGGGCCTGGATTCGAGCAGGAGAACGATGAATATTTTCGTGCACGGTCGACGGACCTGATCGTCGACGAAGCGATCCAATTCATTGACGCCCACCGCGAAGAACCCTTTTTCGTCAATATCTGGACTCTTGTCCCGCATGCGACGCTGCACCCTACCGATGAGCAGATGGAGCCCTATCGCAAGTTCCGTCCGCAGAAGGTGCCCCACCGCGGGGCCGCGCAAATCTATTACGCGACCGTAACGGCGCTCGACGCCGCCTTAGGCAGGTTGTTCCAAAAGCTCGACGAAGCCAAACTGGCGGATCGTACGCTGATCCTGTTCAGCTCGGATAACGGACCGGAAGACATTCATATCCGAAACGCTTCGCACAGCGGTATTGGATCCCCGGGTCCATTCCGCGGCCGGAAAAGAAGTTTGTACGAGGGCGGAGTGCGCGTGCCTCTCATTGTCCGCTGGCCCGGCCAGGTACCGGCGGGGCGTGTGGATCGGCGGTCCGTACTGACAGCCGTTGATTGGTTCCCGACGCTGTGCCGCCTGGCCGGCGCCCCTCTGCCTCCCGGCTATGCCCCCGATGGTGAAGACATCGGCCGTGTGCTGCGGAGCGAGCGCGCGGGGCGCCGCCGAGACATCTACTGGCAATGGCGGTTCGGTATCGCGGGCCATCCGCTGCATCACAGCCCCGTGCTGGCTGTCCGAAGCGGCGACTGGAAGTTGTTGCTCAACCCCGATAAGAGCCGCGTCGAGTTGTATCGAATTCCGGACGACCCTGGAGAACTACGGAATGTGGCGGCCGGTCATCCGGCCGTCACCGACCGCCTGGCCGCCGCCGCGTTGGCGTGGCACGGCAGCCTGCCCGACGGACCGCTGGCGGCATCTGCCGGGCAAATCCATGGTCGGTGGCCCGGCGTGAAGATTGGGAAAGAGTAGCTCTGTCGATCCAATCCCGCTATTGCGTCGCCGCCGGCGGGTGCCGGACCCGCACCCACTAACGCTGCGCGCGGCTCTCGAAGAAGGCGGCGTCGACGTCCGCGGCCCGCGGCCGATCGACGCGCAGCGCGAGGTCGTCGTGGAAGCGTTCCTGCTGCTGCTGTAAGCGTTGCATCATGCGCCGGACAGTATCGGAGTAAGCGGGGTCATGCGCGAGATTGTTTGTTTCGGACGGATCGGACTGAAGGTCAAAAAGTTGGGTGACATCGACTTGCGGATAACGGATGAACTTCCAACGCCCGTGTCGCACGGCCCTCTGCACATCGCGATATGCCAGGAAAACGCTATCCCGTACCGATTCCTGTTCTCCCGCGATCACGCCGCCCAGGCTCAGCCCGTCGAGGTCTTCCGGTGGTGTCACCCCACATAGTTCCGCCACGGTCGGGAAAATATCGAACAAGTACGCCAGGGCCGCCGTTTCCCCACGCGGAATGCCGGGACCACAAATGATGAGCGGCGACTTTGTGCTGTGTTCGTACAAATTCTGTTTGCCAAACAAACCGTGGCTCCCCACCGCCAGGCCATGGTCGGATGAGAATACAATCAGCGTATTTTTCAACTGACCAATCTGATCGAGCGCGTCGAGGATGCGGCCAATATGATGGTCGATGGACGAAATGCACGCGTAGTAGTCGTGCAGGTGGCGGCGGACGACGGACTTGCGGCGCGGCCACGGAGCCAGCCGCTCGTCGCGCACAAGAAGTTCGCCGTTGTCGAAGGGATGATAAGGAAGGTAATTTGGCGGCAAGGCGAGCGATTCGCGGCGATAGAGCTGCATCCATTGATCGGCGGCCACACGCGGATCGTGAGGACCCGCGAATCCGAGATACATGAAGAATGGTCGCTTTCGATTCCATTGGTTCATCAAAAAGCGAATGGCCCGATTGGCCCCCTCGCGGCCGTGATGACCGGATGTCCGCTCCGCCCGGTCATCAAGATAACTGGAATGTTCGAAAGCGGTGTGATAAACACGCGCGACATTACCCCGCTTTGACACGTGCCATGTTTCGTAACCGGACTTGCGGAGCACGTCGCCAAACGTATCGTTCCTGTCCAGGGGATCATAATCGTACAGAGCCTTTCCGCTGTGAATCATGTGGCGGCTGGGATTGCACACGGCGGGCATCGTGGAACCCATGCAGTAGGCGTTGCGAAACACAAATCCGGTGCAGGCCAGGCGATCCAGGTTCGGTGTCCGGATGTCGGCATTGCCCAAGGCGCCGACGGTGTCGGACCGCTGATCATCCGTAAGCAAAAACAGCACATTCGGCCGATCCGCCGCTAAAGCCGGTAGGTGCATCCAGATTACCAGTATCAAGATCAAAAGCTTTGGGACGCTGCGTGTTTCTCGTTTCATTTTGCTGCGCTCGGCGGCGGTGTCACGGTTTTCAAGGCGTTGGCTGTGCTCGAGCCACGGTAGAGTCTCCCTTACCATATCAGATTCCGCCGCAGAACGAAAAATAGAACGCGGGAATGTGTCTTGCTCGTGTCCACATAGCGGGGCGAATGATGGGCGGCGCCGGCGGGCATGGACATCTGGAGTCCGATTTGGTCTGCTGAGGCACGGTGGGTAAAGATTCGAGCAACCATTAGAGCAGCCCATGGACAGCGCTTTCCAAATACGCATCCTTGACCGATTACGACTGCTGTACGGAGACCGTGGTGAATCGATTCTGCGCGACCTGGAGCGGTTGATCGACCGGCACGGCGACCTGTGTGCCGGTCGACGTGATGGCCTGTGGGACGAGCGAACCGTCGTGCTGATCACATACGGCGACCAGATCCGTGGCGGCGAGCAGTCGCCCCTGGAAACACAGCGGCAGTTTCTGCTGGATTTCGGACTCGACCGCCTTATCGACACCGTTCATATCCTGCCGTTTTTTCCCTACTCCTCCGACGATGGATTCTCTGTCACGGACTATCGTTCGGTCCATCCGAACGTTGGAGAGTGGCAGGATGTGGACCGGATGGGCCAATCTTTCCGGCTGATGTTCGATTTCGTCCTCAATCACTGCTCGCGAAGTCACCCATGGTTTCAGAAGTATCTTCGCGGACAAGCACCGTACACGGATTTTTTTATTGAAGCGGAACCGTCGATGGATCTATCCACCGTGATCCGTCCCCGCAGCACGCCGTTGTTGACTCCCGTAGAAACGACCCGCGGGACAAGACACGTGTGGACGACGTTCAGTGCCGACCAGGTCGATCTGAATTTCGCCAGCCCGGACGTACTGCTGGAAATGATAGATCTTCTTCTGACCTACATCGCGCGCGGAGCGGCCTGGATACGCCTGGATGCGATCGGCTTCTTGTGGAAACGTGCCGGCACTCCTTGTTTGCATCTTCCAGAGACACATGCCGTGGTCAAGCTGATGCGCGATATCGTAGACACCGTTGCTCCGGGCACGGTACTGATTACCGAGACCAATGTCCCTCACCACGAAAATGTCACTTATTTTGGAGATGCAGACGAAGCGCATGTTGTATACCAGTTTAGTCTGGCGCCCTTGCTGCTGGACGCCCTGGTGACAGGCGATGCGCGACCATTGCAGGGCTGGTTGACGCATTTGAGGTATCCCGGGGCCGGAATGACGTTCCTGAATTTCACGGCTTCTCATGACGGAATCGGCGTGCGACCCTTGGAAGGGCTCGTTCCCCAGGAACGACTCGACGCGCTGGTGGACCACGTGCGGCGGTGCGGGGGACGGGTGAGCATGCGCGCGATGGCCGACGCCTCCGAGACTCCCTACGAGTTGAATACCACTTACATTTCCGCGATGAATGATCCAGATGGGTCGACACCTGACGCGTTGACTCGCAAATTCCTCGCGTCTCAGGGGCTGATGTTGTCCTTGCGCGGCGTTCCGGCTATTTACTTTCATAGTCTGGTGGGGACCTTCAACGACGATGAAGGCGTGGCTCGCACGGGGCAGAACCGTTCCATCAACCGTCGAAAATTCCAGGACGGCACGCTGCGCCGCCGCCTGCAAAACGAGCAAGGGCTCCAGCGCATGGTGTTGGATGGGTACCGACGAATGCTGGAAATCCGCATCTGCCAACCGGCATTTCACCCCGGTGCAGAACAGCACATGACCGCCAGCGGCCACGATTCCGTGATTTCATTTACGAGGATCAGTCAGGACGGAAGGCAGCGGATTCATGTGCTGGCCAATGTTGCTCATGCGCCGGTGGAGATTGATCTGCGAGCGATTAACGCACATGATTGCCGCCGCAGTCTCCTGCGCGATTGTCCCGTGTCCCGGACGGGCTACACGCTTGATGCATGGGAGATCGCCTGGCTGACCTGAACAATAAGGGATAGGGTGAACGAAGCATCGCTCCTCGATAGATCGAACCGCCCGAATGCCGCCTGAAGCCACACCTCGCGGCCGGGCGCGCCGGTCGAGAGGTGTTTCCCATCAGGCAGAGGCGGGTTTGTACGGATCACTCCATGGACCACTCGCTTGACGCACTCCGCAACGACGCTCGGTCGATCTGGCAGGCGGGAGTTGACGCCGTCCGATCGGAGCAGTTGGTGGCGTCGGAGGTCCAGCGCGAGGGCCGTGACTTCACGGTTTGCGGACACCGTTTCATTGGCGATCGTCTGGGAAGAATTGCCGTCGTGGGCGCGGGCAAGGCCGGTGCCGGAATGGCCGCGGGCGTGGAATCCGCTCTCGGCGCCGATCTGGTCGACGAGAAACTGGTCGGATGGGTTAACGTTCCGGCGGATTGTGTGCGGCCATTGCAGAAGATCCACTTGCACGCGGCGCGTCCGGCAGGGGTAAACGAGCCGACGGCTGAAGGCGTAGCGGGTTCGGAACGGATATTGCAAATCGTCGACGACCTCTCGCAGCATGACCTTTGCCTGGTGCTGCTGTCGGGTGGCGGAAGCGCGCTGCTGCCCGCCCCCAATCCCTCTCTTACACTGGCCGACAAGCTCGCGGTGACCCGTTATCTGATGAAGTCGGGGGCCACCATCGAGGAACTCAACACCGTTCGCAAGCGGTTATCGCGCATCAAGGGCGGCGGACTCGCGCGAGCCTCTCGAGCCGGCCAGATGATGTCGCTGATCATATCCGATATTGTCGGTGATCCCATCGACATGATCGCCTCGGGGCCGACCTGCCCGGATCGAACCACGGACACCGACGCACTGCACGTGCTGAAGAAATACCAAGCGTTTCCACCGGCAGTGTCGCTGAGTGTTATCGAATTTCTCGAGCGGTCGGCGCGGCAAGGCTCGCTGCCAACGTCGTGGCCCGACAATGTCGTGAACACGATCATCGGCAACAATGCGACGGCCCTTGAAGCCGCAGCATCCGAAGCAGGTTCGCGCGGCTACCATGTGCTTTCGTTGGGTTCGGAAAACTGCGGCGAGGCCAATCAAGAGGGCCGCGCTCTGGCCGCGCGGTGCCGCGCGCTCCGCGAGGATTCTGTGCATGGTCGCCGCCTGTGCCTGCTCAGCGGCGGAGAACCCGTCGTACACCTGGCCCAAACGGATCGCCCGCGCCGGGGTGGCCGCAACCAGCAACTGGTGCTCGCCGCGCTGGATGCACTGAACGATACGCGCCTGGACGGGCTTCTGCTGTTGTCCGGCGGCACGGATGGCGAAGACGGGCCCACGGATGCGGCCGGTGCCTGGATCGACGCCGGCATCCGCGAAGCAGCTCGGCGGGAAGAGATCGAACCGCGACCGTACCTGGAAATCAACAACGCCTACGCGTTTTTCGAACGCGTGGGCGGTCTCTTGAAAACAGGCCCCACACATACCAACGTAATGGACCTGCGTGTGGCATTGATCCGGGTAAATTAATCCACGCGTCGACTCCCAAAGCGGCGGGGCAGACGCGAAGTCAAGACGTATCGCGAAATCCTCGGCGGGGCGGGTACCGTATGCCATCGGCCAGTACCGCTGGTGGGCCTTCCGCCGCATTCAGCGACGTTTTTCGTTTTCATCGCTGTTCTTGTCAGACGACGTTTCGACCGCTCGGGTCAAGATCTCCACGTCCCCCATCCGGAAGCAAGAGGCGCTCCGCTGGAAGTAGGCCATGCCGGCGGGGGTAGCCACGTCGCGGTGATCACGGCGCGTCGCCGTCGGAAGAACTGCCGGCGGGGCCGTAATGACCTTCTACCGCGCAGTCGGAATCGGGCATGATGATCACCGTCCGCGGCTTGCGGATGTCTGGGAACGTAACCGATGGGCTTTGCCAGCAATCGAAGGCCGGTCCCTGGGGCGCGGGTATCGCAGCGATGGGAACGGCCGCCCCGGCGGGATAGGCACCGCCGCCCAGCCCTTGCCGCACGATCAAACGGTGCGTGGCCACCGGTGCGGGCCGTCGCACGAGGGCCGCCCAATCCTGCTGCTGATCTCGCGGCGGCAACCCGATGGACACCGTTCCGGGGCCCTGTACGCGGGCCAATGTTCCCCGTTCAAGAGGACCGCCGCGGCGCGGATCATACCACAGGATGTCGAAATCCGATGCCATACGGCCGAAATCGATGGCCGCCGGACCTCCGTTGGGAAGGTACACGGCGTAGACGACGCCCGGGTGGGCAAGGCAATACGCGTCGTCAGCCTGCAGGAGTTGATCGGCGTGGCGCGTGGTTTCGAGGGGAAGATGATCGAGCATAAAGCGGCGGCAGATGCGCGTCAGATCCCACATCCGGTCGCGGCTCCGAAAATCTTCCAGGTTCAAGTCGTTGTGTGCATACCGGTAGCCGAACAGCCACTCGACACCCGCTCCACCGGCCATGAAATGGCCCCACAAATGTCGCTTGCGCACGTCGTCATGCCCGTAGTCGACCGCGTCAGGCTTCACACCGGTATTGGCCGGACCGATTTCATCCAAACACACGACCCACTTGCGTCCCGACGCCTCGGACCGATCGATCCACCGTTGCGTTAGCTGGCGGGTATCGTTCGTCTGAAGTGACGCTCCTTCAACGAACGGTTCGCCCAGCAGCGGCGCATATAGATTGTCGTACCGATTCGGAAACGTATGGACGGCGATCGGGTGGTTGTAGGGGTCGAGACGACGAACGCAACGAGCGAACTGTTTACGCTGACGATCGGTATTTGTGTTTTCTTCCCCCAGGTTCCATGTGACCGCCAGATGGTGTCCGAAACGTGCCACCAGCTCACGATAGTACAAGCGCCGTTCCCGGCCTAAGCGGCCCTTGTCCAGCAATTGGTCGTTTTCCTGCTCCTGCGTTACGACGTGCAGCATGATCCCCAGGCGATCCATGTGTGAGAATACGATGTTCCACTGATCGAGCTTGCTGCAGTCGTATCGCAGGCGCTGCTGGGGGTCGATCCACGGCCAGACATCGTTGCCGTCGCCCTTGACGTTCATCGTCAGGAAATAGACGGAGTTGACGTCCTTGGCCGCCAGATAATTCAGCGCGCCCAGGATGTTCTTTCCCTTGCCGTTTTGCCAAGTGGGGTCGGATGGCCGAAAGTCGCCGGCGTGGGGCTCGTATTGATGGGTCGGCGTCGTCGCATCGAACTGGTCAAACGCCAGAAAGTTCTCCGGGCTATCCGCGCCGCCCTTAAGGAACAATTCTCCGTGTTCGGCGAAGTACAGGTAGCGCCGGCCCACGTATTGCAACATGCCCTTGCCGCGGAAGTCGCGCCCGGTCTTGTCGGTAGGACCTACGTCGATTTGTCCCGAAACACCATCCCAGGCCGTGGGTTGGCCCATTTCGGGGTCGTCCGACACGGCGACATCGCGGCCTCGGCGAAAACACACGGTCCATTTCCAGGTGCCGGTCTGATCGGGCACGAAGTGGATCCGCCAGGCGTCGCCCCTGTCCGCGGAGGAATGGGCGGCATGGCCGTCGGCCGCGAAATAGCCCGGCGCCCTGATCTCGCGCTGTCCGAGCTGGAAAACCCCTTGCACACGATAGTCCAGAAAGGGGTTGGGCGACGCGGTTTCTCCGCTGACTGGTCCGCGCAACGTGAGGGTCACGGTGTGCCATTTCTTGCGCTGTCCCGATATCTCAACACGGCTCGGTTCTTCGACGTCGATCGGCGCCGGTGACTTCTGTCCGGCGTTCTGCAACTTGGGCGTCGGCGCCTCAGTCGTTGAGGGGGCAGTCGTTGAGGGATCGTCGCGGGATCGGGTGGCCGCGACGATCTGTTTAAGCCGCTGGTTC
>Ga0315534_1001660_pt1 | contig 15315 bp, 10 predicted proteins | sample SalMarSW160240MG_FD_203094 | JGI IMG/M metagenome (GOLD analysis project Ga0315534, IMG submission 203094) | Salt marsh sediment microbial communities from the Plum Island Ecosystem LTER, Massachusetts, United States - Salt Marsh Sediment SW1602-40 ... | reverse complement strand
AAGAGTCGATCACCATCAGTCGAACAGGCCTTGCTCATTATAGCCGAGGATTTCGTCGTCGGTCCGATCGTCGAGAACCGGCAGGCTATTGAAGTGCGCGACAATCTCATCGATGCCGCGCTTGAAGGCATCGTAGTCGTGCCGGCTCGGCTTCCTGCGTTCGCGCTCGACCTCCTTGCGCAACACGTCGGTGATGACCTCGGTGATGCCCTGCTTGCGCCTGCGGGCGAGCTCGCGGGCAAGCCGCTCGGTCTCCGGGTTTTTGATGTTCAGCGCCATGGACCGATCCCGTCTTTCTTTCCTGCTGCTGTTCTTCCTTCTTTACTTATTTCTTCCTTCTTTACGAGACAAGACATTCCGCCTTCGGCGCCGCAAAAGCCCGGCCGGCCCGTCATTGTTCCTCCCATATTCCGCGCATTTGTGTTCTGGGAAACCATTGGCGGGGAGGACCCGGTCGGGTACATCATTGGGCGAAAGCTCCTTTCAGGTTCTGCGGCGCGGCTGCGGCCAGTGTTGGGAGCCGATCTTTTCGTGGTTAACCAATTCCGGGACAGGCAAAGCGAACCCCTTGGGGAATGAACCGGACCGACCCAAATAGCGTATAATTCGCCACTGAGGGCGGGGCTGCAGCCCCTGATTGAGCGGGACGAAACGTGGACGAACGCAACGACAAGGACGGCGAGCCAGAGTCTCGCACGGCGCAGATCAAGCGTATTCTGCTCGACATCGATTCCCGGCTCGACTTCGCGGTTTACCAGCTCGGCTATTGGGGGCGCGAGCTGTTCGAGCGGTTCGTCGTTTTCATGGACCGCTTCCACATCGGCGGTTGGCGGCGCTGGCTCTTCGTCGAGCCCGTTTCGGAAGCGCTGACCCTCGGGCTTGGCGGTTCGATCCTCATGCTCGCGCTCGCAACCCCCGCCTTCCACGAGACCTCCGATGAGGACTGGCTGAAGAAGTCCGACCTCGCCGTCGTCTTTCTCGACCGTTTCGGCAACGAGATCGGCAGCCGCGGCGTCAAGCAGAATGATTCGATCCCGCTCGAAGAGTTCCCCGATCACCTGATCAAAGCGGTGCTCGCGACCGAGGACCGCCGTTTCTATGAGCATTTCGGCATCGACATCAGCGGCACCTTCCGCGCGCTCGTCACCAACGCCCAGGCTGGCGGCGTGGTGCAGGGTGGCTCCTCGATCACCCAGCAGCTTGCGAAGAATCTGTTCCTGTCGAACGAGCGCACGATTGAGCGCAAGGTTAAGGAGGCCTTCCTCGCGGTCTGGCTGGAGACGCACCTCACCAAGAATGAGATTCTCAAGCTCTATCTCGACCGCGCCTATATGGGCGGTGGCACTTACGGCGTCGATGCAGCGGCCCAGTATTATTTCGGCAAATCGGCGCGGGACGTGACCCTGCCCGAGGCGGCGATGCTCGCCGGCCTGTTCAAGGCGCCGGGAAAGTTCGCCCCCCACATCAACCTGCCGGCGGCCCGCGCGCGCGCAAATGTCGTGCTCGACAACCTCGTCGAGGCGGGCTTCATGACCGAGGGCCAGGTGTTCGGCGCGCGGCGCAACCCGGCCAAAACCATCGACCGTCGCGACGAATCCGCGCCTAACTATTACCTCGACTGGGCGTTCGAGGAGATGCGCAAGCTCGCCGATACGCTTCCCAGGTCGGTGACGGAACGGAATTTCGTGGTGCGGACGGCCCTCGACAGCGGCCTGCAAAAGGCGGCCGAGAACGCGGTCAGGGACGCGATCCGCCAATACGGCCGCGATTACCGGGCCGGTCAGGCGGCGATGGTCGTCGCCGATTTGGACGGCGCGGTGCGCGCGATGGTCGGCGGCGTCGATTACAGCAAGAGCCAGTTCAATCGGGCGACCGACGCGATGCGCCAGCCGGGCTCCTCGTTCAAGCCCTATGTCTACGCGACCGCGCTGATGAACGGCTTCACGCCCAGTACGATGGTGGTCGACGGCCCGGTCTGTCTCGGTAACTGGTGTCCGAAGAATTATTCCGGCGGCTACCGCGGACGGATGCCGCTCATCATGGCGCTTACCCGCTCGATCAACACCATCGCCGTCAAGCTCTCGATTGCCGTCGGCGAGGGCAAGTCCGCATGGCGCAAAGCCAAGAACGGCCGTGCCAAAATCGTCGCGCTCGCACACGCGATGGGGATACACACGCCGCTACCCGACACACCATCGCTACCGATCGGCGCCGATGCGGTTACCGTGCTCGACCACACGGTCGCCTACGCGACCTTCCCCAATGAGGGAAAGGCGGTGCCTCGGCATGCCATTCTTGAGGTGCGGACCGGCACCGGCGAGACCATCTGGCGCTTCGATCGCGACGGGCCGAAACCGAAGCAGGTCATGCCGCCGGACGTCGCCAAAAACATGATCAAGATGATGAACAGCGTCGTGGAGAATGGCACCGCCCGGCGCGCTATTCTTGATGGCATCAAGGCCGCAGGCAAAACCGGGACGACCAATGCTTATCGCGACGCTTGGTTCGTGGGCTACACTGGCAATTTCGTCGGCGGCGTCTGGTTCGGCAACGACGATTACCGGCCGCTCAACCGCATGACCGGCGGCTCGGTACCGGCGATGACCTGGCATGCCGTGATGGAATACGCCCACCAAGGCGTCGAGTTGCATAACCTGCCCGGGCTGCCGCCCAATTCATTGAGTGTTGGCCCCCAGGTTGCGGAGACCAGGGACGACGTTCCGCGTCCGGCGATGCTGTCGAGCCGCGGCGTTAAGGTTCTCTCGCGCATCGAGCGACTGCTCGAGGAGGCGGCGCGCGATCTCGCGCCCACCGCGGCGCGCGCCCAGCAGCAGTCGAAAGCGGAAAACCCGGCGGCGCACACCGCCGCCGCGGGTCAGGGGCGCGACGCAAAAGTCCGGAATTAGCGGCATGACTCAGGTTGCGGGAGCCACTCGCACGCGACCCGTTTTTATTTGATCGGATCCAACCGTGCGGCTCTTGATCGGCGTTTTGTTTTCACTGCTGGTGGCGGCTGCGATCGGCCTCGGATCGACGTGGTTTGCGCTAACGCGGAACATCGCCTTCGGCGCGATGAGCATCGGATCGTGGACCGCCTATCCGCTATCCGGCAGCGCCGAGATCGACCCTTATGCCCGGGCTTCGATCGCGCGCTCTGGCGAATTGCCAATGGGGCTCGGCGACGGCGTCTCCTTCATCGCCAAGACCGACGACGCCGGGCGTCCGCTCGACGGACGCTGCGACGTGTTGGTGAGCGGCACGACCCCCCAGGCGCGCTTTTTCACGCTGACGCTCTACGGCCCCGGCGGACGGCTGATCGCGAACTCGATCGACCGCCACGGCTTCACCAGCCAAGAGCTGGTGCGTAAGGCGGACGGCCGGTTCGATGTCGTTGCCGCGCCCCGCGCACGGCCCGGTAACTGGCTGCCCACCGGCGGAGTCGGGCGCTATGTACTGGTGATGCGGTTCTATGACACCCCGGTCGGGATCACCACTCGAGCCGAGCGCGAGGCGCCGATGCCTGCGATCCAAATGCAGGGGACGTGCTCGTGATCCGCTGGGCTCTTTGGCTGCTCGCCGGCCTGATCCTCGGCGGGGTGGTCCATTTCGCCACCGTTCTCTTGCTGCCGCGCACGGCGACGCGCGACGCCTATGCGCGGCTTGAGCCGATCACCCGCGTCAATGCCTTTAAGCTGCTGCCCGCGCCGCGGCCGGACCAGGCGGTCATCCCGTTCATGGACCCGGCCTTCGCCACTGCCGTCTGCCGCTATGATCTCAGCCGCGGTTCGGTCAAGCTCATCGCGCCGGTAAGCCAAGCCTACACCTCGGTCACGTTCTATACACGCGCCGGCATCGCCTTTTACGCGATCAATGACCGCGCCGCAGGGCGGCGCACGGTCGAGCTCGATCTGATGACGCCGGCGCAACACGAAGCGCTGCCGACCGAGGAAGACGTAACCGCCGCCGACCGCCTGATCGTCGAGTCGCCGACGCCGGCCGGGCTGATCGTGGTACGCGCGCTTATCCCCGAGCCCGCACTGCAGCCGATGGCGAACGCCGCGGTATCGGCTGCGCAATGCAAGGAGCAGCCTGATAACGTGCCGCAGAAGGTCGAAACCGCGCCGCCGCTGCCGGAAAAACCGCCGCGGAAGCGGCTTTGACCTTTCGGCCGCATCGGTGAATTCTAATTCTGATCCCGGACTCAAGCGGGCAGAGCGCGTCTTTGACGTTTCTTCGGCGCGTCCCCATATCCGGTTCTGACGCCGAAGCGCGGGGTCCGCCTCTAGAGCGAAACTCCGTTCCAATCGAATCGGAATTCGCTCTGGTTGTCCTTGAGTGATCGCATTTTCTGCGGCGAACCGGTTCCCACTTCGCCGGAAAATGCTCTAAACCCCGTCAATCGCAAAGGCTTTTAATGAGCGAAATCAGCATTCCAACCCGGGAGCCGCAACAGGTCCCGGTGGATGACGCCGTGGTGCCTTTCGAGGTCGCAGTCCTCGACCTACGCGGGCGTGTGGTGCGCCTCGGGCCGGCGCTCGACCAGATTCTCGGCCGGCACAATTACCCGACTCCGGTCTGCAAGTTGCTGGGTGAGGCAATCGTGCTCACGGTGCTGCTCGGCGCTTCCCTCAAGTTCAAGGGCCGGTTCATCCTGCAGACCCAAAGCGACGGGCCGGTGCGCATGCTGGTCGTCGACTATCGCAGTCCGGGCCTGGTGCGGGCCTGCGCGCAGTTCGACGCCGATCGGGTCAGTGCGCTGGGCGAAGCGACGGCCGGCGACCTGCTCGGCCGCGGCCATCTCGCCATGACCATCGACCAGGGGCCCGACATGAACCGCTACCAGGGTCTGGTCGCGCTGTCCGGCGAAGGGCTTGAACAAGCGGCGCATGAGTACTTCCTGCGCTCGGAGCAGATACCGACGCGGGTGCGCCTGGCCGTCGCCGAGGAATTCAGCGCCGCCGGAGGCGGCGTGCGCCGGAGCTGGCGCGCCGGGGGGCTTCTGCTCCAGTTCCTGCCGAAGAAGGCCGAGCGCATGCGCGGCCCCGATCTCGATCCGGGCGACGCGCCGGAGGGAACGGCGCCGCATGTCGTTCCCGAGGACGACGCCTGGGTCGAAGGCCAAGCGCTCGTCGCGACGATCGCCGACGTCGAGTTAATCGACCCTGCCCTGTCCAGCGAGCGCCTGCTCTATCGCCTGTTCCACGAACACGGCGTGCGCGTGTTTCGCTCCGCCGCCGTCGAAGCGAGGTGCTCGTGCTCGCGCGAGCGGGTGGACAGCATCCTGCGCAGCTTTTCGCCCGAGGATCGCGCCGGCATGGTGGAAGACGGCCGAATTCTCGTGACCTGCGAGTTCTGCAACGCGAAATATGAATTCAGCCCGGACAGCGTCCTCGACGGGTGCTGAGCCGTCGTGCTGATCGGTTCCGACCCTCAATCCTGTTCGGGCGTCCAATCGGGCGCAGCGAGTTCAAAGCGGTCGAATAAAAAACCCGGCGCGACGGTGCACCCGAGCAGGGTCCATTCGCCGAGGCTTCGGGCGGCCTGCCAAGCATGTGCCGGCACCACCGCCTGCGGCACTTCGCCCGCGGCAAGATCGCAGCCGAGCCGCCGCGTGACCGCCTGTCGCCCCGGCTCGGCGATCGCGAGCTCCAGCGGCGCGCCGGCATACCAGTGCCAAACCTCGGCCGCATCGATGCGATGCCAGTGCGAGCGCTCGCCGCGTGCCAGCAGGTAATAGATCGCGGTCGAGTGCGCGCGGCCGCCCTCGCTTCGACTATCGCGGAATGTTTCGCGGAAATGTCCGCCCTCGGGATGCGGCTGCAGTCGCAAGAGGCGGATGACATCGGCGGCGCTCAGCGCAGTCTGGTGTAGGTCCATGCGAAAAACCTGACCGAGCGGCTCGACGACGGTCAAGACCGGTTCTTTCGCTCCCTCAGCTCGCCAAACACTTGCGCGGCGGGTTTGCCGGCGAGGCCAACGGCTGCGGCAATCCCCGGCACATCGGCGCGCAGAAACGGATTTGCCTGCTTCTCGTCGCTGAGAATGGACGGGACGGTCGGCTTGCCGACGGCCAGCAGCTTCCGCACCTCCTCAGCGCGCCGCTTGAGCGCGTCGTTGTTCGGTTCGACGGTGAGGGCAAAGCGGATATTCGACTCGGTGTATTCGTGGCCGCAATAGATCCGCGTGTCGTCCGGCAGCGCGCGCAACTTGAGGAGCGAGCGCCACATCGTCTCGGCGGTGCCTTCAAACAACCTGCCGCAGCCGATCGAGAACAGCGTGTCGCCGACAAAGACGATCTTCTCTTTGGGAAACCAATAGGCGATGTGGCCCGCGGTATGCCCGGGCGTCTCGATCACCTGCGCTTCAAGCGAGCCTATTTTCACGATGTCGCCCTCACCGACAGTCGCGTCGACCCCTTGGATCGGGTTGTTTTCGTGCGCCGGGCCGGTGACCCGGCAGCCATGGCGCGCCTTCAGCTCGGGAATGCCAGCGGTGTGGTCGCCATGATGGTGCGTGACCAGAATATCGGTGAGCCGCCAGCCTTGCGCGGCGAGCGCGGCGTTGATGGCGCCCGCCTCCGGCGCATCGATTGCGGCCGTCGCTCCCGTCGCCGGATCATGGACGAGGACCCCGAAATTGTCGTTCAGGCACCGGAAAAGATGAGTTTGCGCGGACATGGAATAAATCGCCGATCGTTGTGCTCTCGACTGCAACTAGGATGACGCAAGCGCAAATGCAATCAAGCCGGGCCGTATGCTCGCCGTCTCAAGCGCAGTCAGCCTTGGTTCGACGAGACGGCGCGGCCTTCGGCGCGCAGCACCTCGGCAATCGCCGAGAGACGCGCGTCCGCAGCGAAGTCCTCGAGTGAAACCGGAAGTCGCCGCCGCCAGTTGGGATGTTCGCAGACGGTGCCGGGGATGTTGACCTGATCGGCGATGTCGAACACGTCCTCCGCCGCAACCACCAGGAGTCGGCTCGGCGTGCGGGCGAGAAAGCGGATCATTTCGAGCGTCGAGGGCTTTTCTGAACCGCATTCGCGGGCGAGCGCCTCGGCCACGGCCCGATGCGCGGTCTCGCGTTCGGCTTCCGTCTCGCCCGGATCCATGCCGAGGCTCCGCTTCACGGCAAGGTCGTGATTGGACAGCCATCCCGAGAACGTTGGCAGGTCATGGGTGCCGAACGACACCAGGGCCGGCGCCGGATAGGCCGATGGCGGCCTGAACGAACCGTCATGCTCGCGTTCGAAAATCATGACGCGATACGACCACACGTTCCAGTCGGCGAGCTTTTCGCGGAAGCCGTCGGGCACCGTTCCAAGGTCCTCACCGACGACAATGCAACGTTCGGCATTGCTCTCCTGAGCGAGCACCGCGAGCATGGCCTCGAGCGGAAACCTCACATAGGTCCCCTCGAAGGGCTTGTAGCCGTGCGGGATCATGTAAAGCCGGTTGAAGCCGAGCACGTGATCGATGCGGATCGCGCCGGCATACCGCATGATCGCCCGCAGCGTCTCGCGCAGCAGGCGGAAGTCGGTGTGCGCGAGCACGCGCGGATGAAGCGATGCGAGCCCCCAATCCTGCCCGAACGTGTTCAACATGTCGGGGGGCGCGCCGGCGGACAGCTCGCGCACATAGGCGCCCTGGTTGTTCCAGACATCGGCGCTGTTTGCCGACACGCCGACGGCAACGTCGAGATAAAGGCCGACCGGCATCTTCAGCCGTTTCGCGACATTGAAGCATGCCTTCAACTGGCGGTCGGCGAGCCACTGCATATAGGCGTGGAAGTTCATCTCCACCGCCTCGATGCGCCACAGTTCGTCGATCTTTTCCGCGGTCGGATTGTGCCATTCTGGCGGCCAATTCCACCACGGCGGACCGAACTTGCGGTGGAGGGTGGTAAAGGCGGCGAAGCCGCCGAGCGTGAGCGCCCGCTCGTTCTTGAAGGCGGCAAAATCCTCGCGTCGCTCGGGGCTGCCGCGCTCGCGGAACGCCTCATAGGCAAGCCGTAGACCCTTGAGCTTGGCGGCGATGACCCCGGCATAGTCGACAAATTCGGACGCGCGGAGGCGCTTTACCTCTTCGGCAAGCCCCGTGGCGGCAAGGCCGGGAAATTCCGGCGCCGCTTCCACATCGATGTACAGCGTGTTGAGGAAAAGCCGGCTGGTCGGCGAATAGGGGCTGATCATCCCGGGATCATCGAGACTGATCGTATGCAGCGGATTGAGCCCGATGCCGGCGGCGCCACGCTGCCCCGCGATCCGCACGAGGTTCTTGAGGTCGGTAAAATCGCCGATGCCCCAGTTCCGGCGCGACCGCAGCGAATAAAGCTGCACCGCGAGCGCCCAGACGCGCTTGCCGTCATCGAATGCAGCGTGCTGGTAGGATTGGGCGGGGGCGACAATAACCGGCTGTCCGGCATCCCCCGCGTCCTTCCCAGCGAGAAGCCGGTACGACCCGACCCGCAGTTTCGCCGGCAAGGCTATGGCGTTGTCGTCGCATGCGCCGTGAGCGACCTCGTGGTCCCCGTCGAGCAAGCGCCAGGCGCCGCCATCGCCGCACGCATTGTCAAGGCGGTTGTCGCGGCCTTTACGCACGACCCGGACAGGAGGAGTCGCCGTCGCTCCCGCCTCTTTGGCATGGCTCGCGAGAACATTCACGATCTCGCGCAGCGCATCCTCGCCAGGTGTGCGCTGCGTTCCGAGGGCATCGAAATAGGTCGTCTCGACGCCGAAGGCTTCCGCCTGAGCGCTGAGTTGGTCTTCGTCCGCCATGGGTTTGTTTTTGGTTACCTACCGTTAGTGTAGAGGCGCTCGAACCGGGCGAGGGGTCTTTCACTGCCGGCGCCTGCGGCGACTGCGCTGGCCGGGAAACCGGGAAACCGGGGAACCAAGGATCGCGAGCCCCCCATGGCACGTGCAAAGTCGGGCGAACCATAGCGGGACCGACAACGCACGCAAGACTTTAGTCATCGCCCCACGGCTGCCACCTTATCCTGATCCTGATCATCGCCGCGGCCTGAGAGAGCTGCCCGGTCGCGGCAATGCGTTGACAAGCCAGGCGGACTTGAACCGTGTGCGGTCTCGCTCAGCAAAACCAACTTCGTTGCATTATCCCGGCTGCCACCCCGTCAAACCGACCTACGCAAAAGGCGCGCCCGATTTGCAGAATATGTGTGCAATCGCCGTCCATGCCATGTCGATTTTTAGCCCAACTTCTCATCAAGCTGATGGGCCCGCTGGAAGTCTCGCGCCAGCAACACGACCGACCCAGTGCAGCCCCGAGCGGGCATGACCGCCATTCCCGAGGCGGAGGAGGAGAATCTTGATTGTCAAAGATAAAGCCGTGCGGCCGAAAGCGGCTGAAAACCAGTAAGCCCCTCGCGTCGACTGATCCGACCGCGGCATGACCGCGCGCCCCATTTCATTCAGCTTCCATTCAGCACGCCGCACGCCTGATCATTGATGCTGGCAGAAAACGATCGAGCAACCACGTTAATAAAAGGAGCGGGCGACGGCCGGCAAGCCGCCCCCCGTTCGGTTGCGCTCGCGGGCGGCGGCAGTTATGAATTCCCCGTCGATGGCGGCGACTTGCCGGTCAGGCTTGGGGACCCATTCAGCCGCATGAAACCAGCCGAAGCCCCCCTGACCTGCAAGCGACAATATCAAATGGGCAGCCGGCGTCTAAAGACCGATCCCGCATCCCACCTTCTTTCTGAAGCGTCGCGCCATGAACCTCGTCTCTGACCTCACCGCACCCGCGGCAGTGGAAACGACAGTCGAAACGCCGACTGATCCGCTCTGGTACAAGGACGCGATCATCTACCAGCTGCACGTCAAAGCGTTCTACGACAGCAACGACGACGGCATCGGCGATTTCAACGGCCTCACCCAGCGGCTCGACTACCTTCAAGACCTCGGCGTGACGGTGTTGTGGTTGCAGCCGTTCTACCCGAGCCCCGGTCGCGACGACGGTTACGACATATCCGACTACCGCCGGATCAATCCTGACTTCGGCTCGATGAAGGATTTTCGTCGCTTCATGGGCGAGGCGAAACGCCGCGGGCTGCGGGTGATCACCGAACTCGTGATCAACCACACCTCCGACCAGCATCCCTGGTTCAAGCGGGCACGCCGCAGCAAGAAGGGATCGAGCGCGCGCGACTGGTATGTCTGGAGCGACACCGATCAGAGGTATCTCGACACACGCATCATCTTCACCGACGCCGAAAAATCGAACTGGACCTGGGACCCGGAAGCGGGCGCCTATTTCTGGCACCGCTTCTTCACCCACCAGCCCGATCTCAACTACGAAAATCCGCGCGTCTTCTGGGCGATGGTGCAGGTGATGCGGCGCTGGCTCGATTTCGGCGTCGACGGCTTCCGCCTCGATGCCATTCCCTATCTGTGCGAACGCGAGGGCACCAATAACGAAAACCTGGCCGAAACCCACGACCTGATCAAGCGGCTACGCGCCGAGATCGACGCCTATGCCCCCGGCACCTTCCTGCTCGCCGAGGCGAACCAGTGGCCGGAAGATGTGCGCGCCTATTTCGGCGACGGCGACGAGTGCCACATGGCGTATCACTTCCCGCTGATGCCACGCATCTACATGGCGATCGCGCAGGAGGATCGATTCCCGATCATGGACATCCTGCGGCAGACGCCGGACATACCGTCCAACTGCCAGTGGGCGCTGTTCCTGCGCAATCACGACGAGCTGACGCTCGAAATGGTCACCGACGCCGAGCGCGACTATTTGTGGTCGACTTATGCCGCCGACCCGCGCGCCCGCATCAATCTCGGCATTCGCCGCCGGCTCGCGCCGTTGATGGACAATAACCGGCGCAAGATCGAGTTGATGAATTGCCTCGTGCTGTCGCTGCCGGGCACGCCGATCTTCTACTACGGCGATGAAATCGGCATGGGCGACAACATCTATTTGGGCGATCGCAACGGCGTGCGCACACCGATGCAGTGGACCTCGGACCGCAACGCCGGCTTCTCCCGCTGCGATCCGGCAAAACTCTATCTGCCGGTAATCATGGACCCGGTACACGGCTATCAGGCGGTCAATGTCGAGGCGCAGTCGCGCAGCGTTTCCTCGATGCTGAATTGGACGAAGCGAATGATCGCCGTGCGCAAGACGAGCAAGGTGTTCGGCCGCGGAACGATGACCTTGCTGCGCCCGACCAATCGCGCGGTCATGGCTTATCTGCGCCATTACGGGCACGAGGTCATCCTCTGCGTCGCTAATTTGTCGCGCGCGGCTCAATCAACCGAAATCGATCTGTCGCAATGGCGCGGGCGGGTCCCGGTTGAGATGCTGGGACGTTCGCGTTTTCGGCGGATCGACGACGGGCCGTTCGTGGTCACGCTGGCGCCCTATGGGTTCTTCTGGTTTCAGCTGACCGAGGAGGCTGGCATGGCGAGCGCGGAAGCCGCGAGCGCACGAGAGTGGATTACTGTCGTTCTCGACAGAGGCTGGCGGTCCCTCTCGGAGGGACGATCAGGCCACCACTTCGAACGGGAAGTGCTGCCGGCCTATTTCGCAACCCGCCGCTGGTTCGCCGCGAAAGGCTCCGAGGTGGGCGGCGCCCACGTCAGCGCCGTGATCCCGCTCGGGGAGGGTGAGTTGCCGCCCGTCCTTGCCCTCATCGACCACGCCGCGCCGCGCGGCGCGACGCGCTATGTCATGCCTCTGGTCGTGAATTGGGGCGAGGTCGACCGCGCGACCGCGCCGCCCGCTTTGGTGGTTGCGCCTGTGCGCCAAACACATCGTGAGGGGGTCCTCATCGATGCGGTCGCCGAGCGCGACTTCATTTCCTCTCTGGTCCGCGACATTCATGCCGAACGCACGGTTAAAGCTTCGCCCGCGATGCAGCTGGAAATGCGTCCGACCGCCCGTTTCGCTTCGCAGCAATTGCCGCCGATCGCCGAGGTTCGCGCCAGTGGGGTGGAGCAGTCGAATTCGACGGCGATCATCAATTCCTCTTTTGTGCTGAAATTCTATCGGCGCCTGCCGGCCGGAACGAACCCGGAATTGGAGATGGGGCGCTTCCTCACCGACGTCGCCAAGTACGCGAACACGCCGCCCCTTTTGGGGACGATCGAACTGGTCGAGGGGAGCCGGCGCTCGGCCGTCGCCGTGCTGCACCAGTTCGTCGAAAATCAGGGCGACGCCTGGGCCCATGCGGGAAATTATCTGGACCGCTTTCTCGAGGAAGCGCGCGTCCTGCCCGATCTCCCGGCCCCCGTCGACGCGCATGCGGCCTACCTCAATCGCATGCGCACGATCGGGCGCCGCACCGGCGAGCTGCATCTCGCGCTTGCCAGCAGTGCCGACGATCCCGCTTTTACTCCCGACCCAGTCACGGCAGAGGACGTGGCGGAGTGGACGGCCGGACTCGTCAGTGGCACAGAGAAGATGTTCGAGGAACTCGCCCGTCGCTATGACTATCTCGGTCCCCGCGCAAAGCCAATCGCCCGCACGCTGCTGGCGCGCCGGTGGGAGGCCGTCGAGCAAATGCGGGACATGCTGCCAGCCACGATCGACGCCGATAAGGTTCGGCAGCACGGAGATTTCCATCTCGGCCAAGTCCTGATCGTCAAAGACGATATCGTCATCGTCGACTTCGAAGGTGAGCCGGAGCGCCCCTTCCAGGAACGGCGGCGTAAGGCTCCTTCAGCGCGCGACGCGGCCGGGTTTGTCCGCTCGCTCGACTATGCGGCGACCTCCGCCCTCCACCGAATCCCGGAAAGTTCCGGGGAGGTCCCACTACGCCTTTTGCAGGCACTTGACTCTTGGCGCAATGCAGCAACGGATGCATTCCTTGTGAGCATGCGCAATACGGCCGGCGCGAGTAGGCTTTGGCCGCAAGATGCGGACTTGGCTGACCGCCTGTTGCGATTTTTTGTTTTGGAAAAGGCCGTTTACGAGGTGGGGTATGAATTTGCCAATCGTCCCGATTGGGTCCATGTGCCGCTCTCTGGGCTGTGGCGGACTCTATTTTCTGTTGAAAGCACCTAGCCATGTATGACGTGACTCCGGAAGCACTTGCCATCATCGGCGGTTATCACGCTGACCCTTTTCGTTATCTCGGTTCCCATTTCGAGCATGGGACGCATGTCGTACGCGCCTTTCTGCCGGGAGCGCGCGCAGTGCATGTGCGCTTCAGGGACGATCAGGAGGCGGAACTCCGTCGCATCCACGATGCGGGACTCTTCGTCGGTCCGGTTCCCTCCGGCGCGCGCGATTATCTCTTGAAGGCGCGCTGGCATGGCCCCGGCTTCGTCGAGTTCGAGGATCCTTACCGGTTCTCGACAGTGCTGTCGGAGCTCGACCTGCATTTGATGGGCGAAGGCACTCACCTTCAAATCTATGACAAGCTCGGCGCCCACCCGATGGTGCATGAGGGAGTCGCCGGCGTCGCCTTCGGCGTATTCGCGCCCAATGCCCGCCGCGTCAGCGTCGTCGGCGACTGGAACTATTGGGACGGCCGCCGGCACGCCATGCGGGTGCGCGGCAACGGCTTCTGGGAAATCTTCATCCCCGACGTCACGCCCGGCCACAAGTACAAGTTCGAGATTCTTGGCTCCGACGGGCGGCTGCGGATCAAGGCGGACCCCTACGCCGTTTCTGCAGAAGTGCGCCCGCTCACCGCCTCGGTGATCGTCGATCCGAGCACCTTCCCGCCGATCACGCCTTCCCCCGCCGGGATCAACCGTTACGACGGACCGATGTCGATCTACGAAGTCCATCTCGGCTCGTGGCGGCGAAATCCGTGTATGAACAACAGTTGGTTGACCTATCGGGAGCTGGCGGAGCAGTTGCCGCCCTATGTCGCCTCGACGGGCTTCACCCACGTCGAGCTGCTGCCGATCGCCGAACATCCGTTTGATGCATCCTGGGGCTACCAGCCGACTGGGCTTTACGCGCCCACCAGCCGATTCGGCTCGCCGCAGGATTTTTGCCTGCTGGTGGACGCCTTCCATCGCGCTGGGATCGGGGTCATTCTCGACTGGGTCTCCGGTCACTTCCCCGATGACGATTACGGTCTCGCACAGTTCGACGGCACCGCCGTCTACGAGCACGCCAACGCCATGCAGGGGCGGCATCTCGACTGGAACACGCTGATCTACAATTACGGGCGGCGCGAGGTCGCCAATTTCCTGCTCGCGAATGCGTTGTATTGGCTTGACCGCTTCCAGATCGACGGCCTGCGCGTCGATGCGGTCGCCTCGATGCTCTATCTCGATTACAGCCGTCCGGAGGGCGGCTGGATTCCCAACCGCTTCGGCGGACGGGAAAATCTCGAAGCGATCGACTTCCTGCGCCGGTTCAACACCGAGGTGTTCGGCCGCTTTCCCAACGCCACGACCCTGGCGGAGGAGTCGACCGCTTGGCCGCTCGTCTCCCGCCCGGCCGACATCGGCGGGCTCGGCTTCGGCTACAAGTGGAACATGGGGTGGATGCACGACACGCTGCAGTACATTTCCAAGGAACCGGTCCACCGCAAATTCCACCACAACGACATCACCTTCGCCATGCTGTATGCTTGGTACGAAAATTTCGTCCTGCCGCTGTCGCATGACGAAGTGGTGCACGGCAAAGGCACGATCTTCGGGCGGATGCCGGGCGACCATTGGCAGCGCTTCGCCAATCTGCGCACCTACTACACCTTCATGTTCGGCCATCCCGGCAAGAAGCTGCTGTTCATGGGCAGCGAGTTCGCCCAGAGCCGTGAATGGCACCACGATCACAGTCTCGATTGGCACCTCCTCGAGTATCCGGAGCACAAGGGCATCCAGGCCCTCGTGCGCGACCTCAATCATCTCTACCGATCGACGCCTGCCTTGTATGAGCTTGATTCGGAGCCGGGCGGCTTTGAATGGCTGGTCGTCGACGACACCGAAAACAGCGTGTTCGCTTGGCTGCGCCGTGCCCGCGACGGCTCGATCTGTCTCGTCGCACTCAACTTTACGCCGGTGGTGCGCCATGATTATCGTATTCGCGTGCCCTTTGCGGGCGGTTGGCGTGAAGTGTTCAACAGCGACGCCGCCGCCTACAGCGGCGGCAATGTCGGCAATGGCGGACGGATTCAGGCCGAAGACACAGGAGCCGGCGGCGTGCTTGGCCTGACGCTTCCGCCGCTGGCCGGGATCATCCTCGTGCCGGAGTTTTAATGCAGATAAGACCAGGCTCGCCCTTTCCGCTCGGAGCGACTTGGGACGGACATGGCACGAATTTCGCGATCTTCTCGGCTAACGCCGAGAAGGTTGAACTTTGTCTGTTCGACCGCACCGGCCGCCGCGAGATC
>Ga0315534_1001657_pt1 | contig 15325 bp, 6 predicted proteins | sample SalMarSW160240MG_FD_203094 | JGI IMG/M metagenome (GOLD analysis project Ga0315534, IMG submission 203094) | Salt marsh sediment microbial communities from the Plum Island Ecosystem LTER, Massachusetts, United States - Salt Marsh Sediment SW1602-40 ... | reverse complement strand
CTTCGTTCTGGGCCTCGTTGTGTTGCTCGGCGCCAACCCGGCGTGGTCGCAGGCGGTCAACTCCGGCACGGTGACGGGCAGCGTGATGTTGCCGGACGGGACACCCGGACCGGGCGCCACCGTCGTGCTCGAGGGCCCCGCTCTGGTGCGGGGCAACTGGCCGACGATTTCGGATGACAGAGGGACCTTCGTCTTTCTCAGGGTGCCGCCGGGAACCTACACGGTGAGCGCTAGCCTGTCGGGCTTCAACACCGCCAAGGTCGAGGACATTGTCATCAACTCGGGGTCCACCGTGCCGTTGACGCTCAATCTGGAGATCGCGCCTGCGACCGGTGAGATCGTCGTCACCTCCGAGGCCCCGATCGTCGACACCCGGAAATCGACCATCGACACCACCTTCAGCGACAAGCTACTCGAGGTGATGCCAACGGCTCGTAACTCGTTCTACGACTTGACGCTGACGGCGGCGGGAATGTCGGCAGTGGGCGCCGACGAGTCGTGGCTGCCGAGCCCCTCGGCCTATGGCTCGGCGTCGAATGAAAATATCTTCCTGGTCGACGGGGTCAACACCACCAACCCGCGCGGTGCCTCGTGGGGCTCGCTGGTGGCCGTGAACTACGACACCGTGCAGGAGGTCAAGGTCCTGTCGCTCGGCTCGCGGGCCGAGTACGGTTCCTTCTCCGGCGCTGCGGTGGACGTCCTGACCAAGAGCGGGAGCAACACGTTTCACGGCAGCGGGAGTTACTACACCCAGCTCGGTGACGCGGCGGACAACTACACCACAAGCTTTGGCAACAGTTGGATGTACGTCGATCCCGCGGACGTCATCACCACCTTGCCCGTCGACAACACGGAATACAGCATCACGGTGGGTGGCCCGATCGTCAAGGATATGCTGTGGTTCTACGCAGGCTTCAACCGCCGCGATTCGAGCACCGACACACCGCTCTGGATCCCGCTCGAAACCTACAAATCGGACCTCTACGACCTCAAGTTGACCGGAGAGTTCGGGACGAGTCAACGGGCATGGTTGGGCTACCACTACGAGGACAACGTCAGCGGCAACACGTCGTGGGGCGCGACCTGGGACCCGACCATGCGCTACGACAGCCCGCAGACGAACGACACCGTCACCGCCCAGTACCAGTGGGTGATCTCCGACCGCAACCTCCTCGGCGCGAAATACCTGGGCTACAACACCGAAGTGACCCCGAGCACTCCAGGAGAGGTCGGCCATCCCGGATTTATCAACTGGTGGAAGTGGTGCGGCACCCAGAGCATCGGGGTCAACGGCGACTTTCCGTACGTCGAGGGGTCGAAGAACGGGCGCGAGACCATCCAGGCGGACTTCACCCACTACGCCGACAACTGGGCCGGTGATCACGAGCTCAAGTTCGGCGTCCAGTACACGACCGCCCACGGTGACTGGCTGGGAGGCTACTTCCAGAACTATGCCAACTTCGCTTACCCCTACCCATGGGGCTATGATTACGACTACATGAACACCGCCTGGTGGCACTGCGACTACACCTGGTGTCTGGCTCCGACCGATGATGTCTACGTCCCGTTCTACAATCGCGAGGTCACCCGCAATCCGTGGTTGACCAAGCGCGAATCGGACTCCCTCGGCGTCTTTGTCGACGACCAGTGGGTCGTGTCGGATCGGTTGACGCTGGACATCGGCCTCCGTTACGACAACATGTCCGCCAAATACGGCAAGGGCTACGTCTACGAGCCTTTCGCAACGCCGGACGATGTCAACAACCCGACCGTCCTCCGTGAACGACAGGGCACCGACAATATCTATGACTTCAAGACCTGGTCGCCACGTCTCGGGTTTGCGTGGACACTGACCGGCGACGGCAAGACGGTCCTCCGGGGGCACGTGGGACGCTACTTCTTCCCGCTCGGGGTCGAGAGCCTGCGCCGTTTCGGGCCGGACATGGGGGATACCATTACCGATACGTACATCTACCTGGTGCCCTGGAGTGAGTTCGACACCAACGGCAACGGACTGGTCGACTTCAACGAGACACCGCCCGCAACCAACCTCCTCTACAGCTTGCCAAGGTCTCTGAACAGCAGCGAGGTTTCCGACCCGTCGTGGGACCTCCAGGTGGAACCGGGCACCACCAGCCCCTATACGGACCAGTTCAACCTCTCGATCCAACGGCAGCTCGGCCGCGATATCGCCGTCGAATTCACCTATATCTACAAGGTCACAAAGGATCTCCTGGTGCTGCGGCCGTACGATCCCGGGACCGGCGAGTTCTACGAGTGGGAATCGATGCCGTACACGTCCTCAACCGGCTATCAAACCCAGGTGTGGTCGATCGTGCTCGAGGACTACAACGGCGACGGTGTCGTCAACTGGTCGGGCGATGGCGCGTACGTCACCGCGACCGGCGACGGACGGTTTTACAGGACGATCAACGCTACAGAGTTCGATGGCCACGACGTCAAGCGGACCTATCAGGGCCTCCAGATGGTGCTCAACAAGCGCTACTCCAACCGTTGGCAGGGGATGTTCGCGATCAACTACACCGATACGAACGGCTTCTACCCGAGGGTGGTCGATCAGAACTGGTACATCGACGGCCCGCTGGTGATGGACACGCCGTTTGGCAGCAGCTACAACCACTTCCAGAACAACCTCGAGGGGCCTGCGCTCATGACCCCCAAGTGGATGGCCAAGCTGGCCGGCAGCTACACGATCCCGGTGATCGAAACCGACTTCGGCTTCCGGGTGCGCTACGACTCGGGCCGGGCGATCTTCCCGGTCGATACGCTCCCGATCTATGCCGGATGGATGGGCGACACGCCGCCGCCTGGCACGCTTCTCACCACCGGGTGGGGCAACGACATGGTGGCGATCGACCCCACTGACAACGACTGGCTGCCGTCGACGACCATTGTCGATCTGAGCCTCAACAAGCGCTTCGGGATCGGCCGTGGAATGGGCGTCTCGGTCGCATTCGACGCGCTCAACGCCTTCAACGAGAACGCCGCCAACCGGGTCGGCTTCCGACCCGGCGACTACGGCCGGGTCTACGGTCTGGTCACACCGCGGATCTATCGGCTCGGTTTGAAGTTCGATTTCTAGCGGTCTCCGGGATCGCTGCTATCCTCTGGAGGGCCCTCGCTGGGCCCTCCAGTTTTAGGGGCTTCCGCGCTCGTTTCCGCGGTCACAGGGTGCAGATGGGCCAAGGGAGCAGTCGAGGGTGAAACCTTGGAACGTTCAAACCTAAGAATTCTGGATCGAGGAGGTTACAGCCCGCAATGAACCTGAAACGCGCCATGGTGGCTGCAGCGATCATCGTCGTCATCGTGATCGCTATCGCGCTGCTCCGTGGCGGCAAGATCTCGGTTCCCGGGACTGATCGGGCGCTACGGGATTTCGGCCTCCGCGGCGCCAACGTGTTGCTGATTACGCTTGACACGACGCGGGCCGATCGCATCGGCGCCTACGGGTACGCAGCGGCCGAAACCCTCCACCTCGACCGCCTTGCCGAGGAGGGCGTGCTCTTCGAGCAGACGGTCACGCCCACCGCCTTTACCCTGCCCTCGCACTCTTCGATCATGACCGGCCTGTATCCACCGTTTCACGGCGTCCGGCTCAACGGCGGCTCGGCCCTGGCAGACGTCCAGATCACCCTTGCCGAGCGATTGACGGGGGCCGGATACCGCTGTGGGGCCGTCGTCGGCGCCTTCGTAGTCGACGGGCGCTGGGGTTTGAACCAGGGCTTCGAGTACTACGACGACGATTTCGAAATGGCGCCGGACCAGCGTCTCGACCTGGCCGGCGTGCAGCGTCCGGGGGACCGGGTCGTGAATCTCGGCCTCGAGTGGCTCGGAGAGGACGACGGCAGGCCCTTCTTCGTGTGGCTCCACTTTTACGACGCCCACATCCCCTACCAACCGCCAGAACCGTACGCGACACGTTTTGCCGGGAGAGGCAAGAGCGGGCTCTACGACGGCGAGATTGCCTTTGCCGACTCCCAGGTCGGCCGCGTCTTCGATTGGCTCGCCGCAAGAGGGCTGACGGAGAAGACGATCGTGGTGGTGGTCGGAGACCACGGCGAAAGTCTCGGCGACCACGGGGAGAAGGAACACGGCTACTACATTTACGACGCTACCGTGCGGGTGCCGCTGATCATCAAGGCGCCAGGTTCCGTCCTCCGCGGCGTGCGGGTGCGGCAGCAGGTACGAACCATCGACGTGCTGCCGACGATCCTCGATCTGACGGGCATCGACCCGCCGCAGCCGTTGCACGGTTCGTCGTTGGTGCCCCTGATGCGCGATCCCGCGGGTGGTGAACCGCGACTGGCCTACTCGGAGTCGATGTCGGTCCACCTCCAGTACGGCTGGAGCGCGTTGTACGGGCTGCGGACATCGACCCACAAGTTCATCGACGCACCGCGGGCCGAGCTGTACGACGTCACCCTCGATCCCGGAGAGACCGACAACCTCCTCGGCCGAGAGCCGGAGATCGCAAAAGGACTGCGGAATCGGCTGGCGAGCCTCCGCGAAGAGATCGAAACTGGTGCGCCCGATACACAGCAGGCGAATCTCGATCAGGAGACCCTGGGCATGCTGGCGGCCCTGGGCTACGTCGGCGGCGCAACGGCGGCTCCCGAGGGGAACAACCTTGCCGATCCAAAAGACAAAATCCACCTCTTCGAGTCGGTTGGCTACGCATCGCACTTGATCACCGGCGAGGACTACGAGGGTGCCGCCAAGGTCTTGGAGATCGTGCTCGGGGACGATCCTGAGATCCCACAGGCCAAGCTCATGCTCGCCACCGTCTTCCGGAAGCTCGGGCGCAACGAGGATGCCAAGGCGGTCCTCGACCCCTACCTGCGTGACAACCCGGACGACACGTTGGCGCTCATCACCATGGCCGGGATCCTGTCGGACGAGGACAGGACGGACGAGGTACTGGCTCTCACCAAGAGGGTGCTGGCGGTCGACGACCGCAACACCCAGGCCTGGGAACTCATGGCCGGTGTCTTCATGAAAGCGAACGATCACCAAAGGGCACTCTCTGCACTGCAAAAGGCGGTGGAGATTCAGCCGAAGCTGACTCGTCCCCGTCTCAATCTCGCGGTGGCCTACATGGGTCTCGGTCGCCTCGACCAGGCGGAGACCGTGCTCGATCAGATAGTCGCCGAACACCCGAAGTTCCCGCTGGCCCATTACCATCTGGGCCTGCTGTACGAAGAGCAGGGACGGCTCGAGGAGGCTCGGGCGGCCTATGCCGATGAGGTGGAGCTCTACCCAAGCTCGGTGCTGGCCCGGTTCAACCTCGGCGACATACTGTTCCGTCTCGGAGACCCGGCGGCGGCGGAGCGAGAGATGCGGGTGTTGATCACAGAATCACCCGAGACTGCAAAACCCTATCTCTTTCTCGCCCGGGTTCTCCTGCAGCAGGAAGAAGACCTGCCTGAAGTCGAACGCCTCGCCCGCGCCGGCCTCGTGCGGACCGAGGACGACGAGCTCAAGGTGCTCGGCTACTACCTGTTGGCCGATGTCTACTCGCGCCAGGGGCGGCAGAGCGAGCTCAAGCACGTGCTGGAACGGGCTCAGTACTACCGGTCGCGGATCGAAGGCGGCGGGGGATAGGGAACTCACGTGTCGACCGGGTTGGATGCGGTGTTGACTGTTGTGCTCGGAGCAAGGAGGAGACATGCGAAAAATGCATTTCAGTTGGGCGTGTCAATTCTTGGGAGTGATTTTATTGTTGTTGGGCACCGCATGTGGCACGCCTGAGGAATCGGTGACCACATCGCGGCAATTGACCGACGGCTGGTTCATTCGCGCGGCGGCCGATGTCACCGGTAATGGGGCGGAGGTGTCGTCGGTGGGCTTCGATACCAGCGGCTGGTTTGCGACCTCCGTGCCATCGACGCCGATGGCGGCGCTCGTAGCCAACGGCCTCTACCCCGATCTGTACCTTGGCACCAACCTCGAAAAGGTCGACAGCGAGCAGTTCGAAGGACCGTGGTGGTACCGGACCGAGTTCGAGATCTCCGTCGAAGAGGCCGAGCAGGTCGCCCGCCTGCAGTTCGCGGGCATCAACTACGCGGCCGACATCTGGCTCAACGGCGAGCAGATTGCTGCGCGCAACACAGTGGTCGGTGCGTTTCGTGTTCACCAGCTCGACGTTTCGGGTCAACTCGTCGCGGGCCGCAACGCGCTCGCGGTGGCAGTGTACCCGCCGCAGCCGGGCGACTTCACCATCGGCTTCGTCGACTGGAACCCCCGCCCGCCGGACAAGAACATGGGCATCTGGCGGCCGGTCACTCTCCGCCTCACCGGGGACGTGACCCTCGACGATGTCTTCGTCGAGACCGACGTCGATCTCGAGACTCTGGAGTCGGCCGACATCAGGGTGTCGGTGCTGATGCGCAACCACGGAGACGCCCAGGTCACAACGAAGGTGGTTGGACGCATCGAAGAACGCACATTCGCCGCCGATGTCATCCTCGCGCCGTACGAGTCGCAGCGCGTTTGGTTCACCCCAGACGACTACGACGTCCTGAGGGTCGACGGTCCTCGACTGTGGTGGCCACACACTCTCGGTGAGCCGAACCTGTACGCGATGACGATGACCGCGACGATCGATCGGCGGGTGTCCGACGTCGCAGAGATCACCTTCGGCATCCGCCAACTCGGAACCTACTTCAACGACGAGGGCCACCGCGGTTTCACGGTCAACGGCCAGCCAGTGCTGATCCGCGGCGGCGGCTGGGCAGATGATCTGTTGCTGTCGGACACGCCGGAGAAGATCGACGCCCAGCTCGCATACGTCAAACAAATGCACCTCAATACCATCCGACTCGAGGGCTTCTGGGGCTCGAGCCAATATTTGTACGACGCGGCTGACCGCGAGGGAATCCTCATCATGCCGGGCTGGAGCTGCCAGTGGGAGTGGGAGAACTACGTCGGCAAGCCGGTGAGCGAGGACTACGGCGGAGTGTTGGAACCCGAAGAGATGGACCTGGTGGCTGCTTCGCTCGCCGACCAGATACGCTGGCTCCGCAACCACCCGAGCATCTTCACCTGGGTGCTGGCGAGCGACCTGCTCCCCCACCCCGACCTCGAGCGACGCTACCGGCTCATGCTCGAGGAGGTCGATCCGACGCGGCCGCCACTGGTCTCCTGCGGCTGGCTGCAGTCCGAGGTCAGCGGTCCGAGCGGGGTCAAGATGAACGGGCCCTACGACTGGGTGCCGCCGGTCTACTGGTGGTCAGATCGCGAGCACGGTGGCGCTTTCGGTTTCAACACCGAGACCGGACCGGGGCCTCAACCGCCGCCGCTGGAGAGCGTCGAGCGGATGATCCCACCCGAGCACCTGTGGCCGATCGACGAGGTCTGGAACTTCCACTGCGGCCGCGGCGAGTTCAGCAACATGGATCGCTACGTCGAGGCCCTCAACCGGCGCTACGGGCGATCGACCTCGGTGGAGGAGTTCCTCATCAAGGCGCAGGTGGCCAACTACGAGGCGATCCGGCCGATGTTCGAGAGCTTTGCCGTCAATCGGCCCCTGACCACCGGCCTGATCCAGTGGATGCTCAACTCCGCCTGGCCCGAAACGTATTGGCAGCTCTACGACTGGTACCTGATGCCGAACGGCGCTTTCTACGGCACCCGCGTTGCGAGCCAACGGCTCAACCTCTCGTTCAATTACGCCGACGAAACGGTGTACGCGGTCAACGATTCCCAGTTTGCGAGCGGTGGTCTGACGGCCGTTGTCCGGGCCTTCGATCTCTCCGCGAAGGAGTTCTACAGCAAGCGCTATGAAATCGATCTGCCGCCGGCCGGGGCGCAGCCTTTGGTGTCGCTCGCTGATCAGGAGTCGCCGACGCCGGTGTGGTTTCTCGATCTGCGGCTGCGCGACACCACGGAGGCCGAGGTGGCCCGCAACTTCTACTGGCTCTCGAGCAAGCCCGATGTCCTCGACTACGAAAACAACCTCTGGTATGTGACGCCGACCAGGAAATTTGCCGACTTCACTGCGCTCGGGGACCTCCCCGAGGTTGAGCTCGAAGTCTCGGCTTCCGCAAACGGACCGGAGGTCACGGTACATCTCGGCAACCCCACTGAGGCTCTCGCCTTCTTTGTCGAGCTGCGGGTGGTCGATGCCGAGGGCAATTCCATCCTGCCGGTCCTGTGGAGCGACAACTATGTCTCGATCCTCCCCGGTGAGAGCCGGGAGCTGACGGCGCGTTTCCCGACCGTGGATGATGTGTCGGATGCAGCCCTCGCGCTGCAAGGGTGGAATGTTGCGGCGATTGAGGTGGGGTTGGGTAAATGATTATCCAAATGCCCGGTTCGCGCGAATTTTCACCACCAAAGCACCAAGGACACCAGGGAAATCCTTTGTTTCCGGAATGCCGGGCGGCGATCAATCAGGAATTTCTTGATTTCGTTGGCCAAGGCGATCCGATCAGCGAGGAAGCGACTGGGTGGAAGTCCTTCGTGCTTTCTTGGTGTACTTGGTGTCTTGGTGGTTCATGTTCGGAATTCGGGCGCGGACTCGGACTCGGGATGCTCGCCAAACAGTCAGTTCAAGGGGTAACACCATGAAACGCAGCATGGGAATCGTTTTACTCGTCCTTCTGATCTTCTTTGTGATCTCGTTCCTCACCAACATCCTCGGTCCGTTGGTGCCGGACATCATCAAGGGATTCAGCCTCAGCCTGACCCTGGCCGGGTTCCTGCCCTTCTCATTTTTCGTCGCCTATGGGGTGATGTCGATCCCGGCCGGCGTCCTGCTCGATCGCTTCGGCCAGAAGCCGATTCTCATCGCAGCCTTCGTCCTCGCCTTCGGCGGTTCGTTCCTCTTCGCCTCGTTGCCGACCTTCACCGTCGCCCTGATGTCGCTCTTCATGATCGGCATCGGCATGACCATGCTCCAGGTCGCTATCAACCCGCTGTTGCGAGTGGCCGGCGGCGAGGAGCACTTCGCCTTCTACTCGGTGCTGGGCCAGCTCGTCTTCGGATCGGCTTCGTTTCTCAGCCCCCACGTCTACTCGTACCTGGTGACGCGCCTCGGCGGAGACGGTGCGGCGCCGGCGGGCGGCGTCCTCGGGATGCTGGCGCGGGTCGTGCCGTCCGAGCTGCCCTGGGTGTCACTGTACTGGGTCTTCACGGTGGTGACTCTGATCATGATCCTGGTCCTTTTCGCGGTGCGACTGCCGAAGGTCGAACTCAAGGAGGATGAGAAGGCTGGTGCAGCCGCCTCGTATCTCGAGCTCCTCAAGAACCGCTACGTGTGGCTCTTCTTCTTCGGCATCTTCGCCTACGTCGGCTCTGAGCAGGGTGTCGCCAATTGGGTCTCGCGTTTCCTCGAAACCTATCACGGGCTCGATCCCCAGGTCGAAGGCGCCCGCGCCGTTTCGTATTTCTGGGGGCTACTGACCGCCGGCTGTCTGCTCGGGCTCGTTCTGCTCAAGCTGATCGACGCCCGCAGGGTCCTGGTGTGGTTCTCGGCGGCGGCGATGATCAGCTTCGCGGTCGCGCTCTTCGGACCGACCGCGGTGTCGTACATCGCTTTCATGATGGTCGGCTTCTTCCTGTCGGTGATGTGGTCGGTGGTCTTCTCGCTCGCCCTCAACTCGGTGGCCGAGCACCACGGGTCGTTCTCCGGCATCCTCTGCACCGGCATCGTCGGTGGCGCGGTGGTGTCGGCGCTGGTCGGCTGGCTCGGCGATCAGTTCGGTCTCCGCATCGGCATGACCGTGCTTTTCGTGACGCTGGGCTACATCCTCTCGATCGGGCTGTGGGCGAAGCCGTTGATCGACAACGCGACCGTCAGCCCCCGTGAGCTCCTGCGATCGCTCACCGGGGGCGGGGCCGACTGAGCGATGGCTGCGCCGGCCATCATCGGCGTCGACCTCGGCGGCACCAAGGTGTCGGTCGGCGCCGTCATCGAAGGCACCGTGTCCAGGGTCGTGCGCCGGAACGTGCCGGCGCAGGAGGCGGCGGAGGTCGTCCTGGCGGAGATCGTTGAGGCCATTGACGAGGTTTTCGATCCATCCGTCGTGGGCATCGGCTGCGGCGTGCCCAGCGTCGTCGATGTCGCCGAGGGCATCGTCTTCGACGTCGAGAACATCCCCTCCTGGAAGGAGGTGCGCCTCAAGGCGGCGCTTGAAGACCGCTTCGGCGTGCCGGTTTCCGTCAACAACGACGCCAATGCCTTCGCTGTCGGCGAGCATGTCTTCGGCCGCGGCCGGGATTTCGCGGACCTGGTCGGCCTCACCCTCGGCACCGGCATGGGCACCGGCGTCATCATCAACGGCAGGCTCTACAGCGGCGTCAACTGCGGCGCCGGCGAGATCGGCATGATGGCCCACAAGGGGCTGACGCTCGAGGATTACTGCTCCGGCCGGTTCTTTCAGCGGGAGTGCGGCGAGGCCGGCGACGAGATCTACCGACGGGCGCGCGTGGGTGACGCAGCGGCGCTGGAGGCTTTCGCGCGCTACGGCGCCGAGCTCTCGGAGGCGGTGATGATTGCGCTCTACGCCTACGACCCGCAGGCGGTGATCTTCGGTGGTTCGATCAGCGCCGCCTTCGATCTCTTCGAGGGCGGTCTGCGCCGGGGCCTCGAGCGGTTCGCCTACCCGCACGTCGTCGAGCGGCTGGCGATGGCACCGAGCGTGCTGGAGGATGCGGCGGTGCTCGGCGCGGCGGCCCTCTACGTGGATGCGACAGGATGATAAGGAGAAAGTGATGCGACTGACGTCACGTGTTTCATTCACGGTTGCAGGCGCGGTCACGCTGTTGATCGCGGTCGGCTGCGCCACGCTTCGCAAGCAAGCCGTCGAGGAGAGGCCTGCGCTCGGCGCGGGCTTCCGCTACTCGGAGTACGGTCCCGACTACAATCCCGGGCCGCAGTACTGGCTGCGGGTCGGCCAGGAGATGGCGGCGCGTTTCCCGGGCTCGAAGCCGGAAACCATCTGGATCGTCAGCCGATTGAAGGACGACGGGACGGTGCTGAACTTCCCCGTCGAGAACGCCCATCCGCTCATCACGGGCTCCGAGACGGACGAAAACGAAGCCGTGCTCGACCTCTTCGACCGCCACGGCTTCCGAGTGTGGCTACAGGCGGAGCCGGGCCATGCCCCGGTCGAAGAGCTGATCCACCTCATCCTCGGGCGCTACAAGCACCATCCTTCCGTGGTCGGGTTCGGGCTTGACGTGGAGTGGTTCGAATCCACCGAGCAGCCCGAGGGGAGGGCGGTGACCGATGCCGAGGCGAGCGCCTGGCTCGAGGCGGTGCGGCAGCACGATCCCGACTACCGTCTCTTCCTCAAGCACTGGGAGGCCGGCATGATGCCGCCGACCGTGCGCGACGGTCTGTTCTTCATCGATGACAGCCAGATCCTGCCCTCGCTCGAGGCGATGGTGGACGAGTTCGCGGAATGGGGGCGCGCCTTCGCACCGGCCCCGGTCGGCTTTCAATACGGTTACCCTTCGGACCGCCCGTGGTGGTCCGAGCTCGACGATCCGCCGGGTGACATCGGGCGGGCGATCCTCGACCGGGTGGCGAACACCGAAGGTCTCTACTGGGTCGACTTCACGGTCCTCGAACTCTTCCCGCCGGGGCCCGATGACCTGCCGCCACCCGAAGAGCCTGGAGAGGAAAACGCGCCGTGACTCGTCGAATACTCCCACTGGACGCGATCTTTCTGCTGAGCGCTTGTCTCACGGCAGGCTGTGGTGGCTCGCCCGACACATCCGGTGAGATGGCGATACCGGATAGCGCTCAATCGACAAACCGGGTGGAACGGACCGATGGATCCATCGTCGGTGTCAAGATCTACGAGACCGAGCGCGATCTCCCGGAGCTCTTCGATGAGTGGCGGGCGCTTGGAATCAACACCGTGTTCGCCAGCGAAGAGTTGACCTCGTCGGGCGGCTTCAGGGCGCTGGCAAAGAAAAACAATACTGACCTCTTCATTATCTTTCCGGTTTTCTTTGCCCCTGAAGAGCTCGCTGAGGATCCCGGCCTGTGGGCCATTACTGCGGCGGGCGAGCGGGCGAAGGAAGATTGGGTGGAGTTTGCCTGCCCGAGCCGCACGGACTTCCGTGATCGCAGAATCGAGGAAGCGCGGGCCGTCGTCAAACGGTTGCGCCCCGAAGGTCTCAGCATCGATTTCATTCGCGACTTCGTGTTCTGGGAGATGGTGGGGCCGGACCGGGATCCGGCCACGCTGCCGGATACCTGCTACTGCGTTCACTGTCTGCAGGCGTTCGCGACGTTCCTTGGTGTGCCGGCATTTTCGATCCCTCCTCAGCCGCAGCGGGCGGCGGCCTGGATTCGGGCCAACGCTGCCGAACAGTGGATCCGCTTCAAAACGGAGACCATCACCTCGATGGCGGCAGAGATCTCCGATGCGGTGCGGGATATCGATCCGGACATTTTGATCAATCTCCACATCGTGCCCTGGAGGCGCGACGACTACAACGGTGCCATTGAGCATGTCGCCGGCCAGGATGTCGCGGCCTTGAGTGAGATTGCCGACTTCCTCTCACCGATGGCTTACTCGTTCATGCTTCGGCGACCACCCGAGTGGATCGCGTCGGTGGTCGAGGACATCGACCAGGTCGCGGATTGCCCGGTGCTGCCGAGCATCCAGGTCGCCCCGGCCTATCGCGAGGGCGAGGTCTTCTCCGGTGCCAAGTTCGAGGGCGCGTTGCGCGCCGCCCTCGAACCGCCGTCGGCCGGGGTCGTCTTCTGGTCGTGGGACCATATCGAGGCTGACCCCGAGCGGGCCGAGATCATTCGGCGCGTCGTGCGAGGCGGAAGCCAGTAACCAGTAACCAGTAATCAGTTTGAGGATTCAATATCCCGGGGGGCGTGGGCGGTTCTGGGTACTGGTTACTGGTCACTCATCAGGTTTCACACTCCACATCAACGGTGGCGCCGGCGGCGGCGTACGACACCAGAGTGCCTTCGATTGCCGTGCCATCGACAACCAGCCTCGGCTCATCGTGCGCCAGCGAGTTCACGACGCGGATACGGTAGACGGCACCGCGGCACTTCCTGGTGACGCTGAAGCTCGGGACCTCGGCGCCGATGCGCGGCGACACCCTGAGTCCGTCGAGCTCGGGGCGGACCCCCAACATGTGGTGGGCGATGGCAACGTAGTTCCAGGCGGCGGTGCCGGTCAGCCAGGAGTTCTTGGCCTCGCCCTCGCGAACCGCGTCCCGGCCCGCGACCATCTGCGAATAGACGTAGGGCTCGGTACGGTGAATCTCAGAGATCTCTTCGAGGTAGGCCGGCGCGATCCGTTTGTAGTAGTCGAAGGCGCGGTCGCCGCGCCCAACCCGGGTCTCGGCGATCATCACCCACGGGTTGTTGTGGCAGAAGATACCCGCGTTCTCTTTGTAACCGGGCGGGTAGGATGAGATCTCACCGAGCTCGACGTGGTAGCCCGAGTAGGCCGGCTGGTTGAGGACGATGCCGTAGGGCGTAGCGAGTCTCTCTGCGACCGAATCGAGGGCCCGCAACGCCTTCCCATCCTCGACGCCAACCCCGGCCATGACGCAGAAGCCCTGGGGCTCGATAAATATCTGGCCGTCCTCGCACTCATGGCTGCCGACCTTGTGGCCAAAGAAGTCGTAGGCACGGAGGAACCAATCGCCATCCCAACCGTGCTCGAGGATTGCTTCCTTCATGCTGGCTGCGTGCTCGCGGGCCGCCGTCGCTTCTTCCGTGAAACCCATGTGATCTGCGAGGGCGGCGTAGTCGGACGCCGTATAGACGAACTGGCCGGCGATGAAGACCGACTCGGCGGTTCGGCCCTCGCGGTTGGCGGTGGTCTGGTAGGGCTCATCCGGGGTCTCCGAAAAGCAGTTGAGGTTGAGGCAGTCGTTCCAGTCGGCGCGGCCGATCAGCGGCAGCCCGTGCGGACCGAGGTTCTCCAAGGTGAAGTGGAAAGATCGACGCAGGTGCTCGAAGAGCGAGGCGGTGTTGGCCTCGTCGTTGTCGAACGGCACCTCCTCCGACAGGATCTCGAAATCTCCGGTTTCCTTGATGTAGGCGGCGACACCGACGATCAGCCACAGCGGGTCGTCATTGAAGCCCGAGCCGATATCGTGGTTGCCGCGTTTGGTCAGCGGCTGGTACTGGTGATAGGCGCTGCCGTCCGAAAACTGGGTGGCGGCGATGTCGAGGATCCGCTGCCGGGCCCGTTCCGGGATCAGGTGGACAAAACCGAGAAGGTCCTGGTTGGAGTCGCGAAAGCCCATGCCGCGGCCGATACCGCTCTCGAAGTAGGAGGCGCTGCGCGATTGATTGAAGGTCACCATGCACTGGTAGGGATTCCAGGTGTTGACCATCCGGTTGAGTCGTTCGTCGGGCGACTCGAGTACGTAGGTTCCCAGCAGTGATGACCAGTAGTCGCGCAGCTTGGCGACCGCGGCTTCGACCTGCGCAGAGTCGCTGAATCGTGACATCAGGGCGCGCGCCGGCTCCTTGTTGACCTCTCCCGGCTTCTCCCACTTGTCGTCGACCGGGTTCTCGACGTAACCGAGGACGAAAACGAAGTCCCGGCCTTCGCCCGGCGCGATCGAGACCTCGAGACAGTGGGATCCGATCGGCGCCCAGCCTGAGGCGGTGGAGTTGCGCGGGCTGCCGGTCAGCACAACCTCAGGTTCGTGGAGACCGTTGTAGAGGCCGATGAAGGTCTCGCGGTCGGTGTCAAAGCCGGCGATAGGCGCGTTGACGCCGAAGACGGCGTAGTGATTGCGCCGCTCGCGGTACTCGGTCACGTGATAGATGGTGCTGCCCTCGACCTCGACCTCGCCGGTCGAGAAGTTGCGCTGGAAGTTGGTCTGGTCGTCCCACGCGTTCCACAGGCAGAACTCGACAAAGCTGAAGACTTTGAGCGCTTTCGGCGTCTTTGAATCGTTTGTCAGAGTGAGCCGGCAGACCTCAGCGGTCTCCCCCAGCGGCACCAGATAGAACATCTCGGCGGTCACACCGTTCCTCGAGCCCCGGATCTTCGTCGTTCCCAGTCCGTGGCGGCACTCGAATGAGTCGAGCTTCGGCTTTATCGGCATCCAGGCCGGCGACCACACATCGTCGCCGTCACGGATGTAGAACGCCCGACCACCGACGTCGGTCGGGCTGTTGTTGTAGCGATAGCGCAGCAGCCGCCGGAAGCGGGCGTCGCGATAGAAGCAGTAGCCGCCGCCGGTGTGCGAGATCAACGAAAAAAACTCCTCGGTTCCGAGGTAGTTGATCCACGGATAGGGCGTGCGCGGCGTGGCGATGACGTACTCTCGCGCCTCGTCGTCGAAGTGTCCGAATCGC
>Ga0315534_1001656_pt1 | contig 15329 bp, 17 predicted proteins | sample SalMarSW160240MG_FD_203094 | JGI IMG/M metagenome (GOLD analysis project Ga0315534, IMG submission 203094) | Salt marsh sediment microbial communities from the Plum Island Ecosystem LTER, Massachusetts, United States - Salt Marsh Sediment SW1602-40 ... | reverse complement strand
GGCAGGCGGATTCAAAACAGGAGGAATAAATTTTGATGCTCATATCAGGAGAAATTCAACTGATATCGATGATATTTTCATAGCCCATATCAGCGGTATGGATACTTTCGCCAGAGCATTGCTGATAGCTGATAAGGTACTGAAAGACAGCGATTACCTTAAAATGAGAAAGAAGAGGTACTCATCATTCGATAAGGGAACAGGCAAAGATTTTGAAAATGGTAAACTTACCCTTTCTAAACTCAGGAATATTGCTGCGAAGGATGGAGAACCTGCCACTATAAGCGGAAAACAGGAACTATACGAACAGCTGATAAATATGTACCTGGTTTAAGAAATTATTTTGGCTCTGAGTGAATTTTACAATCCCGATTTCTAACGTTACAGAAACAAATAATTGGGGTTTATATAGTAACAGCGTTAACTGTTGAGGTTACTATTTCAAATCCTGGAGGATTGTAAATAGACTTCTTAACAGTACATAAGTCGGCCGAATTAATTACTGCTTCCCTGTATTTCTCAGGGAAATCTGCAGGAAGCTGAATATCGAGCGGCTGATCAGTCCTGATAATATGTCCATTGGTATGTGCTACGACTACTTTGCCGTTCTCAAGTGTTATTTCCATAAATAAAAGAATATGATTATAAAGTAATAGTCAAACAAATTAATTTATCATTTGTTCAGTTTTTTTTGCGATCAGCAAAAATAAATCAAATTGTCTCATTGCTGTACCGGTGATTCTTTTATTTATGGAAAAACACTTGTTGGCAGATATAATGTTAAAATTCATGTTGCGGATCTCTGATGAAAATTCTTCAATATCAAAGCCTCTGTGACCTTTGAAACCCTCACCATGAAATGAACCATCTTCACTATACAGATCAGCTATTGCTATATATCCTTCCGGGTTTAGCATCTGATAGAATTTATTAATAATGCTTTTATAATCAGATATATGATGAAGGACCATCTGTGTTATGATAATATCAAATTTCCCCCCTTTCCAATAATCCTTCTCCAGGTCAAAGAATACAGTTTTGAGATTCCAAACACCCGAGTCAAGTATCTTTTTGTTCATGATCCTGACCATTTCTGCTGAATTATCCATCATGGTAATCTCTTTCACGTGATCCTTCAGGAGAAAGCTTGTCAGCCCGGTACCGGAACCATATTCAAGAGCAATCATATCACCTGAAAGAGGTATTATATTTTTAATTCCATCAGCAACAGCTTCCGACCTTTCACGGCGCATCGGATCCTGATCCCAGCCGGCGGCTTTAATATCAAATTCGTTCATTGTTTATTGTTCGAAGCATGCAAAGATAATTCAAGTGTTATAGATTATAATAGAGGCTGCTAAAAAACATCAATTATTTGAATTATTGAGTTTTAAGCTTTAATAATGCTTTTAACATGATTGATATAAGCAATGAAACTCCCAGAAACAGGATAATTGCCGGTGAGCATGGTATATCCATTACCCACGATAAATATAGCCCTAATACTGCAGATATGCTTCCGATTAGAAGGCCTATTGATATTCTTTTTGTCCATTGGGTTGTAAATAATGCTGATGTTGATGCCGGAATGATAAGGAATGCAAACACAGTAAGTATCCCTCCTATATAGACTGCCTCGACTATTACTATTCCAAATGTGAAATAAAAAAGAAAATCCCAGAGTCTCGGATTGGCAATCTTTGATTCTTTCCCCTGGTATAACAGTGTTATCCCTTTAAATTTTTTCCTGAAGAGATAATGGAATCCCCCTATTAATGCGACAATTAAAAAAAACCTGAAAACCTGATGCCACGAAACCCACAGGATAGATCCGACAAGCATATCGTGTATATGTACATCGCTGCCGGCTCCTTTATCAAGGATTATTACTGCAGCGGTGGTTGCCACAGCAAATGCTATTCCAATAATTGCTTCAAGAGGTATTTTGATTTTTTTGTTCTTAAGAAGGGTAAAAATACCTGCAGCAAGCAGACAAAAGACATATGCAAGAAATGTCCTGGAATCATGTTCGTGGATATCACTATGCGGGCTGAGGCCAAGATTATTAATTACCAGAGAAACAGCACTTCCAAGGGCTGCAATCTGGGCCAGCGCAATATCGATAAATATGATCTCTCTTTCTATAACATGTATTCCGAAATATGATGTTATCAAGATCAATAAAAGACATGCAACAAAGGGTGCAATCATGAAAACAAGGCCAGAGATCATAAATTTTATTTTTTAGTATTTATTGATAGTCTACGGGTCGCAACTTTAAAAAAGGCCAGGATGAATACCACAAGGCCTAAAAGGGTAACAATTGCAGGAGCATTGGAGATATTAAGAGTATATGATATATAGATGCCCAATACTGAGCCCAGAATTCCTATTATCCAGCTCCAGATAAAACGTTTTTTCCATGAATCGGTAAAAAGTGTTGCTGCTGCTGTCGGGGCAATTAATAGTGTAAATACAAGAAACACGCCTCCACAAGGAACGGCTTTTACAATTATAACACTAAACGTAATATAGAATATCAATTCATAGGTCCTTGTTTTCCATAGACTATATGGCAGGCCGTTCTTTGTGCTGGATATCAGGATAAAATGTTTCCAGAAGATCAGGTGTATTATTCCGATGACCAGAAAAATAATAGCGCTCTCCAGAACCTTATTCCATGTTACCCAGAGGAGGTTCCCGGTAATTGTTTTGGATATAAAATTGGATCCTCCCGGAATTTTTTCTGCCAGCAATAAGGCCAGGCCCAGTCCCAGGCAATAGATAATCCCTATGATCGCTTCCTGAGGAATAACCTGTTTCTGAAATTTTGTCAGGGCAAAGAGAGAAATAATAATTATGGTAAACAGATAGGAAATAAACTGAACATTCAACGATTCCTCGGCATAACCAAGTAGAAGCCCGATCATAGTTCCCAGTGCAGCAATCTGTGCAACAGCAATATCGATGAAAATTATACCTCTTGATAAGATATGATTGCCAAAATAACTGAGCACACCTGCCAGGATTATGGTTAAAGTAATCGGGGCAGCAAGAAATTTCAAGGTTTCAATCATAAGTGTCGGTGTTTATTTCAGTGTAATTTCATAGACAGGTAATCAGAAATTGTATTTATTGAATATTTGCATCGATCTGCTCTATCCAGTAGTCCATAAGATCAAAATTATCATTAATACCAGGAAGACCCTGTACAAAAAGAGGCAGATAAAGAGCTTTAATCCCCGTTTTTTCTTCAATCATCATGGAGGTTTTCTTCTCAAAGTAACTGGCAACAATCATCAGTTTGATGTTTTGTTCCTTTATTAATTCAATCATGTACTGGACATGTTTGGCTGATGGTGGAATGCCCGGTTTTGGTTCAATGTACCCCACTACTTCAAGCCCGAAAGTATTTGCCATGTATGCCCAGTTTTTGTGATAGGTAATAATTCTTTTTCCACGTAATGGCATAGCCTTTTTCAACCAGCCGCCCAGATTATCAATAAGTTTGCCTCCTTCATAGGGTTTGTCGAGAAATGTGAACAATGAATTATTCTCAAGCATCCTGGTGAGGGTTTCTCCTCCAAAAAGATCGACAAGCTTATCCCCAAACAGTGCACGGTCAATCTTATCAATAAAATCATCCCTGTTCTTCTGATAGAATGATGAGTTCGCCGGATCAACCTTGATAAGTCCGATTGTAATATTCCTGGCTATTGTCTTCCAGTTTATCGGACCGGTGTTGATATGCGGATTCCCCATCAAATGAACATCTCCTTCAGTTCTGTCTCCTTTTTCCACCTTCTGCAGGATATTTATTCCGTCAGATACGGATACAAATCCGGTTTCACCGTCCATGATCTTCCTGTTGTGGGCTTTATCAAGAAGAGTTGCAGACCACATCTCAAGATCCAAACCTGTTGTTACCCACATGTCGGCCTGTGAAAGCACTACGGCATAGCTGGGTTTTGGAGGCACAAAATGGGGATCCTGTTCTCCCTGGGCAATAAAGGATACAGTTGCCTTGTCACCTGCAATATATTCTGCAATTGATGCATAATCAGAAAAAGAACACACAATATTCAATTTGGAACTGCCTGACTGCCCGTAACGGTTTCTCTGTTGACTCCTTTGTGCATCCAGATTTACATTTTGTAACATCAGGATAATTGAAAAGAGTACAGATGATTTAAAAAGTAAGCGCTTCAATCGTATATTTGTTTTCATGGTTTTACTTTATGTACTGTTAATAAGCTTCATGTTTATGAGGTCCCATTGCCCAGTTAACCTGGATAATAAGTGAGTGATCATCAGGCAATAAGGACCCTGTAAAGTACTTATTTCTCTGATTGTATTGATATTGAATCCGTGTGAAGACAAATTCACTTTGCCAGAAATCGATGTTTACACTGTAATCCCACTCATACTGTCCCTGGTCATATGGCATTTCCGAGTAACCAATTCTGCCTCCAATCCAGAATCTGGCATTTAATTTGTTCTGTAATGTAGAATAGAATCCTTTACTCGTTATGTTTCCCGTATTCTCTTTTCGATAACTGTAAAGCAGCTCTGTTCTCCAGTCAATGGTACGATATTTTTCTCTTCCTACAGGGGCCCATTTATATGTTATTCCCAGGCTTCCAACATAAGAACGGTTGTCTCCGACCGAATGATTTTTACCTGTTACCCCGCTTAACCGGAACTCAATATAGCTGTTGCGGGAGATGTCGTAATAATTTTTAAACTGGCCTATATATAATAATCCTTCATTATTAAAGCTGAAAGTATCAACTGTATTTGTGCCGTTTATAACAGCCAAGTCAAAACTACTGGCATCTGCAAAGATAACTTCAGGAAGCATAAAGGTGGATGCCACTCCTGTACCGCCCAATCCTTTATTGCTGAAGAGGTTTACAAGGGCTCTCGGCCTGTCAAACTGTGGAAGAGCATGATCGTGATATCTGTTCAGAGGACCAAATTCGGCATAGAAAATACCAATTTTGAGATTCATGTTCAGCGGCAGGTTCAGCCATTCCATATAAGCCTCTTCAATACTTATTTCTTCTTTAGTAATTGAAATAAATGTTTTTCCACGGGTAAATGGATCCAGCGGAGCCACCAATGAAAGCTCTACTTCGCGCATGAAAAACCCGTTATTGCCATAAGAAACCTCTCCAGGTTCTGATATATAGTCATTCTTCGATGAGCTTATTGCACTGAAAAAATCTCCTCCAAGACTTACATTGGGATTAAGTCCCTGTTGCTGTCTTACTCCGCTATGAAATTTTTTCGACAGGTCTTCTTCTTCTTCCTTCTCCCTTTCAGCAAACTGACTGGCCTCCTCAATTAGTTTTTGCAGGCCGCTTTCTGCCTGTTTTTCTTCTTCTTTAATGGTAAGATTTAATAGAAGAGAGTCAAGCCTTGCATTAATTATTTCATTTTGATTTTTAAGAAAGACAAGATCTTTTCTAAGTAACTCAAGGGAATCCTGGAGAGGACCGGGAATATCTTTCTTAACCTGAGCGAGAAGAGAGTGCCCGGGGGAAAGAATAAAAATTAAAAAAAAAATATAAATCCTTTTCATTATGCTATAGTCTTGTTAGAGCAATTAATCATGCTCAATCTATGCAGATTAACTGCCTGATTTATTGAACTTTAAATAGGATGCTAATAATGAAAAGGGGGAGCGTGGTAATTTCGTAAAAAATATAGGAATCGTTTCCTGATAAAAATAAAGACAGGAAACTGAACTGTTTTAAAAATAAAAAGGGATGGTATTAATAAAACAATAAACAGATAAATCCAGAATACTGTGGTGGATATTTGTTCAAGGAAAATAAATTCCGCCCTGGAATGGGTATGATTTTTGAATGGAACTCCGGCATCATCACTATTTTGATAAGGATGTGCATGACTGAGGATTATCCCTGATGATAATTTATGATAATGCTGGTTTATTGTTGCATTTGCCAGATAGCAAAATACTATTACCAGGAATACCGGCATTAACAGGCGGCTTATTTTTCTTAGGAGCAACAATTTTTATAAAACATAAATTTCTGAACAAATATAACTTTTATTTTTTTAAGACATCCTCTTTACAGAAAGTGCAAAATCTATTTCTTAAGTACAGTTTTGTATACTTTCTCTTTGTCGAGTTTTTTAGTACAGAAGAACCAGTCATAACAGGTAATCTCGTCCTTGCTTTCCATTCTCTCCTTAGCAGCTCCGCACGAACCGGCAGTTGGAACGATAACATCTTCTCCCGGCCTCCAGTCAGCGGGCAGAGCAACTGAGAATGCATCGGCTGTCTGCAACCCTATCAATACTCTGTAAAGTTCATCAAAGTTACGGCCCATACTCAACGGGTAGTAAATAATGGTCCGTATGATTCCATTGGGGTCAATATAGAATACAGCCCTTACGGCTTTTGTACTGCTTTCACCAGGTTGTATCATGCCGTATTTGGTAGCTACCTCCATAGTGATGTCTTCGATAAGAGGGAATTTAACCTCAACATCCTTCATCCCCTTGTATTCGATTTTTTCTTTGATAGTACGCAGCCAGGCAATATGGCTGTAAAGTCCGTCTACTGACAGGCCAACCAGTTTGCAGTTTGCCTCATTGAACTGTTTTTCCATTGTGGCAAATGTCATAAACTCTGATGTACAAACGGGAGTAAAATCAGCAGGGTGGCTGAATAGTATTACCCAGCTTCCCGAATAATCAGCAGGAAAATTAATGTCTCCCTGTGTAGTAACAGCCTTGAATTCTGGGGCTTTTTCTCCAATTCTCGGCATCGAAAATGAAGTTATATCGCACATAGTATTTAAGTTTGATTAATAATTATTTATCTTACTTTCTTTTTATCAGCATCATTTCCAGGTCCTCTTTAAGTGCAGCCAGATCTTCCTCATGTTCAACTTCATCAGTAAGTATCTGGAGTACGATATTATAAGTTACAGGATCTGCTTCGCGTGTGATATCCAGTAGCTTGCTGTAAGTACGTATGGCACACTGTTCACCTTTAATATTTTGATCAAGAATTACTTCCACATATGGATCTGAAGGTGAATCATAGCCGCAGTTAGTAATTTTTGACCATTCCTCCGGCGACAGGACTGGTGTGCCGCCTAACTGGACAATCCTATCAGCAAGCAGTACAGCATGTGTAAGTTCTTCCGTTGCATGAAGCTGCAACTCTGAAGTTACTGCATCTTTCATTGGGCCTTTTACCACTTTGGCACCTATCCAGTACTGATAATAAGCCAGCCACTCATCGGCCAGTGCTTTATTCAGGAGGTCGATTAATTTATCAACATCCATTTTTACGATTGATCTTCCAATTTCTGCCATAACATTTAGATTTTAATATTTTTTGTTGACTATATTAAGTTTTTTTTATTTATTTTTTGCCACTTGCGTTATACTTTATCCCCAGTCCTTTTGCAACACTTTTTGCAAGCTCCTTATCTGCTTTATAGAAGTGATTAAGCTGACGTGTAATTATCTCTTTCTTTTTCGGCCCGCTGATTCCTTTCATACTACATACAAAGTTACTAACTGTATTCATACGTTGTTGCTCAGTCATGACTTTTCTGAAAAGTTTACCTGGTTGTGAATAGTGGTCATCGTCTTTTAGATTGCGATCATAACTGTCGGCAATATTTGAATCTAGCTTCATTGCAGGTTCCTTATAGCTTTTATCTGCAACTATATCGTCAAAGCTGTTAGGGTAATAATTCGGACCGGAGCCGCTGTTATTATCCAGGCTCATTAAGCCATCTCTCTGGTGATGATTAACCGGTACTATTGGTTTGTTTACAGGCAGTTGCTCATAGTTGGCTCCCAGCCTGTAGCGATGTGCATCGGGATAGGCTAATATACGTCCCTGAAGTAATTTATCCGGAGAAAGACCGATGCCATCAATGACATGAGAAGGGGCAAATGCAGCCTGTTCAACATCGGCATAATAATTCTCAGGTAATTCATTAAGTTCCATTACTCCGACTTCAATTAATGGGAAGTCTTTATGTGGCCATACTTTTGTTATGTTAAAAGGATTCCATTTAAGTTTTTTAGACTGTTCTTTGGTCATCACCTGGATTTTAAGGGTCCATTTCGGGAAATCCTTTTTACTGATAGCTTTAACAAGGTCTCTCTGGGCGTAATCAGGGTCTTTGCCTTTAAGTTCCTCCGCTTGCGGTCCGGTGAGGGTTTTAATTCCCTGCTGTGTTTTAAAATGGTATTTCACCCACACGCGTTCATTCTTTTTATTGATCATTGAAAAGGTATGGCTTCCATAACCATTCATGAAACGGTAACCATCAGGTGTCCCCCTGTCGCTGAAAAGCACCATAACCTGGTGCAGGCTTTCAGGATTGAGGCTCCAGAAATCCCACATCATCGTTGCTGATTTCAGGTTTGTTTTCGGATCACGTTTCTGTGTATGAACAAAATCGGGGAATTTTTTCGGATCCTTAATAAAGAAGACAGGTGTGTTATTTCCTACCAGGTCCCAGTTACCATCTTCCGTATAGAATTTTATTGCAAAGCCCCTTGGATCCCTTTCGGTATCGGCGCTTCCTTTTTCTCCGCCAACAGTTGAAAAACGTGCAAAGACACGGCATTTATTTCCAACTTTAGAGAAAAGTTTTGCTTTGGTGTACTTTGTAATATTACCGGTTACTGTAAATTTACCATAAGCACCGGAGCCTTTAGCGTGAACTACGCGTTCAGGAATTCTTTCCCGGTTAAAATGAGCCAGTTTCTCATGGAGGTAGTAATCCTGAAGAAGGACAGGCCCTCTTGGGCCGACGGTCATACTATCTTCATTTTCGAAGTATGGCCTGCCAGATGCTGTTGATAGTTTCTTGTTCTTCATATTTAAGGTGGTTTAATTATAATTTCTTAATAAGTTACCCTAACGGCAATAAATTTATTAAAAAATCCGGACTTGGACAAAGGATTTTAATGTCGTAATCCCTGACAACAAAATCGTCCGTTATCAAAATATACTTAATGGCTGATCAGCTCCTGATCCTTGAAAAATACATTGCAAAGGAGCGGTATAAGAAATGTGTCCATTTACCAAAAGGGACTATGATAAGAGCCCACTGTACCAAAATAATCAGATGAAACAGGTAAAGCCAGATATTATTCTCAAGCAGCTTTAAATCAACAAATAACCTTACGGCAAAAGCTGAAAAACCCAATAGGAGCAACCATATCACGAAGAACCAGTCGGATGGCTGTGAATATTTACTGATCTCTTTGGCCTTTTTTATCCGGTCGTATACAAAATCAATAGTGACTAAGAATATTATTATACTGACTATATAACCAAGTATTATTACAATCATATTTTCGTTTGAGAACCAGTCAAGAAATACCGTAATGAAAAGCAATCCCAGATAACCGATCACCAGGATAAAGTGTTCAAACCATCTAAACAGGTTATCATCGCAGTCCAGAGATCTTTTTTGGGTGAACATATGTACAATAAGCTCCCATAGGCCTTTCAAATAATTAAAAAAGGGAACTTTGACGTGGGGTTTCAGGATGATAAACCACCACATCCGGATGATATTTGGAAGCAGTATTACTCCAAAGACCGTTGCTATGGCGATCATTTCAAAATTATGGCCCGTATGCATAATGGTTTCAAGGTTGAAATTCCTGCTGAAGCCAAAAGCTACTACACCCGCAGCAAGAAGAACCATGGCAATTATTGCCAGTGATACATACCGGAACAGTAATCCGGCGAGTTTGGTCCAGTCATATTTGGAAATAAGCCATCTTCGCAGAGTCATCATTAATTCTCCCGGGTTTGCTTCCTGGGGACAGTAAGTGCTGCATTGTCCACAGTAATAACATAACCATGGTTTAAGAGAAGATTTTATATCGTCTTCCAGCCCAAGCACACTGAATCTCAACATTTCCCTTGGGAATGAATCCTCTTCAGTCGACAGGGAGCATACCGCTGTACATGTACCACAATTGTAGCATGCATTGAAATCGAATCCTCCGTATTTCTCTAATTTCTTCCCGAATTCAGTATTAATTGCAGCCATTATTGTTTTATTTTGTAAGAATAATATTCATCCATATCATCGATCGCACCTGTTTCAACAAAGCCGTATTTTACAAGTGTCATGAGGTAGTAAAAGACTTCATGTTTCGGCATGTTGAGCTTTTGAGTGAGCTGGTCAACAGTCATGTCGTTTTCCCTGAGAGCCTCAAGAATTGATTTTTTTATCCTGGTGAAATTTTTCAGATTCTCTTTTGCTGAATCTGTGACCTGTCTTTTTTCCCTGAGATATTTGAATGTTTTACCCTTCTCTATGTCCATGCTGTATTATTTTACTATCAGGTTATTTAAAAATATTAATTACCGGCAAGGGCATCTATCATGTTCTCAACCTCTTTGTTTGAATATGCGATCAGATCAATAGCATCTACAGGACATACCGGCAGGCACATTCCGCATCCCTTGCACACTGAATTATTAATAACTGCAATATCCTTTTTCCCATATTTTTCCAACTTTATTGCGTCGAATGGACAGGCTTTCTGGCACTCGCCGCACCATGTGCACACATCCTTATTTACCTTTGCCACAATCGGTTCCAGCTCAAGTTCGCCCTTGTTAACATACGAAAAAGACTTTGTTGCGGCAGATAAAGCTGAATTTAACGATTCTGTTATGTTTTTGGGACCCTGACATGCACCGCAGATTGTTATTCCGTCTATGACAGTTTCCACGGGACGTAATTTCATATGTATTTCGTTGAAAAAGTTATCCCTGCCCCTGGGCAACTTGAAAATTGATGCAACCGGATTATCTTTTCTTGGAACCATTCCTGTTACCAGCACTACAAGATCAGGCTCAATAGATATCTCCTTTTTTCCTGTAAGAATATCATTGATTTTTACAGAAACGTGGCCATTTTTTGCTGTTACCACGGGAGGATCATCTTCATAGGACTGAAGGTATATGTCGCCATTTTTTAACGATTCAGCATATAATAATTCCTGTTTCCCATAAGTCCTGATCCCCCTCGTAAAATGGTAATTATTAACATCTTTAAATTTGTTTCTGGCATCTATTGAAGCATGTATTGCAGAGGTACAGCAATAACGTGAACAATACTTGTTGTCTCCCTCTGCTTGCCGGCTTCCCACACAATAGATATATGCTATATCTTTTATTTTTTTACCCTTATACACTAATTCTTTTTCGTTCAGATCAATAATTCTTTTAAACTGTGGCAGGGTTACAATTTTCTCGGATTGATTATAACCAAACTCTCCATCCGGAGGTGTATAAGGATCGAAGCCGGTAGCCATTATAACGGAACCGGTTTTTATTTCTACTATCTCCTCTTTCTGTGAAAAATCAACGCTCTTACATATCTTTTCGCATTCTCCGCAACGTGTACAGTTTTTTATATCAATAACGGGATAATGAGGGTATTCGCTCGGGAAGTTATGAAAGATGGCTTTTCTTGTTGTTATATTAAAGTTAAATTCATCGGGCACCTCTACCGGGCAGGCCTCCATTGCTTTCTCAAGGTCTCCCTCGTTGCATTTTTCCTTTATATAGCGGGGTGTTACTTTCACTTTTAATGTAAAATCGCCGATATTTCCCGAATTTGATATTACTTCGGCTCCTGTAAGCAGAGTTACATTATCGCGTTTAACGAGATCGTTATAGAGTGTGGTTACCAGTTCCTTCCCTGTCTGGTTTGTGGTAAACATAACATCCCACTGGGCAACGCGTCCCCCGATAAAATGTTCTCGTTCAATAAGCGTAACGGGACAATCCATATCTGAAAGTTCAATGGCGGCCCTCATGCCTGCGACACCAGCTCCTATTATGACGATCGATTTTTTTGACGGTATTTTTATCGGATTTAATGACTCGGCGAGCCGTACTTTTGCAATTGCCGATTTTACAAGATGAATTGCCTTCTCCGTAGCTCCTGCTTTGTCATCGGAGTGTGCCCAGGAACCCTGTTCGCGGATATTGGAATGCACATAGTTATATTTATTCAGACCGGCTCTTTCGGATACTGCCCTGAAAGTTATAAGGTGAAGTTTTGGGGAGCACGAAGCCACGACAAGTCCGTCAAGGTCATTATTCTTAATATCGTCAACCATTTCCTTCTGAGTTGCATCGCTGCATGCAAACATGGTTGTTTTCGCCACGAAAACCCCTTCTTCGTTTTCAACAGAAGCTCTTACTTTCTCAACATCAACATAGTCTGAGATATTACCTCCGCAATGGCATATATATACACCTAACTTTTTGTTCATCATTTCTGAATTAAGTAACTTATTGCCTCTGAAGATGCAGCACCTGCTGAAAGGATGGAATCAGGAATATCCATGGGTCCGGAAGCCGTCCCAGCTACAAAAACGCCTTTGATATTTGTTTCAGACGGACTTGATAGAGGATCGCTCTGATTAATAAAACTGAACTGATCCAGTTCAAGCTTATCTTCGGGAAAGAGCAAAGCATTATCGGGATTGGCAAGCACTCCCACTGAGAGTATAACCATATCATGCTCAGACTCTTTGACTTTATTCTCGTTAATATCCTCATAACGGAGTATCAGGTTACCGTTCTCTTTCTCAGTGATCTTACCTATCTTACCCTTTATGAAGTTGACTCCCATTCCTTTTGCCTGCTCGTAGAATTCCTCAAAACCTTTTCCGAATGACCTGATATTAATATAGTATATAGTTACATCGGCCATAGGCAGGGCTCCCATAAGGAGCTGTGCCTGCTTAATTGAGTACATACAGCATATCTGTGAGCAGATAGGATTATCAATGGTTACATCCCTCGATCCTGTACATAATACATAGGCCAGCTTATCAGGTACTTTTCCGTCACCAGGCCTGAGAATAGTATTAAAGGGCCTGGTAGGAGCAAGCTGCCGCTCCATTTGCATGGAGGTAATTACATTTTTACATAGTCCATATCCGAATCTTGGAATTTTGAGAGGGTCGAAGAGGTTAAATCCTGTGGCAACAACAACTGTTTTTACCTGTATATTGAGTAATTCTGGTTCCTGTGTAAAATCAATGCATTTTGTTGGACATACTTTTTCACAGGCACCGCATAAAGTACAGTTATCAATATCTATTGCAGCCACTCTGGGGCTGGCAATGCTGAAAGGGATATAGGCTGCTTTGCGTCCAACAAGATCATACTGGTACTGGTCAGTAACGCTTACAGGACATGCCTGTTCGCATAACTGGCATCCGGTACAGTCTTCGGCAATCACATACCTTGGGTTCTTAATTACTTTTGCCTCGAAATTGTTTTCAGACTTTTTAATAATCTCTTTTACTTCGCTGCCCGTAAATATTGTAATTTCCGGGTGCCTTGATATTTCAGATACCTTGGGAGTTGTAATACATGCGGAACAATCGAGTGTGGGAAAGACTTTACTGAGCAGAATCATTTTGCCGCCAATTGAAAGGTCTTTTTCAACTAATAGCACTTTATATCCGCTGTTGGCTAAATTCAAAGCTGCTTCACCACCTGCAATACCTCCTCCGATCACAAGTGCATCATAACTGGCATTTTTATTGGTTTCTGCCATAATCAGCTTTTTGAGGTTTGAAGTAAATACTGGTTGAAGCTTTTAATCTGCTTCACGAATGATTCGCTGCATACCGAACATATTGCTGCCATACGGAGACGGGCAGGATCAATGTTCTTTTCCTTCATCATCTCATGTGTTTGTCCAACAATATGTCCGGTTTTTTCAGTGCACGATTCTCCGTATGTGCAATCGCTTCCGTCAGCGGCAATGAAAACTCCGTCGAATCCTTTCTCGTATGCATGTAATATCCACCTTGGTTTTATACCACTTGAGCATGGTACTGCGATAGTATATACTGTCGGAGGGTAATGCAGCTTAAGTAATCCCGCCATATCGATAGCGGGATCAGAAATTTTTTCTGTTGAAAATACCAGGATACTGGCACTTTTTTTATCCATTTCAGTCAGCTGATCAATTATTGTTTCTTCAGGTAGATCCTGAAAAAGCCGCTCTCTTCAATGGTACCAAGATATTCATGGCCCTGCTTTGTACACCATTTGGGGATATCTACCTTTGTACCTTCATCAGCTGATAATACCTCCATAATATCTCCCGCTTTTATCAAACCTATTGCTTTTTTTGCTTCGAGCAATGGCCCGGGGCATGCGGTTCCTCTTGCATCAACAGATTTGGTCACGCTAACATTTTTTAATTCTTCTGGTGTCATAATTGTAAAATTTTAATGTGAATATAATAAGATAAAATTCTCTTTAATAAGTTTAAATAAACAACTGTATGCTGCTTTCATTTGCTTCGGCAACAAAAGTTGTTGCTCCGGCATACCGGAGATTAGGATAGTCGATCATCTCCTCTTTTTTGAATCCCATAAGGTTCATTGACATTTCGCACACTGTAATTTCAATTCCCAGGTCAGCAGCTTCTTTGAACATCTTTTCAAGAGAAAGAACACCCTGCTTCTTCATAAGGTAATTTATCATCACCGGACCCATTCCTGCCATATTCATTTTTGAAAGTTTCAGCTTATTCTTCCCTTTTGGCAGCATAAATCCGAACATTTTGGAGATAAAATCCTTACCCTTCGCTTTCTTTCTTCTGTCTCTTAATGCCGAGAGTGACCAGAAGGAAAAGAATAGTTTCACCTGTGTGTCCTGTACCGCGGCAGCAAGTGAAATTACCATTGCGGCAAGTATTTTATCAAGATCGCCTGAAACAAGGGCTATAGAGAGTTGATCTTTCTTCGAATTCTCAAGTAAAACTATTTTTTCTTTTAAAGAATCTATTTGTGACTGGAATTGACTCAGTTTTGTGCTTATATCTTCCTGCATTATTAATCCCTAAATTAACTAAATAGCTTGAAGATCTTATTGTTAGATGAAAAGATTTACATCTGCCTCCTGAGTGGAGGTTATATATGCACCAATTCCGCAAATATCATCAGCAAGATCAATGAAGTCTTCAAGTTTTTCGCCTCCCCATATCTTTCCGGCAAGGCCGCAGATATGAATTTTAACATCTGTTATTTCCTTGGCTTCCTTGAAAAATTCAACCCATGTTTTTACATTTAAATTTTTCAGGGACTGCAGAAATTCCTCTTTCATCGAAGGATTTTCAGCCATCTGAAGTTTATCAGGATTATCTCCAATATCTTTTCTGAAGGCACGTGCTCCCTGAAGTAAAACATAAATATCGACTTTCATATCCAGAGCAGCAGCTCCTGAAATGATGATCCCTGCAGCAGTCAGTTTATCA